>Ga0302278_10000276_pt1 | contig 67388 bp, 49 predicted proteins | sample III_Bog_N3_2_FD_194543 | JGI IMG/M metagenome (GOLD analysis project Ga0302278, IMG submission 194543) | Peat permafrost microbial communities from Stordalen Mire near Abisko, Sweden - III_Bog_N3_2 | ecosystem: Environmental > Terrestrial > Soil > Wetlands > Peat | place: Sweden: Abisko...
AAGGGTTTTATGAGTTTTCAAAAAATAGAATAACTCGGAAAAGTCGGTTTTCTTCTGACACAATTCTGACAAATACTCGGTTGTTCATAAAAAATCCTTTGGATCAGTGCGGTGTCTGCCGCTCAAATTTTGCTCGGCACTGCCGAAGTTCAGTAATCCTTCGTTTATCTGTTTCGCTTTGCTTCCAGCTTTTTTTCAAGATCTGAAATCATTTCAGTCCCGGGCTGCCTTTGAATCCTGGTGCCAAAGTCGAGGCTGCCGATGTCAACCTTTGGACGGTCTGGGCAAAAGAAAGCAAATCGGGCGGCGAAAGCCGGCGCCGTTCAACCGCTCCTCACGATTTCCGCAAAGTCGGATGCGGATCACCCAACCCACTGCTGGCGGCCATGGCCGCAGAGTTGCGGACGATGAAAAAGGCGCTTTCACAATGCTTCGGCAGAGTTATGAGCGACTTGGCATACGCCTTGCGGCAAATCATTCGTGAAAAAGCTGTTGGATGAATGCACGCCTGGCTGCCCCGGAATCGATGCAAAAAGAAATAACCCGGCCCCAATGGCCGGCAGCTGTCGGGTCGTGGACGAATTAAGCCTGCTCTTCGACATTTCCTACACGCTCGAAAGCAGCCTGGAACTCCGCGAAGTCATCCGGCCGGTGTTGCTCAAAATGGCGGAGGGGCTGGGCATGAAGCGTGGAACCATCACCATACTCAACCGACAGGACGGCACAGCCAGCATCAGCGAGGCGGTCGGGCTCCCCGGCGGCCAGAGCCAGCAGGAATACCTGCTCGCCTGCCAGGATCTGGTTCAACAAGTCATGGAATCCGGCCTGGCCATCGTGGTACCGGATATTTCCAAGGAGCCGGTTTTGAAGACACGCTGGCAACAGGAACGGCAGGCCAATCCCAACTCGCCGACGGCGGCCTACATTTGCGTACCCATCAAGTTTGGTGAGGAAGTCATCGGGGCCTTGAGCGTGGAACGCATCTTAGACGGTCGCGTGCTCCTTTCCGCCGATCGCCGGCTGCTCTCGCTCATCGCCAACGTCATCGCCCACACGGTTCATTTTCACCGGCTGGCGCAGGAAAAACTCGAATCGCTCCAGCGGGAAAACGAGCGGTTGCAGCACCAGATCCAGACCAGTTTCCGCCCGCCCAACATGATTGGCAATTCGGATGCGATGCGCTCGGTTTACCGCCACATTGAGCAGGTGGCCAACAGCGTGACGACCGTTTTGATCCGCGGCGAAAGCGGGGTGGGCAAGGAACTCATTGCTCGCGCGCTCCACGAGCAGAGCCCGCGCAAAGGAAAGGCGTTCGTGAAGTTCAACTGCGCCGCGCTGCCGGAATCCATCATCGAAAGCGAATTGTTCGGCCACGAAAAAGGGGCGTTCACCGGCGCGATTGCCATGCGCAAGGGCCGGTTTGAGGTCGCCGATGGCGGGACAATTTTTCTGGATGAAATCGGTGACATCTCGCCGGCCACACAGGTTAAACTACTGCGCGTATTGCAAGAAAAGGAATTCGAACGCGTCGGCGGCCATACCCCAATCCGGACGAATGTCCGCATCCTCACCGCCACCAGCCGCAATCTGGAGGAGATGATCGAACAGGAAAAGTTCCGCGCGGATCTTTATTACCGGCTGAATGTGTTTCCAATCTACGCCCCGCCGCTGCGCGAGCGGAAGACGGACCTGCTGCTGTTGGCCGATCATTTCATCGAAAAGTATTCCAAGCTGAACCAGAAGTCCGTGCGCCGGATCTCCACTGCGGCGATTGATTTGCTGATGAGCTATCACTGGCCCGGCAACGTGCGGGAACTAGAAAATTGCATCGAACGGGCCGTGCTGCTCGCGCCGGGCAAATCAATCGAGGCGAATCACCTGCCGCCGACCTTGCAGAAAAAGGACGCTTCCGAAAAATCATCCAGCCGAGGCACGCTGGACGCCGCCGTGTCCGCCCTGGAATTTGAAATGATCGTGGCCGAACTCAAGGGCTGCGAAGGGAATATGGCCGCCGCCGCCCGCAAGCTCGGCCTCACCGAGCGGCAGATGGGCCTGCGCGTGAAGCGGCTCGGCATTGATTTCAAACGCTTTCGGCACGGCGAACCGGTCGCCGCCTGACCGCCGTTCGTGCCGGCAACCCCAGTGTGAGCATGACTGCATCGCAAGACCGACCCATCCGGCGGCAAACCGATCCATGGATACTAGACCGGGCCCTGGGAGCATTCCTCGGACTGGCCATTGGCGACGCGTTGGGAGCCACCGTGGAATTCATGACGGCGGGCGAAATTGCCGCGCAATACAAGGTCCACCGGGAAATCGTCGGCGGCGGCTGGCTCCGCTTGAAGCCGGGACACGTGACCGATGACACCGAGATGGCGCTCGCGCTCGGCACCGCCTTGATTGCCAGTGATGGCTGGAATTTGCGCGCCATCGCCGATGCGTTTGTCGCGTGGATGCGCGGCGGTCCGGTGGACATCGGCAATGCCTGCCGGCGCGGCATCAGTCATTACCTGGCCACCGGCAAACTGGGCGTGCTGCCGGCTGAGGAAAACGGCGGCAATGGCGCGGCCATGCGCAATCTGCCCACCGTCCTAGCCTCGCTGGAAAACGAAGCGCTGCTCCGGCAACGCAGCCTCGAACAGGCGCACCTGACACACCATCATCCGCAATCCGACGCCGCCACCGTGACGCTCGCCCGCATCACGCGGCGGCTGTTGATCGAAGGCAACGCGGCCCCGTGCAACCAGATCGCCGACGAACTGATTGCCCAACACCCCGCGTTCGGTTTCCGGCCGTGGCCAGGGCAGACCAGCGGTTACATTGTTGATACCGTGCAAACGGTCTTTGACGGTTTTTTTAACACCGGCAGTTTTGAAGATTGCCTCGTACGCGTGGTCAACCGCGGCGGCGACGCCGACACCACCGGCGCGCTGGCCGGGCAACTGGCCGGCGCGCTGTACGGCGTTCAGGGCATTCCCGCGCGCTGGTTGAAGAAACTTGATCCAAAGGTCGCCACCGCCATTTTCCAGCAGACACAAAAGCTTCTCAACCTACCCACCCCGTGATATAAACTCCGGCCAGTAAGCTTTTTCCATGCGCCCGCCGGAAAATTTATATCACCAGAACATCGCCGGTGATGATTCGCGCTCGTCCTGCTCGCTCAACCGCTGCAATCTTTCGCCATGGATCATCGGCTCCGAGGAATTTCAGGCCCGGCCGCTGCCGGTCGAGATCGATGGCGCGCGCGACACCGACGCCCGCCTCTTCCGCCGCCTGGACGAAATTGCCGACGCCGAGGAGCGCAGTCGCCTATTCCACGAATACGTCACCGTCAAATTTGGCTTAAACGAACGCCTTGAAAAGGGCGGGAAATCGCAGCCCGTTTACAGTTATGTGAATTTGCTACGCGCCTGGGGGGCGGACAGCAACCGGCAGGCCGGGGCCGTCCTCAAATCCTGGGTGGAAAGCCGCTTTGGCATCCTCGCCACTTACCACAACGGCCGGCTCGCTGCGAACGCCACCGCGCGCACAGCCTTCACGCTCGACCGGATGCGGGGCGCGGCCAAATCCATCGGCGTGCTGATGCAGCTGGATTTGCTTTACACTTTCTGCCAGGACGAACTGCGCCGCCGGTTGCCTGGGGCTACGCGCAAAATCCTTTATCGCGGCACGCATGACCCGGAAGAATACGTCATCCGCCAGCAAAACGCACCGAATGAAGGTGGTTCAAAACCATTGACGCTCGTGCAATTGAACAATCTGAGTTCGTTCACGTCGGACCCGGAGGTGGCGTGGGAATTCGGCTCCCGCGCCTGGGAGGTGGACGTGCCGCTGGCCAAGATCGTATTTTTCAGTGGTCTGCTGCCCAAATCGCTGCTTTCGGGCGAATCCGAGCACCTCGTCCTGGGCGGTTATTACCACGTGCGCACGCTGCTAGGCTGAAAGCGCCGGCGGGACACTGAACTAACCGCCCAACGCGGCCAGTTTCTTGCGCGCTTCGGCAAGTTTTTGGTAGGTCAAAAAAGTCCTCTCGGCGGTTTCCATAATGCGTTCCCAGCCGGTGGGCAGTTCCTCGGACAAATCGTGCAAATCCAGCTTGGTCTGGATGGCATGCGAGCTGAGTCGTTTAATTTCCAATTTCAGAGTTTCAGGTGTTTCCATAATTTTTCAGGCGAAGGTTGAGCCGGTTGCGGAAAAGCAATTCGGATTCCAACCGGAAAAATAACCACCGATAGACCCGGAGGCACACGGATAAAAAATAAGAGCAGAGGTGCAAAGGCCGCCAAGCGACGCCGGGGATTTACATTCTGCGATTCTCCGCGTTTCGGCTTTTTGCCACATCTGGGTTTATCCGTGTCCATCCGTGGTTGAAAAGTTTTGGCTGGCTACATCCGGGTAGTTTTAGATTTTCAATCCTACGCAAATGTCGGATTTCTCCCGCGGTAAAAACTTTCCCGCCGTCCAGCCAGAAACCCATTCGCTTCATTTCGCCTGTTTTTATAAGGCATTCAACGCTTTCCGCTACAGTGAAAACCGGTTGGCATCCGGCTTGCGATAGGGACAAGTACGCCGGTTGGAAGTTTCCGCCGGATTCAAAATTAAAATCAAAAACATTATGAGAAAAATTGCAATCTACGGAAAAGGTGGCATCGGCAAATCCACCACCACCCAGAACACCGTCGCCGGCCTCGCCGAGATGGGCCACAAGGTCATGGTGGTCGGCTGCGATCCCAAGGCCGACTCCACGCGTCTGCTGCTCGGCGGCCTGTCGCAAAAGAGTGTGCTCGACACGCTCCGCGAGGAAGGCGAGGACGTGGAACTAGCCGACATCCGCAATGGCGGTTTTTGCAACACTCTATGCGTGGAATCCGGCGGACCGGAACCCGGCGTCGGCTGCGCAGGTCGGGGCATCATCACTTCCATCAACATGCTCGAACAGCTCGGCGCTTACGACGCGACAGAAAATCTCAATTACGTGTTTTACGATGTCCTGGGTGACGTCGTGTGCGGCGGATTCGCCATGCCAATCCGCGATGGCAAGGCCGAGGAAATTTACATTGTCTGTTCCGGCGAAATGATGGCGATGTATGCCGCGAACAACATTTGCAAGGGCATTTTAAAGTTCGCCCAAACTGGCGTGGTGCGCCTGGGCGGATTGATCTGCAACAGCCGCAAGGTGGATAACGAAAAGGAAATGATCGAGCAATTCGCCAAGCAACTCGGGACGCAAATGATTCATTTTGTGCCGCGCGACAACGATGTGCAGCGCGCTGAGATCAACCGCAAGACGGTGATTGAGTGGAATCCGCAATGCGGTCAGGCCGAGGAATACCGCAAGCTCGCCCGGGCGATCGATCAGAACAAGAATCTGGTGATCCCCAAGCCGCTCGCCATGCCGGAGCTGGAAAAATTGCTGATGGAATATGGCTTGTTCAATTGATCCTGAAATTTGTAGGAGCCGAGGTAACGAGGCTCAAATAAAAACAAATGGGAGACTGCTCACGTCGTCTCCTACAAAACAACAAAGGAACTTTTATGTCCGAAACCAATGAAACGGTGATGGCGTCCGATCCGGCAGCGGTCAAGGCGGAGATGCTGAAAATCTATCCCGCCAAAACGGCGAAAAAACGCGCCAAGCAAATCATCCTCAATGACCCGGAGGCGCCGCCGGAAATCGGCGCGAACACGCGCACGGTGCCGGGCATCATCACGCAGCGCGGGTGCACTTATGCCGGTTGTCGCGGCGTGGTAATGGGGCCGATCTATGATTTGCTCCAAATTACGCACGGCCCGGTGGGCTGCGGCTACTACGCCTGGCAAACGCGCCGGAATTTGGTGCGTCCACCGGAAGGCACGACGAATTTTCTACAATACTGCATGAATACCGACATGCAGGAAGACCAGATTGTGTTCGGAGGCGAAAAGAAACTGGCCCAAGCGATTCGCGAGGCTTATGCCATTTTCAAGCCAAAGGCGATTGCCATTCTTTCCACGTGCCCCGTCGGCCTCATCGGCGACGACGTTCATGCGGTGGCGCGGCAGATGAAGGAAGAACTGGGCATCAACGTCATGGGTTTTTCCTGCGAAGGTTACAAAGGGGTGAGCCAGTCTGCCGGCCATCATATCGCCAATAATGGCGTGTTCAAAAACATCATCGGCCTAGACGACAAGGCGGACGTGGCGGAGTTCAACATGAACATTCTCGGCGAATACAACATCGGCGGCGACGCTTGGGAAATTGACACGTTGCTGCGCAAATGCGGCATCCATGTCACGGCGACGTTGAGCGGCGACGTCAGCTACGATCAGGTGAAAAAGTGCCACACTGTCCAACTCAACGGCGTGATGTGCCATCGCTCGATCAATTACATCGCGGAGATGCTGGAGAAGAAATTCGGCATTCCATGGATTAAGGTGAATTTCATCGGCGCGGAAGCTACGGCGAAGACCCTGCGCAAGATCGCGAAGTTCTTCGACAGCAAAAAACTCACCGACCGCGTCGAGGAAGTCATCGCGCAAGAAATGCTGGCACTCAAGCCCGTGCGCGAGGAAATCAAAGCTAGGCACCAAGGCAAGAAAGCCGCGCTGTTTGTCGGCGGTTCGCGGGCGCATCATTACCAGGATTTGTTCCGAGACATCGGGATGGAAATCGTTTCCGCCGGTTATGAGTTTGCCCACCGCGACGATTACGAAGGCCGCAAGGTTTTGCCGACCATCAAGGTGGATGCCGATTCGCGCAATATTGAAGAATTACACGTCGAAGCGGACCCCGCACGATTTAAGCCCAGCAAGACGCCGGAGCAGATCGCAGCGCTGGAAGCCGGAGGTTTCAACTTCAAGGATTACGAAGGCATGATGGTCGAGATGAAAAAGACCACGCTCGTCATTGACGACATCAGCCATCACGAGATGGAAAAGCTCATCGAAATCTACAAGCCGGACATCATTGGCTCCGGCATCAAGGACAAGTTCGTCATCGAAAAAATGGGCGTGCCATGCAAGCAGCTGCACAGCTACGACTACAGCGGACCGTATGCGGCGTTCGGCGGCGCGATCAATTTTTATCGCGAAGTAGATCGGATGCTCACGACCAAAGTCTGGAAGTTCATCACCCCGCCGTGGGAAAAAGATCCGCAGTCGGCCACGCCGCTCACGCACACCACCAAGACGGAAGCCAAAAACGAAACGAAGGTCTGGCGCAAGGCCGCCGCGGCGGACGCGGATGGGCCGATGTAACCAACCAACGATTCAACCTTTCAACCCAACAATATTATGCTTAACGGAACCACTGCTGAAATCAAACCGCGCGAGGCGCTCCGCATCAACCCCGCCAAGACCTGTCAGCCCATCGGCGCGATGTATGCCGCGCTCGGCATCAACGGCTGCATGCCGCACAGCCACGGTTCGCAGGGCTGCTGCTCGTATCACCGCAGCCACCTGACGCGGCACTTCAAAGAACCGGTCGTCGCCACGACCAGTTCGTTCACCGAAGGCGCGTCCGTTTTCGGCGGCCTGGCGAACATGACACAGGCGCTGGCCAACATCTTCACGATTTACAATCCGAAGATTGTGGCCGTGCACACGACCTGTTTGTCCGAAGTCATCGGCGACGACATTCCGATGATGATTAAAAAAGCCAAGGAAGAAAAAATTATTCCCGAAGGCAAATACGTCATTCACGCGAACACGCCGAGCTTTGTCGGCTCGCACGTCACCGGTTTTGCCAGCATGGTCACCGGCATGGTTAAATACCTGGCCGAATCCACGGGCAAGACCGAATCGCAAATCCGGGAGGATGGCCAGTTGAACCTGATTCCCGGTTTCATTGACCCCGCCGACATGCGCGAACTCAAGCGCATCGTCGAGGAAATGGGCGTGAAGACCGTGATGTTCCCCGACACCAGCGGCGTACTGGATTTGCCGCAGGACGGCCAATACCGCATGTTCCCCAGCGGCGGCGCGACCATCGAGGAGATCAAATCCTCCGGTGACAGCCGGGGCACGATTGCCCTCGGCCACTTCGCCTCGCATCCAGCCGCCATCGAACTGGACGAGAAATGCAAGGTGCCCGCCGCGCTGCTGGAACTGCCTTACGGTCTGACGAACACTGACCTGTTCATCCATGCGCTGCGCAATCACGGCGGCGTGGATGTGCCCGCCAGCATTGGGCAGGAACGCGGCCGGCTGCTCGACGCCATGAGCGACATGCACCAATATTTCCACGGCAAACGCGTGGCCATCGTCGGCGATCCCGACCACGTCATCGCGCTCACGCAATTCCTCGTGGAACTCGACATGCAGCCGGTTTATGTCTTCACCGGTTCTTCCGGCAAGCATTTTGAACAACGCCTCACGGACATCCTCGCCAACCACGCGCCTAACGCGATGGTGAAGCAGAACGTGGACTTGTTCGAACTGCACCAGCAGATCAAGAACAACCCGGTGGATCTCATCATCGGCAATACCTACAGCAAATACATCTCGCGCGCCGAAAATATTCCGTTCGTGCGCTTCGGATTTCCGTTGCTCGACCGCATGGGCCACCGCTATTTTCCCTGCGTCGGCTACATGGGCGCGCTGCGGTTGATGGAAAAAATCAACGACGCCCTACTGGACAAGGCAGACCGCGAATGCGCCGAGGAAAATTTTGAACTAATCCAATAAACCATCATGAAAATCAGCGCACGCAATCAACTCATCGGCACCATCAAGAGAATCACCACCGGCGCGGTCAACGCCGAAGTTGTCCTCGCCCTGCCTGGCGGCGGCGAAATCGTCTCGGTCGTCACCAAGGCTTCGGTCGTGGCGCTGAAGCTGAAGAAAGGCTCGGCGGTCGTGGCCGTCATCAAGTCCTCCGACGTGCTGCTGGCCGTGCCCTGCGGCAACCCCGACTGCAAATGCGGCAAATGAAATGACGCCGTTCACCATCAAACCCGCCACCGCGAAGGATGTGGCCATCCTCCTGGCCCTGATTCGCGAGCTGGCGGAGTTTGAGAACCTCGGGCACGAATTGGAAGTCTCCGCCGATTCGCTGCGCGCGGCCCTGTTTGGCCAGGATGCCGTCGCCCGCGCCCTAATGGCGCGCGTGGATGGGGAGGCGGCGGGCTATGCGGTTTTCTACCGCACTTTTTCCACCTTCGTCGGCCGGCCCGGCATGTTCCTCGACGACCTTTATGTCCGACCACAATTCCGCAAGCTCGGCATCGGCCGCGCGCTGCTCACGCGCGTGGCGAAGATCGGCGCGGAGCTAGGCGGCGGACGGTTCGAATGGATCACACTACGCTGGAACGAAAACGCCTTCCGCTTCTATCGCAGCATTGGTGCGTCCGTGATGAACGAATGGGCGCTACTTCGCATGAATGGCAAGGAAGTCCGCAACCTCGTCAGCGCGAAAGTGAAGGTGAGCGGGTGAACAGGAAAGGCAGAATGAAGAATGTAGAATGCAGAACAGTTCTTTCGGTTAACCGGCTGCCTGGCGTTCACAATGACTGCCGGCCCGCTTCATTTTTCATTTATCATTCTGCCTTTTCCCATGATTGACCTCCTTCCAGGCCGTGAAAAGCAGGTCGTTCACACGGGCGGCGCTGGCGGCAAACCCGCCGAGATGGCCTGCGGCAAGAACAGCGTCGCCGGATCCGTCAGCCAGCGCGCATGCGTGTTTTGCGGCTCGCGCGTGGTGCTTTATCCAATTGCCGACGCGCTTCACATCGTCCACGGGCCGGTGGGCTGTGCGGCTTATACGTGGGACATTCGCGGCGCCTTATCGAGCGGACCGCAACTGCATCGCAACAGCTTTTCCACCGACCTTCAGGAGATGGACGTGATCTACGGCGGCGAGAAAAAGCTCGAAGCCGCGCTCCTCGAACTCATCGCACACCATTCCCCCAAGGCCGCGTTTGTTTATTCGACTTGCATCGTTGGACTCATCGGTGACGACGTGAGCGCCGTTTGCAAACGCGTACAAGCCAAGACCGGCATTCCTGTGCTCGGTGTGCATTCCGAAGGTTTCAAGGGCACAAAAAAAGACGGCTACAAGGCCGCGTGCGAAGCCATCTACAAACTCATCGGCACCGGCGACATCACGGGCATCAGTCCGCACAGCATTAATATACTCGGCGAATTTAATTTGGCCGGCGAAACCTGGATTCTACGCGATTACTACAAACGCATGGGCATTGAGGTCGTTTCGTGTCTCACCGGCGACTCGCGCATCGAAGACATCCGCCGCGCGCACGGCGCGAAATTGAATTTGGTTCAATGCTCCGGCTCCATGACCGGCCTCGCCAAAATGATGGAGCACGACTACGGTATTCCGTTCAAGCGCGTTTCCTATTTTGGCATCGAGGACATGAGCGCCGCGCTATACGAAGCCGCGAAATTCTTCAAGGACGATCCGGCGATCATGGACCGCGCAAAAAATCTCGTACGCGAAGAAGTTGCCGCCATATATCCCGAACTGCTGCGCTTCAAGCAGAAGCTCATCGGCAAGAAGGCGGCCATCTACGTCGGCGGATCGTTCAAGGCCTTTTCGCTCATGCGCGCGTTGCGGCTAATCGGCATGGAGACGGTCATCGTTGGCTCGCAGACCGGCGACAAAGAGGATTATAAAACGCTTCAGGAGATGGCCGATCCCGGCACCATCATCGTGGACGATGCCAATCCGCTGGAGTTGGCGAAATTCTGCCTGGAGAAAGACGTGGACCTGTTCATCGGCGGCGTGAAGGAACGGCCCATCGCCTACAAGCTCGGCATCGGCTTCTGCGACCACAACCACGAGCGCAAGGAACCGCTCGCCGGCTACATCGGCATGTTGAATTTCGCGAAGGAAGTCTATGCGAGCGTCGCCAGTCCCGTCTGGCAGTTCGCGCCTCGCCGCGCGAAATCGGCCGCCACCCTGGCCGCCGCCAAATAGGCTGTCGGTGAGGCGGCTTCGGCCTGGCAAAAGGCCAATTTCCCCAATCCAAGCTCCACACTAGCCCGGCGCGTCCGGTCTGGTCGCCGCCGCCCGAAAAATCGTTGGACTTCCCTGCTGCTGGCACCGTTGAAGCCATCCGCCGACCGGCATCGGCGTCACCGAAGCTCGCGACCTACATTAATGTGGGTGGCAGGGTGCAAACCTACACGAATGTGGGGTAGCACCGGCCGCGATTTCAGTTCGGGAATAGATGCGACCGTAAAAAGCGGGTTTTCCCGCGCATTTTCAAATATTCACCGGCGAAAATCGCGTTGGCATCGCGATTGCAATGAGTCGCTTTGTGGTGCTGAAAACTGACATCCAGGAAACGTTGGCGGAGACGAGCAGTTGCCCCGCGACTTGCGCAAGTCCGGCGGATTGTCAGGGCTTGGATCACTGCACTGCCGCCAAGGTAAAACCGCTCACCGCCATTGCCATTCCGCCGATGGACGACGACGAAGAGCCACAGTCGAAGAATTTCACCTCCACTCGCAACGCCTGCAAGCTCTGCACGCCGCTGGGCGCGTGTCTGGCGTTTCGCGGCGTCGAGGGTTGTATTCCGTTTCTACACGGGTCGCAAGGCTGCTCGACTTACATCCGCCGCTACCTCATCAGCCATTTCCGCGAGCCGATTGACATTGCGTCGTCGAATTTCCACGAGGACAGCGCGATTTTTGGCGGCAGCAAAAATTTCACGCAGGGCGCGCTGAACGTCACTCGCCAATACCAGCCGCAGCTCATCGGCGCGGCCACGACCTGTCTCGCGGAAACCATCGGTGAGGACATGGCGCGGCTCCAGCACGAACTCAAGGAACAGCAGGGCAGTTCTGCCGCGCCCATCGTGCATGTCTCCACGGCGAGCTATCGCGGAACGCACATGGACGGCTTTCATTCCGCCGTGCGCGAATTGGTGGAGCAAATCGCAGTGGCCGGAGAAAAAAATAAAACCGTCGCGCTCTTTCCCGGCATGGTGTCCACCGCCGACTTGCGCCAATTGAAGGATATTTTCGCGGACTTCCATTTGCCATTCATCTTGTTACCGGATTATTCGGAGTCCATGGACGGCGCGACGTGGTCGGAATACGAGAAGCTCCAGTCCGGCGGCACGCCCATCGCCGCGATCCGCGCGCTCGGTTCGGCGCAGGCGGCGATTGAATTTGGCCGCACTCTCGTCGAAACCAAAACCGGCGGGACGGTGTTGCAAACCAAGTTTTCCATCCCACGCCGATTGCTGGGTTTGCCGATGGGCATCCGCGAGACCGACGCTTTCTTCAATGCGCTCGCCGAACTCGCCGGCATTGAAACGCCGGTGAAATATCAGCGCGAACGCGGCCGGCTCGTGGACAGCCTGATTGACGGACATAAATATGCCTTCGAGAAACGCGCCGTCGTTTTCGGCGAGGAAGATTTGGTGATTGGTTTGACGGCGTTGCTCTGCGAAATCGGCGTGACGCCCGTCTTGTGCGCCAGCGGCGGCCGCAGTGGAAAATTGATGAGTTCCCTGCGCGCCGCCGTTCCCGAGCTACCGGCGGAAACGCTCGTGAAGGAAGGATTTGATTTCGCCGAAATCGCCGAGGCCGCGCCCGGGTTGAAACCGGATTTTCTCATCGGCAGCAGCAAGGGCTATTCGATCGCGCGCCGGCTGAAGGTGCCGCTCATTCGCGTCGGCTTTCCGATTCACGACCGTATCGGCGGCCAGCGCGTGCTGCATCTGGGCTATCGCGGCGCGCAGGAATTGTTCGACCGTATCATCAATGCATTACTCGAAGTGAAACAGGAAAACTCTCCCATCGGTTACAGCTATCTATGATCTCCACCCTTGAACCGAGCTGCGGCGCGTCCACGCTGGCGCCGATTGATTTCAAAAACCATCCGTGCTTCGACAAGGACGCGCACAAGAAGTTCGGTCGCGTACATCTGCCGGTCGCACCGCGCTGCAACATCCAGTGCAATTTCTGCAACCGCAAATACGATTGCATGAACGAGAGCCGGCCCGGGGTGACAAGCACAGTGCTCACGCCGCAGCAAGCCATCGCTTATCTGCGCGACGTGGTGGAAAAACGCCCGGAAATTTCCGTGATGGGCATCGCGGGGCCGGGCGATCCGTTTGCGAATCCCGAGGAAACGATGGAGACGCTCCGGCTCACGCGGAAATATTTTCCGAAAATGATTCTCTGCGTGGCGACGAATGGCTTGAACGTCGCGCCTTTCGTGGACGAAATGGCTGAGCTGCAGGTCAGCCACGTCACGCTGACGATCAATGCGATTGATCCAGTCATCGGCAGCGAAATTTACGCCTGGGTGCGCGACGGCAAGCGGCCGTTGCGCGGCGAGGAGGCGGCGGCGGTGCTGAGCGCGCGGCAGATTGACGCGCTGGTAAAGCTGAAAGCGCGCGGCATCACGACGAAGGTCAACACCATCATCATGCCCGGCGTGAACGACGATCACATTCACGACGTGGCCAAGAAAGTTTCCGCCCTCGGCGCAGACATCATGAATCTAATGGCGCTGGTACCGGTGAAAGGCGCGGCGTTCCAGGATTTGCCACCGCCGGACACGATGACTACCGCGCGCCTGCGCCTGCAATGCGGCCAACTGCTGCCGCAGATGACCCATTGCGCCCGCTGCCGCGCCGACGCCGTCGGCTATATTGGCGAGAATATGACCACCGAGCAGCACGATGCGCTAAATCATTACGCGAACGCCGCTTTGAATCCGGCGGAGAACGATCTCCGGCCATACGTCGCCGTCGCCACAATGGAAGGCGCGCTCGTCAACCAGCATCTCGGCGAAGCGGAAAAGTTTTTGGTCTATGAAAACGACACGCGCGATCCCGGCAATTATCGCGTGAAAGAAGTTCGTCCCGCTCCGCCGGAAGGCGGTGGCGAAGAGCGTTGGGCCGAACTGGCGGCGACTTTGAAAGATTGTCGTGCGTTGCTCGTGAACGCCGCCGGCCCGACGCCGATGAAAGTACTCACGCAACACGGCCTGAAAGTTGTCGAGATGGAGGGCCTGATAGACGAAGGCTTGCGCGCCGTGTTCGCCGACAAGCCGATTCCGGTCGGCATGAAAAAGCGGTTCACGAGCTGTGGTGCCGGCGTCAACTGCAAAGGCACCGGTACCGGCTGCGGTTAAACATAATTTTCAACCACGGATGAACACGGCTAAACCCAGATATTTTTCTGACGCAAAAAATGTGCGCTGGCCGCTTTTGGCTTGGAGTCTAAACCGAAGCGCCGCGCTGCTTTCGAGCCGCCGCACCAAAGGCGCGGCCGCAGTGGCGGTCTGTCACCCGAGTCCAAGTTCCATCCGGGTTAATTCGTGTCCATCCGTGGTTAATTTTTTCGCCAAAAACTATCCGCCAATCAACAGCAATTAAATATGCCTCTTCCCTCCGCCAAAATCATTGCCGTCCTTGAAAAACAGGCCGATCACGAATTGCTCGCCAGCCAGAATTACCTGGCGATGTCGTATTGGTGTGACGTGCATCATCACGCCGGCTTCGCCGGTTTTTTCAAGAAGCAGGCCGGGGAAGAACGGGCGCATGCGAACAAGATTCTCAAGCACCTGGCCGACCGCGATGTCGTGCCGAAGATCGGCGCGGTGGCCGCGCCCGCTGGAAATTTCAAGGCGCTGATTGAGACCGCCCAGGCCGCGTTCGATTTTGAGCGCGCCAACACCGCGGGCATTCACGCCGCCTACGAGATCGCGCTGGCGGAAAAGGATTATCCCGCGCAAGTCCTGCTGCATTGGTTCATCGCCGAACAGGTCGAGGAAGAAGCCTGGTCCGACAAGCTGCTCGTTAAGACGCGCGAAGCCGGTTGTGCGGGCGCTTTGCTGAATCTGGACCGGCATTTGGAGAAAATTCTCAGCGGCGATTCTACCGAAAACTGAACCGCATTTCCCCATCAAATATCAACCAATAACCATCGACTAATTATGAGCAAACCAGCACATCACATATTCGTCTGCGGCAGTTTTCGTCCCACCGGCGCGGCGGGGGTCTGCCACAAAAAGGAATCCTCACGCCTACTCCAGCATCTCTCAACCGAGGTGCAGGATCGCAGTCTTGATGACGTCATGGTCTCCAGCACTGGCTGCTTAAACATGTGCGAGAGCGGCCCGGTGGTGGTCGTTTATCCCGAAAATGTCTGGTATAAACACGCGACCATCGAAACCGCCGAGGCCATTCTCGACAGCCTTGAAGGAAAGGCAGAACTGCCCCCAGCCACCTTGTTTGCGTGAACCCGCGCGGCATCCATCTTATTGACACCACGCTGCGCGACGGCGAGCAGGCAGCCGGTGTGGCGTTTTCGCGGACGGAAAAAATCGGCATTGCTTCCGCGCTCGCGCGCGCGGGTGTGCCGGAGCTGGAGCTCGGCATTCCCGCGATGGGTCAGGCGGAGATTGATGACATCAATGCCGTCAGTGACCGCGTCAACGGCGTGCGGCTTACGACCTGGTGTCGCGGAACGCGCGCGGATTTGGGGGCGGCCTCGCGCTGCCGCGTTCACGGCGCACATTTTTCCCTGCCGGTCTCCGATATTCATCTGCGCGCGTGGAAGAAGGATCGCCCATGGGTTTTGCGCACACTGGGGGAGCTGGCGACCGAATTTAGCGACACGTTCCAATTTCTTTCCGTTGGCGCGCAGGACGCATCGCGCGCGGACCGGGGATTTCTCACCGAGTTCGCGCAAACGGCCGAGGCCGCCGGGCTCTGCCGGCTGCGCATCGCGGACACCGTGGGAATTTTGAATCCGCTGCAAACGGCGGAATTGTTTTCATCGCTGCGCGCAGCTGTGCCGGATTTGAACCTGGAATTTCACGGCCATAACGACCTCGGCATGGCGACGGCCAACACCATCGCTGCCCTCGCGTCCGGCGCCAATGCCGCCAGCGTCACCGTCAATGGCCTCGGTGAACGCGCCGGCAACGCGCCGCTGGACGAAGTCGTCATGGCGGCGCGACTGACTTTGCGCACTGATTGCGGCGTGAAGACGCGGCAGCTTTCCGCGCTGGGGGATCTGGTGGCGCACGCCGCGCAACGGCCGCTCGCGCCCGAAAAGCCCGTGACCGGCACGGCGGTTTTTCGCCACGAATCGGGCATTCATTGCAGCGGCCTGCTGCAAAACCGCGCGACTTACGAGCCGTTTGCCGCCGAGGACGTCGGCCATGCGCCGACGGAAATGGTCGTGGGCCGGCATTCCGGCACGCGGCTATTGCGCGAAAAGCTGGCGCCGATGAAGTTGAATTTTCCACCGGTGCTGCTGCCTGCTTTGCTGGCGGCGGTCAGACAATTTTCCGCCGTTCGCAAACGCAACGTGACCGATGCGGAATTACGAAACCTCGCCGACCAACTCAAACAAAACCATGGCCTTCCTGATCTATAAAAAATACGGCAACGCCGAAACCATCCGCTACGAAAAACTCCAACCGCTCAAGCTCGGCGGACGCGACGGACTCATCGCCAAGCACGTTAAAAACCTGACCGGCGACGCGCCGCGGAGCTGGATGCTCGGGGCGGGCGGGCTGCTGAAGCTGGCCGGATTCGCCGGCGCGGTGGACGAACTGGCGGTGCTATTCGAAGTCACGGCCAAGGATGCCACCAATGTCTGCCTCTACGAACTGACGCGGATTCACGGCAGTTGCGCGGACACTTCCACGCAGCTCGCGCTGGATTTCGCCGTGGTCGTGGACCAGGAAATTGGCGACACCGCGGCGACTTATGCGAAGAGTTTTGAAATTCCCGTGCCAGAAAAACCGCGTTTACTTGGCGAAACGCTGGCGCTCTCCGGCGGCCCCGGCGGCGGCGACTGGAAATGGGTCGGCACCTCACTGCAACTCGGTGCGACGGTGGTGCAGGCGCAGCACGGCCACGGCGGCGGCGAACCGTGTTCTAATTGCACCTGCGGCCGGCGAGAAGCGATGAAGCCATGACCGGCGGTGGCGGCGTTAGACCGAAAATGATTTGGCGAACTTTTTTTGTTTATCTGGCTGCCCTCAAGTGACAGGATAATGTCCATGAATGACAATATAATATCTAACTTAGTTCAAGCCCGACGGACGGCGCGCGAATGGTCGCAGGCGGAGTTGGCGGAACGCGCCGGTATTTCGCGCGCGGCGGTCAGCGCCATCGAGGGCGAACGCCTTTCGCCATCGGTCGCCACGGCTCTGGCGCTGGCGGCGATCTTCGAGTGCTCGGTGGAGGAATTGTTCGGTCGCGGCGGGCCGGCCCAGCCACACACGCCCACGTGGGCCTGGTCTCCGCAGGGCGAATCCAGCCGTTGTTATTGGGAAGCCGAAATCGGGCACCGCCGACGGCTCTATCCCGTCGAGGCGATGACTTTGAATCCCACCCCGCACGACGGCGTCTGGCAGAACGGCGTGCTGCGCGACCGCGGGGCGGCCGCGGCCAAAACGCTGGTCATGGCCAGTTGCGACCCGGCGGCGGGTTTGCTGGCGACGGAATACGCGCGGGCGTCCGGATTCCGAATGCTGGTGTTTCCGCGCGGCGGCCGCAGCGCACTGGAATTATTGCGGCAAAGATTGGTTCATGTCGCGGGCCTGCATTATTCCACCGAGGAGGCGCCGGACCGCAACGCCGAAACCGTGCGGGCCCAATTTGCCGGCGACTGCCAGTTGCTCCGCATGGCAAATTGGGAAAGCGGCATCGCGCTGGCCACGGACAATCATTCGCGCTCGGCGGAATCCGTGGCCCGGCGGTCGTTGCGCTGGGCGGCGCGCGAATCCGGTTCGGCGGCGCGCGAATGTCTCGACGGACTGCTCGGCAAACGACCATTCACCGGACGCGAAGTCAATGGCCATGCGGCGGTTGCCGAAGCGGTGCGGGCGGGCTGGGCGGAGGCGGGCGTGTGTGTGCAATACAGCGCGGTGGAGGCCGGCTTGAATTTTCTACCGGTGCGCTCCGAGACTATGGATTTGTGTTTCCCGGCGGCCCTTCAAAACGACCCGCGCATCCAGGCGCTCGTCCGGTTGCTGCGCGACCGCGCCTGCCGTCGCCTCATCAGCGAACTTCCCGGCTACGACGCGCGGGAAACGGGCGAAATACTGGCTTTATGAACCCTTCAAAAACCACAGCCTCGCTGGACATCCGGCTGACGGAAATTGGCCGCGTTCACTCGCCGTTCAAGCAGGCGACCGGCACGCCGATCCAGCCGTATCGCGCCGGCAGTGCGCCGGGCTATGTCATATTGCGCCCGGAATTTGTGGATGGTTTGGAAGACCTTGATGGCTTTGACCGGATCTGGCTGATCTATTGGTTTCACCGGGCGGCGGCGACCAAGATGAGCGTGATTCCTTATCGCGACACAGTGGCGCACGGCCTGTTTGCCACGCGGGTGCCGGCGCGACCCAACACCATCGGCATGTCCTGTGTGCGGCTGTTGAACATCGAAGGCAATATTCTCCGGCTCGCCGAGGTGGACATTCTGGACGATACGCCGCTGCTCGACATCAAGCCGTACGTGCCGCAATACGACAATTACCCCGTGCAACGCTGCGGCTGGCTGGACAGCGTGACGGATCAACCCGTCGTGGCCGATGACCGCTTTGAACGCAAAGACTGCCCAATCCCCACCTGAACTTTTTGACTCGACCAAATAAACTCACACATAAAATGAAACACCCTCTGACACCCTATCGTATTCTGCCTGGCTTGAGCCTGCTGTGCACAGCTTCAACGCTGATGGCCCAGAACACCTACACCATCAATAACTCAACCGCCGACGCCTTTCTTCCCGGCGCAAATCCGACCTTAAATTACGGTGCGGCCGGAACCTTGGCCATTGCGCCAGCCTCGTCCGCGAAAGGCGAATTTGACAGCGTGCTTATGTTCAACACCGCCAGCGCAGTCAGCCAGTTCAACACCACCTACGGTGCCGGCAACTGGACCATTACCGGTTTGATGCTGTCGCTTTCCAGCAATTTCGGTATCCAAGGCGAACAGCCCACCAGCACACTTTTCAACACCATCAATGCGGGCAGTTTCGGCATTGACTGGCTATCGTATGACAGTTGGGTGGAAGGCTCTGGCAATGGGAACGGTGCGGCCAACGGAGCCGTAAGCTTCAATTCGATTTCCACGTTGTTGTCCGGGACGGTGGATTCACTCGGCACTTATACATACACGCCGCCGGGCAATAACAACAATGTCTATCTCAATTATTCATTATCGCTCGACGCAGGCCTTGTGTCCGACGCAGCGGCGGGCGGCAATGTGTCGCTTTATTTTTACGCAGCGGACAATCAGGTCAGCTACCTGTTTAACTCTCGCAGCTTTTCAGCCGGTCATCCCGAACTTACTTTCACGGTAGCACCAGCTCCCGAACCATCCACGGCAACTTTGCTGGTCACATCTCTAGGGGGATTTCTGTTATTGCGCCGGCGGATGATCAAAAAGTGAACCGTTACCCGGCAATCTTGCTAGGCGTCGTATTGCTGGGCTTTGGCTCAATGGCAACCGCGCAGGTCACTTATACCGGCACAGATGATGCCGACGCCTTCCTCGCCACCGGTTCCTCAAACAATCCGGCCGGAACCGATCTGACGGGATTAAACTTTGGCGGCGCGGGCACGCTGGTCGTAGCTTCGGCGGCATCCGGCAAGGGTGAATTTCAAAGCCTGCTCAAGTTCAACCTTGCCCAAGCGGTCGCGCTGTTCAACACCAACTATGGCGCTGGTCACTGGATCATCACCGGCATTTCGCTGGCGTTGACCAGCAACTACGGCATCGGCGGTGTGCAGCCGAATAATGCGGTCTTTCCCGTGGTCGGCGGCGGCCATTTTGTCATCACCTGGCTGGCGCATGATGCCTGGTTGGAAGGAACCGGCACGCCCAATTTGCCCACGACCGACGGAGTCACCTACGATTCGCTGCCCGGGTTGCTGTCCGGCGCGCATGAAATTCTTGGTACGAATCTCGATGTGCCGCCGGGCAACAACGTGCCGGTTTCCTATCCCTTGCCGCTCACCGCAAACCTAATGGCGGACATCTCGGCTGGCGGCGACGTAACTTTTCTTTTATACGCAGCAGACGACCAGATTGGTTACCTGTTTAATTCTTACAGCTATGGTCGCGGCAACCAGCCGTTGATCAATGTCACCACCACCGCCAGCGTGGCGCAGCTTAAAATCCTCTCCGGCACTTTCACGAATGGAGCTTTTCGTTTGACCGGCCTGGGCAACCGCAGCGCCACATATCAGATTCAGGCCAACAGCGATCTTTCGACGACCAACTGGCTGACCATCGGCACCGCGACGGCCGATGGCGGCGGCTCCATCCAGTTTGACGATTCCGGCGCCACCAACCAAGCACAGCGTTTCTACCGGTTAAGCCAATGAACACCCGCCCTGTCATCTTCCGTCGAGCCCGCGGCTTCACGCTGATCGAACTGCTGGTGACGATGGCCATCCTCGCGATTCTGGCAGCGCTGCTGCTGCCGGCGCTGGCCCGTGCCCGGGACAAGGCCAGCGCCATTCAATGCACCACCAACCTGCGCCAGTGGGGGCTGGCCCTGCGGATGTATGCCGACGACCACGACGATTTCCTGCCTCGCCGCGGCCAGGGCGTGCAGACGCTCGCGCTCATCACCCGGCTGGATGACTGGTTCAACGCCCTGCCGCCCTATTTCAATCTGCCGCCTTATCTGCAACTCGTTACCCAGGGCCGGAAGCCGGCGGCGGGCGACCACAGTGTGTTTGTCTGTCCGGACGCGACCGACCCGGGCGGAACTTATTTTCTCGGTTACGGCCAGAACATGAACCTCTCCCCATGGAATTTGCCGCACGCGACGAAGTTCTCCGCCGTCGTTCAACCTGATTCCGTCGTCGCGTTTGGTGAAAGCCCGGGCCCGTATGCTTCGACCTATCCGTCCAAACAGCCTTACAGCATCGTGGCGCGGCACGTCGGGCGGATCAATCTGCTATTCCTCGCCGGCGAGGTGCAATCCTTCAAGGGCAGTTACGTCGGCTGCGGCGTGGGCGATCCGGGCCGCGCCGACGTCCGGTGGCTGACCGGCACGGCCAGCGACGCATCGGCCCACAACTATTAAAATCCATGAGAAATAGAATCATTCTGTTGTCCATCATCGTGCTGGCGGTCACGCTGGCGATTGAATTTCACGCCCGGCAGACAGCGCGTAACCACGTCGTGCGCTGCGCGGTCATCGGCGGCATGACCATGACCGGCTTGTGGCCGGAGATATCCAAAATGTTCGATGCCCAAACCGGCTATCATGTCGAGGTGGTGGTGACGGGGCCGCGCCCCCTGTTGGACACCGCCATGCGCGCGGGCAAAGTGGATCTGCTCACCATGCATTCCGGCGACATCACCACCGACATCGTCGCCGACGGCATTGGCGTCAACATGCGGCCGTGGACGCGCAACGAACTGGTCATCGTCGGCCCGACCAACGATCCGGCCGGCATCCGCGGCCTGACCAACGGTGTGCTGGCGTTGCGGAAGATCGCGGCGGCGCAGGCAAAGTTCGTGGACTTCGAGGGCATCGGCAGCCGCGAACTGACGCACACCCTCTGGCGGTTGGCCGGCATTGATCCCAAGGGTGATTGGCTGATCAAGGACGACACCACCATTTCCAAATGGAACGTGCTGCAATTCTGCCGGTCAAATCACGCCTACGTCGTCGTGGGCTACATCCCCGCGCTTACCGGCAAAATGGCGAACGGCGGCATGGAAATCCTCGTCCAGAAGGACCCGGTCATGCGCCGGCCTTACATCGTCATGGAGGCCAACCCGAAGGTCTTTCCGGACGCCAACGCCGCCGGCGCCCGCGCTCTGTCGGATTTCCTGCTGTCGCCACCAGTGCAGAACCTCCTGCTCCAATTCGGCCGCGACAACCCGGACAACCATCCATTGTTTTTCCCCGTCGCCGCTGCCAAACTCTAACCCAGATTAAAATTATGAAATCTCTGTTCACCGCCCTCCTCGCCGCCACGGCGCTCTTGTTTGCCGCGCCGAGTCAAATTTCCGCCGCCACGGTCACCGTTTTCGCCGCCGCCAGCCTCACGGATACCCTCAAGGCAATCGCCTCGGACTACGAGAAATCCTCCGGCGACACCATCGTCTTCAACTTCGCTGCCTCCGGCACGCTGGCGCGGCAGATTGAGGCCGGCGCACCGGCGGACCTCTTCTTTTCCGCCGATGAGGCCAAGGCCGATGCGCTGGAGAAAAAAGGCCTACTCGTCAGCGACACCCGGAAAAGCCTGCTCGGCAACACGCTCGTCATCATCACCGCATCGGATGCCGCCGCGATCCAGGCACCGGCTGATCTCACCAATGCCGCCATCCAGCATCTGGCACTGGGCGACGTGAAAACCGTCCCCGCCGGAACCTACGCCAAGGCCTACCTCGAAAAGCTGTCGCTTTGGCCCGCGCTTGAACCCAAGGTCATCCCGTGCGAAAACGTCCGCGCCGTACTCGCCGCCGTGGCCTCCGGCAATGTGGACGCCGGCATCGTCTATCAGACCGATGCGGCGATTTCCAAGAAAGTGAAGGTGGCGTATGCCGTACCGGCGGCGGACGGGCCCAAGATTTCCTATCCGCTCGCGCTGGTGAAGAACGCGCCGCAGCCGGAGGCCGCCCGTAAATTCATCGCGTATCTGGAGTCGCCCGCCGCCGCGGCGACGTTCCGGCATTTCGGCTTCCTCGTGCCGGCCGTCGCGCCCGCCCCATGACCGGCGCGGACTGGCAACTCGTCGGCTTCTCGCTGCGGATGGCGCTGGCCAGCCTCGCGCTGGTGCTGCCGGTCGGCCTGGCGCTGGCGTGGTGGCTAGCACGCAAAGCCCGGCGCGGCAAAACCCTCGTGGAAACCCTCGTCTCGCTCCCACTCGTGCTGCCGCCGGTGGTCACCGGCCTGGTGCTGCTCCAGCTCTTCGGCCGGCGCGGTCCGGTCGGAAGCTGGCTGCACCATACTTTCAATCTCGATGTCGTCTTCACCTGGCACGCCGTGGCGCTGGCGCTGGCAGCGATGGCGCTACCGCTCTTCGTGCGCGCGGCGCGGACTGCGTTTGAGGAGGTGGACGTGAAATACGAGCAACTGGCGCGCACGCTCGGCGCGGGCGAATGGCGCGTGTTCTTCACCATCACCCTGCCGCTGGCCCGGCGCGGCGTGCTCGCGGGCACGCTCCTTGCCTTCGCCCGCGCCCTCGGCGAATTCGGCGCCACCATCATGGTCGCCGGCAACATCCCCGGCCGGACCACCACCCTGCCGGTGGCGATTTATCAGGCCGTGGAGAACGGCGAGGACGTGCACGCCTGGACCCTCGCCGCCGTCTCGGCCGCCATCGCCTTCGCCGCCGTGTTTGTGAGCGAAACCCTGCTGCGCCGCCGCCCATGAAACCCGTCCTCACCGCCACCTTCCGCAAACGCTTTCCCGGCGGCCCGGAAATTGCCGCGCAGGACCTCGCCATCGGCAGCGGCGTGACCGTGCTCTTCGGCGCGTCCGGTTCCGGCAAAACCACCCTGCTCCGCTGTCTCGCCGGCCTGGAAACCCCCGACACTGGCGAAATCAAATTCGGCGAAGAAGTCTGGTTCCAGCAAAGCGGAAAGCGGAAAGCGGAAAGTGAAAACCAATTCCTGCCCTCGCGAAAACGCGGTGTCGGTTTTGTGCCGCAGGATTACGCGCTGTTCCCGCATCTCACCGTCGCCGGCAATGTTCGTTACGGCCTGCCCGAACTGCCCGCTGCCGAACGTGCGGCGCGCGTGGCCGAGAGTTTGCGCTGGCTCGGTCTGGACGGTCTGGCACACCGGCTGCCCTGCGAACTCTCCGGCGGCCAGCAGCAGCGTGTGGCCTTGGCTCGCGCCGTGGTGCGCCGACCCCGGCTCCTGCTGCTCGACGAACCGCTCGCCGCCCTCGACACCCCGACCCGCCTGCGCCTGCGCGGCGAACTCCGCCAATTGCTCCGCCAGCTCAGCCGCCCCACCCTGCTCGTCACCCACGACCGGCTGGAAGCCCTCGCCCTCGGCGACGACGTGGTGGTGCTGCACGACGGCCGAAACGTCCAGCACGGCCCCACCGCGGAGGTCTTCAGCCGCCCGGTCAACCTTGCCGTGGCGGAGATCACCGCCGTTGAAACCATCCAAGCCGGTAAGCTGCTCGAAGTGCGCGACGGCCTGGCCACCGTAGCCGTGGGCGACGCCCGATTGACCGCGCTCGCCACCGGCCTGCCGGCAGATGTCCGCGACGTCTATGTCTGCATCCGGGCCGAGGATGTGATCCTTGTCCGGGCCGGCCAGGTGCCTTCCAGCCCCCGGAACCAGCTCCCAGCCACCGTGCGGACGCTCACGGCCGATGGCCCGCTCCTGCGCGTGCAACTGGAATGCGGTTTCCCGCTAACCGCGCTGCTGACCCGGCCAGCCTGCGACGAACTGGCGTTGCAACCCGGCACCCCCGTGTTCGCCCTCGTCAAAGCCCCGCAGGTCCATCTGATTCCCTTTGCCCGTTAAAACAGCAAGGGCTTTTTGAGCCATAGATGAGCACAGATAAACACAAATTTTACGCCACTTTGGCGCAACCAGACGTCACTGGCCGGAGGTAACGTTCTTCATTTTTAGGACACGTTCCAAATTATTTTGCGCATCGGGGTAATCTGGTTTAAGCCGGATCGCTTCCTGTAAATGGCTGATCGCCTCGTCAAATTTGCCCTTTTGTGATAGGAGAATGCCAAGATAGTAGTGAGTGGTCGCATGATCTGGATCAAGCCGGAGAGCTTCTCGGAATTGACTTATGGCGTCATCAATTTGGCCCTTCACATTGAAAGCCAGACCAAGGTTTAGGTGCGGCAAGGCGAAATCGGGATCAAGGCGTATGGCCGCTTGAAACTGGTTTATCGCCTCGTCGATATCGTGGTTTTGGCCGAGCACGAAGCCCAGGCTGTTGTGGGCGGCGGCACTATTTGGTTTTAATTGCAGTGCTTGCTTAATTTGGTTGGTGGCCTCGTCAAAGCGACCCATTTTGCTTAGATCCGTGCCCAAGTTGAGATGACCGTCCGAATTATTCGGGTCTAACCGGACGAGCTCTTGAAATTGAATGATCGCCTCCGGATACTTGCCTTTATTATCAAGGGCACTGCCAAGGTTCAGGTAGGCGACGGAATTATTTGTCGTGACTTCAAGGTCATGCCGAAAAAGCGATTCACTATCCTTCCAATAACCAATCTGGTGCCGGGTCAAACCGAAGCAAGCAAGAATTGCCGCCATCCCCACCACCGCCGACACCAGAACTTGATGCCGCCAATGCCAGGTCAGATTATATACGCCCCAAATTACAAAGATCAAAAACCCAATTGAAGGAATATAGGTATAACGATCCGCTATTTCCTGCCCGCCTACTTGTACCAGCCCGATTACCGGCACCAAGGTCCCACAATACCAAAGCCACCCAATCATCAAGAATGGATACCGATACCGCTGCCTAAAAAGCCAAATTGAAATACCCACTACGAATAAACCCGCCAGCAGCACCTGCCCCATCGGCCAAGGACCGTGCAGCGGATAAAGGATGGCCAGATCAACCGGCCAGAAAAGTTTCCCAAGATATTGGCAATATGAGATTGCGGCATTCCCGAAACGCATTCCCAAAGGCAGATTTGCAACGGTCACCACAGCACCCACTCGCTGTTGCATCCAGAAGGTGATAATGCTTACCACTATGGCGATGACGAAATAAGGAATCTTTTCCACCACCAACCGTTTCCCGCTGCCGGCGGTGAAGCGCGCCAACGGCCAGAAGTCCAGGAGGAGCATTACAAAGGGCCAGGTGACCAACATCGGTTTGCTCATCAATCCCAGAGCAAAGAAAAACAAGGCGAAACCGTAATCAAAAATCGGTGGTTTTAGCGAATCAGTTGGCCCGCTTGGTGCTTTATTTATTGCCTTTCCAATTGCCGACCGCGACCGGGCGTAGCGGGTATAAATTATCAATGAGAGCAAGCCAAAGAATCCGCTGAGCACATCCTTGCGTTCGGCAATCCAGGCCACCGATTCCACATGCAGCGGATGCCATCCAAATATTGCTGCCGCCAGCAGGCTTCGCCACAGCGCCCCGGTCAGCGCGCGAAGAAGCAGAAAGACCAGCACCGTGTTGGCGGCGTGCAGGATTATGCTGGTCAGGTGATGTCCCCAAGCTTTTAAACCAAACAATTGACAGTCCAACATGTGAGATAACATGGTTATCGGCGTCCCATTGGCGGCCACGGGATTTAGAAATGCCCACTTTATATTATCCCAAGTCAACCCCGTCCGAACATGTAGGTTGGAGGTGACCAGGAAATCGTCGTCGTAGTTGAGGAAGTCGTTGTGGATCGTCGGCCAGTAAAGGAAAATTGTCACGGCCGCCAGCAAAGCAACCAGCAGACAAATTGGAAAATACCTGCCGGCCTTTAGCGTTTCTGATTTTTCAACTGGTGCCGACTTAGACCTGGTTTTTGGTTTGCGCACGGAGGTACCAAGTATGGTGAGTCCATGCTACCTAATGATTTAATTTGAGCAATTTATTTTCAGGTTTTGCCATTCCTGCGAGGGGGCAGCTTAACACGGGTTTTGACTCCGAATGCGCCGAAAATCTCAACGGAATTTAATCAAACAGCCTGATGTTGACGCGTAGAACCTACCCTGAAAAACCGTCCCACACACAATATCCCCTCGCCCATCAGTTGGAAAGTGGCACGAAGTGAGGGGTGAGGGTTAGCATCACTTCCGGCAGGCCTGCCGAATGGTCACGCCACCCAGCAAAAGGATGATCCCGCCAACCACCCAGACCAGTAGACGCCCTCGCAATTCATCTTTGGCAAATAGGCCAGTCATTTCCTGAACGGAAAATGTTCCCACCCGCAGTTGGGCAATTGAACCAGACCGGCCGACGGCGGCCGGCGCGAGGCGGTTGCCGCTCTGTCCGGCAATTACCGTCACCGTCGTGGGGAGCGCAAATTCCACCCGGATTTTCAAGTCGCCGATGGCGGCCTGCTTGGGGGCTTTGCCAATATAAATCTCACCGCCAGACAACTGCGCGTTGGCGCGCAGGCGCCCGGCCAAAAGCGCGAGGTTAGTTTCGGTCAAGGTCCAAGTTTGGAAATCATCCAGTTGCTCTACTAGCCCGGCGGTGAGCGAGAAAGCGCCCAAAGTAATATTGGTGGCAGCGATGGCATAGTCGGGAAAGCCTTTCACGCCCGGATTATCGTAGCCGGAATTATGAAAGGCATCGGAATTGATGACTTTTTCCGACCACACCGGCAGGTAATTATAAGTCCTCGATTTCAACAAGGTGGTGGAGTTGCCGTGGGTATCTTCCACAGCCAGCGAGGACTGGCTTTTCAAGGTGCCCTGCTCCCATTGATACATCCAGACGCGGCGGCGCAACTTCAGGGCCTCCACCGTCACCCCCAAATCCGAATCAGCCAGCAGTTCACTGCCAGCCAGCTGCCCGGTGACGTGGACCAGTTTGCCGTCATTTTGCGGATCCAAATGGTCGGCACTGATGCTGATGGCGGCGGCCATCCCGGCCCGTTCCGGCACCACCACGCGTGCCCAATGAATTTCATATCCGACGATGATCGCCAAGCCGAGGGCAAATAAAAACAATCCAAGCAACCAGGCCACCACTTTTTTGCCGCCTTTCAATGGGCGAAGTTTGGCGGCCCGTTCTGCCTTCCAATCCTCGTCGGCTTCCAGATCTTCCAAATCGCGTTGCGCCTTGGGCATTTTGGACCGGTCAACCAGGAAGAACAGCGGGAGTCCGCCCAAAAACAGTCCGAGGAAAAGCCCCACGCCGGCCCGATACCTGTTGGCTTTGGCCAGGCCCAGGCAGCCCCAGAGGTAGATGGCAAAGCCGGTCAGGAAGATGATCCCGAATTTCCCGATCTCGATTTGATGCCGGGCCAGCAGCACCAGCGCGGTTATGACCAGCGCCAATCCGAGCAGATAGCCAAGGATGGGAATACGTTTCTTGTGGCGCTTCATAAAGGGGGTTTCACCAAAAACTCCACCGACCGCATCTTTTGAACAACCCATGTAATGTCCACAGTTTGCGCATTTGTAGGGATGAATTTCAAAGAGGCACCTCGATAAAATGGCTTCCAGCTATTTCCATGCTTCTCGAAAGTTTCACCGATGTCCGCAACCATTTTTACAAAATCAACCGCCACTCCTTCGGGATGGTCAGGAAGCTCGACTGCAACCATTGTCTCCGGGGTATGATCATTAACGAAGTAGCTGGCGTTTGTTCCGGATGGATACCGTATATTTGTCCTGTCCCCGTTCTCCACAAATTCCTTCAACACGATTTGCATTCCATCAGCCGTATTGGTGACAGGCGAAAAGTAGGCCATACCGATTTTCGGCACCGGCACGTTCTTAAAAGTCACAAATTCCCGTGGTGCAAATCCGGATTTGCGTTTTAGTTCCAATTTCAATCGCCAAGCGGCTTCATCCGGCCAAAGCGTTCCCGGGATAGACAACCGGTATTCACCCATAAAAGTCATTGGGCTGACATTGTCGCCACTGCTTGCTTCGTTTGAAGGGCTGGCAAGTATGTTACCCGTGGCGTCGCTCAACTCGGCATTTTGCACCACCCATTCTTCATTGATGCCACGCTCTGAATTGAGTGACACATCGAAAAAAGTCGCCAGGTCCATTCGGTTTTTCGCTGGTCGGAAATCAATCCCTTGCTTGCCATTGGCAAGAACAGGAGGACGCCCCGAAAGCTCGATGCCCGTCATGAGATTCACCAGCCTCACATCCACGTCGCCAACCTTTTTCGACATCGGAAACGGTTCCGGTTTCCATTCGGAAAATTTACCAAAATACGGATTCGGAAAACTCACCCGGTCAATTTCGTTCTTGCCCTGTATTGTTCCGTCTGGCTGGAAAATGCAAAACTGGAGTATCGGACTCCGTCTCGGCGCTACCTCAAATGTCGCAAAACACAATGAACCTCCTCGGAAAAAAATGTATTCATCCTCTTTGCCCGCCAAGACACCGTTCTGATCCGCCAGCCCGGTTTTTATCAGTTGGAATCCTTCTGTCCGAGGTGATTTCACTCCCAAAAGCCGGAACCACACGCGGAGCGACCAATCATTTGTCTGGTTTGAATCAAGCGGGTGCGGGTCAAACTCAGGCGCATGATTGGGACCGTAAGTCACGCCGGCAAATTGATATTTTTCTCCACTAGGTAGCGTGACAATCTTTGTCGGAGCAGTTTGCGCTTGGGCCTCCTGCAACACCACTTGAAAGACGAATATCAATAGCATCGCTTGGCACAGGAGATTGCCCAAGTTGCAACCTATAATATAAGGTAGACTCTGCAGTTTACCTTTTTCCAAGAACCGCCCGTCCGTTTTTAGAATGTTATTTATATTCATGCCCGTCCAATGCGTCATTAACCAGCCCAAGATGCGGGTGGGGCTTTTGCGTGATTCTCTTCCGGTTCCACCGCTTTGCAAGTCCATTTTTTCCCGTCCGTTCCGGTTATTATCTGGCTCCATCCACGCTTAATTTTAACTCCGCACCCATTCGGGACGTTCCGGATGTTTCATACTGGACCGCTTTCAGAGCGATATTAATTCCCCCTCATCCGTCCTGTCGGGTTGAGGCGGCAATTCGTAGCCATTTAAACCCATTTTAGTATCAGTTATCAGAAGCCGTGGATCGTGACGTTGTGGAGGATTATGGCAGGTGTGCCGGCGGGGAATTGCAGCCGCACATAGCGCGCCGCGCGGCCCGGCAGGAGGGCGCCGACCGCCTCGCTGTCCACCGTCACCGCCCAATGCGTGGGCGATGGGTTGCTGGCGGCCACGGGCGTCCAATGCTCGTTATCCACCGAAATCGCCAGGCTCAAAGGCGGCCCGCCTGCCCCCTGCTCCACCACCACGCCGGTCACCTTGTGCGGCGCGGACAGGTCCACAGTCATCGTGCCGCCAGTCACCGCCATATCGGTCTGCTGCGAGAGAATTTTTCCATAGGCCACCGGGTCGTCGAACGCCTGGGCGGACGGCCCGGAACGAACCACTCCCGTCACCGGCCGGTCCAATTGTAGGACGACGATGGTATCCGCCGCGTCGCGCGCGGTCGCGGGTAAATTGAACTTGAGGCCGGCGCTGTTCTGGGTGAAGTCGACCGTCCCGCCGCCGTTCAACAACGTGGCGGACCGCACCCGGGAGGGAATGGGCGGAAGTTCGAGCGTCGTGAGCTGCGGATCCAGCACATGGAGATACACCGTGTTGCCCCGCCGCGTACTGCCGCCCCAACTGGCCGGCAGCCACGGCCCGCCGCGCGTGTCGTAGATGCCCACACCATTCAGCTTGAGCCAGCCGCCGACTTCCTCCAGCCGCTGCCGCTCAACCGGGTCAAACGCGCCGTTCCACTCCGGCCCCCAACTAACCAGCGCATTGCCGTTGGCGCACGCCGTGTTCGCGAGGATGCGGATGAGCTGATCGCGGCTCTTGGGCGGCGAGCCCGACCAGGACCAGGTTTCCGTGAGCGAGAGGCAGGCCTCCCACGCGCGTTCCTGATAGTAGCCGGCGCGCTGCTCCGGCGTGTCAAAGTCGCCCGGCAGACTGGCACGGTTATTGATGAGCATATGCGGCTGGAGCTGGCGCATCATGCGCGTGAGATTCTCGGCATCCCACATGTCCGCGGTAAACATCCCGCCCCACCACGCCGCGTCGAACCAGAAGAAATCCACCCGGCCGTAGTTGGTCAGCAGCTCGCGGATGGCGTTGCGGTTGTAGGCGAGATAACGCTGGTGGCTGGCGCCGAGCGGATGCCCCGGATCGTAGTCCGGGTTGTGCCATTCGCGCTGGGCGTAATAGATGCCGAAAGGCATGCCCGCCTGATGGCAGGCATCGGACAACTCCTTGAGATAATCCCGGCCAAACGGCGTTTTGGTGAGCTTGAAATCGGAATAGGCCGTGTCCCACAGGTGAAAGCCCTCATGATGCTTGGCCACGGCGACGATGTAATGGAACCCGGCGGCCTGCGCGATCCGCACCCACTCCTTGGCGTCGAACTGCTCAAAGCGCAGTTGCGATGCCCATTGGATATAGTCGTCATGGATGGGGCCGACCGGCGCGCACGTGCCGTCCGCCCGATGATCCGGCCACTTGATGCTCTGGACCGTGCCCCAGCTCAGCTCCTTGCCCTTGTAAGTGGAAAGCCCGAAGTGGATGAACATCCCGTAGCGCAAATCCTGAAAGCGGGCGGTGTCCGCCGGCGGCGCGAAGTTGCTGGCCGCCCATTCCGCCGCGGTGAACGGCTGGAACAGGACATCGGGCAACTGCCGGCGCGGATCGTCCGCGACGTACATGTCCTTGGGCGACTTGCCGGCATCCACGCGCACGGACCATTGCGCCCGGGCCGGCAATGGACTGAACCAGAGCGCGCCGGCGACACCGATCAGCATTAAACTGCGAGCGTGATTGCGTGCGCCACGGAAAGCTGCCCGTAGACCCGCGCTGAGCGGAAAGCATTTGTTGAAAAACAGATTAAGGCCGTTCATAGGGTTTCCGATCATCGCAGTCGAACGACGGGAACAGCAATCGAAAAATGTTTTCGCGCTAGGTCCAGTGCCGGTGTTGGGCGGCGACAGTTTGATTTTAACCACAGATGGACACTGATGGACACGGATTCAAATAAGCTGAAGGCGTAACGGCAATTCGCGTCGCCGGAGCGCGGCTCTCCGAGCCGCAGCACATCCGAATGCGCGATCACTTAAGGGAAATTGGTCATCACCGAAAGGTTTTGTTCCATAGGCCAGGGTTGCCGAATCTGGATTTATCAATGCTCAATGCTATCTGTAGCTCCATCGCCCGGAGCCACGAAATAACCGGAACGGACGGTAAAAAGTTCTTGCCAACCGGTGGAATCGGAAGAGAATCACGAAAAACCCCACCCGCCGCTTGGGCTGGCCTTTTTACAAGCTATGGACTTTCCAAAAGGTAATTTGGTGATGGAGAAGGGATGGCTGGCAAGTTTACGAGCCACTTCCAATCACACGTTTGGTCTAGCAACTCATCAAACCGAATTGCCGGCTTTGAGCGTATGAGTTACGTCGTCACCGATTTGGTCAGACAACAGGCACAGAAGTTATTTACGCCGGATGAAGCTGCGCTCGTGATATCCAAGCTGGAGTCTGCGCTTTTGCCACTCATTGCTGATGGGAGGTCGGCAGCGCGAGTGCACTTGGCAATTTTGCATTTATCCGGCGGCAATTGGCAGCGGTTTAACCAGGAGTTGAAAGGAGGCCAGCTTGATTGGAGGGACACACTATGTGCCGCCGGTCTTGAGCACGCGGATTGGCCAGCGATTTTACGCAGCAGAGGTATTGATTACAGCTGCGTACCATGACCCAACCCGCACCAATTCCTCGTGGAGGTCAGATTTGGGAGGTCATCGATGGCTGCGACGCACACATTCAGTATCTTTTTACCGCGCCCATCACTTTCAGCGGTTCTTGCCAGCTCCCGGCGGGCGAGCGTGTTTGGATCGTGACCGAGACCACCGACCGGCAGCCAACGGTCGTAAGTTTTCTGCCGTTTCGCTATGATGAATTGCATGACCGCCTCGTTCCCCTCGACATTCGGAACACCCCACGCTACCAGAAATATACGCTTTCGGTGAAACCGGAATACTTTAATGAACATTTCAGATTTCTCGGGTATGTGGCCTGAGCGATCGCTGGAGCCAATCGCCGTTGACGCGGTCAATTCCGCGGGGGCGGTTCACGCCGCGAGGAAGGCATGGCGCAGCCTGCTGAGAAATATATCATCGCGACGCTTTTATTTATGAAACCAAGAGACGCGTTTGGAGTTGGAGTTCGGATTATCGGACTCATAATATCACTTGCCGGAGCATTTTATTTTCTATGGGGACTCGGCAAACTCGTTTCTTTACCTCCCGGAGCTGGCGGGACACCAGAAGCGAGCGGATTTATACCACTCGGTTTGTTCGAGCTGATTTTTGGGTTGTGCCTGATTATTTTCGCGCCATTTGTTGTTTGGTTTGCATATTTATTTGACCAGGATTCAAAACCAGATGACAAACCATGAGAAACCCAAACCCAAAATGCCCATATTGCGGAAGTGAGATGGTAGCTGGCAGCGCGACCGTGCGCGGTTCGTTTTTGGGCCATTTTCCTATATTTGGGTTCCCTGCTGTTCGGATTATTTTCCCAGCACTTGTGGTTTCGGTCGGCAGGCAAGCCGGAGATTGTCATCCGTGGCAGTGACGAGCGGGCAGCGCACCGGTGCCGGTCGTGCGGCGCCGGGAGTATTTATCCGCTGGCGCGACGGTGGGATTAATATTTTGAGATTGTTCCGTCAGGTTTCGGTCGTCCCGTCCGGGACTTTCCAACCGCGTGATCCAGCGTGGCGGGGCCGTTCAGGACGGCTTAAATGACCGTACCGTGCGGGATGATGGCGTCTTTGGGGATGATGACGATGCCGTCGCGGATGAAGTAGCGTTCGTGGTCCAGGTTCTCCGGCTTGCCGGCGGGGGAGATGGTGACGTTGTTGCCGATGCGCGCGTTCTTGTCGATGATGGCGTTCTCGATCTTGCAATGCGCGCCGATGCCAACGCGCGGCAGGCCGTCTTTTTCGTGCTGGTCCACGGATTCCTGAGCCTCGTAATAGTCGCTGCCGAGGATGACGACGCGGTTGAGTTCGGTGGCGTCGCCGATGATGGTGCGCAGGCCGACGATGGTGTTGCTGATGCGGGCGCGGTTGATGATGCAGCCGTCGGAGATGACGGCGTGGTCGATCTGCGCGCCGTTGATCTTGGAGCCGGGCAGATAGCGCGGGCGGGAAAAAATCGGCGCGCTCATGTCAAAGAAGTTGAAGCGCGGCAGCTCGGTGACGAGGTCGAGGTTGGCCTCGAAGAAATTGCGAATCGTGCCGATGTCTTCCCAGTAGCCCTGGTGGACATAGGAGAAGACGCGGTGGGTGTTGATGGCGTGCGGGATGATGTGCTTGCCAAAGTCGGAAAGCGGGTTGTCCAGCAGGTCGGTGATGAGGCTGCGGTTGAAGACGTAGATGCCCATGGAGGCGAGGTAGGATTCGCGCCCGCCGGGGATGCCGAGCCGGGCGTTCATCTCGGGGCTGACTTTGAGGGAGTCCAGCACGTCAGCTTCCTTCGGCTTTTCCACGAAGCGGGTGATGCGTTTCTCGTCATCAATCTGCATGATGCCGAGGGCTCCCGCCTCGCCGCGGCTGACGGGGAGGGTGGCGATGGTGATGTCTGCCCCGGTCTCGCGGTGCTGCTCAATGACGTCCTGGAAATCCATGCGGTACAACTGATCGCCGCTCAGAATAAGGAGGTAATCGAAATCGTGGTTGAGGAAGTGGACGAGGTTTTTGCGGACGGCGTCGGCGGTGCCTTCGTACCAGGAGGTGTTGTTGAATGTCTGCTGCGCGGCAAGGATCTCCACGAAGCCGGCGGAAAACTGGTCGAACTTGTAGGTGCGGGAGATGTGGCTGTGCAGCGAGGTGGAGTTGAACTGCGTGAGGATGTAGATGCGGCGAAAGCGGGAGTTGATGCAGTTCGAGATGGGGATATCCACGATGCGATATTTGCCGGCGAGCGGGACGGCGGGCTTGGCGCGGTCTTTGGTGAGGGGGAACAGGCGCGAACCCTGGCCGCCGCCCATGATGACGCAGAGGACTTTGCTGATGTTCAAAGACTGACGGCCGGTTTGTGACATAAAGACCTTTCTTGAATTCGTAAAAACGATAACGCCGATGACCACCGCGAAGCAAGCCGGAGATTGTGTTTTGCCGAACAATTATTGTCGCGGAGACTTCCGGTGACGCCGGGCGAACGCGAAGCGTCTGGACTGCGTGGGCTTGAGCACCGCTTTTTACTCCACGACAAAGGCCGCAAATTCCTCCCGCAGATGCGGCGGGATGCGGACCTTAAACCGGGCGTTCTTGCCGCCGTAACGGCTCTCGACCACCTGCCCCACCGCATGGATTCGCGCGATGACGGCGGCGCGTTCCTGCGGCACGCGCAAGTCCAGAAACTCGCGGATGGGCCGAAGCTGCGTGCCGATCTCCGCCAGCAGCGGCGCAATCCCCTCGCCCGTCCGGGCGGAAATGGAGACCGCGTGCGGATATTTCTCGCGCATCAGGGGCGCGATGCCGCCGGCGAGCTGGTCAATCTTGTTGAACACCATCAGCACGGGCTTTTCCGCGGCGCCGATTTCCATCAGCACCGTGTTCACGGCCGCGATCTGCTCCTCGGCCTGCGCGTGGCTGATGTCCACGACGTGCACGAGCAAGTCCGCCTGGACGACTTCCTCGAGCGTGGCCTTGAACGCCTCGACCAGACCGTGCGGCAGTTTCTTGATGAAGCCCACGGTGTCGGTGAGCAGCACGTTCTGGTTCGTCGGCAGTTTCAGCCGGCGAGTGGTGGGGTCGAGCGTGGCGAACAGTTTATCCTCCGCCAGTACCGCGGCGCCGGTGAGCCGGTTGAGCAGCGTGGATTTGCCGGCGTTGGTGTAACCAACGATGGACGCGAGCGGCCACTGGCTGCGCTGGCGGCCGGCGCGCTGCGTCTCGCGCTGGCGGCGGACGAGGTCGAGTTCGCTTTCAATCTTCTCGATGCGCTCGGACAGTTTGCGGCGGTCGGCTTCGAGCTGGGATTCGCCCTCGCCGCCGATGGAGCCGGTGGAGCCGCGCTGGCGCGACAAGTGGGACCAATAGCGCGTGAGGCGCGGCAGGAGATACTTGAGCTGGGCGTGCTCGATTTGCAACTTGCCTTCGCGGGTCCGGGCGCGTTGGCCGAAGATTTCCAGAATCAGCGCGGTGCGATCCATGATTTTGCAACCGAAGATCTTTTCCAGGTTACGCGTCTGCGCGGGCGACAGCTCGTCGTCGAAGATGACGGTGTCCACGTCATTGGCCTTGGACTGAGCGGCGAATTCCGCGGCCTTGCCCGGCCCGATGTAGGTGGCGGCGACGGGCACGGCGAGCTTCTGCACGCCTTCGCCGACGATGAGCGTGCCGGCGGTCGTGGCCAGTTCCTCCAGTTCGGCGAGGGATTCGCGGACGTCGGCGGCGGTGCGGGATTTTAATTCCACGCCAATGAGGAAAACACGGACGGAGCGCGTGTCGCGGGTCTGGATGAGCGATTTCAAAGGTTCGTGGCGGACAGCTTAGCACAAAACCGGCGGCGCGAAAGCGCGGAAAACAATCAACCGCCAAGCCGCGCAGGGCCCGAACGCGTTGTAGACGGGATTACGATCACACTACTTATCCGAAGCGATAATTACGAAGCGATAATTAAATTGCCCGGCGCTGACTCCAATTCTAGTATGCCGCCCAATCATTTTGTCCAAATCAACCACGGCTAGCCTATGAAAAAAGTTCTCCTGCGCCTAATGGTCGGAACCAGCGTGGCCTGGCTGCTGGCCACACCGATGAGTTACCGGGTGAACGCCCAAACCAACGCGCCGGCGATGACCGCCGGGTCCGAAGCCCGGGTGGACGCCCTGAAAAACCTGCGCTTCGGCATGTTCATCTGCTGGTCATTCAGCACGTTTTCCGGCCATGAATGGACGCCGGGCGTGACGAACATTGATCTTTTTGCCGCGACTAATTACGACACCGACCAGTGGGCCCGGACCGCGAAAGAGGCGGGCATGGGCTACATCCTTTTCCTGACGAAACATCACGACGGCTTTTGTCTGTGGGACACGCAGACCACGGACCGCAAAGTCACCCGCGCCCCGCTCGGCCGCAACGTGCTGGCCGCGGTGCGGAAGTCATGCGACAAATATGGCCTCAAGCTGGCACTGTATTTTTCCGAGGGCGAGTTTCAGGACAACCAGCTCTATCATCCGGGCGGCTATACGCCGGAGATGAAAAAGGCCCAGCTCAAGGAATTGCTCACGCAATATGGGCCGATTGAATACATCTGGTTCGACCACGCGCAGACGGATGGCGGCCTGAGTCATGCGGACACCTTCGCTTTTTGCAAATCGCTGCAGCCCGATTGCTTCGTCGGGTTCAATCACGGCGACCAGAAGGATGCGGACATCCGGCTCGGTGAAATGGGGCATCCAGGACCCCTCGCGGATATCAGCGCCGCCGGACCGAACATGAAGGATACCGGGAAAAACTGGCGGCTGGCGGAATTCACCTATCAGATCCTGCCGCCGCATCAGGGCGGGGCCGATTGGTTTTATTCGCTGCCCAAATTTGACAATCTCTGCCAGCCGGCGGAAAAAATCTACGCCGATTATCTCGGCGCGGTGCGATTCGGAAACATCTTCTCGCTGGATGTCGGGCCGGATTACCAGGGCCGGCTGCGCGACATTGACGTGAAGACCCTGCGTCAGGTGGGCCAGTATATCCGGGGCGAAATCAAATTGCCGTATCGGCCTTGAACGTGCACCGGAAATGACGCGGCTTAAAAATTGACCTCCCGGACCATCGGCTGTTGGTTGCGGAGTAATTCCAGTTTGGCTTTCTGCCCGGCGGCATTGATGATTGCCTTCAGAAAATCATCCACGCCTTTCACCTCGCGGCCATTCACTCGCGTAATAAAGTCGCCCGTGCGCAATCCGTCGGCGAACGCGGCGGCATTGGCGGGGACATCCACCAGCAAGATGCCTTGGGAGCCGGCACGCACGCCCACGACGGAATACTCCGCGCCAACCAATTCGCGAATCGGCGCGCCGAGCCAGACCGTTCGGGCGGCCGGGGCGGGATTACCGCCAGCAACCGTGGTGACAGCGGGGATGACCGGAGTTCGCGCCAGGGCTTTCAAGCGAGGCGATTGCACGCCGAACTGATCCATGGGAAAATTCTCGAAGCCCAGTTTCAGCGCGGGCGATCCGGGCTGGACCCGGAAATCACCGGCGGCGGCGTTGACAAACCATGCATCGCCCGCGAGCGAATGCGCATCGCAACCTTGCGCGACATACTTTAGCCGGTCGGCCTCCGAACCGGTAAAGAGGTTATAGTCAATTTCCGCGCCCCATTTGGGGATGTTCATGTAGATCGGACGATACTCCGTCATCACGATGTTGCGGGCAAACACATCGCCGCTGTTCTCAAACCAGACGTGCAGGTGCAGGCTGTTGTTCACGATGACGTTGTTCGTGGCAATGCGCTGGAAGCCTTCGCGAAATTTAAGTCCGCCGTTCAGCAGCAGGTTGTTGTAGATCACGTAATGGCTGGAGCCGTCGTCCAGGTCAATGTCCCAGCCGTGGTCGCAACGCCAGCGGTTATTCCGCAGGGTGTTGGGCTCCACCACATCCAACAGGGCCAGTTTGGGCTGTTCCCCGGCCGGCACGCCGCGCAGGTTCCAATAGCGGTCACGGCCCCAGGAATTGAAACTGCCGTGATCACCCGTTTCCTTCACCGTGTCAAAGACGTCGCAGAACTCGATGACGTGCCCGCCCCAGCAACCGTCGCCGATGTTGATGCCCGCGCGGGGCACGTCGTAGATGGAGCAATGGCGGACGGTGATGTGCCGCGCCATGTCGATCTCCACCGGCGCGGTTTGCTTCTCGAATCGCCCCGTCCGGGTGATGAGGCAGTCTTCAACCAAGCAGTCGGCGGGAAAGTTGTCCGTCAGCGGGCCGGGCGTGCGGTCAATATCTGCGAAATTGTTCGCCTGATCATAATTGAAGAGCGCATTGCGCACCGCCTTGGGATCGCCGACGAACGCAATGCCGTTCGCGCCGCCCTCGCGGATCAGGCAGCCGCGGATGTTCAAGCGGCGGTTGTAGTCATTGACAAATATGCTGTTGCCGCCCAGCTGGTCGAAGTCGCAGTCCGCGATGGCGCAATCCTCCGCGCCGTTGAACAGCACCGCGCCGCCGCGATAAATGGTCCAGTCCGTGCGCAGCATCGGCTCGCGGTTTTCCATAAAGGTCCGCGCCGCGTGCCGGAAGGTGATTCCGCGCAGGGTGACGAATTTCACCGGCTGCGCCGGGGTGCCAACAAATTCCACAAGATTGCGCAGGCCGACAACTTCGATGGTTGCCGTCTTCAAGTCCAGTCCGGCCGGCGGGATGAACAGCAGCGTGTTGGCTTGCGCATCATGAAACCATTCGCCGGGGGCATCGAGTTCCTCGCGGATGTTTTCCACGAAGCGGAATTGCTGGTGCATCCCGCTGGACCGGTTGTTCTGCCAGCCGCCCTCATACTTGAGCGAACCATCGGCGTTTTTCCCCAGAATGCGCCAGTGCATGTCGCCCCAGAGCGACTCGTGCATGGCATGGATGAAGCCGCCCGTGGGATCGCGCCAGCGCGCGACGCGGGCCGGCGAAATGGCGTCCGCCGCGGTGCCGTTATAGATTGCCGCATTGGGATCGTAGTTGGGATAACGTGCCATCGGCTGGCGCTCGCCGTTGACAAATAGCTGGTCCATCACCAAGCCGGCGGGCACTGGAGCCTGAAAAATTCCGTCCCGCAGCGGTGTCCAATCCAGCTTGAGCGGCTGGCCCCCGCTGATCACAGGTATTTCACCCGGGGCGGCCGCATAGATCACGGGGCGTTTCTGCGTGCCGGAATCCGCCGCGGTGAACCGAAGCGTTTCCGACAAATAATAAACGCCCGCATGCAACCATACCGTCACCGGTCGGTGTCCGGCAAACGGGCGGGCCATCCGTTGCGCGGCGGCGAGCGTGGCCAGCGGTCGGCGGGCGGTGCCGGGATTGCCATCGTCGCCGGCCGGCGAAACGTGAATTTCCACGGCAAACGCGTTCATCACCAGCGACGCAAACAAAAGCCAGATTGAAAATATAGTCCTCAAGGTGGCAGTTCTTGAGCGGCAAGGGGAGGTCGGGGCTGGATACATGCGACGAAGTTAATGAATACGGCGGGTTCATGCAATATTCCACGCCGCGATTTAAATTTCGTGCAAGTCGGCTGGCCATTCCTCCAAAACTGCCTGATGCAGATCATCCGGAGGCAGTTAAAGCCGAATTGGAATCGCAAGCGAACGCTGCTCAACGACCTGGGGTGCCGGAAATCGAGGACTCGCTCCAGCCGCCGCCCAGTGCCTTGATGAGTTGAACGGCGGTGATCAAACGCTGGCCGGCCAGCTGGGCATTGGCGCGTTCCGCTGTCAGCGTGTCGCGGCTTGCATCCACGACCTCGATGTAGGCCACGATGCCGGAGCGATAACGGTCGGTCGCCAGTTCCGAGGCGCGCCGGGCGCTGGTGACGGCGCGTTGCTGGGCCTCCGCCTGGACGGCGAAATGATAAATCCCGGACAGGCTGTTTTCCACGTCGCCGAAGGCAATGAGAACCTGCTGCCGGTATACCGCGGTGGATTCCTGAAAAGCCGCCTGGGAATTGTGATAACCCGCCCGATTGCGGCCGCCGGCAAAAATGGGTAGCGAAAGGCTGGGGCCGATGGACCAGGTGCGACTGTCCCATTTAAACAACGAGGAGAGGTCGCCGCTTAAATAGCCGGCCGAACCGGTCAGCGTCAGCACCGGAAAAAATGCGGCTTTCGCGACCCCAATCCTGGCATTGGCCGAGGCTAGCTGGCGTTCGGCATGGGCGACGTCCGGTCGGCGTTCCAGCAAATCCGAGGGCAGGCCGGCGGGAATTTGCGGCGGCGGCGGATTCCAGTTCGGATCATCCAGGGCGGCGAGCAGGAACCCGGAAGGATTTTCCCCAACGAGGATCGCGATGGCGTTTTCCAACTCATCACGCTGATGAGCGAGTGAGGCGGCCTCGGCTTCGGTGGTGGCGAGCTCGGTCTCCGCCTGGGCGACGTCGAGTTCGCTGCCGATGCCGCCTTCCAACCGGCTGCGCACGAGCCGGACTTGTTCATGGCGCAGAGCGATGGTGCCGTTCACCGTGGCGATCTCGGCATCCAGCGAGCGCAGGGCAAAATAATTTTGGGCCACGTCGGACTGCAGCGTGAGGAGGACGTTGTAATAATCCGCGAGCGACGCCTGCGCGTCGGCACGTGCGCCCTGGAACAGGCGGCGAATGCGGCCCCACAAATCCACTTCGTAGCTTAAATCCAGCGGCGCGCTGAAGGTGTTGGCCGTGATATTGCCAAAGCTCGGATTCGCATTGGGCGAATACGCCTCGCGGGTGAAACTGGGATCCAAGTTCAGGTTGGGCATCAACTGGCTACGGGCGACACGGGCCGTGGCCCGGGCCTCATCCACCCGCGCGACGGCGGCCTTGAGCTGCTGGTTGGCCGACACCGCCTGGACTTCCAAAGCATTCAGATTCGTGTCACCAAAAATTTCCCACCAATTGCCTTTCGGCACATTGTCGAGGGGCCGGCCTTCCTTCCAGGAACCGAAATTAACGGCTTTGTAAGCCGCCGGCACCGCATTGGTTGGCGCCTGGTAATCCGGGCCGACGGTGGACCAGTTGGCTTTCGCCGAGGCCATAGTGAACAGAAGCGCCAATGTTACGATGCCGGTGACGGCGGCGCTGGATCCGGGCAATGCATTTTTGGTTCCGGTGGCCGGGGCTGGCTTTTTCTTCAAGCCGAGTTTCATCAACGTGACATAGAAAACCGGGGTCAGGAACAAACCGAACAACGTGACGCCGATCATGCCGGAAAACACGGCGATACCCATGGCCTGGCGCATCTCGGCCCCGGCCCCTTTGGAAACCACGAGCGGAAACACGCCGGCGATGAATGCGATGCTCGTCATCAAGATTGGCCGCAGCCGGAGCCGGCACGCTTCGATGGCCGCGTCGAACGGCGCCATGCCTTCGTCCTGTTTGCGCTTGGCAAACTCGACGATCAGGATCGCGTTCTTGCACGCGAGACCGACCAGCACAATCAAGCCGATCTGTGTGAAGATATTATTGTCGCCGCCCTTGAGCCAGACGCCGGTGATGGCGCACAGCAGGCACATGGGCACAATCAGGATGATGGCCAGCGGCAGGCGGAAACTTTCGTAGAGCGCGGCCAGCACAAGAAATACCAGCAGGAGACACAGCGGTCCGACGTAAATCATCGTGTTGCCCGCGAGGATGCGCTGGTAAGTGAGATCGGTCCATTCATACCGCATTCCCCGCGGCAGGTTATCATCCGCGATTTTGGCAATCGCGGCCTCGGCCTGGCCGGAGCTGTAGCCGGGCGCGGGCGCGCCATTGATTTCGGCGGCGGGATAACCATTGTAACGCATCACGCGGTCGGGCCCGTGCGATTCGGTCACTTTCACCACGGCCCCGAGCGGCACCATTTCACCGCGGTCATTGCGCGTTTTGAGCCGCGTGATGTCTTCGGCGTGGGTGCGGAACGGGGCGTCCGCCTGCGCGATGACTTCGTAGGTGCGGCCGAACCGGTTGAAATCATTTACGTAAAGCGAGCCGAGATAAATCTGCATGGTTTCAAATAGATTTTGCAGCGGAATGCCCTGGGTTTTCGCCTTCACGCGGTCCACATCCGCGTCCAACTGCGGCACGTTGACAGTGAAGCCGGAGAACGTTCCGGCGAGGGCGGGCGTCTGGTAACTTTTCTGGACGACCCCCTGCAGGTTTTGATAAAGCGCGTCATAACCGAGATCGGCGCGGTCTTCGACATACAATTTAAACCCGCCGATGGTGCCCAGCCCCATCACCGCCGGCGGCGGCACAGCAAGAATGAAGGCTTCCTGGATCACGCTCAGTTTTTGGTTGAGTGCGGCTGTAATGGCCGGCCCGCTCAAATCCGGCGTGGTGCGTTCTTCAAACGGTTTCAACGCGAAAAACACAATGCCGGCGTTCGGCGCGACGCTAAAGCCGCTGATACTCAGGCCGGGAAACGCCACGGCATTTTCCACCCCCGGCTGCTTCAGGCCGATTTCCGACATCCGGCGGATCACCGCCTCGGTGCGGTCCAGCGACGAGCCGTCCGGGAGTTGCGCGAAGGCGACGAGATATTGTTTGTCCTGCGTCGGCACGAAACCCGTCGGCACCTTGTTGAAACCCCAGCCGGTCAGCAACACCAATCCGCCATACACTAGGAGTGCGATGGCACACTTACGGAGCACGTTGCCCACCCCGGTGGAATATTTCTCACCCGCCCAGGCGAAGCCGCGGTTGAACGGCCGGAAAAACCAGCCCAACAGATTTTCCATCACGCGGGACAGCCAGTCTTTCGGCGCATGATGATCCTTGAGCAACACCGCGCACAAGGCCGGCGAAAGGGTCAGGGAATTAAACGCGGAGATGACCGTGGAGATCGCAATCGTCAGCGCGAACTGTTTGTAAAACTGGCCGGTCAAGCCGCTAATGAACGCCGTGGGCACGAACACGGCGCAGAGCACGAGCGCCGTCGCCACAATCGGCCCGGTCACTTCGTTCATGGCCTGCCGGGACGCATCGTAAGACGACAAGCCGCGCGCGATGTTACGCTCCACATTTTCAACGACGACAATGGCGTCATCCACGACGATGCCGATGGCCAAGACCAGCCCGAAGAGCGACAGGGCGTTGATGCTGAAGCCGAACGCGAGCATGAGCGCAAACGTGCCGATGAGCGACACGGGCACGGCGGCCAGCGGAATGATGGCCGCGCGCCAGGTTTGCAGGAAAAGAATGACGACGAGAACGACCAGCAGAATCGCCTCGCAGAGCGTATGGATGACGGCTTCGATGGAATGCCGCACGAAAACCGTGGGGTCATACACGACGTCGTAGTCCAAGCCCTCGGGGAAATTCTTCTTCAACTCCTTCATCGTGGCGCGGACGTTTTTGGAAAGCTCCAACGCATTCGCGCCCGGCGACTGAAAAATCGGGATCGCCACGGCGGTTTTGTTGTCGAGCAACGATTGAAGCGCGTAGCTGCCGGCACCCAGTTCGATGCGCGCCACGTCCTTGAGCAGGGTCTTTTCGCCGTTCGGTCCGGTCTTGACGATGATGTTGCCGAATTCCTCCTCGGAGATCAGCCGGCCTTTGACGTTCACCTGCATTTCAAAATTCACCGGGCTACTCACGGGCTGCTGGCCGATGACGCCCCCGGCGACCTGCACGTTTTGCTCACGGATGGCGGCCACGATATCGCTGGCGGTCAGATTGCGCGCGGCAATCTTGTCCGGATTCAGCCAGATGCGCATGGAGTAGTCGCCGGAACCAAATAGTTCCACGTCGCCGGCGCCGGGAATTCGCGCCAGGACATCCTTCACCTGCAACGTGGCATAGTTGCGGATGTAAACCTTGTCGTACCGGTTGTCGGGGGAAAACAAATGGACCACCATGGTCAAATCCGGCGATTGCTTGGTGGTGGTGACGCCGAGGTTGCGGACCTCCTCCGGCAATTTCGGCAAAGCCTCCGCCACGCGGTTTTGCACCTGCACCTGCGCCTGATCCGGATCCGTGCCGAGATTAAAGGTCACGGTCAGGGTCATCACGCCGTCGCCGGTCGCCTGCGAAAACATGTAGAGCGAACCTTCGACGCCGTTGATGGCCTGTTCCAGCGGCGAGGCGACGGTCTCCGCGATGGTTTTGGGATTGGCCCCGGGATACGTCGCTTTCACTACAATCGTCGGCGGCACGACCTCGGGATATTCGCTGATGGGCAGCTTGAACATCGCCAGCAGTCCCATCACGAAAATCGCGATGGAAAGCACGCCGGCGAAGATCGGGCGTTTGATGAAATAATGGGAAAAATTCATAGGTTTGGGGCAGGATGAATCATGAAACTCCAGACGTTTAGAATCTCCTTGGGCGGTTAAGGCGTTTAAAGATTAACGATTCGCAACTTTCAACATCGCGCTGCCGGCCGTTGCCCATTGCGGGGTCACCGGCATTCCGGGTCGCACATGAGACAGGCCATCGACGACAATCGTTTCACCCGCCGTCAAACCCGTGCGAACGACGCGCTGGCCATCCACGAGCGGGCCCAGGGCCACCGGCTGATATTGCACCGTGTTGGTCGCCGACACCGTCAGCACAAACTTGTTGGCCTGGTCGGTGCCGATGGCGCGTTCATCCACGAGCAACACCGAATGCAGCTCGCTCAGGGGAATCCGGATGCGCGCGAAAAGTCCGGGCAAAATGCGCTGGTCGTCGTTGGTAAACACCGCGCGCAGCAGGATGCTGCCAGTACTGGGATTAAGCTGATTGTCAAACGACTCAATGTAGCCTTGGTGGGAAAAATCGGATTCGTCCGCGAGCTGTAATTCGACGGGAATTTTGCCGCCGTCAGTCAAGCCAAGTTTTTTGGCGCTCACCAGCTCGTTAAATTTCAGCAGGGTGTCCTCGTCAATGTCGGCATTGACGTAAACGGGATTCACCGAAACCACCGTGGTGAGCAAGGAAGCGGAACCGGCGTTGCCGCTGACATAATTACCCTCGGTCAAAAGCGCGCGGCTGACACGGCCGTCAATCGGCGAGCGCACCTCCGTGAATTCCAAATCGAGCCGGGCCGAATCCAGCGCGGCCTTGGCGACCGCGGCGCGCGCCCGGCGCGCCTCCGCATCTTCGGTGGAGATGGCATTGTTGGCCAGCAGTTTTGCCGTGCGATCATTCTCGTCCTTGGCCTGTTCGTATTCCGCCTGGCGCTGGTCGAACACGGCTTGATTCCAGCGCGGATCGATGACGAACAGCACGTCGCCCTTCTTAACCAGCTGGCCGGATTGAAACCGCACCTCCTGGATATAGCCGGAAGTGCGCGGGCGGATTTCCACCGACTCCACCGGCTCGGTCCGCCCGGTGAATTCGCTCCACTCGACGATTTCTTTTTGTTGGACCGCCGCCACCGTCACGGTCGGCGGCGGCGGAGTTTGCCGGGCCTGCGGCCGGCTGCAGCCCGTCGCGAGCAGCCCGCCGGTCAATGCGGCCAGGGTGGTCAGGGTGGTAAATAAATAAAATTGTTTCTTCATATTGGTTGTTTTTTGATTGGTCGGGTGGCCATCCGTCAGATGACTTCGGCAAAGGCGGTTCGGCGTTGATAAAGCGACTGCTGACGTTCATGCCAGGCGGCGACTGACTGCATCTTTTCCGCGGCCAGCACGGGAAACACCAGGTGCGGATAAGCGGTTTGCCAGGCCAAAGCCTCCGCCTCGTTCAAGGCCAGTTGGAATAATTTTTCCTGCGACTCCATGGCGTCCTGGAAATCGCCGGCGATGCGATTTTTGGCCTGCTCGATGCCGGCCAGCAACCGCTTGCAAGATTGCACGCAGCGATCAGCGATGGTTGGTTCACCCGCGAAATTTTCATGATGACGGTTGGTATTCATGTTTTGCCTTTCCTTTTATAGTTATCTGTTTAGTAAATTATACGGTCAAAAAAAATCAACTCAGGCGGCCACGGCGGCGCTCTCCTTGACTCCCAGAATCGTGAACATGCCATTGGCCGCCTCACGCAACACTTCCACGTCGTTTTGAATCCGGGCCTGGGTCAGCAAGCCTTCATAATAGGCCAGCAACATCCGGGCTTTGACGCCGGCATCCGGCGCGTTAATTACGCCGGCGGCGTGGGCATCGCGGATGGCGGATTCCAGATACTTGCGCTTTTGATCCATGATTCCCTGGATTTTTTCCTCCAGGCATTTTTCCTGCGTGCAAACTTCCGAGCCGAGCGAAACCAGCGGACAACCCAGCACATGACCATGCTTGGCTTTGATATTCCGCTGAAATTCATAGCCAAAATCGAAGTATTTTTGCAGGCGTTCCAGCGGCGGCACGGTGGGGGAGAAGATGGAATCCATCTCAGCCCGTTTATTTTGCCAGCAAGCCTCAAAGGCCACCACTGCCAGCTCCGACTTGGAATCAAAAAAATAATAAAAACTGCCCTTCTTAACGCCCGCCCGCTCACAGATTTGATCAATGGTCGTGCTACCATACGAGCCGGACCAGATCAGCTCCAGCACGGCATCCATCAGTCTTTGTTTGGCATCACTAACGCGGCCCATAATTTTATTTTGTATTCGGCTTCGACCAGGTTACTGCCGAAGCACAGGACCAGATTATCATACTAAACTAAACAGTCAACTACTTATTTTAAAATTTTTACCTTTGACGATTTTACAGAATAACGGCGCTTTGACTCCCTCCCTGCCAAAAGGGGCAGAGTTTTCTCAAACTTGTGCCTCGCCAAAGTGCCCTAGCAAATGGTCAGGGAATTAGGCCGCGATCAAGGCCCCAACTCGACGCGTCAGCGGCATTATCGAAACTTTACCAGGCAGCGGGCCAACTTTTATAAGTGCTTGATAGAGCATCCGGAATTTTGCCGTTTCTTTACCAACCCTTCGGGACGGGCCCCATGGATTAATTGAACCGTAAGGTTACTTTTTGATACCATTTGATACTTTTTGTGCCGTTTTGATACCCTGTTTTGAAAATGCAAAAATTTGACAAAAGGTAACATGGGGCCAAGTATTTACCTCAGAGGCAAATAGTTAGAACCCGGATTGGGAAACCGTCAGAGGCTCCTGACGCTGGCGAATAATGGAACTGACGGTACCAGTTTCTTTACCAACTCTTCCGGACGGGCACCATGGATAAATTATTGAACGGTGATGTCACTTTTTGGCACCTTTTGTCCCTTTTTGTCACCCGGTTTTAAAAATGCCGAAAATGGACGAAAGGTGCCAAAAGTTGAACGGACATAAAACTTTTCACGGCCCCACGAACTTTACCAGCCAAGCCCATTTTCTTTACCACCCCGGGGCCCAACTTTTGTAAGTGCTTGATAGAGCATCCAAAACTTTACCGTTTCTTTACCACTTTCGTTTTTTTCGGGTGGTAAAGTTTCAAGGGATAGCTTGGGTCGAGCCCTCGGCGGTGGTCAATTGTATTTTGGGTGCCAGGCACTATTGAGACTCGCACAATACGGTGACGGGGGAGATGCGCTCACGCCGCTTCAATGACCGGAAACACGAATTGCGTGGAAAGCCCACCCCGCTTGCATTTTCACGCTCAAGCGGCGTGAACGCCGCGCTACGCTCGCGCCTAATCCATGTCACACTGTTTTGCGAGTCTCAATAAGCATCGGCCCTACCTTACCCAGCCTACGGCCACTCTCCCGCCTGCGAGCACGGGCCGGAGAGGGACAGGGCATCAGCCGACAGCAATAAAATCAGACATGTCAAAGAACGATGGCGGCGGAAACGTACACGGGACGGCCCGGCCATACCGAACTAGATGTATATAACATTTTAATATACAACTTGGCAAATGTTTTGTTGGCGGATCTTTTTTGTGGGGGGATTTTTGCGGCGATCGGAATCGGAAGCGAACTGCAAAAACGGGCGCTGCTAGATTAGGACCCGGTCAGACGATTTTTAAACTTACAGGCGAGTACCGCGGCGGCGGCTTCGAATTTGGCGCGGGTAAAAATTCAAAATGATTGAGGCTCCTCACCCCAACCCTCTTCCTCCTTTGGGGAGGAGAGGGAGGAAGAAAGTCAAAGCATAATCGCGTTCCGGGGTGATCAACATTTGTAAAAATCATTTTTCAGGCTATCATATCGGCCGGTTGCGGCCGATGAACTGCAAGCGCGGTGCGCGCGGCATCGCTTCAATGGCATTTAATTTTTTCCTATGCAGGAATGGAAACCACGCCACAGTCCGTGGCTGATCGCGATGGGCGTGATGATGGCGACGTTCATGGAGGTGCTGGACACCTCCATCGCCAACATTGCGCTGCCGCACATTGCCGGCAGCCTTTCGGCCACCCCGGAAGAGGCGACGTGGGTGCTGACGAGCTACCTCGTCTCGAACGCGATCGTGCTGCCGACGACGGGCTGGCTGGCCAATCATTTCGGGCGCAAGCGCGTCTTCATCTCGTGCATCGCGATGTTCACGATCGCGTCGGCGCTGTGCGGACTGGCGTGGAGCCTGCCGACGCTCATTTTTGCGCGCATTTTGCAGGGCATCGGCGGCGGCGCGATGGTGCCGATCGCGCAATCCATCATGCTGGAAAGTTTTCCACGCCAGAAACGCGGCGCCGCGATGGCCATCTTCGCACAGGGCGTGGTGGTGGCGCCGATCCTCGGCCCGACGCTCGGCGGCTGGATCACGGACAGCTATTCGTGGCGCTGGATTTTCTACATCAACCTGCCGGTGGGCATCATGGCGGTGCTCGCCGCCCAGTGGCTCGTCGAGGATCCGCCGTACATCCAGCGCAACAAATCGGCGACGATTGACTACATCGGCTTCGGCCTGCTGGCCGTGTGGCTGGCGACGCTGCAAATTCTTTTGGACAAGGGGCAGGAGGCCGACTGGTTCGGCGCGGTGTGGGTGCGCTGGTTCACGCTGGCCTCGGTTTTGTCCTTCGCGGGATTCATTTGGTGGCAACTGCGCGCCGAACATCCGCTGGTGGATCTGACGGTGTTCAAAAACCGGAATTTCACCATCGGCCTAATTCTGATGACGACGCTGGGGGCGATTCTTTACGGGACGACCGCGCAACTGCCGCTTTTCCTGCAAACGCTCATGGGCTACCCGGCGCTGCAAAGCGGCTACGCGATGAGCCCGCGCGGCATTGCGGCCTTCGTCACGACGTTTTTTGTGGGGCGCATCGTCGGCAAGGTGCGAATGCGCTGGATGCTGTGCATCGGCTTCATCCTGCTCGCGACGTCGTCATTCCTGTTGAGCAATTTGAACCTGCAGGTGTCCCAGATCAACGTCATCTGGCCGAGCGTCGTCAACGGCATCGCCATCAGCTTCATCTTTGTGCCCCTGACGACGGCGACGATGAGCCAACTGGCGCAGCAGCAGCTGGGCAACGCGACCGGCCTCTACAACCTCATGCGCAACCTTGGCGGCAGCATCGGCATCGCCTTCGTGACCACCATGCTGGCCCGCGGCGCCCAGGTGCACCAGGCGTTGATGGTCGGCCACCTCGCGCCGGACAACCCGGCGTTCCGGCAACAATTTGAGGCCGCGCACAAACTGCTGGCGAACCACACCGATCCGGTGACCGCCTCGCGCCAGGCTTACAACGCCGTCTATTCGCTGCTCGACCAGCAGGCGCACCTGCTGGCGTTTGTGGACAACTTTTTCATTTTTGGCGCGCTGGCCCTGATCACCATGCCGCTGATCTTTCTGTTCAAGCGCGTCAGCGCGCCGATCAAGCCCGTGGCGACGGGCCACTGATCAGCCGCGGATGGCCGCAAGCGCCAGCGTCGTGAGTTCGCGGGCGCGCCCGTCGGTCGCGGCCTCGGCGTAGCAGCGCAATTCCGGGGCGTTGCCGGACGGACGGAGGTGGATGATTTCCTCGTTGGCGAAAACTATCCGCAATCCATCCGTGCGGTTCAGGGCAGCAACGGCCCCGCTAATGTGGCCGAACACCTTTTCCACCGCGGCCCGGGCGGCCGCGTCGGAGCCGGGATTAAACCGCGCCAGAATCGCCGCGCTTTTTTCGGTGGCGAAATTCTTCACCCGGTCACTCGCCGTGTACCGCGCGGGCAGACTCGCGGCGAGTTGCGCCACGGTTTTGCCCTGCGCCTTGGCCAGCAACAAAATGCCCAGCATCACGATCACCGCGTCGCGCGTCGGCAGGGCGCGGAGCATTTTGCCGCCGGCTTCAATATCCGAGTTCAGCAGGAAACCGCCATTGGCCTCGTAGCCGACCACGCGTTTCGCCCCGCCGGCCGTGGCGGTCAGCATCGAAGCCACGACGAACGGCGAGCCGATACGCGTGCGACGGACGTCCGGGAACCAGCCGCATTTTTCCACGGCGGTATTGCAACTCACCGGCGCGCTGATGGAATCCGCGGCCAAAAACTTCGCGGCCAGAATCCCCGCGATATCGCCGCGCAGCCAGTTCCCGTATTCATCACTGACGAGCGGACGGTCACTGTCGCCGTCGGCGGAAACCAGTGCGTCGAATTTGCCCGTCGCCGCCCAGTCGCGCGCGAGCTGCACGTCCTCCGGCCGGATGGCTTCGGTGTCCACCGGAATGAAAGTGTCCGAGCGGCCAAGTGGGGTTACTTCCGCGCCCAAATGCGACAGAATTTTCACCAGCACATCGCGGCCGACGGCGGAATGCTGATAGACGCCCACGCGCAATCCTTTCAATGCGTCGTGGGCAAAAAAATTCAAATAACGCATCACGTAGTTTTCCCCGGCTTCGGGAGAAACTTCATGAGGTGTTTTGGCCTGGCGGAAATTTCCATCCGTGCCAAACATCGCGTCATCCAATTCAACCACCTGGCGGCTCATGCCCTGCTCGTCGGACTTCAACACTTCGCCGGCGCACTTATTGAACTTGATGCCGTTGCGGTCGTCGGGGATGTGGCTGCCGGTGACCATGATGGACGGTAGGTTTCGCTCGAAGCCATACAGCGCGACGGCAGGCGACGGAATTTTTCCGCAGTTGACGGCGCGGTAACCCAGGTCATCCGCCGCCCGGCAGACCGACGCCATGACGCGGCTCGTGCTGGGCCGGAAATCGCCGGCGACGGAGACGCGCTCGCCGGCGCGTTTGATTTCGCCGATGGATTCCAGGTATTGTAGAAACCCCTGCGCGTAGGCGTAGCAGACCGAATCCGTCATGGCCGTCGCCAGCCCGCGCGCGCCGCTGGTGCCGAAGGCCACGCCGCTGCGCGCCATCAAGTCATGGATGGAAATTTTCATTCGTTTATTCAATCAATCATTTGGCCGCGTCCGCTTGCGCTTTTGCAGCGTAATAGGTTTTTAAGATATCAAACGCGAGTTTCTTTTCGCCATGGTGGCCGATGAGGCCCTTGAGATTCCAGCCGTCCTGAATGTCCAGCAGGCGGCGCGGCGAGCGGAAGTCGCACAAAATCCACGGCGTGCAGCCGGTGAAGCCGGGAATCCGGTCCAGCATCGGCAGCGTGCGGCGATAGACATCCGCCTGGTATTCCTCGCTGAACCGCGTCAGCGCGTCGGCATGAAAGCCGGACTGAGCGTCCGCGCCGCATTCGCTGATAAACACCGGCTTCGGGTATTTGACGGTCCAGCGGAGGCGGTCGATTTTCTCCGGCAGCCCGTCATACCAGCCGACGTACTCGTTGAAACTCACCAGATCGGTGAATTCGCCGAAAGGGTCGTCCACAATTTTGTGGTTGGGATCGGCCGGATCGGTGCGCACTTCCATCGCGGCGGAGACCAGCCGCGTGCCGTCCAGCGCGCGCGCCTCCGTCACGAGCGACTTTAAGAAGTCGGTGCGCGCCGCGCCGACCGGCGTTTCATTCGCCACCGACCAGACGACCACGCTGGCGCGGTTCTGGTCGCGCGCAATCACGTCGGCCAACTGCCGTTGCGCATTTGCCAGCGTGTCGGTGTTCGTCCACTGGATCGTCCAATAAACCGGAATCTCCTCCCACACCATCAGGCCCAGGGCATCCGCCAATCGCGCCATGTGCTCGTTATGCGGATAATGCGCGAGCCGGACAAAATTGCAGCCGAGCTGCTTCGCCCAGCCGAGGAGTTCCTCTGCGTCCGCCTCGGACCAGGCGCGCCGGCCGTGCAACGGCTCCTCCTCATGAATGCAAATGCCGCGCAGAAACACCTTGCGGCCGTTCAGCAACACATCGGTGCCGCGCGTCGTGATGGTGCGAAAACCGACGCGGTCGGTCAGCCGGTCTTCGCCGCTGGAGATCTCCACGTCGTTTAAAACCGGTTTTTCCGGCGACCACAGCGCCAGGTTCGGCGCGGACAACTCAAACTGCGCGACGCCATTCGTATCGGCTGGCTGTTCGGCGGCGAGGTGCAACGCCGGGAACCGGAGGCTAACCGTCGGCGTCATGGCCGGGCCATCGAGCTGGACGTTGGCTTCGATGGTATTGGTCGTGCCGGGCTTGAGCCGCACACGGAAATTGGCGATGAACGTCGCCGGCGTCTCCACCAGAAGCACCTCGCGCGTCAGGCCGCCGTAATTCCACCAGTCCGTGTTCACCGTCGGCACGCCGTCGGCGTGGCGGTTGTTGTTCACGCGCAGGACGAGTGAATTGTTGGTCCCCCGGGCTAGCGCGGTGATTTCATAAGCGAACGGCGTGAAGCCGCCCACGTGCCGGCCGAGTTTCCGGCCGTTGAGATAAACGTCCGCCTCGTAATTGGCCGCGCCAAAATAGAGGAACAATCGATGGTCGGCGGCGGCTTTGGGCGCGGCAAACCGGGTGCGGTACCAGACCGAGCCCTCGTAATAAAACAGCCGTTCGGCCTGCGAATTCCAATCGCCCGGCACGTTTAGAAAGGGGCTGGTGTCGAAGTTGTATTCGATGAGGCTGGTCTGGTCCCGGGCCGACCGGTCCAGAAAGAAACCGCCGGCCGGCGTCGCCGCCTCATCGTACGGCCGGCGGCGATAATCGAAATAGCCCGTGTCATACGGATCCACGATGACATGCCACCGACCGTCCAGGTTCGTCGGGTGCCGCGCGAACACGTCGGCCAGGACCGGCTCGCCGCGGACCGCGCCGGCCGCGCCCAAACCGGCCGCGCAGAGGACGAGCCACAGCCACCGGAGCAATGTTGGATTCGCGCTCAACTTGAATGCGGCCAGCCTAGCCCATCGGCAAAAGCGAAGGAACTTTTTTGTGCGCCGCGCGGCGGTGCGGGGACGGCCATTTTATCATTTTTGCTTTTCCGGGATTTCCGCTACCGTGAACGGCCATGCGCTACGCCCCCATTGATCCGGGACTGTTCACCGGCAACCGCGACCGCCTGAAACGGCGGCTGCCGCCGCATTCCCTGGCCGTCGTCAACGCCAACGACGTCCTCCCCGCCAACGCCGACGCGGTGCTGCCGCTCAAGCCGAACGCCGACCTGTTTTATCTGACCGGCATCGAGCAGGAGGAGAGCCTGCTGCTGCTCTTTCCCGACGCGCACGAGGCGAAGCACCGGGAAATCCTCTTCCTGCGCCAGCCCAATCCACTGCTCGAAACCTGGGAAGGCCACAAGCTCACCCCGGCGGAAGCCCGAAAAATCTCCGGCGTGGCGCGGGTGGAATGGCTGGCGGATTTCCCGGCGATCTTTCACCGGCTGATGGCGGAGTGCGAACACGCCTATCTCAACGCCAACGAACATCCGCGCGCCCACGTCGTCGTAGAAACCCGCGAAGCGCGGTTCGTGCGGGAGACCCGCCAGAAATATCCACTGCACGATTACCAGCGCCTCGCGCCACTGCTGCACCAGCTCCGCGCCGTGAAGTCCGACGCCGAGGTTGCGCTCATCCGCCACGCCTGCGCCATCACCGCCGCCGGTTTCCGCCGCGCCGGCCAAGTCGTCCGGCCCGGCGTCAACGAGATGGTGGTGGAGGCCGAGTTCGCGCGCGAATTCATCCGGCGCGGCGCCGGCTTCGCCTACGCGCCGATCATTGCCGCCGGCGCCAACGCCTGCGCGCTGCATTACCTGCAAAACGACCAACCGTGCCGCGCCGGCCAGCTCCTGCTCCTGGACGTGGGAGCGAGCTATGCCAATTACAACGCCGACATGACGCGCACGATTCCGGTGAGCGGCCGCTTCACCCGCCGGCAGAAAAAAATCTATGCCGCCGTCCTGCGCGTCCTGCGCGCCGCCGCCGCCGCCGCCACGCCCGGCAAATTGCCCCGCGACTGGCAACAGGAGGCCAATGCGCTCATGGAACGCGAACTCGTGGACTTGGGCCTGCTGAAATTGTCCGACGTGAAAAAGCAGGATCCCGACGCGCCGGCGCTCCGCAAATATTTCATGCACGGCATCGGCCATCCGCTCGGCCTGGATGTGCATGATCTCGCGCCCGCCACCGGGCCGATCCAGGCCGGCTGGGTGCTGACCGTCGAGCCGGGGATTTATGTCCGCGAAGAAGGCCTGGGCATCCGGCTGGAAAACAACTTTCTCATCCAGGCCGCCGGCAATGTGGACCTCATGGCCGGCATTCCGATTGAAGCCGAAGCGATCGAGGAGCTGATGCAACGCTGATACTAAAACAGGTTCAAATTGGAACGCATTGGCCCCCTCACCCCAGCCCTCTTCCCCGTTGGGCGGGGAGAGGGAGTCGAAGCCGATGCCCATTCGTTCACGTGTCGAAGATATAATCCCACAAACCTGCACCGGCGCGGAATCCACGCCAAAAGAATTAAAAACTTTCGCCGTCCATCGCTAGAGTGGTTTTAGTAAAACTGTAGCCGCTCTTTGTCAGCCAAACCGACGACGGAGCGCGGGCTTCAGCCCACTTCAACTTGAATTTGGATGGCGACGTCGAAGCGGCGTGAACGCCGCGCTCCGGCTACAGTAATTTTTAATCACCTCTAAATCATTTCGGTCAATGCGCTAAAATGCGTTCAAATTGCTACGAATTGCCCCCTCAATCCGCGGGGATGGTCACGGTGGAAAGCCGATGGCGAGCTTCACGGCGGAATACTCCGGGTGAATCGTGCCCGCGCGCGTGCGGATGATCAACTCCGGCTCCGTCCACGTCTGCCCGCGAAAACTTTCCGGCAAATCCGCCGCGCGCATCAGCCCGAACAGCCCGACCAGCGGCGGATCACCTTCGCGGAACACCACGGGCCGTTGGCGGACGATGACCAGGCCGGCGGTTTTTGCGGCGGCTTCCACGCGGGCGCGCTGCGCCGGCTCGTAGGGAAACACGCAGGCAAAAAAGCCGCCGGCCGCCAGGTGCTTGGCCGCCGTCGCGCAATAATCCGCAATCGTCCCGCGCAGCTCAAAGCGGCAGGCCAGCTTCTGCGGATGCTCGCTGGGCACGCCGGCGCCTGGCGGGAAATACGGCGGACTGCCGGTGATGAGATCGAATGTTTCCCCGGCGGACAAAATTTCCGGCGCGCGGAAATCGCCTTCCCGGATTTCGTAGCGGTCGGCCAGTCCGTTGTAGCGCGCCGATTTGCGGGCGAGCGCCACGCTCTCGGACTGCGCCTCGACGGTCACGAACTTCGCGCCGGGCAGGCGCCAGGCGCAGATCATGCCGACGGTGCCGAGGCCGCTCCCGAGGTCGAGGGCCTTCCGCGCCGTCGGACACCAGGTCGTGCCATACCACGCGGTCAGGATGTCGTCGGTGGAAAACCGGTGGCCGTCGCGCAACTGGAACAGCCGGAAATGCCCGCTGATGGCATCAAGCGTCTCGTCCGGCCCGACCTCCAATGAGGCATTTAAACCCGGCGGCACCGGCCCGGGCTTGGCCCAGCCTTTGAAATGGGATTCAACGTTCACGGGTCAAACGGTCGCCGCCGGCTTGAGCGGCTCGATGTGGATCAGCACGTCGCGCACGGACGGGATTTCCGCGCGCACCTTGTTTTTAACCTCGTGGCCGATGCGGTGGGAATGTTCCACCGTCATCTGCGGGTTCACCTCCAGATGCATGTCCACGAAAAACTGGTAACCCATCTTGCGCACAAAACATTTTTCCACCCCGTCCACGCCGGGAATGGTGCCGGCCACCGCGCGAATTTGCTCGACGAGTACGCGGTCGGGCGAACGGTCCATCAGCTCATTGAAGGCCGGGCGCAGCAACCGCGCGCCGTTGAAGGCGATGACGCACGACGCCACCAGCGCCGCCCAGTTGTCCGCGTGCTCGTAGCCCCGGCCGCCCGTCAGCGCGATGGCGATGCCCAGAAACGCCGCCGCCGAGGTGATCGCGTCGCTGCGGTGATGCCACGCGTCCGTTTCCACGGCCGAGCTGGACACCATCTCCGATTCGCGCAGCACGAAGCGGAAGAGCATTTCCTTAATACCAATCACGGCGATCAAAATAATCAGCGTCCACGCCGAGGGCGCGCCGCGCGGCTCGGTGATGCCCCGCAACGAATGAAACGCGATCAGGCCCGCCGCCAGCAGCAGCATCGCGGAGACAATCGCCGCCGCCAGCGGCTCGGCCTTGCCGTGGCCGTAGGGATGGTCGTCGTCCGGCGGCGTCTCGGCCACGACGAGCCCGCGCCAGACGATGACCGAGCTGAAGATATCCGCCAGCGATTCCACCGCGTCCGCGATGAGCGCCTGCGAATGGCCGAGCAGGCCGGCGAGCAGCTTGACGACCGTCAGCGCGACGTTCGCGGCGAGGCCGAGGAACGTGGCGCGGAGACTGCGTTTCAAGCGATTGGACGGCACGCGGAAAGTATTAACCGCGAACCCGGCGAAACACACGCCGCAAATTCGCCGCCACCCGGCGACGGTTGGCCGCCGTGGGCCACAGCCGGCGCGCCGACAAAGCTACCGAGGGACAGAGCACCAAGACGCGCGGCGTTATTCTCTTCGTTTCGCGGGCGGGCCGTCTCTCCAAGTCACCACAAGAATACCGTCTCGCGTTCTGAGACGGTAAGAAAACGTCGCTTGTTGAAGCAAATTTCAAATAGTTATCGTTAAAATAGAATAATGAACTTAAAAACGTGCTATTTTTGGTGATTTTCAGTGGAAGGATGACTTTTCGACGTTCGTGGGAATAGCGGCGGTAAACCGCACGCAGTCCAGACGCTGCGCGACCAAGGTGTCGCCGGATCAACGCGGAGCCGCTGAACATTCGCTTGCACGCCAGCGTCCAGAAGTGGACTGCCCGCAGCCGCTTGTGGCAATGGATGCTGGCAGTTTCATGGCGGGTGGTAGTTTCACGGCAGCACCACGTTGGTAAATTCCACCGTGCGGATGGGGCGCGTGCCGATGATGAACTTGGCCACGTCGGAGAGCGGGACATGGAAATAGAAACGTGACAACTGCGGTCCGGAGCCGTCGGAATTGCCGCTGATTCCACCGCCCGACATCAGCTTGCGTCCATCTTTGGTGACGGCTACCACGCAATACTGCCGCGTTTTTATCGTCTGAGGATTGACTCCGATGGTTACCAAGGTATTGCCCCTGGCATCCTGTCCAATGCTGCCAAGCTGGCTGTCGCCGAAGATTCCGAGATAGCCGCTGTAATCGGAAGGGATTTCCTGAATCTGTTCCAGCGGGCCGACCGCGTAACGCAACCGTATCGTCACTTTTGCGGGAATATTCGTGCCGGCTCCGCACATCAGGCTTTCGACCAGCCAGTCAAAGTTTCCATTTTGTGGCTCGGCTGCCTTTATTTCACCTACACGCTGGCTGAAGAAATCGGTTGGGTTTTTGCCGTATTCGTCCGTCAGGGTGACCTCGGCAAAAAAACTGTCATCGAAAAGTGGATGCGAAAACCAGAGGTGCAGGAAATGTGGATGTTGTTTCGCAAGATTGGGCTGGCCGCTGACGTTCGACATCATGCCCGGTGAAACATACTCCAGCCAGGCAAGCTCCTGCTGGTTCATCACGAGGGATCCGTCGGGATAATGCACGCCGACGGGGTAATTGGTTTTCCAATCCTCATCCCATTCGAGATAGCGCAGCTTGGGCGGCTCGGCCAGCAATTCGCTCTGTTGGCCTGAGGAAAGATTGGGCGCGGCGGTTTTTTCCGGTAGCACCCTAGCGGTTCCCTGCTCGTTCGTACGGGTGAAAGCGACGTGGCCGTCGGCATAACCGAGATATTGCCGGTCGTCCGGGTGGAGGGGATTCCTTTCAAACAGCACCGGCGTCATCGCGGTGGCGGTAGCGTCCAGATTTGCTGGCGGTCGTTGGTAGCGGTAGTCATCGGCTTTCGCCAGCAACTGCGCTTTGACCTTGGCATCCAGATAGGGAAACGCCTGGGCCAAGGTGTCCGGCCATTGCTCGGCATTGGCATCCCGGCACATGAAAATGGCGAGGAGGAATTGCTTCATCTGCTTCATCTCGATCACGCGGGCGTTGATCTGTTCCTGATGCTGGTCGGCAGCGCCGGGAGCATTTTGCACCAGCTTGTAGCGGAGCTGCACACCGCGCGGGTTCTCGGTGAAGTCGGTGATTTGCAAAATGCCTTTGAGTCCGCTACGGGTTTCAAACAAGTCGGTCTCCGGTGAATTTGAATCACGCGGACTCCATGTCAGGGCATGAAGCTGATTGCAATCGGCCAGTTCAAGGTTGTCGGCCACCTTCGCGGGAGAAATTGCCTGATCCCAAAGTTTGGAATCAACAGCAACCGTCTTGAGGTCAATACCGTAAACGATTTCGCCGTCGTCGGTGAAAACATCCGCATCTTGTCTCCGCAGCAAATTTACTTTTTGATCGCTGACTTCGGCGTTTGGAGCAAGGCCAATTTTAATGTTGTCGAACCACGGAATGCCGCCAAGTTCACCGGTCTTAAAATTGAGCGAATTCGTCAACACCCGCTCGATCACCGGGCCGAAGGAAAGATTTTGCGGTTCGCCCACGGAGTGACTTTCGCCGCTGTTTTGTGGTTCGCGGTAGAACTTGCGGACTGGCTCAGGCACCGCATCCCATACTGCATCAGGACAAAGCGCGAAAACGCCCAGGTCACCCGCCGAGTATCTGCCGCTGGGAGTGACCACATCGAGCTGGCGGATGCCGTCGAAAATCCAGACGCGTTCCGCCGATTCGATGTAAACGAACCAGCCGTCCCGTTTGAAAAAGTCCGCAATGGAAACATTCTCACGGCTCGTGCCCTTGACCCTCATTAAAGCGAACGACACGCGTCCGTCATTCGATGGCGTCAGCGCCAGTCCGCCGCCTTTGCCATCGAGTTGATATGTGCCAGACTTCCGGACGAAACCACTGGTCGGCGGAGCGGTGCTTACCGACGGTTGCAGCAGTTTGTAGCGAAGCTTCACGCCGCGCGGGTTCTCGGTTAAGCCGGTGATTTGGAGGAGACCATGGAGGCCGGTGCGAGTCTCGAAAACAAAGGTTCTTGGCAGTAAATCCGGGTTGCCCAAGAAAATCTTGTTGGTGCGCGCAGCCAACTGCAATGCATACAGAAGCCCACTTTCGTTCATACCTTCCCATGAACTTGGGCTGACCTCCGAGAACCACGTATCCCGCGTATAGCTGACAAGTCGATATCCCCAGTAGTCCCCCGCAATCGCAGTGGCGTCTGCTCCAGCTTGGACAAGCCAATCCATCAAAAGTGTCCTGTCATTATGATTTTCAACCAAGCCGTTCGGGGCAACGACCAGCTCTCCGCTCGCGAAATTGATGAACGGCCCTTGTCCGCCTTGCTGGTCGGGCAATACCCGCTCCACCACCGGGCCGAAAGAAAGATTCTTATCCGTTTGGCCTTGATTTGCTGGCTGCAACGGAAAATTCATAATCACTTCGTGATTGCCGTCCGATGGTTGCACTGGATAGTTAAGCGCATAACAGCAATAACCGATGGTCCCGCAATTGACATAATGGTTATAATGGCCGCCGAGGTTCCAAGTGTGGAATTCAAACCGGCCATCACGGTCGGTGGTGTGTTCCGTTTTACGCCGAGCGCCTTTTTCCCCAATATAGAAGTAGTCACTGATTACAACCCCCGGCAAAGGTTTTCCTGTGGCAGCATCCGTCACGGTGCCTTTAACCACGATGCTGGCATCAGCAAGAGTTAAACTTTCAACCCTCCAAACAAGATAAGCGGGCCATAGGTAACGCAGCGTGATACCATTAAGAATGCAAAGCAGTACTCCACCAATCAGAACGGCCACGAACCGGTTAAACGCTCTCCGCCGGGCAATTTCCGATTCAGTTTGAGCCTCCTCACGTCGGCTGCTACCGGGCGGGACGGCCGTGCCATCCTGGTTCACCGCACGCCAGACGCGGCGCAGAAATGAAAACAGCACAGTCAACAACATGATCCCGAGCAAGGCCACTGCCCCCATGAACAGCCAATGGACTGGAACAATCCTTGAAGGCACCAATGGGAGCGGTCCTTGGAGAGATAGATTTGGGTTAGTCAGAAGCTCGGGCGCGGCGGCGGGCTGATCATTTGCTGGCGGTGGGCCGATTTCCGTCGCTTTCTTGACGATGCGTGCGACGCCGGTTTGCTGGTTCTCAACCAATTGCAAATCGCGGCTGTCAAGAATTGCCGTCAACGCCTGGCGGGCCGTGAGTTTTTCCCAGCGGATTGTTACCGCTGGGGCGCTCTCCAGCTCGGCGGTCAAAGCGGGATCAATCACATAATTCAACTGCATCTGACGGGCAAAGGTTTCAATGGCGGACAGCAACGGCACGTCTTGAAATGCGATTTGCGGAATGATGTTGGTTTCGACCGTGGTCGAAACGGCACTCCCGGCTTTCACTTTGGCCAGAGATGCCTCGGCCCGTTGGCTAACCAGTGCTGCTTGATATTGCTGCTGCTGAACAAAAGCCGCCTGTGCCACAGCGGCCTGCCTACGATTTGCCAATATGCTGGCCACCGCCACAAGAACCAGCAGTCCACCCACCACCAACACGCCGCTGACGATGGCGATGATTTTATTCGTTGAAGCTTTCGGTACCGATCCGGGAATGATTTTGCCAACAAGTGGCTGGTTCACCGCATGCCAAACGCGGCGTATGAGAAAGAAATCAACCACCGGAACGACCCCAACGGACGGCAGTATTCCCAGGACAAATAAAAACGTGCTCGCGGGAACATCGAGCTGGCTAAACGCGAATAGGACCAACCCGACATTCAGACCGATGATCAACGCATCCAATGCCAGCAGGGGAAACAGCAAGCCGTCGAACACCGCCAGCCACAGGCCGTACAGTTTCCCGGCCGAGCGGCGGATTTGGGAAACGGCAATCCAGCCAAGAATCGTCGCGCCGAAGGGGGATACCAAACCGAGCAAGATCACAAGCAGCGCCAAAACATCGCCGATGCCACGCACGGGCAATACGAGAAACATTGGGGCTATTGCGCCTAGAAATAGGAAAGGCAACCAGCACGCGCCCACGATGGCCGTGCGCGAAAAGCGCGGTTCCGTTTCCGCTTTCCGCTTTCCGCTTTCCGCTTTTTCAGTTTGAGACTCCTCACGTCGGCTGCTACCGGGCGGCGTGGACACGATGGTTTCCACCATGGTTTTCACTTCGCTGACCTGCTGGTAGCGGAGTTCGGGCTTCTTTTCCAGGGCGCGCAGGACGATTTCATCCAGTCGCACGTCAATCGACACTTTGTTGGACGGCGGTTCGAGGCGTTGGCCGGGCAGTTCGCCGGTGAGCATTTCGTAAAAGACGACGCCGAGGGAATAGATGTCCGCCCGGCTGTCCACGCGCCGGGGATCGGTCTTCTGTTCCGGCGCGCTGTAGCTGGGCGTGCCGACGACGCCGGTGAGCGACGGCCCCTCACCCGGCTTCGCCACCCTCTCCCCATCCAATGGGGAGAGGGACGGGGTCAGGGGATCGTTTCCGCCCAGCATCTTGGCGATGCCGAAGTCGGCGACTTTCACGCGGCCGGCTTTGTCGAGCAGCAGGTTCTCCGGCTTGATGTCGCGGTGGACGATGCCGCGGTCGTGGGCGAACTGCAGGGCGTCGCACAGCGGGGGCACGATGGCGAGGGCCTCCTCGGGCGTGAATTTCCGCGCGCGCAGCAACTGCCGCAGGTTGGCGCCGTCCACAAATTCCATGAGGAGGTAGTAGTAGCCGCCGGCCTGACCGAAATCGTGGATGGTGACGATGTTCGGGTGGTTCAGCGCGGCGAGCGCCTGGGCCTCGCGCGTGAAGCGTTCGGCAAACGCGGCGTCGCCCACGCGCTCGGGCGCGAGGAGTTTCAGGGCGACGAGGCGGTTCAGGGATTTCTGCCGCGCCTTGTACACCACGCCCATGCCGCCGCGGCCGAGGCATTCGAGGATTTCCAACTGCGGAAAATGCGGGGCGATCTGTTCCGGCGGCAGCGGCGGCCGGGCGGCGGCCGGGTCGCCGGAGAACGCGGTCTCGGTCTTGAGGTTCAGCGCCATGAGGCAGCGGGGGCAGAGCCCGGCGGGCGCGTCGGCCGGCAGCGGCAAGCCGCACTGCGGACATTTTGGCGAGATTTCCGTGTTCATACCCGGTACTAACCGTTCGGCGGGGGATTGTTACACGCGGGGTCGGTTAAACCAAAAACTTTTTAAACCACGGATTGAGCCGGATTGACACGGAGCGTCCCGGCCGGCGTCGGGTTGGACAATACCGGCCGGAATGACACCGGCCGGAGAATCAATGGGTTATCCGGGTACATCGGGGTTCTTCCGGGGTAAATAATTTACGATTTCATTCCCGCGCAAGCGCGGCGGCCAGGTGGCGCAGTTCGCCCTCCACGTCCGCGCCGTCGGCCAGCGTTTGAGTGATCTCCTCGCGATAGATTTCCCGGAACCGTTTCCGCAGGCGGTGGACGGCCACGCGGGTGGCGCCCGCGTTCAGGCCCAGCCGCGCGGCGATCGCCGTGTAATCCAGCGCGCCGCGCGCGGTGAGCAGGCAGTCTTTCAGCACGACGAAATCCCCGGGCCGGCCGGCTGCCGCGAATTCCGCGCGCAGCCGCTCCATCGTCAGGCTCAGCATGGTCAAGGCCCATTGGCGGTCGAAGACCTCCTCGGGCGCGAGGGCGCTGGTGTCGGCGGCATAGCGGGTCTCAGCCAGGTCGGTGTCGAAGGAGAGGTGCGATTGCGCGCCGCCGCGCCGCTGGGTGACGGCCTTGCGCCATTCGTTGACCATGAAATGTTTCAGCGCGACGATAAGGAACGACCGCAGCCGGCCCCGGTCGCGGTCGGCCGCCTCGAGCAGGTTCTGTTCGAGCAGGCGGCGGAAAAATTCCTGGGTGAGGTCCTGGGCGTCATGCGGCGACCGGCCGCTGCGCCGGACGTAGGCGTAGAGCGGCTGCCAGTAGGCGCGGCAGATGGCCTCCAGCGCGGCCGCGGATTCCGGCGCGTCCGGGCGGGTGGCGGCCAGCACCAGCGACCACCGGGTCGGCGGAAAGACGCGCGGTGCTTCGCTGGCTGAGGTCGGGCGGCCCATGGAAATAGCGTATCCCGATGAATTACCGGAAACGAGCGCGTTGTTACCGGAAAAGTGCGGATGGCGACTCACTTAGAGCATTTTCAAAAATACTGTAGCCGTTCGGTTTGACTGAAGGAAGAGGGCGGTCTTTTTGGGTTTAGGCTTCGTTTCGGCTCAGTCACAGGGTTGCTTTGAACCTGCTCCTTCGCCAAAGCCTCGCCAAAACCCAAAAATCCTCGCTCCGAACGGCTACACTATTTTTTCAAACGCTCTAGATCCGGTGGCAGAACATCGCGTCGCGCAGCTTCGGCTCGAACCAGGTGCTCTTGGGCGGCATGATGCCGCCGGCGTCGGCGATCTGCATGAGATCCTCGATGCTGGTCGGGAACATGGAGAAGGCGCAGGCGTATTCGCCGCTGTTCACGAGCTTCTCCAGTTCCGCCGTACCGCGGATGCCGCCGACGAAATTGATCTTCTTGCTCGTGCGCGGGTCGTCGATACCGAAGATCGGGGCGAGGACATGTTTTTGCAGCAGCGTCACGTCGAGGCGTTCGATCGGGTCGGCGACGAGGGTGAACTCGCGCTTGAACGTGAGCCGATGCCAGCGGCCGTCCAGATAGAGCCCGAGCACGTGCTTGCGCTGGGGCGTTGCTTCGCCCAGGCGGATGGGTTCAAACACCCGCTCCAGCTTGGCAATGAGTTCCAACGGCGTCACCCCGTTCAGGTCCTTCAAAACGCGGTTGTAGGGCAGGATCTGCATCTGGTTGTGCGGGAAAATGACGGCGAGAAACTGCCCGCTGTGGCCAGCCCCCTGGCGCGATTGGAACACGCGCGCCGCCGCCGCGCTGCGATGATGACCGTCGGCAATGTAGAGGGCCGGAATCTGTGCGAACTGCGCCGCGACGTACTGGATATCCTCCGCGCGGGAAATGACCCACGACGTGTGGCGCACGCCGTCTTTGCCGGTGAAGTCCACGGCGGGCTTCCCGGTCACCTGCTTCGCCACGAATTCATCGAAGGCGGCCACGGCGCGATAGGTCAGAAAGACCGGGCCGGTCTGGGAATCGAGCGCCTCGATGTGGCGGACGCGGTCGTCTTCCTTGTCCGGGCGGGTGAGCTCGTGCTTTTTGATGCCGTTGGCCAGGTATTCCTCGCAGCTCGCGGCGGCGACGAGGCCGACCTGCGCGTGTGAGCCCATGACTTGCCGGTACAAATAAAAATTCGGCTGCGCGTCCGGCGCGAGCGCGCCCTGGGCCATGAGCTGCTGGAAATTCGCCCGGCCCTGCGCGTAAACGCCAGGCGAATACAGGTCCGTGCCCGGCGCGAGATCGATCTCCGGCTTGCTGACGTGCAGGAAGCTGAGCGGGTTCCCCGCGGCCATCACGCGCGCCTCATCGGAGGACATCACGTCATAGGGCAGTTCGCAGATTTGGTCGGCAAGTTCGGGTTTCGGCCGCAGGGCGGCAAACGGTTTGAGTGTGGCCATAGGTCAGCGGGGGGAAGATACGTTCAGCCAGCGGCAAAGGCACGCAGATTTTCCTGAAAAAGAGCTTGTCACTAGGGAATTCGCTGGTACGATTTGCGGCTCGAAACAAAGAAATCGCGAAAGAAAATTTTATGTCACGCATTTGTGAATTGACCGGCAAACGCCCGATGAAGGGCAGCATCATTTGGCGCTCGGGTAAAGCCAAGAAATCGGGCGGTATCGGCACGCACATCACCGCGATCACCAAGCGCAAATTCCACGTGAATTTGCAACGGGTGAAGGCGCTCCTGCCCAGCGGCGAAGTCCGCTACATCCGCGTATCCGCCGCCGCCCTCAAGCAGGGCATCGTCACCAAGGCGCCCAAGCGCACCTGGAAAAAGGGCGACGAAGCCAAGAAGAAGGCGTAATTCGACAAATTGATTCTCCGTCAAATCGTTAAACTGGATTCTCCGGTTTAACGATTTGACGTTTTAGAGCATTCCCCTCAAATCTTTAGGATGGGGTGATGCACCAAGTGAACAGCAGTCATTTTGGTTTTTGCTTTGTTGCTTTGTTTCGGCTCAGTTATCGGATGGTTCAAACCTGCGGAAGACACGTTCAAATCTAGACTCCCCTCACCCCGTTTGGCGGGGAGAGGGAGTCGAAGCCGATACCCTTGGGCAAACTTATCAACCCATATTTCCCAATTAAACTTCACAAGCTGATGTTATTGACCTACAATAAAGCCGCATAAACAAAGGCTTTCCTCTATGTTGAAACAACAAAAAACGGAAAAACCAGCGGGTGCAGGCAAAAAAGAGGCTCTGCGGGTGGTTTTTGATAGTCGTTTGAAGCTGGAGTTTCACGGTTCCAAGATCACGTCTGATGCCGGGTTATTGGCTTACCGCGAACTCGACGCGGCACTGGGTCTGACCGATCTGGGTGAAAATCTGTTGAGTGATGGGCGGACGGGTAAGAACACGCAACACTCGATGGTGGCGCAGATTCGTCAGTCCATCTTTAGCCGGCTGGCGGGTTACGAAGACACCAATGATGCCGAACGGCTCTCCGTTGATCCCACTATGCGGCAAGTAGTTGGTGGTCGAGCCACGGAACACACGGCAGCGTCCACCAGTCAGATGGGACGCTTCGAAACCGAGGTGTTGACACAGCCGAGCAACCTGAAGGCGTTGACGAAGCTATCAGGAAAATGGATTGACCGGCTGCGGGAACGCCAGCCAATGCGGGAACTAATCCTGGACATGGACAGTTCCGTGAGCGAGACCTACGGCGAGCAGGAAGGCACTGCTTACAACGGACATTTCGCCTGCACTTGCTACCACCCGCTGTTTTGCTTCAATCAGTTTGGCGATGTGGAGCAGTCCCTGCTGCGCGAGGGCAATGTGCATAGCGCCAAGGATTGGCGAGCGGTGCTGGAACCGGTGGTGGCGCGGTATCCGGGTAGAAATATTCCACGCAAATTTCGGGCCGATGCCGCCTTTGCCAACCCGGAGCTCTATGAGTATTTGGAAGCCGAGGGATTCGAGTATGCCATCCGTCTGCCGGCCAATGATGCGTTGCAGCGGGACATTGACCATTTGTTGACCCGACCGGTGGGGCGTCCTTCAAATATGCCGGTGGTGTGGTATGCCGGCTTTTTGTATCAGGCCAAGAGTTGGAATCAGGCCCGTCGCGTAGTGGCGAAGGTGGAATGGCACAATGGCGAACTGTTTCCTCGTGTCGGATTTATCGTGACCAATCTAACCCGGCCTGCCAAACGGGTGGTGCGGTTCTACAACCAGCGTGGCACGGCGGAGCAGTGGATTAAGGAAGGCAAGAACGCCCTCAAATGGACAAGGCTGTCCTGTCACGACTTTGTGGATAATCAGGTGCGGCTGCAACTGTTCGTGCTGGCCTATAACTTGGGCAACTTTCTGCGGCAGGCAGTGCTGCCGCCAGCGGTGCGTCACTGGACATTGACGACGTTGCGGGAGAAACTGATCAAGATCGGGGCGAAGGTGGTTCGCCATTCCCGGAAGATCGTCTTCCAAATGGCGGAAGTGGCGGTGCCGAGAGAGTTGTTCCAGACCATTTTGGAACGGATTGGACGGCTGAGATCACCAGCAGCAGCAACCGGATGAAGGAAAACCGGATGAAACCATCACTCAATACAGGTGAATTGTGTTCGCCTCCGGCTCACGAAGCGTGTTGGGGCGTGAAAGTCCGTGCCGAACACGGCTGCGACTCTGAAAAACCTGTTTTTGGCGTTAAAAAATGCCTTGAAATGCCAAGAGACGAGCGGATAATCCGTAAAGCGACCGGAAAAACTCAATTTGAACCATGAACATTAACTCAAATGGGAA
>Ga0302278_10000278_pt1 | contig 67075 bp, 40 predicted proteins | sample III_Bog_N3_2_FD_194543 | JGI IMG/M metagenome (GOLD analysis project Ga0302278, IMG submission 194543) | Peat permafrost microbial communities from Stordalen Mire near Abisko, Sweden - III_Bog_N3_2 | ecosystem: Environmental > Terrestrial > Soil > Wetlands > Peat | place: Sweden: Abisko...
ATCTACGCTGCCCCTTCACGACTCGAGGGCTTTGGCATGATTCAGGTTGAGGCGAATGCCTGCGAAAAGCCCGTGGTCGCAATCGATGCCATGGCATTTCGTGACACGATGGTGCATGGCGAGACGGCATTCCTGGCGAAAATCGCAGAGGAAAGAAAGATTACCGAGGCGCTGTACGGCGAAGGGCACGACTACGAGAAGAGTCATCGAATCGTGTTTCCAAATCCGCGCACTGCTGAATATCGAGCCAGTGTTCCCGACATCGCCAAGTACCTTCTTTTACTCATGAAGGACAGCGCGCTACGGCAGCGCATGGGAGAAGCAGGCCGCAAGCGCGTGGTCGAGTTGTTCGACTATCGCCAGGTTGCAAGGCAATTTGTGGAGATCGTATCCGACCGGTTGGGTATCCAGTAAAAGGCAACGAGGCGGCGACGGTCGCCCTTCCAATCCAACACGCCATCGAGGAATCTATGTCATTCGACGAGAATTCGCTAGCCTCCATTGAGCTGGCTAAAGAGGCCGCCCTACAAATCCTGCTGCATAACGCACAGGGACCATTTGAAGGATTACCTCGAACCGCCGGTTGGGGATACCCAGAACCCTACACTCGGGACCTGATGATTTCAGCTCTCGGCTTTCTGGCCACTGGTAACGAGCAACTTGCGGATGCTCTGGAGCGCACGCTGGTGGCGCTCGCCAATAATCAGACATTGCACGGCCACATTTCATCCCTCGCGCACGATCCAGCGAACCGGGGTTCCAGTGATTCGACGCCTCTTTTCCTCTTTGGGCTAGCTCTCTACAGAATCTCGAGGAACCAACCGGAGTTCCTCCTTGAGGCAGCGGAGAAGGCCAAGAAGTGGATGCAGTACCAGAGCCCAGATGACAGGGTGATGGTCGCACAGTTGCCCACTAGTGACTGGCGCGATGAGCAGTACGTGATGGGGTACGGGCTTTACGTGAACATGATTGTCTATGCGTATCTTCGTCTTTATGGGGAGCACGAGTCTGCTGAGCAACTGCGCAGTTTAATGAGCCGTTTGGAAGTCAGTGGCGAATTGAAGAATACCTATGAGCAAGAGGCTCTTGTCGAGCCAACCGCGCCCTACTACGCTCTGTATTCGTACAAGGTGATGAGCAGCGACCGGTTTGACTTGCTCGGCAACAGTCTGGCGATTCTGACCGGGATTGCTTCACCTCAGTGGGCCACGAACATGTTGACGTGGATTGAAGCCGAGTGCGAGGCCATGCGGGGCCGCGGAGAGCTTGCCGTGGATCTGCCGCCCTGCCTGTTTCCGTACATTCTGCCCCATCATGCGGATTGGCTGCCACGATACGAGCGATATAACCGGCCTGGCGACTATCACAACGGGGGTGTGTGGCCGTTCATTTGTGGCTTCTACGTCTCGGCGTGCGTGGCAGCAGGACAGATGGATCTGGCAGAGCGAAAGCTCTTGGCCCTGACAGAACTCGTCAAGCCGTGGCATGAAAACGCAGCGGAGTGGGGCTTCAACGAATGGATTCATGCCCAAACCGGCAAACCAAGCGGCCGGGATTGGCAAACCTGGTCGGCCGCAATGTACTTATACGCCGCTGAGAGTGTGTTGCAGCGGCGCACACGGTTCTTCGACGATATACGCGGTGGCAACCTGGGTGCAGCGATTTAGTGCGGGAAAATACCGAACCCAGCGCTCAGGTCTGACATTCGCCACAACATCTCCGCGCTTCTCATGGCGCTCACGCGAGCACTCGCAACAGCACGTAGCCCGGCGCCACCTGAGGACGAGGCACATCCTTGATGCTCAAATGGAAAGCGGTGTTCCTTATTGCTGAATCGAAGATGGCAGCTTTCATGAACGGTCATCCTCCTCCCCAAAGTGTGACACATGCTATCTGCCATCCTTGAGCAATCGGACGCTACGTTTTAGCTTTCGTCCGGGATTCGGCAGTCGCTTCTAAATGAAGTTTTCATGGGTTCACTCAGTGGGATGACTGTCGCCTCGCCAACTCTTCAGTTACCGAAGATGACCATCCAAGCAGCGAATGTCATGTCAGGCAGGGCGGTCTCAACTAGCTGTGCAATTAGGAACAATATTGTTCGTCAACATTGCTCACACTGGATTCTGTGTGTCTTCTCGGCGTGAAGTTATCCAATTATTACTGGTCTTGCCGAAACGGCTCCATTCAAAAACCAAATGACATCCAGGAGGCAATCTGTGAAGGCTACTAGTCAGCAACGCGGCGCGGTGCCGGAAGCACTTGAAGGGCGTGAAAATAGGGATGAAGTCGCTAGTATTTTGGTTGAAGGCCCGATGAAGAAAATCTGCCGGGATTCGGAAGCAGAGAACGCCCTCGACGAAGCACAGGATGATGAAGCCGCCGAAAAAGAGGAAGAGGATGAGTTGGACGAGGAAGATGAAGTGGTTCGGGCCGCACAAAGAAATCTGTAGTCTCACCCATCCAATCGGTGCGCAAGGCTTCGAATGGGCACGGCAGTAGAAGCCGCCGATTTTCTGAGCGCAACAATTGGCTCCATTGATAGCTCAACGGAGAAGGCGAGCGCGGGGACGAACAAAACAGTAATCGGACGGACGGCATCTTCGCGACTAGACAGCGGTGAGCCTTAGAACGCTGTCGCCTCGCTTCAGTTTGTGCGCTCCATGTGGACTCACATGAGCCAAAGCCTCAGTCGCACGTGCAAACTCGAGTGCTTGATAGTAGGCGCCATGCTTGAATGCCGCAGTTGCGTTCTTGCGCGAACCTTTATAGATTGCTGTGAATTCGCCTCGCTGTTCATCGTGCTTCAACCAGTGCTCATCCGCTCTCCCGGTCAATTCATTGAAGTGCTCTGTAATAGACTGCACAAGTTCGCCCGAAAGTTGAACTTTCTTGGAAACCTGGTCGGTAAGCGCAGCAATGCTCAGATGCTCCGCGCCCCTCAACAGATCGGCAGCTTGTTGGTTGTTTCCGGCCTCTAGTTGCTCACGCGCCAGAGTCGCTAGAGTCGTTACCACCTTGGCGTCTGATGGCTTCAAAGACCTCTGCAGAATTTCAACTCGACTCATATGTTCGTAGGCTCGACGCAAATGGCTCGTCTGGCGATGACTAGGATGATGCTTGGCGGCTTTCTTCGCTGCTTTCTTAACAAACTTCTTGGGAGGAGGCATTTTTGAGTTCCTTTCGTTCGGTCGGATCGCATGAAACGATGAAAAATCGACTATCGCAGCGCGAGTGGCATTTCGAGGGCACAAATGCCGTATGCGAGACACAGCATCCCCCAGACTTTTGTGTCCTAAGCGTTGGCTCTGTCCATCATTTCGCCGAGGCGGTGTTCTTGGATGTTTCAATTTGCTCAACTCGGAGGAACTGAGGAGAGGCTCGAGCTGCTCAAATCTTGGAAGCTCTTATAATGTAGGATTGTGTCGAAAAGCGGGATTATGCTTCAATCGCCCTTGCGGTCGTTGGGGAGGTGAGCGTGCCAACTAGAGGCTGTCTCAACCGAGGGGTTCACCCCAAAAGACTGTGCCCATTTTTGTGCCCACCCTCCGTCAAAATAGGACATAATTTGGGGTGTACAGGTAGCAATTGGCGAAAAGGAGGGAGGGGTTAAACCGCACAAAGGATAGGTTCTTATAGCAACCGGTAGCAGCAGGAGCGAACGTACCGCATTCGGCTGAAAACCGAAGGGTTGTAGGCGCGAGCCCTGCGCAGGGTGTCAACTGAGTTCGAGAGCATTTGGAACATTCCCCACGATAAAGTAATTTCATGTTGGCTATCCTGTCCTGCTTCGAGACAGTCGAGACAGCATCGGCGTTACTACACAACCTCGCCGACGCTGCCCACTGTTTGGCTCTATGGTTAGCGCCCGCCTTTAAGCTCCCCTGTGCGCCGGCCGATCCACCACGCCGACAGAGAGCACCACACAAAACAACACACAAGTTCGTGGATCATGGTGAACGCACCGGCGGCCGCCGCGATCGCCACCAAGTGCATGCGCGATGGATGCCAGTACTCACCGATGATGATTCCCACGAGAAGCATGGCGAAGCTCCAGAAGAACATCACCATTGGGTTGCCGAGGCGCACGTTGAGTTTTTCGTTCATGTTCTACTCTCCTTTTCTTAGGTATGGCCGTCGTGGCTCGGTCAGATGCTGATCGGGAAGTATCTTTGAGCGTTGGCGACGTCTTTTGCCGCCGTGACCGGATCGTCGTTGAGTTCGACCTGTGTCGCCCAGTACCAGTCGCCCGCGCCAAGACGTATTTCGAGCTGCCCCGTGCGGGTCGTCGAGATCGCGTGCCGGGCGTCATGGCCGTCCACCAGTCGCTCCAGTTCCGCGAAGAATTTCAGCAGATATTCATTTGGGTCCATGGTTCACCTTTCCTGGCCGCTGCGGTGCTGAGCACCGCGGCGAGGTTTGATCGCTGAGTACTTTCGAGAAGATGCGATTGTGCTTGACGATCATCCCAAAAGTGGGATAAATAATGGCACGAAAGCTTGTTCCGAGTGAAAAGCCTCTCTTCTAGATTGGATCGTGACTCAAGGACATCACTCGATTCCCATCGGAGGTTCAGCGCTCTGTCGGCTCTGCACTCAGTGCGGCCTAATACGGCGGGAAGCATCCGTCGGCACGGCCGTGGAAGGGCGAAGGGCCGGGAAGTCTGGAGGTTATCAAAGACCATGATGGAGACACCTGCAGGGGGCTCTACGCCGTTCGCTTTCGAAATGCCATCTATGTCCTGCACGCGTTTCAGAAGGAGTCACCGCATGGAATCGCGACCCGGCAATCCGACGTGGCCTTGGTCAAAGAGCGTTTGAGGTTGGCACGGAGGGATTGCGAGGAAAAATATGGCTAAGAGCATCCCGGAACGAGTTATTCGCAGCGGCGGCAACGTCTTTGCTGAAATGGGACTGTCGGATGCGGCGGAACTCGACACCAAGGCCCGGTTGGGAGCCGCCCTCAACCTGATTGTTAAACGGCAGAGGCTCACCCAGGCTCAAGTCGCGACTGCGCTTGGCATCAACCAGCCGAAGGTCTCCGCCCTCTTGAATTACAAACTGGAAGGCTTTTCCGTCGAACGCTTGATGTACTTTCTCGTGGCACTCGGGCAAGACGTAGAGATCGTCGTCAAGTCCAAGCCAACTTCCCGCTCTGCCCGCATTGCCGTCAAAGCCGCCTGATTCAGCCAACCTTCTTTTTGTCTGGCCACTTACATTCGGGTCCGCCCAGCTGGGGATGAAGAGGCCTCCGTTGCCAACTCATTCTGTGGCGGGATTCCGCTGCTTCGGGTGCACTAACCGTTAGCGGCCGCCCTTGAGTTCTCCCATTCGCTGCCCGAGCCACCACGCCGACAGAGAGCTCCACACGAAACAACACCTCAGTTCATGGATCAACGTGAATATCCCGGCGACAATCGCAATCGACATTGCGTGCGTGCGAGATGGATGCCAGTACTCACCGATGATGATTCCCACGAGAAGCATGGCGAAGCTCCAGAAGAACATCACCATTGGGTTGCCGAGCACACGTTGAGTCATTCGTTCATCTTCCACTCTCCTCATTTCTTGGGTATGACCGTTGTGACTCGATCAGATGCTTTTTGGGAAGTATCTTTCAGCGTTGGCGACCTCTTGTGCTGCCCTGACCGGATCGTCATCAAGCGCGACCTGTGTTGCCCAATACCAGTCGCCTGAGCCAAGACCGTATCTCGAGCTGCCCCGTGCGGGTCGTCGAGATCGCGTGCCGGGCGCCATGGCCGTCCACCAAGCGCTCCAGTCACCGTTTATGCCGTTGCGGTGCTGAGCACCGCAGCGATGTTGGAAGAAGGCGTGAGGGACTCGGATTCAGGAATGCTGCGGCTAGTCGACGAAAGCTACGGCCGCTCAAGCTAACCCAACTTCAACCCATCTACAAAACTCTTTGAAATTCCTGTATCTTTCTCAAGATTGCTTATGGTAACCAACCATGCCTGCTAACTCTATGATATTGCTACATTTAAGAACTCATAACCCAAAGGTCGCTGGTTCAAATCCAGCCCCCGCAACCAATTAAATCAATCAGTTACGAGATTTGAGTTTGGAAAACGCAGGTCCAATAAAGGTCCATTAAGAACTGCGCTCCCATTGAGATCGAAAAAGGCTGCCTTTAGGCAGCCTTTTTCGGGTTTCTATGCAATGTTTTTCCGCTTTTGGTCCGGCTGAAGCGCCATGCGAACGACCTTGCTGTTCGCATCGCGCTTCGACTGCATCATCGCGTTCCCATACCTTCGCGGAGATAGTCCTCATAAGCGCGGACCGCAAAGATCGCTGGCCGGATCTCAACTGTATCCATCTGAACTCGCCCGCCTGTCTTTGACTTCGGCCGAAGACGTTTCCAGAGCGCACTGACCTTGTCCATCATCTCCTGGCTAAACGTGCCGCGATCAAAATCTGACGGAGGCGGATAGATTCTGAAAGGGTACTCGTAGCGAATACCGCCCTTGGTTTGGCGAGCTACATACAGCTTTATGAGCAAATCCAGCCCTGGCCAAATCACGGACATCTGGCTGGGGGACAACCGAAAGCAAATCGCCGAGTTGATCTGGCTCACATCCAAACGAATCGAGGACCCTTAAATCCTACCAGATCAGCGGTTTGCCAAGCACCCTCGATAGGTAAGAGTGGACTCCAGAGTCGATCAGCCCATGAAAAGGCAAACAGCTTCCGCGCTGACCTGGCCTTTGTAACTCTCTGGCCACACGATCCAATTGTTCTTCGGGTTGAAGTGTTCAGCATCATTGAAACCTCTGGCTCGGATTCCCCCAGAGCGACTTGCAATTCCGCTGTGAATGGGGCTCCTTTAGGCAGGCGTGAAATCTCAGAAGACAGCTCTTTTGGAGTCGTACTGCTCCTCCTCCATGTTTCAAATTCTGCGTGAATTAAAGCGCCTGTTGCCTCCATTTACGGCAACATTTTCAGTGATCGTCCAGCCTGGTAACCCACTTATTTCCGGGCATGATGCTAACCGGTTCAGGCAAGCGCGCCACACAGTTGTAAATCTCCGTTCGGCCGCATCCGATAAACCGTACACCGTCAGAGGCCAAAAGTATGCCTACATCTCAACCAAACTCAACTTCTCGGCCCCAAGCACGCTGATCATTCATCTTCAGTTTGCCCGCTCAATCTCCTTCAGGCTCATCTTGCGTTGGAATCAAATCCCACGCTCAGGCTCACCTTGCGTTGGACAAGAGTAGGACGGAGCTTTCAAATCTATCAGTGATATAGTTATCGCGCCTTTAACTGGGATGAAAAATCGCTCGGGATGCATGCCTATTTCGCAAGCATCCCGAGTTTCGTCTTGGCAGTCTCTTGTTTCGCACGTGATCACCTACTCGATTCCGTATCGCAATTCTTCAGGAGTCATTCTGCCATGCAATCAAGTTTGAAGTTTGTCCGCGCTGCGGTTTCTGGTGCTGCAATGGGCTGTGTCAGGGGCCAATTGAAGAGGTTCGGGGTTGTCACCGTTGCTGGCGCTTTCGTGGTTGCCATGGCTGTGGGGACGTGCCCTCAAGGTGCCGCGCAGACAAAGGCCGCGACCACCACGACTCTTGCGATCACTTCAGGCGGAAGCGCTGTGACCAGCGTCGCCTCGGGCACCGCGGTCACGCTGACGGCATCCGTGAAAGCGGGGACGACCGCACTGACCACTGGGCGAGTGAACTTCTGCGACGCAACTGCGTCCTATTGCACGGATATTCATCTGCTGGGGACGGCGCAGCTGACTAGCGCGGGCACGGCTACGCTGAAGTTTCGGGCGGGAATTGGAAGCCATAAGTACAACGCGGTGTTTGCGGGCACTAACGGCGATGCCGGAAGCTCCTCAAGCCCGGCGGCTCTTGCGATTACCGGAAAGCACGCCACAATCACAACAATTATGCAGGGCGGCTATCCCGGCAACTATTCACTCACCGCTACGGTAACCGGAATCGTCAACGCCTCGGAAATTCCTGCGCCGACAGGTTCGGTTTCCTTTGTGGACACCACAGTCAGCAATTCTGTGCTGGGGAGCGTTGCACTAGGTTCGGGAACGGTCGAACTGAGCTTGTCGGGCTCGCTAGCCCCGATGACGGTGCCTGCGGGCCTTGGCATCGCGACGGCTGACTTCAACGGGGACGGAATTCCCGACCTCGCTATCGGCGCCGCGAACACCAACACCGCAGCATTAAGTATCCTCCTCGGCAAAGGGGACGGAACCTTTACAGCCGTAACACCGAATCCAGCCGTCGGATATTATCCCGCTTCCGTCATTGCGGCAGATTTAAACGGGGACGGTATCCCCGATCTCGCCGTTGGCAACGTCGACGACAGCACAGTCAGCATTCTGCTTGGAAAAGGGGATGGGAGCTTTACCGCCGAGCCCAATCTCAGCATTGGCAGCTCTCCGCAATCGCTGGTCAGCGCAGACTTCAACGGCGACGGCATCCCCGATCTGGCAGTTGTTGGTGGATCGTCGATCCTGATTTTCATCGGGAAGGGCGACGGAACGTTTGAGTCGAACCCCGCGACTTTACCGGATGGGCATTTTCCGCAGGGGATTGCCGCGGGTGACCTCAATGGCGACGGGATCGTCGACCTGGTTGTCGCCGACAACGGTGTGAGCGGCGGCTTGACCGTTTTCCTTGGAAACGGCGACGGAACATTCAAAGCGGGAAATGAAATCTCTGCAACCGGGGAAGGCACGGTCTCCGTTGCCATCGCTGACTTCAACGGAGATGGGATCCCCGACTTGGCAGTCACAAATTATGCGAACGACGATCTCAGTGTCCTCCTGGGCAACGGTACCCGAATGGAATCATCCTCGACAGCGCTGGGGACCTTTATATCGCAGACAACAACACCAATCGGGTTCGCATGATTACAGCTAAAACCGGGATCATTTCAACAGTCGCCGGGGGCGGAACTGCCGGTCAGCTCGGCGACGGCGGTTTGGCAACAGCGGCTTCCCTCTCCGATCCTTCCGACATCGCGTTCGATTCGGCCGGAAATCTCTACATCCTGGATTCCGGCAATGCACGGATCCGCAAGGTCGAGCAGTCCACCGGCATCATCACCACCGTGGCTGGAAATGGAGAATTCGCTGACACCGGTGACGGCGGCCCGGCAACAGCGGCAGAGATCAACACTGGCCAGGGCATCGCCGTCGACGGCGCGGGCAATATCTACCTCTCCAACTCATCGGACACGGTCAGGAAAGTGAGCGCATCCACGGGGAACATCTCCACCGTCTTTGGCGTTGACTACCTCGGTTACGCCGGGGATGGTGGCTCAGCGGCCATGGCCGAACTCAACTATCCCCAAGGCCTCGCATTCGATGCCAACGGGAGTCTCTACATCGCTGATATCGGAAACAATGTCGTACGGAAAGTCACGTTCCCGGTAGCGCCCGCGGTCACATGGCCGACCCCGGCAGCCATCTTCTACGGCACAGCGCTCAGCGCCACGCAACTCGACGCGACGTCTCCAGTCGCCGGCACCTTCACCTATAGCCCCGCAGCCGGAAAAGTGCTCGCGGCTGGATCGCAGACACTCTCCGCTACGTTGACTCCAACGGACACCATCGACTACTTCACAACAACCGCCACTGTGCAGCTAACCGTGAATAAAGCCATTCCGGCCGTCACCGAAACCCTGTCCGCATCAGGCATCACCACCGTCCAGACCCTGACTGTGACCGTCGGCGTCAGCGCCTCAGGCGGAGGTCAAGTGCCCACCGGTTCAGTAACTCTGTCCGGCGGAGGCTGCACTTCAGCAGCCACATCCCTCGTCAGTGGCAGCGCAACGATAAGTGTTGCTGCCGGATCGCTCTCGGTAGGCAGCGATGCGTTCCCTAATTCCGACTGTGAACTGATGCATAGTCGGAATTACCGAATGGGAACTCAAGGTGCGACGCTTCTACCGGGACTGAGGCAGAGAGACTGGAACAGAATACGGATATGGGGGATTGGCGAAGCGGAATCGGTTTTCGGGCCGCGGAGCCCTTGTAGTGACTCCTTTTTGACCGGAGATGACCCTTACTTCGAAGACGACAAACAGTCAGGATTGTGACTCAGTTCTCCCGCAGCGGTGTTCTATCGACAAGGAAGCATGGCCATTTGTCCGACAAGCCGGTTTTTCGGCCACCTGGATTGGATTTGTGAACACTTGCCGAAGATATCGTGACCAATCCGGTATGGGTGAGCGCCTTGGCTCCTTTGCGTCAAGTGAACATTCTGTGTGCGTAGCACCTGCTTCGCATACAGCAAGAGCCATAGAGACGAATGCGATCCCCTTAGTTGCAGTCCTGTTGCTTTGAGAAGATGAAACCCCGACCGAACTTTCTGCAGGGATCCGGAGCCTGCTTCGCTCGGGAGTTTCCCCTCCCGTTGATGCAGCGAAGCAGACCGCGGATATCGCTTGCGAAGTTGACCCTGTCTACTGCGCCTTGAACGTATAGTCCTGATACACATGCACCCCGTTGTAATCCGTGAACACCCGCGCGTAAATCGTCGCTCCCCCAGTCGCAGGCAGGTTATTCACCGTCACCGACGTCTGAGTCGTCGGATACTCAGCCGAGTTCAACAGGTTTAATGACCCCACCCCTGTCGTTCCCAGGTGCAGGAAGTATCCCTTCACGTTGCCGCCCGTCGCCGCCGACCAGTCGAACGTCTCCGTCGCGCCAGGCAGGGTCGCTCCCTGCGCCGGCGAAGTCAGCAACGCCTGCTTCGCCGCAGTGAACACGTAGTCCTTGTAGAGGTGTGTCCCGTTGTAATCGGTAAACACCCGCGCGTAGATTGTCTCCCCGTTCAACGGAAGACCGGTCAGTGCTACAGACAAGGTCGAAGTGGAATACTCCGCCGAGTTCAGCAGATTCTCTGAACCCACGCCAGTGGTTCCCAGGTGCAGGAAGTATCCCTTCACGCTGGTCCCCGTCGCAGCCGACCAGCCGAACGTCACATCCGGCCCCGCCAGTGTGCCGCTGGTCCCGGGTTCCGTCAGCCCCGCCTGTGCCGATGCCTTGAAGGTGTAATCCACATGCACGTGCGTCCCGTTGTAATCCGTAAACAGCCGCGCATAGATCGTCTCGCCGTTCACCGGCAGGCTGTTGATCGTCACCGATGCTGTGGTGCCGCTGTACTCAGCCGAATTCAGCAGGTTATCCGATCCCACACCGGTTGTTCCCAGGTGCAGGAAGTATCCGTTCGCGCCGGCAGCAGTTGCCCATGTGAATGTTTCGGTCGGCCCCGCAAAGGTGCCACCCTGCGCCGGAGAAGTCAGGGTCGTCGGATTCTCGCTGACAGTTCCCACTGTCACAGTCAAAACGCTGGAAGTCGAGGACGGGTACAACGAGCTCCCGGAGAAGGTCGCTGTGATCGAATTCGCTCCCATCGCCAGCGATGTTCCGTCCACCACGAGCGTGCAATCGCCCCCGCTTAGCGTGCAGCTGCCCAGCGCCGTGGTCCCCACCTTGAAGCTCACCGTACCCTTCGCCACCGGCGGCGTTGTATCCCCCGTTGGTCCCACGCCGGTCACCACCGCCTTCAATGTCGTCGACTCACTCGGCGTGATGGAAGTCAACGTCGCCGTCAATGCCGTGGCGCTCGTAAACGCCGTATCCCAATCGGTGATCAGGTTGGCCACGTTCAGGCTGCCGATGCCCGTCGCCTCGTCGTACCCGACGGTAGACGAATACGCATCCGGAATGTTTGGTGGCAAAGCGACTGAAGCTAAGACCCCAACCTGCGACCCGGATTCCTCTAAATAGCAGTCCGTTGACCCTGCCGCGCAGGGCACATCGGTGCCGCCCGTGGTCACATCGTTGAAAATGCAGCTCGCGGCGGGCAGACCCGTGGTGAATCCATAATTGTTTGCCTGGCCATTGGCGTAGCACGACGTTGGGGAATTGGTGTACTGAGCCTTGGCCAACGCATAAATAGTCGGATTCAGCAACCCCTGCCGCGATCCGGTGCTGGTCACCAAAAGTCCGGCAACGCCAGCCAGGTAAGGGGCCACAAAATTTGTTCCGCCGGCGATTCCGAAATTGGCGTTAGTGCCGGTAGTGATGCATGTGGCAAAGGAGAGAGCCGAGTCGCAAACCAACAGCGCATGGTTGTAGATAATACCGTCGGAGCCGAAGCTCGAAATATCCGGCGAAGCGCGGTAGGCGCCTGGGTAGCCGGAGATCCCTGCCTGCCAGGCCGGCACGGAGTAGTGGGTGCTGATTCCACCCCCGCCGGCCTTCACAGTCCCGTTAACGTTCGTAGAGGTTGCGCACCATAAGCCCGGGTTGGTTCCAACATTCTCGTCCTGGCCAAATTCGAAAGTTTGCCAGAGCGAGTTAACGATGTTGGCGCAGCTATCGTTCCATGCAGTCTCGGGAACGTAACTCTTCGCATTCGCATAGTACTGGGTATTCGTGCTGTTCCAGTACTTCGACAGGGGTATGCTATAGATCGTGTCGAAGATGTCTTGAAAATCGGTGGCGCCTACAACCGTTACCAGCGGACTGGAATAGGCGCTGACATTGATGCCATGGGTTGCCAACGTCGTTGTACCGAAGTCCTCATCGTCCGGACCGGATTTGCCCGCCGCGACGAAAATCGACTGCCCCTGGGTCGCGGCCTCCGCCTCCGCCATATCCATGAAGCTGTAGGTCGACGCTGTTGCGACGGACTCACTCTCTGTGAAACCCAGGCTGATTACGTCGGCAAGGTTGTTGTCGATCACTGCGAGCAGTGAGGTGAGCGCTCCTGAATCTGGACTGTCGTCGCACGACATGAACACCAGGTTCGCCGAAGGAGCGGTCGCGTTGGCCCACTCGGCGCTTATCACCGCCTGGGCTCCGTCGGCGGCGATAATCCCAGGATCCGTGCAGGTCACCGTACCGTAGCCGTGATAGACATGCATGTTCAGCGTGCCCTGCACGCCAAATGTGCTTCGAAAGGTAGCAACGTCCCCACCCGTCGCCGCCCCGGTTGTGCTGTTCACCGTGCCATACGCAAAGTCATTCTGCTCCACCACAGCAACGGTCGCAGTCTGCGCCAGGTTGCCGCCAGAGAGAATTGGGTTGATGTTGTAAATCGTGTACAAATCCTGCGGAGCCACGTAGAACTCGGTGCTGGTGCCCAAGCGGAAATCCGGCTTCAGCAGGCCCGTCGTCGAAGCGTTCACTCGATGCCAGCTGTTCGTGTCCTTGTCATAGGTCGTCGAACCAATCGGCGTCTCGCTGGATTGCTGCGGAATCTTCACCATGCCCTGAATGCCTGCCACCACCGGCGACAGCGCTGCCGGAATCTGCGGCTCCGCTGCGTTCGCCGCGTACTTGCCCCCCGCAACGTTGAAGTAATGCATCTCCGTATGGAAGGTCTCCCGGATCTGGCCTGCCGTCGCCGCAAAGTCCAGCATGCTGGCGTTGTTCAACACACTCCGCACTTCCATCCCATGCGATTGCAGCCAGCTCGAAAGCTTCGCAATGTCATTCGGATGCGCCCCAAATCGCGCGCCAAATTGCTTCGGCGTCAGCCACTTGTGATACTCCGGCGCAGTCCGCTCCTGCTGCCGGGCAATCAGGTAGTCCAAATCCGCCTGCTGCCCCGGCGTCCTCTTGAGCACCATGTAGAGGTGCAGTGGCATCGAGTCTTCCACCGGCCCCAGGTCCCGATCCGGTGTCAGGTCTCTCCGCACATTGCCCGGCAAAGGCGCCAGGTCGCGTTCGTCAATGGGGTTCAGCAGGCGCTCAGGCGCCGTGCTTGGCGCTTCATATTCTTGCGCATGCAAGGACTGCGCTGCACTCGCAAGCAGTCCGGCTAGAACAACAAGACTCACTCCAATATTTTTCATTTCAATGACGCTCCTCTCGGGAAGATCTCTCTGTGGCCCGGTTCACTAAGACAGCGAGAATTGAGTAAAAAGTGCCTCAACACTTTTCGAGGTGGGCGATTCAAGCTGAAAAGCAAGCAAATCTGCCGTGCAAACTGTTGGGGTGATAGACTTCGCTTCAGGTTCCCCCAAAGACGGAGATAGTCATGGTCCCACCCATCCCATCCAATGGCGAGATCACGTTGCTTCTGGCAAGGTGGAAAGAGGGGGATCTCCTAGCCTTCGAGCAAATGATGCCGCTGGTCTACCCCCACCTGCGCCAGGTAGCCGCAGCCTACATTCGCAGGGAGCGAAATCCCGACGTTCTCCAGCCCACGGTTCTGGTCCACGAACTTTACCTGCGCCTCCTGCAACAGAAAAAGGCAGTCGGGGAAGATCGCTGCCATTTCTACGCCTTTGCGGCGAAAGTGATGCGCAGGATGTTGATCGATCAGGCTCGCGAGAGGCAGACGCAGATACGGGGCGGCGGGCAGGAACGTGTACCGCTTAGCGACGATCTTTCGTGGGTCAACATCGACAGTCCGGAATTACTGGACCTGAATCGCGCGTTGGACGAGCTGGGCGCGTTGGATCCGACCAAGGTTCAACTCGTCGAGTTGCGCTACTTTCTCGGTTGCACCGCCGATGAGACCGCATCTCTGATGAACATTTCCAAGGCCACCGTCGATCGGGAACTGAAATTCATCAAGTCCTGGCTCTACCGGCGTATCCGTCCTGGCGTCATTGAGGAAGCGGTAGGATAGTGATTCAGTTTTGCTTCGTTTCTCGCAGACTGAGGTAAGTGCTAAAGGCCATAGACGGGGCGGTCGCTTGATGGAATTTACGACAGAAAACTTGCTGCTCCTTGAGGGGATCTTCCATGAGGCTAGCGCCGCTCCGGATGAGGCGCGGGATGAATTGATCGAGACCCGATGCAAAGGGAACCCGTCGCTCGCAGCCGAAGTCCATTCGCTGCTCGAAGCCTGCAAAGCAGAAGAAAACGAAGCGGCATCTTCCCGGTTGCAGCCCAAAGCCGGTCGGGAGTTCACACCCGAATCGAAGCGAGCCGGCCCCTACCTGCTCGATCGCCTGTTGGGACGCGGCGGCATGGGTGCGGTGTACCTGGCGCATCGCGCCGACGGACACTTCGAGCTGAAAGTTGCTATCAAACTCATTGACCTGCCTCTGGCGAGCGAAGTCTTCCGGGAAAGATTTCGCCAGGAGCGCCAGATTCTGGCCGGCTTGCAGCACCCGTATATCGCCCGGCTTGTGGACGGTGGCGTAACCCAGGACGGGGAATTGTACTTAGCCATGGAGTATGTGGATGGAGTGCCCATCCATCGCTTCTGTGAAGAGCACCACTTTCCCTTGCGGCAACAGCTCGAACTGTTCCTGCGGGTCTGCGAGGCCGTCCAGTTTGCCCACCAAAACCTCGTCGTCCACCGCGACCTGAAGCCGGACAATATTCTCATCGCGGAAGACGGCACGCCTAAGCTGTTGGATTTTGGGACGGCCAAGCTGATCTCCCCCTCCCTCGTCGGGCAGGGAAACGAGTTCACCCGTCTGGGTTTCATGTCCTTTACTCCCCAATATGCCAGCCCCGAGCAGGTGCTTGGCAACCCCATCACCACCGCCTCTGACACCTACTCGCTCGGCGTGTTGCTCTACCTTCTGCTCACCGGTGCACTGCCTTACGAGTTGAAAGAGTTCACCACGGAAGAAATGGTGCGAGTCATCTGCATCGAGCCCCCTCGCAAGCTTCAGGCGTTGGGCTCGGGCAAGCGGCTCGACTCCGATCTCGACGCAATTCTCAAGAAAGCTCTGCGCAAGGAACCGCAGCAGCGTTATCTCACCGCGGAGGCACTGGCCTCCGATTTGCAGGCTTATCTTGAGGGCAAGCCCGTTGCTGCGCGCCAGGGAACCTTTCGCTATCGGGCAGCCAAGTTCATCCGCCGGCACAAGCTGGGTCTTGCAAGTGCCGTGTTGCTGGCCACAACTCTCGCCGCCGGCATTGCCGGGGTCTTGTGGCAGGCAAGGATTGCCAATGAGGAGCGGCGAAAATCCGACGCGCGCTCCGCCGACCTGCGCCAGTTGAGTGACAGCCTGTTGTCGGAACTGGACGAGGCAATCAAGCAGCTTCCCGGTTCCACCGGCGCGCAGAAACTGCTGGTCACCCGCGTGCTGGAGCACCTGGACCGCATGGCCAAAGACGCGCAAGGCGATCGACTGACAGAACTCGATCTGGTGAACGCGTATACCCGCCTGGGAAATATTCAAGGCAACACCTACGATCAGAACCTGGGCGATACTGCGGGAGCCATGACCAGTCTGGATAAAGCCATTGCGATTGGCCAGCCGTTGGTGGCTTCCAACCCCGTCGATCCAGACGCTCTTGAAGCACTGGCCAACGCGCAGGAGTCGCGCAGTGAAGTGGAGTATTGGAACGTAACAGAGAAGCCGCAGGAAGCCATCTCCTATATGAAGGCGGCCGCTCAAACGTACGACCGTCTCGCCGCCCTGCCCAATGTCACTCCCGCCCAGTTCCTTGCGGTATCACGGGCCTACAATACGCTGGGCGACCAATTGTGGGCGCGCGGGACGGTTGGCCTGGTGGACTTGCCCGCCGCGATTGCCGCGTACCGCAAGGGCATCGACTTCGAGAATCGTGTGCTGCATCTGGATCCGAGCAATGTCAGGGCGCGGCGGGGCATCGGGAACCTTCAAATGAAAATCGGAAGTGTGGAGCTCGATACAGATCCTGCCCAGGCCCTCAAGGATATCGACATTGCACTACAAGACTTCGACGCCCTTCTCGATGCGGATCGGCGAAGCCTCATTACGGTGCGACCTCGCGCAATTACCGAGCGCAAAAAGGCCATGGCCCTGGAAGAATTGGGTGAGCATGGCCAGGCTATTCCCCTCTTTGACGAGGTTCTTCAGATCGATCGTCAAATAGCAGCCGCCGATCCAAAAGATCAACGTGCCATCTACGATATCGGCGTAACACTGCAAGACACTGCCGCCAGTTACGAGGATGCCGCGAATCCCTTATTGGACACCTCTTCGGAGGACCGGCGCCGCAACCTCCTCGCCGCCGAGCGAGCCTTTGAAGAATTCGCCGCCATCTCCGAGCAAATGCTGAAACAAAACCCTGCCAATGAAGATTGGAAGGTTAGCCTCGCCCAGGCGCAGGTGAGCATTGGATCACTTCGCCAGGTCTTGCGTTTGCAGGGCGAGTCCGAGACTCTGTCCACGAAAGGACTCGCTGCTCTGAAGGATTTGGTAGCGAAAGATCCCGATTCTGACACGGTTCTCGATGCTGCACTCCACGCCATCCTCAAGGTCGAACCTGCTTCGCTCCGCGATCCACGCCTGGCCGTCGAATGGGCAGAGCGCGGAGTTGCCCTGAGCCACCGCAAAGCACCAAAGTGGCTTCTTTCCCTGGCCCAGGCATATCGCGCAGCCGGCCAGACTGACAAAGCCCGCGCCGCGGCCCGGGAAGGCTTAGCGCTGTTGCCAGTTCCACTGCCAGGAGCAGCGAAGCCCCGCATACGCAGGCTGCTCGAGATCGAGTCGCGAGGTAGCTCTTGAGCAGATGAAGGGGCTTGTCGTAAATGCTCACCACGATAGCCTCTGATGCAGGACTGAGTTAAATCAATCCGTAAGTAGCTAGATGTGCCGGTTGGAGCGGCATTCCTAATCGGTCGGGTAAGCCGAACTGTCCCGAATCAGCCCATGGGCGCGGAATCGCTAAAACAAGGGGGAGCGTTTTTCACCCTCGCCCTCGCTGGCCAACTTTAGACTGGGCTGGGCGAAATACGTCCTCAGAAACCGCAACCGTGTCTGGGGGCAGGAAAAACTAATAATAGATAGACATAATAGACTAATTATTGCACGTCTTAATAGACTAATTAATACACGACACATTAAACTAATAACCGAAAGACAGCAAAAACTAACGAGGATAGACCCCCATGGCTTCACCTTCGGAAAAACTAGCCCAGTCCCTGGAGATCCTCCACGGGCTTCAGAACGTCAACGGCGGCTCCGCCATCCGGGCGAAAGACATGACACGCACCCACCGGAAGCGCCTCATGGCGAACGGTTTTCTGCAGGAGGTAATCAAGGGATGGTACATCCCCAGCCGCCCGGATGAGGTCAAGGGGGAAAGCACCGCATGGTACGCATCATTCTGGCGCTTCGCTGCGGCCTATCTGGAAACCCGCTTTGCAAGGAACTGGTCCCTGTCGCCGGAGCAGTCGCTCTCCCTGCACGGCGGAAACTGGACGGTCCCCCGGCAGCTCGTCGTCCGGTCCTCCAAAGCCAAAAACAACCTGACCAAACTACCACACGGAACGTCCCTGCTGGACCTGCGGGCCGCCCTGCCAAAACCGGCTGACCGGAAGGAAAAAGATGGGCTGCGCCTTTTCTCGCTCGAATCCGCGCTTATCGAGTGCTCGCCGCAATATTTCTCGAGTCATGCGACCGACGCACGCGCGGCCATGGCCACGGTCCGCAATGTATCCGGCGTGCTGGCGAAATTGCTGGAAGGCGGTCACAGCACAATTGCGGGCCGCCTTGCCGGCGCCTTCCGCAACAGCGGGCGCGACCGCATCGCGGATGATATTACGAAGACCATGATTGCTGCGGGGTACGACGTGCGAGAGACAGATCCCTTTACGGACAAGCCGACACTCGCTTTGCCCGCCCGCGAAACCTCTCCGTATGTGAACCGCATACGGCTGCTGTGGCAGAAAATGCGCGAACCCGTCATTGGACGGTTTCCGAAGGCGCCTGGGTTGCCGCGTGATATCAGCGCTTACATGAAACGCGTCGGCGATGCTTACGTGACCGATGCGTATCATTCACTGTCGATCGAAGGTTATCGCGTCAGCCGTGAACTGATCGAACGAGTCCGGAGCAACACGTGGAATCCAGAGGCGAATGAACAGGACCGGGGACAGTGGGATGCCATGGCCGGGCTCGGGTACTGGCAGGCCTATCAGGCTGTTCAAAAAAGCATGGCAAGGGTTCTGAACGGCGAAAATCCCGGCCTGGTCGCGGATGAAGATCACGGAACGTGGTATCGAGAGATGTTCGGCCCGAGCGTGACGGCCGGTTTGGTAAAACCCTCCGACCTTGCCGGCTATCGCAACGGCCAGGTCTACATTCGCCGCTCCATGCACGTGCCGCTGAACCGCGATGCAGTCGTGGATGCGATGCCTGCTCTCTTCGATCTTCTTCGCGAGGAAAAGGAACCCGCAGTGCGGGCCGTGCTCGGCCACTTCATATTCGTGTACATCCATCCTTATATGGATGGGAACGGCCGCATGGGACGCTTCCTGATGAATCTCATGTTGGCATCCGGCGGATATCCGTGGACGGTGCAACCTGTCGGTGACCGCAACATTTACATGGAGGCTCTCGAAAAGGCCAGTGTGGACGAGGATATTGCTCCCTTTGCGGATTTCCTGTCCGGCCTCGTCAGCAAAGGACTGGCGGGCGAGCCGCTGCCAGGAGTACCAGCGACGTAATCATGATTTGAGCATGATGATCTGACAGAGGCGCGCGCGGGATAGCGGAAAGGACGACCGAGCCGCTGGCTGCGATACCAAAATTCGATGAACCGAATCTGCAGGCGCTTTCCGACATTCTCGGAGATTCCAGCACCGGACTGACCGGGTCCGAAATCGGACGGTTCTTGCGGGAATGCGGATTTCCCGATCCTATACCGGAGATGACCAAGAGGCATCGCCTCTACGCTGCGCTCCGGCGAAGCAAAACTCTGATGGTTGCGCTAACAACATCCTGCAATTTGTGACTCGTGTTATGAATCCGGTACGTCACGTGGGCAACCGGGATTACTTTGAGTCCGAACGAGGAAAGCTAAACGACGCTCTGACATTCAGCGGGCTCCCACTCGGTGAGGACGCAAAACTCAGAAAGGTTACAACGGCGCGCATCCGGCTGTTGTTCTCAAGGTGCGGGATGATGCTCTATAGATCCCTACCTCTCCCAATGCTGTTCCTGCCCTGGGTCACTTCTACCAAGCACAACTGGGTCACTCTTCCGTAGCGCCGAAGCCACGGTTCGAACCCGACGACCTTGTTATTCTGCACGCGCAGTTGGATGCCGCATTGCTGTCCACAGAAACAGCAATGAGTCTTGACGAGTTTCTCGTCCTCGGTAGTTCGCGCCCAGGGTTACCGCGCCATTCAAACTGAAAGTAGGCAGCGGCGTAAATCGATGCGCGAGATTGCGGAAGCTATCATTTTGGGCGAAGGCCTCAGGAAGTCAAAGTCGGTTCCGGTAAACCACATCGACAAGAAACCGAGCCAAGTGGCCCTCGGGAAGCCAATCGTGAAGCGAGGGCGGAAACAGCAGCGTCTGATTCACCGTGTCTGGAAGGAAGTTCTGACCGATGTCTCAAATCTAAAGCAAAAAACGGACGCCCTCACTGCTGGCAAGTTCCCCCATCTATGTCCGACGGACTCCGAGGCGATGGAAAAGCGGGGAACAGGGATCAGGGAACAGGGAATGGGGATAAGTTCGGCTGAAAAACACCGCGAAAACCGTGATTGTTTCTTGAAGTTGGGGCAAAAGTGGCTGTTTTTGAGCCAAAAGTGGTGTTTTTTGAGGGTTCGTGATTACTGATGAGTACATAGGCCTCAAGGGCAAGTTGTTGATTCGTTGTCTGTTAATGGCGGACCACCGGGCGAAAAGTGTTCATTTGGAGGGGGGAGGGGGTGGGTATTTTGGAGTACGGACCGGTCACATGCCTGCGATTAAAGACTGGGGACATCCCTGACACTGCAACGAACAGTTCAGCCCGGGCGCGATCCCGACGCATGAAATCGGCCGGTTTTGCGAGGGCTTGGCGGTCATGATTCAAGTGTGCGCTTTTCGGAGAAATAGACTGCAAATTTGGAAAAGATTTTGGGGTATGGGGTATGGGGGGCGAGTTGCATGATTTTGCGCGACGGGTGCGGAGGGCCGCGACGGCGGTGACCACCATCACAGACAGCGGAGCGGGTTGGCGGCAGAGTGTTGGGCTGAGCGGGACTGGGCGGCGAGGGATCGCGGCAAGACATATTGATCTGGGGTTTGAGACCGGAGTTTCACGGAGAATCCCGTTGAGATGCGGACAAACTCCTGATAGGCTTGGGGTTTCCCCTGTTGTTGCCCAATTGAAGCTCTCCGCTTTGCGTCAGGCGGGATGTGACGCGTTTTGCTGTTGCCCGAGGCCAGGGAGTTGGAATCGACCTGGATTTGGCCTCCTCGATCGGTTTCTTTGGAAGGGTCCTTTCTTCCAGGGCGCGCATGAAGAGGCCGGATGTGGCAGGCCGCAGCAATCCGGGCCCCAAATGTCGATTTGAGAAAGCGGTGTCTCATGTTTCCTTCTGCCTTCTTCTCCACAGCAGTTCTTGATTCCGTCTTCCCGCAGGTTAGCCTTCGGCTTCGCGGATTGAAAATGGCATGTGTTGTTGGCGCGACGGCTTTGGCGCTGCTGGCTGGTGGGCCTCTGGTGGCGCAGACGGCACATTTCAGCGGGGCGGTCATAACGCTGGGCAGCGGATTCTCCAGTCCTCAAGGCGTAGCAGTCGACGGAAACGGGAACGTCTTCGTTACCGATTCCAGCAGCGGCGCCGTGAAGGAAATCGTTGCAGTCAATGGCAGAATTCCGGCCTCTCCCACGATCAGGACGCTTGGTAGCGGATTCTCGTACCCCACGGGAGTGGCGGTCGACGCGAGTGGAAATGTCTTTGTCTCCGATACCAATATCAATGGAATCAAGGAGATGTTGGCCGTGAATGGGAGCATTCCAGACTCTCCGACGATTAAGACTCTGGGAACGGGTGGTTCAAGTACCTTCGACGATCCCTCAGGACTGACGCTCGACAAGAGCGGGAACGTCTACGCCGCCGTTTATGTGAGCTCGAACCACAGTAGAGCGGTGTTTGAAACCACGGCAGCAAGCGGTTACACCACCGTCACCACATCCGGCAGCAACACCATGTACGCCTCCAGTAACGACGGTGATGCATTCGCGGTGGCGGTAGATGGAAGTGGAAACGTGTTTGTTGCAACCTCTTATGAGGGATACGTGCAAGAAATTGTAGCGACGAACGGCACGACTTCACCAAGCTCATCGATCACAACGTTGGCGCTCGGATTCGGAGACTTGACGGGCGTGGCCGTAGATTCCAGCGGCAACGTCTTTGTCACTGACGCTGGGAGTGACGAGGTGGAAGAGATAGAGGCGGTGGGCGGTAGTATTCCATCCTCTCCGGTGGTGAAGAGCCTGGGTGGCGGGTTTTCCAAGCCCGAGGGCGTGGCGGTTGACGGAAACGGCAACTTGTTCGTCGGGGATTCCTGGGCCAATGCGGTGAAGGAGATTCAAACAGCGGGTGGAGCATTCGGCCCGGTCAACGTGGGCGCGGAGAGCGCGGCACCCATAGCAATCACCTTCACTTTTGATACGGCCGGCACTCTCGGCTCAACCGCGGTGCTGACGCAGGGTGCGACAGGGTTGGACTTTACGGATGCCGGAGGCGGCAGTTGCACGGCGAATACGGCATACAACGCGGGCGACACTTGCACGGTGAATGTGACCTTCAAGCCGCGGTATCCGGGACCGAGGTATGGGGCGGTTGAGTTGCTGAGTACGTCGGGTGCCTTGGTCGCGACGGGCTATTTGCAGGGGACCGGGGTGGGACCGCAGGCGGTGTTTGCCAACAGCACAACGGGCAGTTACTTGGCGAGCGCGCAGTCAAACATCGGCAGCGGATTCGTTGGACCTTTCGGCGTAGCGGTGGACGGAAACGGGAACGTATACGTCGCCGATACTAACGGTGGCAAGGTCTACGAGCTTGAAGCGGTCAACGGAATCATTCCAGCCTCGCCGACGAGCAGAACCCTGGGCACTTTCGCGAATCCTTCTAGCGTGGCGGTGGACGGGGCAGGGAACGTTCTGGTCGCCGACTACGGCCACAATGCGGTGAAGCAGATAGTGGCGGTGAATGGAAGCATTCCCGCTTCTCCCACGATCAGAACTCTCGGCAGCGGATTCGACCAACCCATGAGCGTGGCGACGGATGGATACGGCAACGTCTTTGTGTCCGACGAAGTGAGCGCGTCGATTAAGGAGATCCTGGTTACGGGCGGTTACGTCACCGTCAACACCTTGGCCAGCGGTTTCAATCTCGCCGCCATCGCAGTTGACGGAGAAGGCAACGTCTACGTCGCAGACTTCACCAATCATGCCGTAAAGGAGATCATGGCGGTGGGAGGTCGCATTCCTTCCTCGCCCACGATCAAGACCTTGAGTAACGGATTCATCTACCCCCAAGGCGTGGCGGTTGACGGAGAAGGCAACGTAATCGTCGCCGATTATGGCCGTGGATTAACGGAGATTGTGGCGATGGGCGGTAGCATTCCGTCTTCGCCCACTTTGAATACCTTGAGCAGCGGATGCGGTGCCATTGGCGTGGTGGTTGACGCCAAGGGAAACGTCTTTTTCACGTGTGATTTATCTGATGTCACGGGATCAGTGACTGAGTTGGACTTCGCCGATCCTCCGTCGTTGAGTTTTGCTTCGACCCATGTGGGAATGCTCAGCAGCGATAGCCCGAAAACGGTGACGGTGAGCAACGACGGCAATGCGGCGCTGACTTTCCCGGTGCCGACAACCGGCGACAACCCCAGCCTGGCATCGAGTTTTCTGCTGAATAGCGCTTCGACCTGCGAGCAGACGAGTTCGAGTTCGTCTGCCGCATACTCGCTGGCAGCAGGGGAAAGCTGCACGCTGGCAATTGACTTTGAGCCGGTGGCGAGCGGCAGCATTACCGGCGGCGCCGTGTTGACAGACAACAGCCTGAATGTGGCAGGCGCTATGCAGACGATTCCGCTGAGCGGGACAGGAGCGGGGCCGTTAGCGTTCTCAGCGAAGAGTCTCTCTTTCGGCTCGGTGGATGTTGGCATTTCAAGCGCGTTGCAATCGGTAACTATGACCAACACCGGGACCGCAGTTGTATCCATTACCAGCATCGCGCTTACCGGGACGAATGCGTCTCAGTTCGTGTCGAGCAACACCTGCGGGACGAGCCTGGCGGTGGGAGCAAACTGTACGATTCATGCGCGCTTTGCACCGACGGCTACGGGTGCGATGACGGCCGCGGTGACGATCACCGACAGCGCCAGCGATTCCCCGCAGAGTATTTCGCTGAGCGGCACAGGAGTGCAGCCGGCGGTGGGATTGTCGGCGTCGAGTTTGACGTTTGGCGCGACGAATGTGGGTTCCTCAAGCGCGATGCAATCGGTGACGTTGACCAACACCGGGAATGGTCCATTGTCAATCACGGGCATTGCGGTGACGGGGACGAATGCGGTTGCGTTTGTGTTTACCAACAACTGCGGGACGAGTGTGGCGCCGGGGGCGAGCTGCGCGATTCAAGGTCACTTTGCGCCGACGGCTACGGGGGCGATGGCGGCGGCGGTGACGATTACCGACAACGCGAGCGGGTCGCCGCAGAGCATCGAGCTGAGCGGGACGGGCGTGGCTCCGGTGGTGAGCTTGTCGGCCGGCAGCATTGCTTTTGGCTCGGCGGACATTGGCAAGTGGAGCGCATTGCACCAGGTCACGATGACCAACACGGGGACCGGTCCGCTGTTGATTACGAGCATTGCGGTGACCGGCGCCGATGCGTCCGAATTTGTGTTTGCCAATAGTTGTGGGACGAGCCTTGCGTCTGGGGCCAATTGCGTTATCCATGGGCACATGCAGCCGACAAAGGCTGGCGCGTTTACCGCAGCCGTCACCATTACGGACAACGCGGCGAACTCTCCGCAGAGCATTTCGTTGAGCGGGACAGGCGTGCAGCCGACGGCGCCGGTAACACTTTCGGCCACCAGACTTTCGTACCCATCGACGCTTGTGGGAGCGACGAGCGATCCGCAGGCTGTGACGGTGACCAACACGGGAAGTGCGACGGTTTCGATCACCAGCATTGCTCTAACGGGCGTGGATGCGTCTTCTTTTGTGTTCTTGAATACTTGCGGGACGAGCCTGGCGGTGGGTGCGAACTGCACCATCCATGGGCATTTTGCACCGATGGCTGGGGGCGCGCTGACGGCGACGATCACCATTACCGATAGCGCAAGCAATTCTCCGCAGACGATTGCGCTGAGCGGGACCGGGTTGGCGCCGGTGGTCAGTCTTTCTTCCAACAGCTTCTCGTTTGGAACGGTGAATGTAGGAAGTATAAGTACTTCGCAGTCGGCGGCGGTGACCAACACGGGGACTGCGGCGTTGACGATCAGCAGCGTTGCGGTGACGGGGACGAATGCTTCTTCGTTTGTGTTTGCCAACAACTGTGGACCGAGTTTGGCGGTGGGAGCGAGTTGCACGATCCATGGGCATTTTGCGCCGACGGTTGCCGGGGCAGCGACGGCGGCGGTGACCATTGCCGATAATGCGGCGGGCTCGCCACAGAGCATCGCGCTGAGCGGGACGGGCAACTAGAAGAGACGCAGGAGAAGCCATGCCGTGCGAGCAAATACACCGCGGAATTGATACCCGATTTGCAACTTGCGGCATCATCGAGTGAGACCAGCAAACGGGTATATGTCCATGGGCTGCAAGCAGAGAAACAAAAGCTCGCCCCCAGAGCGATCTGGCTGGATCAACACGAATGCATGCGATGCGCAGTTCCGCGAACATTCAGCGCTGTCCCTGGGTCGAATGTTTGCCGGATACCCTGTGCATCCACTCCGATGACCGGTGGTGTTCCACGTGAATAGTTGTTCTGTCCAAGCATTGCGAATCTCAGTGGAGAAAGAAATGATTGTGCATTTCCTGAGCGCGGACGCTCATTTTCTGGATGCTGGGTGGAGCGTACGGTTTTTTCCCCAGGCGGTTCCTCCTCTGCTCGCGGAACTATAGAGATCTTCTGCCAAGTCTTGTGGATGGAATCGATACATTGAATTTGGCCTGCTATCTCATCGCCGGCGAACTCGCCGCGATCCCTGCTCCGAAGCAGAGCTTCTCCGAGGGAAAAATGCTCGTCCTGGGCGGAAATGAACTGCCCGTGCCCCCGGCGTCAATTTCGTCTCGATAAATTATCTTGACGAATCTTTGCAAGATGGGCTAATTTCTTTTCGTCTACTCAAACCAGCGGAAAACCGAGCGTAGCCGATCCTCTCCCCCCATCCCGTCCCGAGCCGGATACGCTTCCCCAAGTGAGTCAACAGCGGCACGCACAGGCCGCACGATCCCAGGGAGGTCCACGTGTCCAGCACCTACACGTTTCCCGGCGTCTATGTCCAGGAGTTAACCAGCCCAGTGCACCCAATCACGGGTGTGGCCACCTCAATCGCGGCCTTCGTGGGCTATACCGCAACCGGCATCGACAATCGCGCGGAGAAGATATTCAGCTTCTCCGACTACCAGCGGTTGTTCGGGGGATTGGCGCCGAACAGCGAACTCAGCTACGCGGTGCAGCAGTTCTTCCTGAACGGCGGATCGCAGGCCTGGGTGGTACGGACGCCCGGCCATTACGAGAACCCCCCTGCCTCCGAACCGCCCTATGCCCAGGTTGTTTTCGGCAACCTGACGTTCAGAGCCTTGAGCAGCGGAGCATGGGCCAACGGCAAACTGTTGATCGATATCGACGTGCAGGGACTGAACCTTCCTCCTGGTCCGGTGATCGATCCGCTGGCCTTCAATCTGACGGTCACCAACCTTTCGACGAAGACGACAGAGTATTTCTCGTCGCTGACTCTGAATTCAAATTCTCAGAATTTCGTTGCGAACGTGATCAACGATCCGGACAACGGCTCGCAGCTGGTGAACGTGGACATAACATCATTGCCTCCGCTGCCGGGGACGCCGCCGCTTACGGTGACCGGGGTGGTGGGAACGGCGCTGTCGTTTACCGGCGCGGGTGGAGTGAATACTTTGCTGGGTAGCCCGGCCTCGCCCACAACAGCGAGCGCGGATTGCTCACTGGTTTTGAACTTGCCGCCTTCGTTTGTCCCCCCGCTGCCGCCGATCAAGGTGATCAGCAGCGGCGCAGCAATTCCCCAGAGCGTGCAGGGCCTTGCGTCGCAGTTGCAGACGGCCATCAATAGCGTGCTGGCGGTGAAAATGCCGGGCTCATCGGTAAGTTGCGTGGCGGCGCCGGTCTGGAATAGCGGCACTTTCGCCGGCATGGGAATGCGGGTGAACGTGATGCTGCCCAATATGCCGGATGCGGTGGTCAACTTTAGCAGCCCGCCTTCGGTTTCGCCCACGGTGAACGACGCGGCCGGCGCCCTGGGGCTGCTGGCGCAGGGGGAGCTGGGAGGCACGTTGACAGCGGGAGGCGTCGCCACATTGCTCGGAGGCTCGGCGATCGCTACGCAGGCAAGCAACAATTGCAGCCTGATCGTGAACCTGCCGCCTTCGATCTTCCCTGTTCCTCTGCCCGTCGAGGTTTACGAAAAGAACCAGCAATTTTCCAATTCCGGCACGCTCGCGGGATTCACTTCGGACCTGGAAAATGCCATCAACAGTACCTTGCAAACCCAAGTTCTTGGGAGCGCAATTTCACTCCTGGGGCCAACAGGCGTGTACCAAGCCTTGTCAGGCACGCCGGGCCCGGCTCCTGTAAAGGCGAGTGCGAATTGCGAATTCACCCTGAACTTTCCAACTTCGATCTTTCCCATACCGCTCCCCGTATTACTTTACGGAGCGACCTTGAACATTACGTCGGCAACCTTGTCTGGAGTCGCGTCGGACCTCGGAACGGCGATCCAAAAATCGCTGGCGGCGCTTGTTGTCGGGAATTCGATTACGGTCACGGGGCCGACTGGCGTCTACCAGGCACTCGGCGGCGCACCTGGGCCGGGCAAAATCGTTGCCGACAAGGATTGCGCCCTCACCGTAAACTTGCCGTCGATTCCGGGAACACCGTTTTCTGTCACCGTGATTCCCAATGGCACCCAGATTCAGACGAGTGTGGACCTGCTTGCCACGCAATTGGGGAGTGCGTTAAGTGCAGTTCTCAATCCGCTCAATGTCAACGTGACATGCAATCCTGTCTCGACCGCGTCCACGCCCGGGACCGGCTTGATTGTGGTGTCCGCGACCACCACCACCGGGCTGCCGGTGCCAATCAGTTTCAGCCCGCCGACAGCGGCGCTGGTTCATGACGCGGCTGCAGCTCTTGGATTAGAAGGGGTTGCGGCTCCGAATATTCCGGTTACTTGCTCGGCCAACACCAGCGGCAGTGTGACGACAGGTTCACTCCTGGTGTCTTCAACAGTTCCCTCAACGGGCCAGCCGGTGTTGATCAGCTTCAGTCCTCCCACAGCGCCGGGAGCGATCGACGCAGCGGCGGTGCTGGGACTGGAAGTGTCCCCTCCGAGTGTTCAGGTGGCGTGCTCGCTGGTTTCGACCGCCGCCGGCCAGGCAATCGAGGTTACGGCCGCGTCGCCTGGTCAGGCGGATGCGCCGGTCAGCTTCACTGCCGTGCCCGCATCGGCCACCAACATCGACGCCGCAACCGCGCTGGGACTGGTGGCAGCGGCGGGAGCCATCACTCTGCCTGGACCGACAACCGTGAACGTGGCGCATTACACGCTGGGCTCAACCAACGTTTCAGCGTTTGAGACGAGTTCAACGCTGGCCGTGGCGATGGATGGGTTGCCGGGAGCGGACGAGTTGATTGGCGATCAGTTGGCGCAATCGGGTATCTACGCGCTCAGCAAGGTCGCGTTTAACCTGCTCTGCATTCCGGATGCGGTGCGCGCTTCGGCAGGAAATCCCAGTGTGCTGGATACCAGTGGCGGTACGTCGTTGGATCCGGTGGCGGTTTATTCGACGGCCATTACCCTGTGCGTGCAGAACCGGGCGATGCTGCTGGTCGATCCCCCGCCGACGATCACGACATTAGCGGCGGCGGTGGACTGGAAGACCAGTACGATAGGCCTGTTTGGCACGCCCGCCGCGAACGGTGCTGCTTTCTGGCCGCGCTTGCGACTCGCAGACCCACTGAACAACAGCCAGTTGCGCACCTTCGCTCCGTCCGGCGTGGTGGCCGGTGTTTACGCCAATACCGATACCACGCGCGGAGTGTGGAAAGCTCCGGCCGGCATCGGCGCTGCGCTGAATGGCGTGCAGAACATGACCTATCAGCTGAGCGACGCGGAGAACGGAGTTCTGAATCCTCTGGGGCTGAACTGCTTCCGGACTTTCCCGGTTTATGGGCCCGTGCTTTGGGGCGCGCGCACACTGCTGGGAGCGGACGCGGACACCAACCAGTGGAAATATGTTCCGATTAGGCGCGTGGCGTTGTTCATCGAGGCGAGCCTCTACCAGGGTACGCAGTGGGTGGTCTTCGAGCCCAATGACGAGCCGCTATGGTCGGCGATCCGGCTCAATGTCGGGGCCTTCATGCAGAACCTCTTCATCGAGGGATTCTTTCAGGGGCAGACGCCGACACAGGCCTATTTTGTGAAGTGCGACAGCGAGACCACCACGCAGACCGACATCGATGCCGGCGTCGTCAACATTGTGGTTGGGTTCGCTCCGCTTTATCCGGCCGAGTTTGTGGCTATCCAAATTCAGCAGATGACTGGGCAAACTACAAGCTAGGGGCACCAGCTTGGCCTGCGGGCCAAATCCGCAATTCAGGGAGAACCTCTATGGCTGAATTCACTGTCAATCCAAAGCGTCACGATCCCTACAAGAATTTCAAGTTCCAGGTGAAGTGGGACGGGAAATACGTCGCCGGAATCAGCAAAGTGACCGGGTTGAAACGCACCACCGAGGTGGTGAAGTTTCGCGATGGTGCCGATCCTTCGACGAGCCGCAAGTCGCCCGGCCGCAACGAGTACGACGCGATTACACTCGAGCGCGGCATTACCGAGGATACGGCGTTTGAGCAGTGGGCCGGCAAAGTGTGGCGGCTCGGTGCGGCTCTGGGCGCGGAGGTTTCGCTGGCCGATTTCCGCAAGGACATCATCCTCGAGCTCTATAACGAGGCCGGTCAGAAGGTCAAGGCGTACAACATTTATCGCTGCTGGGTTTCTGAGTACCAGGCAATGCCCGACCTCGACGCAAACGCCAACGCGGTTGCCATTGAGCACATCAAGTTGGAGAACGAAGGATGGGAGCGGGACATCTCAGTGACCGAGCCTACCGAGCCGTCATTTAACATCCCCACCTGATTTTGGCCATGCGATCGATAACCGCCGCAGAACTACTGAACGTCTGGGAAGATGGCCGATCTCGCACCTCGTCGCGCCGTGCTCTCATGTTGCTGAGCGCGATGTATCCTGGCACCTCGCAGGCTGCGCTGGCCTGGTTGAGCATTGGGCGCCGGGATGCCGAGTTATTGCGTCTTCGCGAAGCGCTCTGGGGACCACGGATGGCGGCGATTGCAAATTGTCCGTTGTGCAGGGAAAGACTGGAGCTGACAGTGGACATCCGCGACCTGCTTGCCACGTCGGACGAGACGAACGGGACAGAAGTAAGCGAGATTTCGTTTACACAGGGGGATTGCAACGTAGTTTTTCGAGTCCCCACGTCAGAGGACGTCATCGCGGCCGAAGATGCGGAAGATGTCGATGCCGCGCGCTGGCTGATCTTGGATCGCTGCCTCGTTTCCGCAGAACAGGCAGGCGCTTGTGTAAGTGCATTGCAGTTGCCGGCGGAGGTTGTTGGCGGGATTGGCGAGTCAATGGCTCAGGCCGACCCGCTCGCGGATATTCAACTGAAGATCGATTGTCCGTCGTGCCAGCACCGGTGGCGTGCGGCCTTTGATATCGTCTCCTTTCTCTGGACGGAGATAGATTCCTGGGCCAGGCGCGTGCTCTTGGAAGTGCACACGCTGGCCAGGGCATACGGGTGGTTCGAGACAGAGATTCTGGCCATGAGCGCCGCGCGGCGGCAGTTCTATCTGGAAATGGTGGGGAGATGAGCGAGTTCTTGACCAATCTGGCGGCTCGGACCCTGGGGTCGTTGGAGACGGCCCGGCCTCGCGTCCCTTCTCGCTTTGAACCAGTCCGGGGGGCCGATGGGATTTTAGCGGGGCGAACACCCGCAAAAGAGGAGAGCGCTGAAGACGATTCTTCAATGGAAACAGTGGAAAGCGAAAAGGCCGTAACCGCGGCAGAGCAAGTTGGAAAGTTTCCGCGAGCGACGCAGCCAGCGGATTTTCCCTCCCGCTTACCGAGTCCCACCCTGGCGTCCGCAGAGTCTCTGTCCGAAGCGATTCCGGCTCTCATTCACGGGAGCACGGAGCAGGCTGCAAGGTCTTGGATGGCGCCACCCGCTGTGATGGCAGCGCCGACTCCAAAGGAGCCTGTTTTGGGAGGGAAAGCCATTCCGGCATTTGAAACCGCCACCCAGGCGATGCGTGCTGTTCCCGCACGGCAAACCGTTGCCGATACCGTTACGCCAGGCCTGCGGGATTCGGAAAGCGTGTCCCGCCATGAACCAACCGATACATGGATGCTCCACGCCGCTCAGCCGGGAATTGGGAAGAGGCGTGAGGCCAATGAGGGAGCAACAGTGTGGCAAGCCGGTCATGAGACTCGAAGTGTTCAGGGTCCTCAGCCCGGCCGCAGGAATCAGGAGCCTGTCCGAGCGTCTTCAGCAGCCTCTCCCGGGCCGGAGATCGAGCCGCTTGAAACTGCATTGGCGGCTTTTGAAAACTCCCGTAGCGACGGGCCCGAGAAGGTGCAATTTCAACCGCCGCGGGTCATGCCGATTTCATCTAAGCGGTCGTACATGGGAGAAGTCCTTCGCGATGTGTCTGGCGGCGATGCGGGCTCTGAATTTCCAAGTGCATTGGAGCAGGCACGGTCCGCGGGCCGGCTAACTCTGAAGCCAGATCTGACGCCCGACCTGGCAATCGGCCCGGCTCCTGGCCAGGAAGCGGAAACGCCTGTGATCGGCGCGGGGCCCGCGGGCACAGCCGCAAGGCAAGCAGCACCAACCCTGACGCCGCAAGCGCTGGCCGGGGCTGAACGTGAGCCTGCGATTCGCGTGACGATCGGAAGGGTGGAAGTGCGCGCCGTTTTTCCGGAGCAGCCGGCAAAGCGTAGCGCGCCTGGGCGATTCAGGCCCAGCGTGACTCTCGACGAGTATTTAAAAAGAGGCAACGGAGCAACGCGATGAGCAACTACATGGCCATCGCGACAGTGACCGCCGCGCTTTATGAAGTTCTTTACACACCGGTGCAAGCCGCCGTAGCCGGTGCCAAGGTCCAGTTTCGGCGTCCTGACCGGACCAGCGGCGAGCAAGGATCGCCTCATGTGAATGCCTACCTGTACCAGGTAACGCCCAACGCGGCCTTCCGCAATGTGGACGTGCCGACCCGCCGCGCCGACGGCACTCTGGTGAAGCAGCCTGTTGCCGCGCTCGATCTGCACTACCTGTTCACATTTCATGGAAACGACGACCAATTCGAGCCTCAACTGATGCTGGGTGCGGTGGCCGGAACGCTGCAGGCGCAGCCCCTGCTTTCGCCGCAGAACATCCAGTCAGCGACACAAAAATTCCCCGTCCTCAAAACGTCCGACCTGGGAAGTCAGGTGGAGCGCATTCGCTTCACTCCAACCGCTCTGTCGCTGGAGGAGTTTTCGAAATTATGGTCGGCGTTTTTTCAGGTGGAGTACAGCCTTTCGACCGCTTACCAGGCCTCAGTGGTGTTGATCAGCGGGCAGGCGACGCCGCAGGAAGCGCTGCCGGTTCAACAGAGAAGACTCTACGTAGCGCCGTTTGCGCAGCCGGCCATAACCGGGGCGATGCCGAAGGGGGGGAAGGCCGGAGAGCCGATTCAGCTCACCAGCACGCTGGTGATTCAGGGCATGAACCTTCTGGGCGACATCACGACTGTACAGATCGGCGACGTGACTGTGACGCCGCCCGTGGTGACGGAAAACTCAATCATCATGCCGGTGCCGGGCAATGTGCAGGCGGGTGTATTGGGTCTTCAGGTTGTTCAGCAACTGCTGCTCGGTGATCCCGCGGAGGCGCATCCGGGCTGGGAATCGAACGTGGTGGCAGTTGTGCTTCAGCCGGTTCTGAGCGCTCCATCCATCACCGTTACCGCGACAGGGCCCACACTGAGCGTCACGGTCAAGCCAGACGTTCAGCCGGGTCAGATGGTGTCGCTCATGCTCAATCAGAACCCCACCAATTCGCCGCCGACGCCCACGGCGTACTCCTTCGTTCTCCCTCCCTTTCCCGTTGCCTCCAGCACCCTGTCGTGCGACATCACCGGCGTAGCGAGCGGGGTTTATTTCATTCGGGCAAAGGTCGATGGAGCGGAGAGTCCTTTGAATTTCGATTCTTCCAACCCCAGTTTTGGACCAACGGTGACCGTGATATGAAAAACGTCGGCGAGCAGAGCTGGGAAGACTTCAACCGGGCCCACTTGATGGGGGCTCTGGAAGAACTGGGCGAAGCCTTGCGGGGACATCAGACGCCTGAAGCCGGGGAAAAGAGGGAAACCGAGGTCAAGGCAGAGTCCGAGACCGTCGAGGATGTTTGCCCGCCCGGGATTCCGTCCGCCAGTGATGGAGAAGAGTCGGATGAGGCTCTTGCAGCGCTGGAAACCATTTGCGCGATATTCGGCCTGTCGAGCTTTGAACGAAGAATTCTTCTGACATGCGCCGCAGTGGAACTCGATTCGCGTTTTGCGGCCATCTGTGCGGCGGCGAGCAACGGGCAGCGGCCGGGGTTGCCGACCTTTAGCCTGGCTTTGGCTGCGTTCGAAGACGCGCATTGGAGCGCAATGCTGCCGGGAAGGCCTTTGCGCCATTGGCATCTGATCGAGGTGCTCTCCGGCGACGCGCTGACGACCAGCCCTCTGCGTATCGACGAGCGCATTCTCCACTATTTGACGGGAATGCGGTGCATGGACGAGCGGGTGCGAGGGATTGTGGATGCGGTGGGCTCAGCGCGCTCTTTGACGCCGTCGGAACTGGGAGTGGCGCAGCACATTGCCGATTGCCTGGCTCCGCGGAACCGGCAGGAATCGCTGGCCGTGGCGCAAATATGCGGCAGAGAGACGGAGAGTCGCCGCGCGACTGCCGCTCAAGCCTGTGCGCTGCTGGGTTTATCTATGTACGTGATGAATACTCAGGCCGTCCCGCGCGGGTTCGCGGAGGTCGACTTGTTTATCCGGCTTTGGGAGCGCGAGTCGGTCCTTCATCCGAACTGCCTGCTGCTGGAGTTCGACGACGGGCCCGCCCTGGATGGGCCGGGCGAATGGGCTGTCAGGCGGGTGATCGAAACTCTGCGCAGTCCCATGGCGATCTCGAACCGGGAACCGATCAAACCGGTGGAACGGAGGTTGGTTTCCTTCGATGTTCCCCAGGCCACAGCGAAGGAGCAGAACGACCTGTGGTATCGGGCCATTGGGACTGCGGCTCCATTGCTCAATGGAGGAGTTTCAGCAATGGTTTCGCAGTTCACCATGAGTGCAAATCGGATTGAGGCCGCGGTAGCGCAGGTCCCGCGGGAGCTTTGGCCGGAGGGGCAGGAGTCTCTATCAGACAACACCGCCGGTGAATCTGCGCCGGGCGTGGTTCTGGCTCAGGCCTTGTGGGATGCCTGCAGGATTCAGTCACGGCCGCGCCTGGATGGGTTGGCCCAGCGCATTGAGCCGGTTGCGTCCTGGGACGACCTTGTCTTGCCGGAGAGGCAGAAACAGCTTCTCGCTCAAGTCGCCATCCATGTGCGGCAACGCGCCAAAGTTTACAAGACCTGGGGCTTCGCATCGAAGGGCAGCCGCGGGCTGGGCATAAGCGCACTGTTTGCCGGCTCCAGTGGCACCGGAAAAACGATGGCCGGCGAGGTGCTTGCCAACCAGTTGCGGCTGGATCTTTACCGCATCGATCTGAGCCAGACAATCAGCAAGTACATCGGGGAAACGGAGAAGAACCTGCGCCGCGTGTTCGACGCGGCGGAAGACACCGCGGCAATACTGCTTTTCGATGAGGCCGACGCACTGTTTGGAAAGCGCAGCGAGGTAAAGGATAGCCACGACCGTTACGCGAACATCGAGGTCAGCTACCTGCTGCAGCGGATGGAGGCATATCGGGGCCTTGCGATTCTGACCACCAATCGCCGCGATGCGCTTGACAGTGCGTTTCTGCGCCGCATCCGCTTCGTGGTCGAGTTTCCCTTTCCTGAAGCATCGCAACGCGCGGAGATCTGGGCACGGGCGTTTCCCCACCAGACCCCAACGGAAGGGCTGCGCATCGACCGCCTTGCCCGCTTGAGTGCGGCCGGCGGCAATATCCAGAACATCGCCATGGGCGCGGCATTTTTGGCCGCGGACGCCGGCGAACCAGTGCGCATGTCGCATCTGCTCTCGGCAGCACGCAGTGAATTCACCAAGATCGAGCGCCCGCTCGCCGACCAGGAGGTTGCCGGATGGGTGTAGAACTGCACATCGAAGAGTTGGTGCTGCACGGGTTCGCGGCGCACGATCGCCATCGCATTGCCGCCGCGATGGAAGTGGAACTGACGCGGCTGTTGAGTGCGGAAATGAAGCAGGGCTCGCTTGCGAAGGCGGCTGAGATTGGAAATCTCAATGCCGGCGCGATCGAGGTGAAAGCCGGCTCCAGGCCACAGGACGCTGGAACACAGATTGCAAGAGCTGTCTTTCGCGGCCTGTGGCAACAATCTCGTCTGCCGGTTGCATCTAGCAATCGCGGTGGAAAAGGAGATGCAAGACCATGATCATGCACGCTCAAGTCCAGAAGAAGCTCAACGGGCCGGTGAGCCCCTCTGCACATTCGACGTTTGCCACGGTGCACAGGAAATGCGCCTGCGGCGGATCGTGTGGCCCGGAAGGCGAATGCGCGACGTGTAAGCGGGCGGCTGCGATGCAACGCACTGAGGCAAGCGTCCGATCGGAACCGCACCTGGGCCACGATTTCAGCCGAGTGAGTCTGGATCTCGACCCACAAAGCGCGGCATCGGCAGAATCGACCGGTGCCCACTCAGAGAAGGCAGCGAGCGCTGCGATCTCTCGGAGTGATTCGAAATCGCCTGGAGTGTCTCAAGAGCAATTGCCGTCCCCGAATGAGTTGGCGTTGGTGAAGAGGCAGGCAAGCACCGAGCAACCGGCTCCAGAAAAGCCCAAAGATGACCAGGGAGGCGGTTACGTGCAAGGTTCCCCGGAGCAATCGGCTCTCATCCCCAAATGGGTGGCTGACCTGTTTCCTGGCCCGGACGCTTCAGCGCCATCAAAGCAACAGGCTCCTGTATCACGACAGCCTGTGGGCGAGAACACTCAGCAGGGCTCTCCTGAAAAGGAAGCCTCATCCGAATCCCCTTACCAAACTTCAATGAGCAGCGAGCAGCTCTCGGCCAACTTGCAAGGGGGCCAGCCGTTGGACAGCGAAGTGAAGTCGTCGTTTGAGAGCCGCTATGGTCATTCACTGAGCCATGTCCGCATCCATACCGACGCCAGGTCGTCCTCTTTATGCAACGAGTTCGGGGCACGCGCATTCGCCTTCCGCAATCACATTGCTTTCGGGCAAGGCCAGTATCAGCCGCAAACTTCGGCGGGCACTCGGCTGCTGCGCCACGAGTTGACCCACGTTCTTGAGGACGGGCAACGGGGCGGGGGTACGGTGAAACGGGCAGCCCTATGCGCCGGTACATGCCCGCCGGCGGGAGCACCCCCATGGGCGCCCGTCTCAGACACCAGTTTCAATTGCTATGCCTACGCGTTGAACTCGCCCGGAAGCGGAATGCTTCAGCCTGGACAAAGGGCCGGAACTGCGGAGTTCACGGATCTAACCGGCCCTGACCCCGCCAAAAGGGCCGCGGCGGCAGCCACATACTTTACCCCGGCAGGAGTGCTTCGAAACGTAAGCGCCGACCTCGGGGCTCCCGTCTCGACAAACTGCAATGTCTGCTGCAGCTCGCCCAAGCGGAAGATTATCGCCGTGACGACGGATGCCATGGCCGCGGTGGGCGCTGCGCACTGGGACTTCCATTGGTATCGCAAAGACGCGGACAACCCCTGGTCGCATAAGAGAGGCCGCACGCCAGCTCAGCGTAACGACGCCGCAGGGACCTTTCCAATTTGTAATCCATGCACCGCCAGCCGCGGCTATTCCACCCACAACTACAACAATGTCGTCGGTTCGTGGTGCGTTTAAAAGTGATTTGGGACAGCCCTGTTCAACCCTGTTTGAAATGCAGCCCGCTCAAGAGGTGATTCGGTGATCAAGCTAGAGAAAATCCGGGCTCGGCCATTCTCTTCTTCGGCCGGCACAGCTCGATCGCCGATGCTGCAGCGCCAGTGCGCCTGCGGCGGCAAATCATCGAGCGGCGGAGAATGCTCCGAATGCAAGAAGCAGAAAACCTTGCAGCGCCAGACCTCAGGGACCGCGCAGAATGCTGTCGCTCCGCCTATCGTGAACGAAGTCCTGCGTTCGCCCGGCCAGCCGCTCGACGCTGAGACGCGGGCGTACATGGAGCCGCGCTTCGGACACGACTTCAGCAAGGTGCGCATTCACGCCGACGCGCAGGCGAATGAGTCGGCACGATCGGTGAACGCGCAGGCTTACACGGTCGGCCGGCGGATTGCCTTCGCAGACGGGCAGTATTCCCCAGGAACGTCGGAAGGACGGCACATTTTGGCGCATGAATTGGCGCATGTGGTTCAGCAGCGTGGAACGGCAGACAGACCTCCCGAGCCGGTTTCCATCGGTAGCCCGGAAAGCGCAGCCGAGCGTGAAGCAAGCGCCGTCGCATCAGGGATTGCGACCGGGAGTGGTCCGGTGAGCACTCATGAGTCCTCACTGTCAGCGACACTGTGCCGCATTGGCGGAATCACGATTCCAACAGGTATCCGCGCTCTCGACGCGACCGAGGAAGCCATCCTGCGCCCGGTCTTCGGGGGAAGCCTGGATTACAGCGCAATCCACCTAAGCGATGCCGTTGGTGGCGGAGCCCGGCCTTACACCGTCGCTACAAGTCAGTCTTTCCAAGTCATCAACATTGGCCCCTCCGCATACAAAACCCCCGGCTCGAACCCCTCGTTACTCAGGCACGAGTCGACTCACTGCTGGCAGGCCCAACACGACTCCGACGCAACCGCCTATATGAAGAACTCAATTGCGAGTCAGGCCGCTGCAGCGGTAGCAGGTGCAAGCGCTTATTGTTACGTACCCGGCAAACCATTCTGGAATTACGGAGCCGAACAGATTGCCGAGCAAGTTGAGAACGGAGAAGCGCCGATCATATCCCACATCGCTTCAGTAGCCGCGGGCGCAGTAGACCCGCTCAACACCTTAAGCCTGACAATACCCCATTGGGAGAAGAAAGGCGCGCCCGGTGTCAAGTGCTAAATGAGGGAAGCGATGCAGTCCGGGTTGCTCTCTGTGCTTGATTCCGATGAAACGTGGAGGAGCTTTGAATGCCGAACATTTCGCCAATTGTCTTGAAAGGCGCGATCGCCTCACTCGATTCGAGCATCGGGGTTCCTCCGCCGTGTTCGCTGCGCGCCATCTTCAACGTGCGGGTCAAACACGAACTTGACAGAGCGCGCCGCATCGAATGCGCGCGCGATTCCGAGTTCGTGCGAGAGGTGGCCTCGTGTTCATGACGCGAAAGAATCCGGCTTGGTCGAGCGGCCCGACGGTTGCGCCAGTGCGGTCCAGGCTGCTGCAGCGCAGGTGCGTCTGCGGGGGCCATTCTTTGAGCGGCGGCGCATGCGCGTCGTGCAGAAAAAGGGATGGCGCGCCTGATCGTTCGACGAGCATGCAGTCCGCACCCGATACAGCGCCTCGCTTCGGCCACCAGTTCGGCCGGACGCGTTTGCATGCGCATGACAGCGCCACGCCGCATTCACCGGAGACAGGCGCAGCCGCGCTGGGGAAAGACTGCTACAACGTGAACGGCGATCAGGGCTGTCTCTGCGGGACCACCGAATGCAACCTGGCTACTGGCACTCCGGACGTCAAGCCAGTGCCGAATACATGCTGCTCGCCCTGTTTCGGGAATAGCGTCGATCTGCACGAGGCAGTCCACGCCCGTGACATCGCGCCCTGTTGTCAGAAGGCGAGCCAGGCCTACAAGGCTGCCCAAGACCCAGGCAAGAAGGCCGCAATCGAGCAAACGTGGCATCAGTGGAAGCACGCGAATCGCGACTGGCTGGAGTGCCGCGCCTATACCGAAAGCCTGCGATGGGATAACGAGTATCTGGCGGCGCATTGCGGAAAGAAGCCGATTAAGGCGAGTCCGGGCGGTCAGACACAAGTCGAGACTTCGCCTTCAACCGGCAATCCGGGAGTCGGACCCGCTTCAACTGGAGCCAATCCTGTGCCGGAGAGTGAACTGGCGCATCGCTGGCTCGCCTACATTCAGCCCAATGTCGATCCCTCGAAAATCCCTTCGGAAACACTGGAAGGTTGCTGTCCTGTCGTTGAAGCATCCAGTCGCAGGCACAAAGCTTATCGGGACTGCCTATGTGCCTCCGCAAAGCCCTCGTTGGCCGATTGTCCATTCTAAGGATGGTTTCGTGATCAAGACTCACAAAATTCCGGCGGCTTCAACTTCCTCCCCACTCAGCGGCGGGCGCGCGCTCATGCTGCAGCGCCAGTGTGCCAGCGGAGGTGGTTCGTCGTGCGGTGGCGAATGCGACGAGTGCAAGAAGAAGGCCTTGCAGCGTCAGTCGATTGGCAGTGGCGAGGCAGGCGCCGTTCCCGCGATTGTGAAGGATGTGCTGAGCTCGCCTGGCCGGCCGCTCGACGCTGAGACGCGGGCCTACATGGAGCCGCGCTTCGGCCACGACTTCAGCAAGGTGCGCCTGCACACCGATTCCACGGCCGTGGAATCAGCTCGCGCCGTCAACGCGAATGCTTATGCAGCGGGCCCGAACATCGTTTTCGGACATGGCCAATACGCGCCCGGGACATCGCGGGGACGCGGCCTGCTTGCGCACGAACTCACCCACGTCGTGCAACAGAGCCATCTTTCTGGCTCGGTCTTGCCCACCAGCGTAGGAAAGGCCGATGACCCGGCCGAGGCTGAAGCGTCGCGGATGGCAAGCCGAATCGAGTCGCCGGGTCCCGCGCGCCTGCCGGACTCGGGTCGATCACTCTCTTCAACTGTGCGGCCAGATCGATCTTCCGCGCTGAGGCGAGCCGTTTCAGTCCCGGACGCTGCCAGTGAACTGAAGATTGTGCAGGAACATAGCACCGATCTTAAAGTGCAAAACCTCTTCGGCAAATGGTATGCGAAGCCCATTACTCCAAACGCGATCAAATTCGCCGCGAAAGCGACAGCAAGCTGCGGGCCGGGCGAAAGCGCTGCGGGGTACGAAGTGGGAATTGTTCAGGTGCTGACCAGCGAAGTGAATAACGGGCGTTACCAGGGAGCTGTCCCCGCCGACGGATCGCTCTGGGTCCGCCCCGATCTGCCCAGCGTACGGCCGGCCGGCCCCTGCATCGATTCCGCTACCAAAGGGTTCTGGCATGATCCAAAAGCGCTGTCCTGTAACAGCGAGGTTAGCCTGACCTACCAGGACTTCCCTTCGGATCTCTACCCTACGATTCTCGAAAACTCCATTACCAAGAAACCGAATTACCTGAAGGAATTGCACATCGCGTTCGAATTCATTACCGCTCTGGCTCTCAAACGGCCAGATGGCAGCCTGCAAACCTTGCACTTTGTTCGCTGGAGCGAAGGCTGGGACTATAGCTTCGACACGCCCGTGAGTGGTGAATCGAAGGTTACCAAAGGTTTAGGGCAAACCGGGAATGCTCAATTTGTCGCCCCGATGGCAGCGCCCGCTGAACTGCCAACTCGCTACGCGGTGCCGGCGAAAAACTGCAACACCATCGATTACGAAGCGGGCGACAATCCGGCCAGGATTCAGCCAAGCGCCACCTGGTAGTAACGCCGAACTGGAATGAACTCGAAGGAGCCTTAGATGCCGAACATTTCGCCCATCGTACTAAAAGGCGCGATCGTCTCGCTCGATCCGAACATCGGCATCCCTCCGCCACCCAAGCCCCGTCCGCCTGCGCCGCCACGGCCACCCAGACCACCGACACCGCCGCAGCCAAAAGTGCCGAGCTCGTCTTCACCGGAAAAGAAGGCGCCGAAGCACGGGCCATCGATTATCGAATTCCAGTACAACCCGGAACAGGTGACGCGCACCCTGAAGCCGCAACCGGTGAGCGATGAGCCGGATAGAACGGAGATTTTCCGGCTCAAAGGGCCGCCCATCGAAACCATCCAATGCACCATCGAAATCGATGCGACCAACCTGCTGGCGGCTTCAGACCCGACCACGCTCTTGTTCGGCATCCAGCCGCAGTTGTCGGCCCTGGAGTTGCTGGTGTACCCGACGAGCACGACGCTGCTGGCCAACGAAGCTCTGTCGTTTCTCGGCACGATCGAGATTCTTCCCATGGAGTCGATGCTGACCCTGTTTGTGTGGAGCAAGTCGCGCGTGACTCCTGTGCTCATCACCGATTTGAACATCACTGAAGAGTTGTTCGATGCGCAGTTGAATCCCATTCGCGCCAAAGTTGCGCTGGGAATGCGCGTTCTCAACGTAAACGACGTGGGCTTTATGACCCCAGCCGGAGTGCTTTACATGGCTTACCAGATACAGAAAGAAGCTCTGGCTACTATGGCTCCGTAAGGCCGTCTGCTACTGGGTGGTTCGGTAAAGAAAGGATTAAATCGATGGATCAGGTGGTGCAATCGATGGTCGCGGCAGCCGCGGGTTCGGGCGGGCCGACTAACCCCAACAGCCGCTACTACGGCGACGCTGTCCAGTTTTACACCTTCCCCAATGGCGTGCAGGTCGCGTACCTGCAGCGGCGCATCGTTCCTCAGGCGAGCATCTACACGTCACTTCAGAACTACGCCGTGAGCGCTGGAGACAGGCTGGATAGCCTCGCCTACAAGTTCCTCGGCGACCCGATTCTGTTCTGGATGATCTGCGACGCAAACAGCGCCGTCGATCCGGGCAAGTTGACGGCGACGCCGGGCTATTCGATCGAAATCCCGCTGGCGGCGGGGATTCCGCCAGGTGCGCAGAATGGCTAACCCACTCTATCTGACGATTCTGAGCGGCCAGGTGCAGGCTACCCCTGTGTCCAAGCAGCTCATGGATGCGTTCACGGACGCCGAGGTGACGGTATCCGCCACCGGAAAGAGCGGATTCCAATTGAGCTTTACCCTGGCCAACAGCTCACCGCTGCAACTGTATTTCCTGCTGGCGATGGGCGTTCCGGTGCCGCTGATCCGCGTGATTCTTGTGGTGTCCTTCGGTGGGCCGCCGCAGGTGGTCATGGACGGCGTGGTGAAGCACACCGAGGTAGTTCCGGACGCGATGCGGGGATCGTCAAGGCTGGTCATTACCGGCGAAGACCTGACGGCGCTGATGGATTTGACAGATTCGTCCGGGACGCCGTTTCCAGGAATGACGCCGGATCTGCGCGTGACCGCGATTCTGAGCAAGTACGCCACGTTCGGCATTGTGCCGAATGTCTTTCCCGTGGTGACTCCCGATGTCGACCCGCCTACTACCCGCGTTCCCAGCCAGAAGGGGACCGACCTCGCGTATATCCAGCAACTGGCCAAAGAGGCCGGATATATCTTCTTCATGCAGCCGGGTCCTGTTCCCGGCGCTTGCACGGCTTATTGGGGTCCGCAAATCAAGATTGGCGTGCCTCAACCGGCGCTGAACGTAAACATGGATAGCTGGACGAACGTGGAGAGCCTGAACTTCAAGTACGATCCGCAGACTGCGGTAGCTCCCATCATCTACCTCCAGGACCCCACGACAGGGGTGGTGACGAAGGTAGCCGTCTCCGGCGCCAATCCGCTCAATCCTCCGCTGGGGTCGGTTGTGCCGGTGCCGCAGAAGACGGTGCCGCTGCCATACACGGCGAAGCTCACTGCCGCGCAGGCACTGATGGCAGGTTATGCCAAGGCAGCGGAGACGGCCGACATTGTGACCGGCGATGGAACCATCAGCGTGCTGCGCTACGGCGGGATTTTGCAGGCGCGGCAGTTGGTGGGGGTTCGCGGCGCGGGGTTGGCCTTCGACGGCTTGTATTACGTCGACAGCACCAAGCACCAGATCAAGCAGGGCGAGTACAAGCAGAGCTTCACGTTGAAGCGCAATGCGCTGGTTTCGAATGTGCCAGTGGTGCCGACGATGCCATATTGAGCTTCTTGCCGATTGGAATCTTGTTGGAGAGAGGGTGTAAAGGTGGGGCAATTTTTCGGGAAGTATCGAGGCACGGTGGTCAACAACACTGACCCGCAAAACATGGGCCGCCTGTCGGTCACTGTGCCGGACGTGTCGAACATTCAGGCTTCCACGTGGGCCATGCCGAGCGCGGCATTGGCCGGGAACCAGTCTGGATTCTTCGCGGTTCCGCCGGTGGGATCGAATGTCTGGGTGGAGTTCGAACAGGGAAACAGCGATTACCCGATCTGGTCAGGGTGTTTCTGGGGATCCAGCTCTGAAGTTCCTCCCCAGGGAAACTCCGCGCCGCCGGGGGTGCAAAGCATCGTGATCCAGTCTGTAGGCGGCAGCATTCTCATGATCAGCGACCAGCCTGGATCGTCAGGCGGGATTCTGCTGAAGTCCTCGTCCGGGGCGTCGATCGCCATCAACGATACGGGAATCACCATCACCAACGGGCAGGCGACGATTCAGATTGCCGGCACGAGCGTGACAGTAAACAACGGAGCGCTGGTAGTGACTTAACAGGAGGTAGCAATGGGTGGATATTTGTTGCCGTTGGGAGCGACGGTGATGTGCAGCCACGGCGGGCAGGCAATGGCGACATCGCCCAACCAAAGCGTGACTTTGAACGGAACGCCAACGGTGCTTTTGAATGCGCAATGGGTGGTCGCTGGATGTCCGCTGGTGCCGCCTCCACTTCCGCCCTGCATTGCCGCGATATGGGTGACGGGTACAACGCGCGTCACCTCGAATGGACAACCACTGGTGATTTCGACCGGCGTGGGGAGCAGCCTGCCCAATGGAACGCCACTGATTGTGGCCGGCCCGTCAGGGTCGGTCACAGCGATGTGAGAGAGCATGAACGTACAGTTTCCATATTCGTTCGATGGCACCGGGCACACCTCGCAGGACGACCTGCCCAGTCACATCTTCGACATGATCGAGCAGATCCTGTTCACGTCTCCTGGCGAGCGCGTCAATCGACCCACTTTTGGGTGCGGTTTGATTCAGCTGGTGTTTGCCGGAAACAGCGATTCGCTGGCTGCCGCACAGCAGCAGGTCATTCAGACTTCCCTGCTGCAGTGGCTTTCCGACCTCATCCAGGTGAATGCCGTCTACGTTACCGCTGAGGACGCCACGCTGCTGATCAACATCGTGTACACCATCCTTGCCACCCAGGAACAGCAGAGCCAGCAGTTCGTCTACGGAGGGCCGGCGCAATGACAACGATGCTCTTCTGCGAAGACAAAAATCGGCGCGACCTGGTGCTGCAAAATACTTCCAATCTCAACGGGATCGACTATCTCGAAGTGATCGGGACGCCAGGGTGCGGAACACAGTTGGCGCTGACCTTCCTGAAGAACCCGAGCGGTCTGGGGCTGACAGCCGCGAACATTCAACTCATCGGTGACGCCGCGCTGACCATCCTCAGTGTGCAGCCTGCCGCAGATCCGTTGACGATCACAATCAAGCTTGCAGAGACGGGAGACTTCTCGCGCTACTGGCTCACACTTGTGACGAGCGCGCAGAATCCCGACCCGCCAACGAACATCGACCCGCAACTGGCCAGCGTGGGATTTTCCTTCAAGGCCGGATGCCCGACACCGGTTGATTGCCTGCCGTCTGATTGCTGCCCGCAAACGCCACTCGCACCGCCGGACATCCATTATCTGGCGCGGGACTATGACGGATTCCGGCAAGCCATGCTCGATCGGATGGCGGTGCTGCTTACCACATGGGACGAAACCCACCCAGCTGACATTGGCGTGACCATTGTGGAGACATTGGCCTACGCTGCGGATCGCGTCAGCTACATGCAGGATGCGGTCAATACCGAGGCCTACATCGGTACCGCCCGCAGCCGCATCTCTCTGCGCCGCCATGCGCGGCTGGTCGACTACCTCATCAGCGAAGGGTCGAACGCGCGCGCCTGGGTCTGCCTCACCACCAATGCTGACGCCGTTGTGGTGCCTGTGCAGACCCAGATTTATCCGCTCGTGGTGGGATTGGGCCCCGCCGTCAACCCCGACAGCTACGCGGCTGCGACGCTCCAGGCCAGTCCCGGCCCTGTATTCGAAAGCATGGAGGCCTGCACGCTGTACGTTGAACAAAACCAGATGGCCTTCTACACGTGGAGCGGCGACCAGTGTTGCCTGCCTGTGGGTGCGACATCCGCCACGCTGGATGGAGCCTTCAATACCCTCAGTGTTGGCCAGGTGCTCATCTTCGAAGAGACGATCGGCCCCTTGACCGGCGACCCGTCTGATGCCGATCCCACGCATCGCTGGGCGGTGCGTCTCACCGTCGCCACTACCGTCAATGACTCCAACGCGGCGCTCATCGACCCGCTGAATGGAGCTTTGCTCACCCACATCGAGTGGGCCGCTGCGGATGCCTTACCCTTCCCCTTGTGCCTGTCGTCCATCACCGATTCCGCGCATGGGTCAATGCCGATTGCCGGTGTTTCTGTGGCGCGGGGCAATCTGTTTGCGACGGATCAGGGCACCTGGACCGATGGAGAAAGCCTGGATCAGGTGCCCCCTATGCCCCTGGGTCCGGTCACAGGGATCGGATGCAACTGCGCTTCTATGACTCCGGGGATTTCAGGCGCAGCAGTTGTTCGGCCGCGCTACGAGCCCGCTTTGGCGAACCAGCCGCTCACCTTTGCACTTGCCTATAAAAATACCGCGCCGGCGTCGACGTTCCTGGCAACTCCCACGACTTCGGGAGTGCCGCAGGTTTGGCTCGTCTCCGGCGATGGAGCGAAGTGGATCGCTAAAGAGGACCTGCTTGAAGAAGACTCCAGCTTCAACGGCTTTATTCCCGAGATCGATACCAACGGGGTTGCCAATCTGCGCTTTGGTGACGGCGTCTATGGGGCGTCGCCCGACCCTGGCCTGAGCTTTACCGCGACTTACCGCACCGGCAACGGGACAGCGGGCAATGTGGGCCGGGATTCGCTGGCGCATGTGCTTCTCAATCAGCCCTCGATCGTCAGGGTTCGCAACCCACTGGCGGCCGCAGGGGGAGTCGATCCCGAGACTCCGTTGCACATCCAGCAGTACGCGCCGTTCAGCTTCCAGACTCAGTTGCGCTGCGTGACCGCTGCCGACTACACCGCGATGGCGGAGACGCTTCCGGGAGTGGAGCGGGCGCTGGGCACGCTGCGCTGGACCGGCTCCTGGTACACGGCATTTGTTTCCGTCGAGCCGGTCGCGACCTGGAGTTACGCGCTCAGGAAATCGATTAAGAAGAGCCTGAACCAGATGCGCATGATGGGCACCGACCTGAAGGTTGAGCAGGCGGATATGGTGGGCTTGGCCATTGGCTTAACCATTTGCGTGGCGCCCGGCTACTTCCAGGGCGATGTCTACGCGGCGCTGTGGCAGGTGCTGGTCACGGGCGACTCCTGCGCCGGCACGCCAGGCCTGCTCAGTTCGGAAAACTTCCAGTTCGGCGCAACCGTCTACGCCAGCCCTATCATCGCCGCCGCGCAAGGCGTTGCGGGAGTGCTTTCTGTGCAACTGACGACCTTCGCGCGACAGGAATCGCTGCCGCCGCAAGGGACTCCCACACCGGTTTCTCTGCAGATGGGACCGCTCGAAATTCCCTGCTGCAAGAACGACCCCAACAACCTCGATCTTGGATTCCTGACCCTGACTTTGGACGGTGGCAAATGAGCTGCGGCTGCCAAACAAACGGTGCAACACTCTGCGGCTGCTGTTCCGGGGCCACCCGGCTTACGCCCGCGCTGATCGTGAATCGAAGCCTGCTGCCCGCCATCTCCTACCGCGTGGGCACTTACTCGAGCTTCATGCAGACTATGCTCGCCGCGCTGTCCAGCTCCAACGTTCCAGCCCTGACTGGGCTGCGCACGCGCGACAGCAGCGACTTTTCGATCGCGCTGGTCGATGCATGGTCCGAGGTGCTCGACATCCTCACCTTCTACACCGAACGGCTGGCGAACGAAGCCTATCTGGGCACGGCGGTCCAGGCGCGAAGCATCTTCGAACTCGTCGAGCTGGTGGGTTACAGGCCTTCGCCTGGCGTGAGTGCGTCGACAACGCTGGTGTTTACCCTGGCTACTTCGCCGGGCTCGCCGGCTACCGTGCCCATCCCGGCAGGAACCCGTGTGCAGAGCGTCCCGGGTCCGGGACAGATGCCGCAGATCTTCGAGACTTCTTCCGACCTGACCGCGACCATAGCCGCCAATGCCATACCCGCAGTCACCACCCAGCCGTGGCAGTTGAATGGCGGCGAGACCTCCACATGGATTGCGGGCACTGCTAACAACATTCAAGTGGGCAACGCGCTGCTGTTTGTGAGCGCATTGGCCGGCATTCCATCCAACAACGGACCGGCAGCGGTGGTTTATGTAACGGCCGTCGCGATCAATCCAGTGAGCGGCAACACGCTGGTCTCGTGGAATGCGGCGCTGCCGTCAAATCTGGCGGGGAACGCGAACACGGTTTGCCTTTACATCTTCCGCACCAAGGCGGCGCTCTATGGTGTCGCGGCGCCAAATCCCGCGGTCTTCTCAACGACCTCGACGCAGTCCGTAACGACCACCTCTGGGTCCACCACTACGACTACGACCACAACTTCGACATCGGCACCTAATATACCGAACTATCCCCCCCAGCCCCTCGGCAGCAACCCGGATTGGATTTGGGTTGTCCCCACGAATCAGACCATTAATCTGGACAGCTCCTACCCCGGCCTCAACCCCGCAGCCGCCCAAGCGCAATGGATGGTGCTCACCGGATCCGAGGGCACATCGTTCTTCCAGATCCAGAGCGCGGCAGAGTCGAACCCGGCGCTCTACTCGCTCTCAGCAAAGAGCACGCAACTGACGCTTGCCAGTGGCGCGGATACAGTGGCAAACACCCCGTCGTTTAGCTCGCTGGATGACCTGCTGAACACGTATGTGCAAGCCACTCGTTCCACGACCGTCTATGTTGCCAGCCAGCCGCTGACGCCGGCCAACCTGCCGATCACCGCATGGAGCCCCACCCCGACCGGAGACTATGCCGGGACCCTGATGCCGGGAATGCTTGCGCCGGTATCGGGAAGCGGCTTCTCGATCGTGGGCTTACAGCAGATTGGGCCGAACTCTCCCATAGGCGTCAGCGGCAAGCGATTGCGCATCGCGCCCAGCAACGCGAACGCCACGTTTGTTCCCGCCGGTGCGTCGAGCGGCGTTCCCGCGAGCCTGAACCAGGCCTTCCTGGTCGACGCCTTCCCGCCCATTCCCGATCCCGGCGGGGGCGGCAACGACCTATGGAGCGTCCTGACGGTGAACGGCCAGGCAGGTATTCTCTCCGTTGCCCCAGGTGCGTATCAGTTGATGCCTTCGGCGACTGCCGACCCGGTCGCTGGCGAAGCGGCCATGGTTACGGACGCCACGGTCGAAGGCGCGACCACAGTGCTGACCCTTCTCGCCAACCTTGGCCGCATCTACGATGCTTCCACGGTCACTGTGAACGCCAACGCTGCCCTCGCCACTGACGGGCAGACAACTCAGGAGATTCTTGGCTCCGGAGACGCGACCAGTCCCTCGCTCAGTTTCAAACTCAAGCAGTCGCCGCTTACCTACACGGCAGCGGCTAACCCCAGCGGCGTGCAAACCACCCTGCAGGTCCGAGTCAATAACCTGCTATGGACCGAAGTGCCAAACTTCCTGTCTTCGGAGCCGAGCGATCGCGTTTATGTGACCATCCCGAATTCGACCGGCGGCCCAACGGTGCAGTTTGGCAACGGCATTCAGGGGTCGCGCACGCCGACCGGGCACGGGAATATCACGGCCCTCTACAGGGTGGGCATCGGCGCGGCCGGCAACCTGTTCCCAGGCCAACTGACACAGGCGCTGGACCGTCCCCAAGGGTTGCAGTCGGTCACCAATCCGGGCGCAGCCACCGGGGGCGACGATCCGGCCACGCCTGCCGAGGCACGCGAATCCGCGCCGCTGCCGACCCTCACGATTGGCCGCGTGGTCTCCCTGGAGGATTACCAGAACTTCGCGTTGAATATTCCAGGCATCTCGCTGGCTTTGGCGACGTGGACGTGGTTTGGCAACACGCGCGGCATATTGCTGACCGTGGCCGGAGCAGACGGCGCGACCGTCTCTCCTACGGACCAGGTGGTGTTGAACCTCTACCAGTCATTTGCCAACTATGGACTGCCCTACATTCCAGTTCTCATCGTCTCGTATGTCCCGGTGTACTTCGAGATCTCGATGCGGGTGCTTGTGAATACTCCGTTGTATGAAACGACAGTGGTGGTGCCGCAGGTTTGGCAGAACCTGGTAGCGGCGTTTGCCTTCGGGCAGCTTGGTCCAGCGCAGGGTGTCGCGGCCAGCCAGGTAATCGCGCTGGCGCAGCAGGTACCGGGCGTGGTGGCTGTGAATCTGCAATCGCTCAATTTCAAAGGGGACGGGTCCACTGTATCGAACTTCCTGCCCGCCTCCGGTCCACAGACGACGACCCATCCGCCTGTCGGGGCTGAGATTCTGTTGCTTGATCCCGCCTCGCAAGGCAATGTGGGGGTGTGGTCATGAGTACAACGCCGCAGCCGACTCCCCAGCCCATCTACTCGCTTCTGCCGGCGGTCTATCGCTCCCGCGACGATCTGGTGGGTAATCCGCTGGCAGCATTTTACTCCGTCCTCGAATCCCAGTACGGCATCGTCAAAGACAACCTGCTGCAACTTTACGACGACCAGTTCATTGAGACCTGTGCGCCGTGGGTCATTCCTTACATCGGCGCGCTGATTGGCTTCGACCCGGTATATATGGTTTCTGTGGCCGGGGCCGACAGTCGCGCCGAGGTGGCCAACACCATCGGCTACCGGCGCCGCAAAGGGACGCTCATCGCCATGGAGCAGGTGACGCACGACGTTTCCGGACGCCCCACCACGGCTGTCGAGGAATTTCGCCGCCTGATCACGACACTGAGCCTGCGCGATGTGCGCAAGCATCATAACGCCACCGCCGACCTGCGGCGCGGGCGCGACTGGGAAGATCAGTGGGGCCCCTTTACGCGCTTGAATCGGACCGTGGACGTGCGAAGGATTGCGCCGCGACTTGTTTCACCACCTCCGGGATGCGCAACTACGAACTCGACCAGCACGACTTCGCCTTCAGCGACCACGACAACTGCTGCCGACACTAGACCGCTCGATATTGCCATCCACGGCGGAGGACGCTTCAACATTCCCGACATCGCGGTATGGATGTGGCGTTGGCGGACCTGGGGGACGATCATCAATGCGCCAGCATTTTCGCTGGCTGCGTCCGGGAATCCCAATGGATACCTGTTCAGCGCGCTGGGCGGCCCAATTCCGCTCTTTCAACCGGCAGTTGAAGAGACTCTGCCGTTCACCATGCTCACCAAAGAAGCCGATGTGCCGGAACCTATCCGGCGGCGGCGATTCGCGAGACATGTTGGCGACTTTTATCCCTCCGATCTGCAACTGATAGGAGACGGTAAGGTCGTGCCAGTGGACCAGATCCTGTGCGCCAACCTTGAACCGGGGCCGGGCGGCGAGATTTGCACAGTGTCGCCGAACATGATCGCCATCGACCCGCTGCTCGGACAAATCCAATACGGCTCCGCCGTACCCCTGCCCACCACACTGCAGGTGACCTATAACTACGGATCGCCGGCACAGTTCGCCGGCGGCCCTTATGATCGAACGGCCAGCATCAGTCAGGCCGGCAGCGGGTTCCTCGCGATCGTTAACTCAACCGTTGTTCCCACGGGCTATACCAACTATCAACACCTTGAAGATGCGGTCGGAGACTGGAATAAGCTGCCTCCAGGGAGTGTGGGAACCATCCTGTTGCCCAACTTCGACTCCATCTCCGGCATCGATCTCACCGGCGCAAACGCGATTCAGATTCCGTACCAGAGCCATCTGGTCATCGCTTCAGCGGAGGTGCCGGCCGATGGCTCCGCGCCGCTCTGGAACAAGTCCTGCGTTACCCTGTTCGGCGGCCTTGAGGTAACTGCTCCAGACGCGCCGCTGGGTGCGGATGGACTCAGCGAGCCGATGGGCAGCCTGCAGATCAGCGGCGTATGGCTCTGTGGAACAATCTCCCTGACCGGAACAGCCTGTGTGCAGATGACCGATTGCACCCTTGTGCCTGGAATCTCGCTGAATCCTGACGGCAGCGCGGCCCAGCCCGGCACTCCCAGTGTTACCGGAACCGCCATCGGTGCGACATTCAGCCTGAACCGCGCCATCTCCGGTCCGATATCGCTGCCTGCAAGCTGCAGAGTGCGAGTGTGCAACAGCGTAGTGGATGCCGGCTCCTCCTTCAACCCGGCATTTGTGGGGCCGGCCGGGTCTGGGCCGCCTGGACCAAATACAACCTCGATTCCTGGCGCTGAGCTGCACATCGAGGATTCCACCGTGATTGGCAAGGTCTATGTACAGGCGATACGACTAGCCTCGAACACCATCTTCTATTCGGCGCTTGCCGCGGGCGATTTGTGGAAAGCAGCCGTGTGGGCCAAGCGCACACAGATTGGCTGCGTGCGCTTCTGCTCGCTGCCATGGAGTTCCATCGTCCCCAGGCGCTACGAGTGTCTGCCTCCGGACGCCGCCAGCGAACAGGCGCTTGCTCCGCAGTTCATCAGCCTGCGCTTTGGCGACCCCGCTTATTGCCTGCTGAGCGGCGACTGCCCGATGGCGGTGTGGAAAGGCGCCGATAACGACTCGCAAATGGGCGTTTTCCTGCAAATCCAGGAGACCGAGGCGGTGGCAAATATCCAGGTTCGGGCCAACGAATACCTGGTTGCCAATTTGGAGTGCGGCGTCTTTCTCATTCCCTCGCACAATTGCGACGCGGTTCTCGATATCGCAGTAGGTATCGATCAGATCCCGCCAGCCCCAGTACTCGACGCGCCCGTGCCGGGGCAAACTCAGCATGAGCCTGTCGCTGTTGCAGAAGCAGAACCGAAGACCGAAGCGGAGCAGGAGACTCTGGAAGAAGCCAAGCCTGACAGCGCTGCTCCGGCAGCCGTCAAGCCCTTGACAGAAGCGCAACCGGAGCAGCTCAAGGTGGACGAAGCACAGCATGAGCCCATCTCGACAGCGGAAGCCGAGCCGAAAACGGAAACGGAGCCGCATCGGGATCCAGAGCCGCCGGAAGCGAATGACATTCAGCATGAGGGTTTGCCTCAGCGGCTGATCGCACTGACCCGGAGATACATACTGGGCTCCAAGAGTCGCACGACACTCAAAACCCCAGACGCAAAGACAGAAGGACGGGAAGAGCTATGAAAGGTGATTTCAGCCGCATTCGATTTACTCCCGAGAAGAACTACACCGCGGTGCTGCAACAACAGGGGCGGGTGGCCCTGGACGCGGATGCCAATGAGCAGACGGCGATTGATGCCCACCTTCGCGACACGACGAACTTCGACGTCATCGGCAAATATGGCGCGCCCGCCAACGACGAAGGATTTGCCATCTGGATCGAAAACGGCAAAATCCGGATTGGCCGCGGCCGCTATTACGTCGATGGAATCCTGGTGGAGAACGACCGGGATCGGGACTATGCAGACCAGTGGTTTCTGAAGTTCCCGCCTGTGCCCCCCGCGCCAGCCGATGCAAGTTCCGAAAGCTCATTGATTGCGGCTCTGGAGAGCGGCACAAGTGTGCAGTTTGTGCTTCAGGTATGGCGGCGACTCGTTACCGAGCTCGACGATCCCTGTCTGGTGGAGCCGGCCATAGGCCAGGCGGACACGACGGCACGCCTACAAACGGTCTGGCGCGTGATCGGAACAACTGCCGACCCCAAAACCGCCCCGGCAGGGACCGGGAATACTATCCCGACGTGCTCGTGCTGCTGCGATGGTCTTCACCTGTCGCCGCTGCCTGCGCACTCCGGCAGCATGACCGCCATTGCCAACCCGCCCAGCGACGATTGCGGCTGCCAGCCAATTCCAGCGGCCGGCTACCAGGGACTGGAAAACCAGCTTTACCGCGTCGAGATTCATGCCGGCGGAGACTACTCGGCGGCAACTTTCAAGTGGTCGCGCGAGAATGCCTCCGTTGTGGCCCAGGTGACCCAGTTGAATGGCTCTCCCGCCTCCGGGCCGGGGACATGTGTTGTGACCGTGAACAGCCTGGGTCCGGATGCAAACCTCGGATTTCAAGTGAATCAATGGGTGGAAGTGACCGACGATTACAGTCTCTTCGGCGATACTCCTAACCAGCCGGGCGTGCTTTACCAGATTGTGGCCCTCGGGCCGACGGGTTCCCACCAGGTGACGCTGAGCGGCACGCCAGGCACGCCGAATGTGGATACGTCGAAGAATGCCCGCATGAGGCGGTGGGACCAGCCGATCACATATCCATCCACCGGTATCCCAGTCTCGTCGGGTACCGTGACGCTGGAGTATGGAATCGAGGTCGCCTTCGGCCTGAATGGCAACTACGTCCCGGGCGATTACTGGACCATTCCGGCGCGCACGGCGAGCGGCCAGATCGATTGGGCTTGCGGAAGCAAGGGCGACCCGTATCTGCCACCACACTACTTCGAGATTTACCAGGCGCCGCTGGCCTACGCCCGCTGGGACAAGTCCACTGAGAAAGCTGTTCTGAGCGATTGCCGCACTTTCTTCAGCCCATTGGGCGAGGTCGATCTCGCGTTTCACAACAAGCATCTGCACGGCTGGGGCATCGTCTGCGGGCTGCAGGTGAATTGCGGCAGCAACCGCACGCAGGTGACGGTAAAGAAGGGATACGCAATCGACTGCGAGGGCCGCGACGTCCGCATTTGCTGCGATGTTCCCCTCAACCTTCTGGCCATGGCAAAATCCCTGCTTGACGGCGGCTCCGGGACCGTCTCGCTGGTGCTGAACAGCGACGGCACATTCGCCGTCGAGAAGCAGGACAAAGCCCAGGAAACGCTGGGGTCGTATTTCCAGAACACGTTCTGGGAGGATTTCTGGAAAAAGTGCGTTCAACCTCTGATAACGTTTGTGACCTCGCAATTCTCTGGGGGGCAAGGCTCGGCGAGTCTGCCGGTGGGACCCACCCAGAAGCGGATCGACACCCTTTACAACTTGCTGTACCAACTCATCCATCCCGTCAACGGGCAGCATCTGTTCGTTTCTCCTGAAGAAGACACGATTCTGCGCGATTTCTACAATGGGTTCAAGCAGGTCCTCACCAGCCGCACGTTCTGCGGATTATTTGACAAAGCCCGGGCTTTCCCTGTTTACCCCTTTAGCCCCCCCACCTATAACGTTCACGGCATCTTCGGCCTCGGTGAGCACACCCGCATCCGCGTCAACCCCAACGGCGGTTATGCCTATACGGTCGGCACGGACAACTTCATCCATGTCTACGACCTGGACCCGAGCAACCTGGTGATGGTCGCGAAGACACCGTTTCCCAATTATGCGGGGGCTGTGGTTCAGGACGTGGCGGTCGCGCCGGACGGCTCGTTCTATGCGATCGCGCAAGTGAATTCGAGCAGCGTTTGTGCCATGGCCGCCGTTTCAGGAGCCAGCCTCACCTGGAACACCCCTTCCATCGTCACACTTCCGGGCGTGAAATTGACGACTCTCGCGGTCAGCAGCAGCATGGTGTACGCGGTCGGGACTGGCGCCGGTTCTGGACCGGGGCTCTACGCAATCACGCCTGGGCAGCCCATCCCCACCTCGCCGACCTTTCCGATTAGTTCCCCAAGCCTTTTCGGGCATCTAGTCATCGACTCCGTTGGCGGCGTTGCTTATATGACCGCTTACGATTCCACGCTGACCGCCGATGCCACCACATTCAATTGCGTCTTGGCGCAAAATCTCAACTACTACGAAACGCCTCCCGGGCATGGATATCAACGGCCCGAATATCCACTTAAGATTTCTGACGAGACGCAATTTGTGGGAACGGCGATCGACGACATCGCGGTTGTGGTCGATTCGGCGACAGATACCACCAAACTTTACGTCTCCGTGAACTCACGCCCAGCGATCGGCTATACAAACAAGCAGCTCCTCGTTTTCACCATCGCAGCTCAGACTGCCCCTCCCAATCGAATCGACCTGCAAAATGATGACACCCCGATCAGGCTAGCAGTCAATTCCACGAATTCAACGAATCCATCCTTGCTGATCGCCTATGCGAGCTATAACTGGGTCTACGTACTCGACCCCTCCAAGAACGAGCTTTACAGCCAAAACAACGCTACACTTCAATTCCCGACGGAGTGGTACCCGTACAGCATCGCAGTGGGCCCTTCGTCCCAGGAAGGCTCCCAGACGGTTTACATTCTCAACGCAGCCAATATGACCATAACCGCGGCGCCCGCCGGCATGCTGATGCCGTCGCCGTCGGCAAGCGTGTCGCTGAAGAAACTTGCAACCTACCGCGACGGCGTGCTGGAAGCTTTCGCGGACCTGCTTGGCCTCATCCTCCAGGATCTGAAGGACTGCTTCTGCAACCGGTTCCTGGTAAACTGCCCCGCGTGCGACGGAGAAGAAAAGTTATACCTGGGCGACATTCAGATCGTCGACAGCCAGGTCTACAAAATCTGCAATCTCGACCGCCGCCGCTATGTAAAGTCATTTCCAACTTACGGATACTGGCTGTCGATTATCCCCATCCTGCCGCTCATGAAATATCTGGTTGCGGAACTCTGCTGCTACGTCTTGCCCGATTTCTTCAGCAAATACAAGGCAGAGCCGACGCTTAAATCCAGGGACCTCATGACGAATGACCAAACGTCCAGTGCGATGAACTTCCTGAAAAGCATCAACTTGACCGGCATCCGTCAAGCGCAGTTCACCAAGCTCGCCACCAGTGGCGGCCTGGCTACAGATTCGATCCGCCAGGCAGTTTTCAATTTCACACCCGCCCCAGCGGTGCAAATCAACCAGGGTGACGTGGTGGGCCAGCAGACGCAGGCAGTCACGCAACGGCTTTCCGCATTCAACATCACCGTGGATGCCGTGCAGCCATATGACCCCTCTGCCGCAGCCACAAATCTCACCGCTTTCCTTGGCGCTCCAACCACCCTCGCATCCGGGTCGCACGTGGTTCTCTACGAGCAGAATGGCGTAGTCCGCTACTACGCTCTGACTCCCAAACCATCCGCCGCTATGCAAAGCCTCACCACACAGGTTCAAGCCCAGCAAACGGCCTTGTCAGGCCTTGAGGCGAGCCAGCAGTTGATTGCCAATCAACAGCAAACCATAGCCACTCACCAGCAGGAGATCGCCGCACTGAAGACGGCCTTGAGCGAAATGAAGCATTTACAAGACGCTCGCGACAGGGATTTGTCGGCGCTTCAGAGTCAGGTGAGGCACCTGGTGAATCACCCGCCGCAAGGGTAGAAGCGAGCCAATGTTGACAAGAATGCAATGCTGAATCACTCAGGCGCCTTCTTGAAATTTGACTAAGACAACAGAAAGTCAATTTTTCATTTGCTTGGTGGAAACAAATCATGCATAATTTCGACTCCCCCGGAAATCGTGTTCACTCTGAAACGAAAAAGCTGTTGAAGTGTCAACCATTCACCCGATCCGCGAGCGCCTCATGATGCGGTTGTGAGGTGCTGTGCGATGCCCTTCTGAGGTATTTCCATGCGCACGTCCTTGGTTTTGGTAAGCCTTTTTGCGTCTTTGTCCGGAACATTTCTCGCCGCCAGTTCTGGCACACCTTCCCCTTCCAGTCAGGCTCATCCGCAGGCGATGCCGCGCTATTTCGAGGCGAATCGCGGCCAGTGGCCAGCCAGCCAGGCCTTTCGCGCCTATGGCTATGGATATGGCATTGCGCTCGGCAAGGACGGGGTTACGCTGCAGGTGGCAAACCCGAAGGCCGCAATGCCGATTGCAAAGACGAACCTCAAGGGGCTGCCTAACGCCGTCGCAAGCGCGACTCCGCCGCGCGAGGTATCTCTTCGCTTTGAAGGGGCGAGCGCCGCGGCTCAGTTCTCAGGTCAGGAAGAGCTTGCGGCCAAGGGCGCATGGTTCCAGGGAGCGGAGGCGAATTGGAAGTCGAATATCTCGCTGTTTGAGCGCGTGCGTGAAGCCCAGGTTTATGCGGGAGTGGACGCGACGTTCTACGGCCGCGACGGGCAGTTGGAATACGACCTTGACGTCGCTCCGGGGGCAAAGACGGACGCGCTGGTGTTCGATCTGGATGGTGCTGACAAGGCGTCGATCGCAAAGAATGGAGATCTGACCATTGAGGTGGACGGGCAGCAGATAGTGCTGCACAAGCCGTTGGCATGGCAGCCGGATGGGACGGGCCGTAAGACGGTTGAGGTGAGCTATACGCTGTTGGCGGGGGAAGGCAAGCACGGCCAGCGCGTTGGACTGGGGCTGAAGGGGTACGACGCCGCGAAGCCGCTGACGATTGACCCGGTGTTGACGTTTGCTACGTACTTGCCTGCAACGAATAGCTCCCAGGGTTTCTACGTCATCCGCGGTATAGCGGTGGACAGCGCGAACAGCGTCTATGTTCTGTCGCAGGACTCAACCAGCGAAGATGTGTTCGCTGTGCAGAAAGTCTCGTCGGCTGGGACCCTTCAATACACGGCGACATTCGCAACCACGGTGTCGGGCGGAAGCAATATTATCCCTTCGGCGATTCGTGTCAACGCTAGCGGTCAGGCTTACGTCGCCGCCAGCGACACCGCCGGATATCCCACAACGTCGAACGCTTACCAGCCCAACTATCCCAACGCCAGCTATGGAGGGAACTTCAATGCTGCTCTTTCAGTTATCTCCGCTGACGGATCGACCCTTGTCTACAGCACGTACTTCGGCGGCACTGCCAACGGTAGCTATGGCCCGGACAATGGCTATGCACTGGCCGTGGATTCCGCGGGAAATGCCTACCTTGCGGGCCAGGCCGGTGGTGGTAATTTCCCCACCACCGCGGGCGCTTATCTCGCTACATACACGAACGGCTATCCCGCTGGCTTTGTGGCCAAGTTCAACCCCTCGGCCCAGGGACATGCATCGTTGCTCTACTCGACCCTATTGGGTGGAACAAGTACCTATGTCGAGGGAATGGCCGTTGATGGTGCCGGGGATGCTGACCTCGCGGTGTATTCTGGCGCCTGCAATGGCCCGGTGACCTCTGGCGCATTCGCGTACAGCGGGATTGACACCAACACCTACTGCGGCTACGTAACCTCGGTGAACCCAGCTGGTAGCAGCCTTGTTTACTCGGCTTTTCTCGGCCCAGTGTCACTTCCCGCAATTGCTGTCGACGGCAGCCAGGATGTCTATGTTGCTGGGGGCAGTATTGGTGCGGATGACCTGCCCACGACGTCAGGGGCCTACCAGACAAGCTACCCCGATGGCTTTGCGGCGGAACTCAACCCGACCGGTGGATTGATTTACGCAACGTTCCTGAGCGGGCCGAGCGGTGGGTCGCGAGCGAATGCTGTGGGGCCTGCGAGCATTGCTCTGGCCCCTGGATGCATCTCTGCATGTTCCGCTTACATTACGGGTGAGACCACGTCGGCAGACTTTCCGGTGATCAACGGGCTCAGCGGGGCGCCTCCCGCCGACGCTGGCGGCTGGCCTGAAGACTTTCTCGTCGCCCTCAACGGTTCAGGCTCCGCCGCGCTGACCTCCGGGTACATCGCCGGTCTCAACACCAGCGTGTATTCGCCGTCATACGTCGCACTCGACAGTTTGGGGAACGCCTGGATCGCCGGGACCACCTACGCTTACCCGTCATCAATCGATTTTCCGGTCACGACATCCGTTCCCCCTTCGTCGACAAATTATGGTGCCTGGCTGGCGGAAGTCTCGATGAACAACGCCGGCAACGTGATTCCTGTCCCAAACAGTGTCAATTTCGGCACCAGCGTTCCGGTGAATGTAAGCTCGACCGCCTACGACCTCGCCACCGCACAGCCGCCCACCACCGTTGCCCTGCGCAACATGGGCAGCGCGCCCGTGACATTGACCTCCATCTTCGCCAGCCCGTCTTACTTTGCGGAGACGGATAACTGCAACGGCGCAATTCCGGCGGCGAGTTATTGCACGGCTACAGTCTCATTTACGCCTCCCAACGACGCCCCGGTCACCGGCACGCTGACGATTACTTCGAATGGCCTGAACAGTACGCAGGTTATTCCTTTGAGCGGACAAGGCTCGGACGTCAACTTCCTTGTGGCGTCTCCTGCGGCCTTGAACTTTGGCAATGTGACAGTCAACACGACGAGCGCGGCGCAAGTTGTCACCATTACGAACCAGGGGAACGAGCCGCTCGTCTACCTGAATACGATCTATTTCTCGACCACCACGGGTTTCACCGGGCTTACCAACTGCCCGGCCGCGTTGCCGTCCGGAGACAGTTGCCAAATAAGCGTGACCTTTTCGCCGGGCCCCACGCAGGTGGGCGTTCAGACGGGCACCCTGTACAGCCCCTATTACGGATATTTGCTCGTGAATATCAGCGGCACAGGTGTGCTGCCATCGAGCGCGGGCGGCACGAATGGTGTTTCCATTTTGGGCTCGACGCTGAACTTTGGGACGCTGGCGGTGGGAACGGCAAGCGCGCAACAAAGCGTCTATATACAAAACCAAGGCAGCCTGACGCTGGGGCTTCTTCCGCCAACGATCACCCTGACCAGTGGGCAGGGCTCGGCCGCTGACTTCCAGATCGCCAATCCCAACACTTCGGTCAACTATCTAGCTCCGCAGGTGCAGACCCAAGCGTCAGTGTACTTCACGCCATCTGTGGCAGCCACAGAGACGGCTACTCTCACTTACGCCGAGGCCGGCAGTTCCACGCTTATCTCCATCAGTCTTATCGGTCAGGGTGCCGCAGCGACGCAGCTGCTGGAGTTCCAGCCGGGCAACGCGATCTTCCCCGATCAGCCGGTTGGAACGGCGAGCGCCACCCAGGGATTCAATGTGTTCAACGCCGGGAATACACCGTTTGTGGTGGACCGCGCGATCGGCAGCGGCGATTTCACTGTCACGCAAACCAACTGCCCTGGGTATAACCTGGCCCCTGCAACCGCGCCAGGCGATGTAAACGGCAGTTACTGCTATGTCTATGTGACCTTTACGCCAACCCAGACCGGGGCGCGGACAGGCACTCTGACTTTGGTCGACGCCGCCTCCACTACGCCGCAGACGATTCCGCTGTCGGGCAATGGCATTGTGGCTGCCGGGGTGTTTACGCCGAGCCCGACGCAACTGGATTTCGGGGCGCAGGTCAAAGGAACTTCGAGTGCGGTGCAGTATGTGACGCCGACCAACTCCGGCAACGTCAACATCAACTTCACGGCGGCTGCCACAACGGGCGACTATGCCATCACCTACAACAACTGCGGAACTCCCTATACAATCCCGCCGGGACCTTCTCCGTGCCAGATTGGTGTGACTTTCACGCCCACGGTCACCACCAGCCCTGACAACGGAACCCTGGTGCTCACCACAAGCGCCGGATCGCAAACCATCACCCTCACCGGAGGCGGCGAAGCTGCCACGCTCGCCAGCGGCGTGTCGCCGACCACGCTTAACTTCGGCTCAGAGACCGTCGGTACCACGACGTCCGAGAATTCGACGCCTGTCTTTGTACGCAACTCCGGAACAGAAATGCTGACCTTCAGCACGGCGGCCACTGTAACCGGGGACTACAACATCTGGTCAGATTACTGCAACACATCGGGTTCCGGAACCCTTGCGCCAGGCCAGGACTGCCCCATCTACGTTTACTTTGCGCCCACCGCCAGCGGAGCACGCACCGGCACGCTTACGGTCAAGTCCAACGCCGGAACGTTGACGGCAAGCCTATCCGGCACCGGCACCGGTGTGGGGATCGCCATCTCCTCTTTCTACCCGGCGGAACAGTCGTTTGACCAACAGGCGGTCAACTCCATCTCCTCTCCGGCTACGGTCAACTTCTATTACGCGGGCACCAACCCGACCTTCGCTCTGACCGGCGCCACCATCACTGCGGGTAGCGCCAACTTCCAACTGGCTTCGGGCGTCAATGCACTGAATACCTGCACGGCCGCGCAAGGCTCGACCACCAGTTGCCAGATCAACGTGGTCTTTTCGCCTACGACCTCCGGTTACCACACCGGAACGCTTACGGTCACTTCCAACCTGGGGAATTTCAGCGTCACGCTCTCCGGCTACGCTCCCCCAGTGTCCGACACCGGCTACCTTTCGCCGGGCGCGCTGAGTTTCCCGTCGCAAACGGTGGGCACGACCTCACCGGCCTACCAGCAAGTCTATCTCTACAACACGGGCGCGGCTGCCATGACCGTGGGCACGGTAACCGGCACAAACTTTGGTTCGTCTTCGGAGTTCCAGGACTACAGCAACAATCCTGCTTATGACTATTGCTCGGGTCAGGTTTTGGCGCCTGCCAACAGCACCACCGCAGATGGCGGGAATTGCTATATCCTGGTCCAATTCACGCCTTCGGGGGCTGGCACTCGCACCGGAACAATCTCGTTCCCTGTGACTTACTCAGACAACACCACCGGCACATTCACCGCCAACCTGACCGGGCTTGGTGTGGCGCAGAAGAATGAGGCCGTACTCAGCCCGACGGTAGCCACTTTCACAGATACCACCGTGGGCACAGAATCGAGCGGCTGGGTCGCAACCTCCATCTACCTGACCAACTCCGGCAATCTACCCTTCACCGTTGGTACCCTTGTTGGCACGAATGTGGTCGTCGGATCGACCTCATCGGGTGACTTCACCACCGCGCGCCCCTATCAACCCGAAGCCGACAACTGCAGCGGCGCGACGGTCGGAGTCGGAAGCTATTGCAACATCACCGTCACTTTTGCGCCCACCACCGCGGGAGCCAGGACAGGCACAGTCACCTTCCCGGTTACCTATGCCAATTCGACGACGCCGGTGAACTTTACTGCGACGTTGACAGGCAACGGAATTGCTGCATATTCGGCAGTCGCGGTCAGCCCGGCGGGCATTCAGTTTGATTCGACGACCGTGAATGCGGGGGTCGTGGGCAATGTCTATCCCATCACGGCAACGAACATCGGCAACCTGCCGGTGAGCTTCACCAAGGCTACGCTGTCCGCGGGTTTCGGCAATTACAACGATCAGTGCACGGGCATCTCGGTTCCTCCCGGCGGTAACTGCACCATCTATGTCGATTTCCTGCCGACGACGACGGGGACGATCACGGGTACGCTGAGCATTACCGACACGGCCGCGGGAAGCCCGCAGAAGGTTGCTCTCAGCGGCGTAAGCCTTGCGGCAACGTCCGAGTTGCAGTTCTCGCAGACCACGGTCTCGTTTGGGAACGTGCTGCTGGGCAGTTCCAGCAATCAGTACACCGTTTACCTGATCAACCGCGGAACGGATGCGGTGACAATTAACTCGATTGCGCTGGCCGGCGCAGATTACGCCGACTATACCGAGTCCGACGGCTGCGCGGGGAACTCTTTGCCGGCCAACTCCACATGCTCCATCTACCTCACGTTTGCGCCCACAGCTACCGGTTCGCGCACCGCTACGCTCACCGAGACCGACACCGGCAGCGGCGGCCCAAGGACGATCAACATCTCCGGTTCCGGAATCAACTCCACGACAGCGATCACGTTCTTCCCGGCTGCGCTTACGTTCAGTTCGACGCAGCCAGTGGGCGAGGGCAGCGCGGAGCAGTTCTTCAGTGTCAATAACCTTAGTCCGAATGCGGTGACGATCAGCGCGGTTGCTTCAACCAACGCGGCCGTATTCCCGGTGGCGCAGGATGGGTGCACGGGCAGCACGCTTTACAGCGGCCAGTCGTGCCTGATCGTGGTGCTGTTTACGCCTACCGCGACAGGAAGCGCCTCCGCTCACATCAAGATCACTGACAACGCAACCGGCTCGCCACAGCAGTTCCCGGTGAGCGGCACGGCGGTGAGCCCGTTGACCAGCAGCATGACGTTGGCGGCAAATCCGACGAGCGGGGCATTTGGGAGCTTGTTCACATTTACGGCAACGGTGAAAGACCAGAACAGCAATCCGGTGACGAATGGGACGGTGACGTTCTATGACGGGACGACTGTGATTGGGACGGCGCAGGTGGTTTCGACAACTTCTGGTGGAGGGGTTGTTGGGACGGCAACGCTGAAGACGATATTGATTCCGCTGGGTGCGAACAGCATTTCGGCGAAGTATGTGGGGGCGGATGTAACTAGCTCGGCGACGGCTGTGTCTGTAACTGTGACGGGCAAGTACCCGACGACGACGACGTTTAATTCAGCGGGAAACCCGGGGGACTATATCTTTACCGGAACAGTTCAAGGTGCGGGGCCGGTTTTGCCGACGGGGAGCATTTTGTTTACGGATACTACGACGGGGCTAGAGCCGGGAACGGCGACGATCAACTCGAGCACGCTAGCGCAGGCGTTTGTGTCTGTGCCTGACACAAACGCTTATGACCAGTACGCTGTGGCCTTTGCAGACTTGAATGGAGACGGAATTCCCGACCTCGTCATGGGAACGAGCGGGAGTGGGCTCCTGGTTCAACTCGGCAACGGCGACGGCACATTCCAGGCGCCGCAACAAATCTCCACGTCTTCTGTGTCGTCCGAGGGTTATTTCGGTTTGTCTGTTGGCGCCAGCATCACCTTTGGTGATTTCAACGGCGATGGAAAAGTCGATATCGCCTTCGTCGCGTGCAATAACTCGAATTCCCCCTGCGCTGTGGGAGTTCTGCTTGGCAATGGCGACGGTACCTTCCAGAAGGAGCGGTTCTACGACCAGACCTCAAGTATCCCTGGCATTGTGGTTGGGGATTTCAACGGCGACGGGATTCTGGATATCGCCGCAGCGAACTACGGCAACGGCACCGTCGACGTTCTTCTTGGCAACGGCGACGGCTCGTTCCAGGAGCCGCTGACGACAGCAATGCCCGGAGCAAGTTCGGTCGCAGTTGGCGACGTGAATGGGGATGGCAAGCTCGACCTGGTGGTCACCAACTGGGGCTACTCGACCGTGAGTGTCCTCTTGGGGAATGGGAACGGCACCTTCCAGGCGGCGGCCTCCTATTCCACGCCAGCTTCCCCTTATCCAAACAACGCCACGCTTGCCAGTTTGAGGAGCAACGGCAAGCTGGACATCGTTATCGAGGATTACGTTTATAGCGTCAGCGCTCTGCTAAACAACGGCAACGGAACTTTCCTGGGTTCATTGCCCGTCTACAGTCCCACTTCTCCCTCCTCGGTGCAAGGCATCGCGGTTGCGGACGTTACAGGGGATGGCAAGCCGGATCTTCTGGTTGCGGACGGTGGCAGGGTCGAGGTCTCTGTGCTGAACGGCAACGGAGACGGCACATTCCAGGACCCCAACAGCTACCCAACCGGTGCAGGCCCCGAAGGTGTCGCGATTGCCGATCTGAATCACGACGGCCGGCCCGATCTAGCTGTCGCAAACACTTATGGAAATGCTGCAGGCGGTGGTCCCCTCAGCATCCTGCTTAATCAAGTCACGCAGACGGCGACGCTCTCGGGGACGACGGTTCCGGGTTCCGGCAATCACGCGGTCTCCGGCACATATTCCGGCGATACGAATTTCGCCGCCAGCACTTCGAACTCGCTGCAACTGGCGGCGAGCCTGGTGGCTTCTACGATTTCGTTGCAGGCGGAGCCTAGCTCGACCGTGATGTGGGGTCAGCAACTGAGCGTGAACGTAACGCTGAGCCGTCCGCTGACGTGGGTTCCGGCGCAGACTGGGACGGTGGGCTACTCGATTGATAGCGGGGCGGTGACGCAGGTCGGCCAGAGCGGCGGCAGTGTTTCAATCCCCATCAGCCAACTTAGCGTTGGGAACCACACGATTGCTGTGACCTATGTGGGCGACCAGTACTACAAGGCAATTGCCGCACAAAGCATCTCTATCAGCATCATCAAGGCTAACCAGACGATCACCTTTGGTGCGCTGCCTGGCGTGACTTATGGAGTTGCGCCGATCACGCTTTCCGCGACATCGACTTCCGGACTGCCGGTGAGTTTCTCCATCACCTCCGGCCCTGGAACACTGAGCGGAACCAATAACAGCCTGCTGACGGTCACCGGCGCGGGCTCCATTGTCATCGCGGCAAATCAAAGCGGCAACATCGACTACAACGCCGCAACCGCAGTGCCTGAGACGCAGACTGTAGCCAAGGCGCCGCTCACCGTTGTTGTGAATTCGGCTAGCAAGGTCTATGGCGCGGCTCTTCCCACATTCGGTGGAACGATCACCGGCCTGGTAAATGGGGACACGGTGACGGCAACTTATAGCTCAACCGGTACTGCGACCTCGCCTGCGGGAACCTATCCAATCACGGTAACTCTGTCAGGGTCGGCAGCGGCTAACTACGCGCCCACCATCACCAATGGCACGTTGACCATCACCAAGGCTGGGCTGACCGTAACTGCCAATCCTGCAAGCCGTAGTTATGGTGCAGCTAATCCCGTCTTCACAGATATCGTCACTGGATTTGTGAACGGGGATACGCTGGCAACAGCGGTAACCGGCGCGGCCAGCCTTACCACGACGGCTACCGCGGCATCGCCGGTCGGTTCCTACACGATCACCACGGCAGCCGGAACCCTGGCGGCCGCCAACTACACTTTCACATTTGCGAACAGCACGCTAACAGTCAACAAAGCGGTGCTGACGGTAACCGCGAATGCCGCGAGCAGCACTTACGGGTCGGCGAATCCAACCTTTGCGGACACGATCACCGGGTTCTTCAATGGGGATACCGTATCGTCTGCCACGACAGGCGCGGCCAGCTTGACGACGACCGCGACAGCATCGTCGCCAGCCGGCGTCTACACCATCACCGCGGCAGCCGGAACCCTGGCCGCCACCAACTACACTTTCACGTTTGTCAACGGAACCCTCACCGTGAGCAAGGCTGTGCTGACCGTAACTGCGAACGCCGCCAGCCGCACCTACGGAGCAGCCAACCCGACATTCACCGACATGATCGCCGGCTTTGTCAATGGAGATACGCTCGCAACTGCTGTTACGGGTGCAGCGAGCCTCACCACGACTGCAACCGCATCCTCGGCAGCCGGCACATATACCATCACTGCGGCAGCCGGCACGCTGGCAGCTACCAACTACAGCTTCGCCTTTGTGAATGGCGCCCTCACCGTCAACAAGGCGGTGTTGACTGTCACGGCGATTAGCGCCAGCCGTAACTATGGCTCGGCCAATCCAACCTTTACCGACACCATCACCGGGTTCGTTAACGGCGACACGGCTGCTACTGCCGTCACTGGAGCGGCGAGCCTGACCACAACCGCCACAACGACGTCCGCGGCCGGCAGCTATACGATCACTGCCGCGGCCGGTACCCTGGCAGCCACCAACTATACATTCACGTTTGTCAATGGAACGCTGACTGTGAACCCGGTGGCGCTTGTGAAACTGTCAGCGACCAGCCTCGCCTTCGGCTCATCGAACGCAGGCACGGCAACCGCTTCGCAATCGGTAACACTGACCAACACAGGCGATGCGGCACTTTCAATTTCCAGCATCGCTGTGACCGGCGCGAACGCTTCCTCTTACGCGTTCACCAACACCTGCGGCGCCAGCGTGGCAGTGGGAGCCACTTGCACCATCACGGGAGACTTCGATCCGGTGACGGGTGGCTCGCTGCCCGCTACCTTCACCGTCACAGACAACGCACCCAACTCGCCGCAGAGCATCGCGCTGACGGGCACGGGCCTGGGGCCGGCGGCGACACTTTCGGTCACCAGCGTGGCATTCGGGTCAGAGCCAGTCGGCAGTTCTACCGCGACGGACTATATCGCACTCACCAACACCGGTAACGCGACTCTGACGATCACCAGCATCGCGGTGACAGGGCCAAATGCGTCTTCGTTCCCATTCGGAAATGGTTGTGCAGCCACTCTTGCGGCGGGAGCCAATTGCAGCATCCATGGGCACTTCAATCCCACTGCGAACGGCCCTCTGACAGCGGCTATCACCATCGTTGACAACGCCGGCAACT
>Ga0302278_10000279_pt1 | contig 67031 bp, 57 predicted proteins | sample III_Bog_N3_2_FD_194543 | JGI IMG/M metagenome (GOLD analysis project Ga0302278, IMG submission 194543) | Peat permafrost microbial communities from Stordalen Mire near Abisko, Sweden - III_Bog_N3_2 | ecosystem: Environmental > Terrestrial > Soil > Wetlands > Peat | place: Sweden: Abisko...
TGCGGTCGGTGCTGGGAGAAGTGGAACTGGACGAGCTGCTCAGCCATCGCGACAAGTTGAACCTGCGCATCCAGACCATCATCGACCAGCGGACAGAACCGTTTGGGGTGAAGGTTGTGTCAGTGGAAGTGAAGCAGGTGGATTTGCCCGAGACGATGCTGCGCGCCATGGCCAAGCAGGCCGAGGCGGAGCGCGAACGCCGGTCGAAGATCATCCACGCGGAGGGCGAGTTCAACGCCGCGCAAAAGCTGGTGGATGCGGCCACGCTGATGGCCACGCAACCGATGACGCTGCAGTTGCGCTACCTGCAAACGCTGACCGAGATCGGCGTGGAAAAGAACACCACCATTGTGTTCCCGCTGCCGATGGAGTTGCTGACGCTGTTGAATAAGATCGGATCGCTGGGAACGCCGCCCGCGGAAAAGCCGTAGAATTCGTCTAACCGCTCGAGGCCCGGAAAGCTCAGAACAGTTTTTTGTACCAACGTTCCCTCAGGGGCTAAAGCCCGCGCTGATTTTGCGGAATTCTCGGCACGACTTAAGTCGTGCCCTTTCAAAACGTTGAACGAGATTGAAGTTTTCTGGATGAGGGATTTTCGGCACGACTAAACAGGTTGCGGAAAAAGGCATCGCAAGAGGCGAAGAGCATCCCGCAGGGGCTAAAGCCCGACTCATTTTATTGGCTTTATCGGCACGACTGAAGTCGTGCCCTGATACAAAGCCTGGCCGAAATGAGTTTCTCCGCAGCCTGGAAAGTCGTGCCCTTTCAAAACGTTGGCTTCCAAGACGCTGATTTTCAAAACGTAGGCTTTGAAAACGCCGAATGAATCTGAGATTTTCTGGATGGGTTGGGATCGGCTCTGGAGTCTGGGGGCAAACTCTTGAGTTCGGGGGCTTGGTATGAGGGGACTGTTCGACGCCGAAGAGGCGGAGCCGGCACAGGAAGGCCAGGAAACGGAACTCACGTTGAGTTCAACCTTGCTGCTGGGCATCGCGTTCGGGCTGGTTCTGCTCTGCGGGGTCTGCTTCGGATTGGGCTATTGGGTGGGCCATCGCGGGGCTCCGGCGGCTGTGCAGCAGGCGGTTGCCGGGGTGCCCTCGTCTCCGCTGGGTGACAGTTCGAAGCCCAAGCCATCGGCCACAACGCCGGCCAACCGGGGGCAGCAGGCCCCGCTCGACGCTTCCGATCCAGCTATCCCGGCGGATGCCGGCAGCACTCCGAATTCAGGCGCACAGGCTTCAGAACCCGCGGGCGGCGCAACACAGGCGGCTCAGGCTCAGGAACCTGCTCCGCAACCTGCCGTGGCAAGCGGGCCGCAGATTCGGCCCGCGCTTTCCGCGCATTCCTACGCGCCTCCCGCGCCTCTGCCGGGAGGGGTCGCGCCGGCTATTGCGCAGGTTTTGCCGTCGGGCGGCGCGTTGATGGTGCAGATTGCGGCGGTGGGGAATGCCGAGGACGCGCTTGTGCTGGGGACTGCCTTGCGCAAGCGCGGCTATCCGGTGACGGCGCAGCGCGACGCCGCGGATGGATTGATCCATGTGCGGATTGGGCCGTTCGGGAGCCGCGACGAGGCCAATAACTGGCGGCAGAAGCTGCTGAACGATGGGTATAACGCTATTGTGCAGCCGTGAGCGCTTGTATTCCTAACCGGAGAGCGATCCCATGTTTCAGAATCGAAACCCTGAGCACCCTACACAGGTGCCCCAAGGGGAGGCAAGCCCGATGTTGCGGAGCACCCATCTAATACGAGCGTTGCTGGTGACGATGCTGCTGTCATTGACATCCAGTGCGCAGAAGCTGATACGAAATCGCTGAAGGATATTCTCTCCAAGCAAGGTTTTACAGGGCTGCTGGAAGGTAAGTTTACATTCACTCTTCTTGGAAACATGAAATGCAACTCCACAATGCTCCAGGTTTATTACTACACGTGGGAAGAATCACATCCACCAGGGCGCGCGATTCATGCAAGTTATCGCCTCATATTTATTGAGGATCGAAATTATGTAGGGCAATATGTGGTCTCGGATCGTCCTGTTCTAGTCAAGCCGGACTCGCTGCGATTCCCGGTTTCTGAAGAAGATGGAAATTCATTCAAGTGTGATGAGGAGGGATTGCCGAAGTCCTTCTACCTTGATGGCGGAGATAGAGTTCTTTCTCGATGATGCCCGTTCACCGGCAAAGAACGAGACGTCGAATCTGCCCAAAAAGCGTCTATAGCTAACCCTTCCCAACGCATCCACTTCGGCAGTCCCGAAGCGCCAATTCCAGGTCGCCGAATTCAAATGGCATCGTAGGCGTCGTCTTCGGGGTTATTCCACACTGCCCCGAAGGCAGGTTCGCTTGCTGCGGCGGCCGCTTGCGTCAAAGCGCGATCCAGACCGCGTACGCGCAGGAACTCGACGAATTCATCCACGGTGGCGATCTGATCCGGGCCGAGAGTGTCAAGCTTCTCAGCTAGTTTGCTGGCGGACCGGTTCATGACAACTCCTCTGGTCGGATTCTACAGAAATGGATTGGCATATTGCCTCTGCAATCCCCCAGGGGTTAAAACCTCACATTGTTTCTTGCCATTTTCGGCACGCGATCCAGAGGGAACCCCGGTCGTGCCCTGTTATAAGGCCGCTTGATTCTGGATTCGCCGGACACTGCCTATCCCCGCATCCACTCCGGCAGGCCGGAGGCGATTGAGGCTCGCACCGCTTCCAGCAGGTCCTCGCGGTTGGCAAAGTCGGCGGGGTAGATGGGCGCGTGAAAGAGGATGTGTACCGACCCGGGGCGGATGCTCACGCTTCCTTTGGCCATCAGGCCTTCCGTGCCCCACAGCGAAACGGGGATGCAGGGCGCGCCGGTCTGCATCGCCAGGTAGAACGGGCCTTTTTTGAAGGGGAGCAGGCGACCGTCTTTGGAGCGCGTGCCCTCGACGAACGTTGTGATGTGAATGCCCTGCTCCAGCACTTTGCGCGCGGCGGCCACGCTCTCCTGCGCGCCCTGCACGCTGCCGTCGCGGTTCACAGGCACAAACGCAGCCAGACGCATGGCGTAACCGAGGCCGGGAATTTTCATGAGCGAGCGCTTGTAGAACGCCGCCGTTCGCCCCGGAATCTGCGGCAGCAGCGCGGGCGGATCGAGGTTGGAAAGATGATTCGACATGAAGATGCACGCAGTGTTCGCGGGCACGTTCTCCTGGCCCTCGCTCACGACGTGAATGCCGGCCAGCGAGTACGCTGTGCGCACAATCCAGATGGAGGTGCGATAGAGCGGCGTCACGTTGCCGGTGAGAACCGTGAACGGGATCAGAACGAGCGCTGCCGGAATACTGAGAATCAAAATCACCGCGAGCAATGTCAGGGATGCAGTCATCGATGGGCTTTCCGCGGCGGATTTCGGCGCTTGGCTTTAAGAGACATAATGTTCAGATTTGCAATGCCCTGAGGCGCGCGGGCAGTTTCTCATAAATGCCGTCGAAGCCGCCGTTGGAGAGGATTGCGACGACGTCTCCGGATTGGAGGCGGGGCGCTATGCTGTCGACGATTGCTTCGACGTTGGGAAAGAGCTCGGCAGGCGCGGAGCCCTCCTGATTGAGAGCGCGCACCACATCTTCAGGGTGCAGGCGCTCGGCTTCGGGGATCCGTTGCTGCTGATAAACGCCGGCAAGGATTACGTGGTCGGCGAGGCGCAGACTGGCCACAAGGTCGGCTTGGAGAACCTTGCGGCGAAGGGTGTTGGAGCGCGGCTCCAGCACCGCCCAAAGGCGCGAGCGCGGATAGACGGAGCGGAGCGCGCGAAGCGTTTCGCGGATAGCGGTGGGGTGGTGGGCAAAGTCGTCGATGATGGTGATGCCGCCAATTTCAGCGCGAACTTCAAGGCGTCGCTTCACGCTTTTGAAGCTGGCCAGCGCGGCCTGAATGGCTTGCCTCGGGATGCCTTGCCCGGCGGCCAGCGCGGCGGCGGCTGTTGCGTTGAGGGCGTTGTGTTCGCCGGCCAGGTTCATTTCAAGCTCGGCCCACGGTGCGCCGGCGCGGCAAACCTCCCAGCGGGTTAGGCCGTCTTCATGGCGCAGATTCCGGATGCGCCAATGGGAACCCTCGCTGAAGCCGTAGCGCTCGACGGGGCTGAACGCATGGGCGATGCATTCGGTCACGTTTTCACTGCCGTCATAGGCCACGATGAGGCCGCGCCGCGGCACCAGGTTCACGAGGCGCTTGAACGCGGTTTTGACGGCTTCAAGGTCGGCGTAGATGTCGGCATGATCGAATTCGACATGGGTGAGGATGAGGGCGTCGGGAAAGTAGTGGAGGAACTTGGGGCCCTTGTCGAAGAAGGCGGTGTCGTACTCGTCGCCTTCGACGATGAAGGTGCGGGTGGGGCGAAGCTGGAAGCTGGTTTCGAAATTCTCCGCCACGCCTCCGATGAGGAAGGAGGGTTCAAGCGCGGGATTTTCGCGGGCCGCAACCTGATATATCCAGGCCAACATGCTGGTGGTGGTGGTTTTGCCGTGCGTGCCGGCGACGACCAGGGAGTCGCGGCCGGTGAGGAATTCCTGGCGCAGCAGGGCGGCCATGGAGGTGAAGGGGATGCGCTGGTCGAGGACGCGCTCGACTTCGGGGTTGCCGCGGGAGAGCGCGTTGCCGATGACAACGAGGTCAGGGGCAGGCGAGAGATTGGACTCGGCGTAGGGCTCGAGGATGGGGATTCCCAGCGAGCGCAACAGATCGCTCATGGGCGGGTAGGCGGCGCTGTCGGAACCGGTGATGCGGTGGCCGCGCAACTGCAACAGGCCGGCGAGCGAAGCCATGGCTGTGCCGCAGATTCCGCTGAGGTGAATGTGCTTGCTCATGAGGTGGCTCCCGCTTTTTTTAGACGCAGATTTTCGCGGGCGCGGGAAGACTCCGGGGATTGAAGCGCAATGCAAGCCGCAGGGGCTAAAGCCCAGTTGATTTCATGGCACTTGCGGCACCCTTCGACTGCGCTCAGGGCAGGCTGTTGAAGTCGTGCCCTGATACAAAGCCTTTGCAGATTGCACTGGGCGCCTTGTTGACTCATAGCTTCACCGCCGGTTCGAGGAGACGCAATTCCGGTTGATCGGCTGCGCTCAGCTCGGCTTCCACGCCAAAGATGAGCGTAACATTCTGGCGGGATACGTGACCGCTGCGGAGGCCGATGGCGATGGGGATGTCGAGGTCTTGGAGCGCGTGCAGGATCCCCTGTTCGAGCAGTTCGGGCGGCGCACCTGGCGATGCGCAGTTGAGCATTTCGCCGAAGACTATGCCGGACACTCCGTCCAGCTTGCCAGCGTGGAGCAGTTGCCACAACATGCGGTCGATTTGGTAGGGCTTTGCGCCCGTGTCCTCAAGAAACAATAGCTTGCCTTCGGTATCCGGCTCCCAGGGCGTGCCGAGCAGTGCAACCAGGATGCTGAGGCAGCCGCCATAGAGGATGCCGCGGGCCAGACTGGCTATTGGACTGTTTGTGGGGGTGGGCTTCAATATGCGCAGGCCCTCGGCTGGCCCGACGCTGTAGGGATGGCCGGCCAGGGCCGAGTGAAAGCTGGGTAGATGTACGCCGTCTTCGAGGTAGAAGTCGGCGGCGAGCATGGGGCCGTGAAACGCTGGCAGCCCCAGTTGATCGAGCAGGCGGAGCTGAATTCCGGTCAAGTCGCTATAGGCAAAGAAGGGCTTGGGGTGGTTGCGGATCGAGTCGAGATCGAGGCATTCGAGCAGGTAGTTGGAACCGTAACCGCCGCGCAGGCACATGACGGCACCAGAGTTCGGGTCCGCGAAAGCCTGGTGCAGATCTTCCAGACGCTGTTCGAGGCTCCCGGCGAAAAAGAGCGGGCCGCGCTCAAGGGCATTCTTGCTGACGAGGGGCGTGAAGCCTTGTGAGCGCAACTGAGCGAGGCCCTGGTCGATGCGCTCCGATTTGGCGAAGGAGGCGGGAGCAACAATGCCGATTGCCGCGCCGGGTTCGACGGCTGGTGGTTTGAGCAGATTGGACGCGTTGCCAGTCACGTTACCAGGCCTCGCCTCGGGCGATTAGGGTGGCTGGGCCGGTGAGAAAGAGCTTCTCACCGGGGCCTTGCCACTTGACGGACTGCGCCCCGCCGGGGGCGATAACCTCCAACTCACTTTCCGCGCCATACACGCCGATCATCGCGGTAGCGGCGGCGGAAGTGCCGGTTCCGGAAGAAGAGGTAGGGCCAACGCCGCGCTCGAAGATGCGTAAGGCCACCTGATGGATCGGCTCCGATTCGCTGCCCAAGATATGAACGAACTCGACGTTGGTTTGATTGGGGAAGTCGGGATGGAGGCAAATCTCCTCGCCGATTTCCTCCCAGGATCGGTCGCCGATGGAGAAGTGAAGGCGGGCAAGGGAGCGTTCACTCGCGTCGAGGGGGTGTGCGCCGTCGCCAGCGAAGACACCCGTTTGGGGTGGGCGCTCAGATTCGGGGAGCACGATCACAAAGTGGGGATTCCCCATGGAAACATAAACACCATCGATCTGTGTTCCGTCGGCCAGTTCCAATGTGCGCTTCTCGAATTCGGGGACATCCATGTCGGTGGTGATCAGCGCCGTTGGCCCGTTGCTCTGCGAATCGCGGAACTCCTCGATGGTACACAGGCGGATACCGGCGTCGGTTTCAATAGAGAACTGTTCGCCAGGCTGGGCACCACGCTCTTCGGCCATCCAGGCAGCGACGCAACGGGTGCCATTGCCGCTGATTTCGGCGATGGAGCCGTCGGCATTGTGCAGCCGGATGCGGCCGGAATAATCGCCCGTCCATTGAAAGAACTCCACGCCATCCGCGCCGATGCCCGTGTTGCGCGCGCAGAGGCGCTGGGTCAATTCGGATTTGTCGTAGTCCGCCGCGGCGTCTTCGGTCACGATCAGAAAGTCGTTGCCGCAGGCGTGGGCCTTGGTGAAGGGAATCAATCGTCCTCCGGATCGCGGAAACAGAGCAGGCCGCTGATGCCAGATTCGGTTAGGAGCTGGCTGTGCAGGCGCTTGTGCTGGTTGCCGGTTGCATTGAGTGGAAAGGTGACGCGCTGGGTATCGCCTATGGTGCTGGTCTCCACATCGGCCAGGCGCATGTGGGTTTGATCCATGACTTTGAGGATGGCCTGGAGCATCTGGTTCTGGTCTTCTCCGCGCGCTTCATAGGTAACGCCGTAGGGGCGTAGGCCGGAGCGTCGCTCCAAGAAGCCGACCAGTTCCATGGCAACGATAACGATGGCGGCGGCGACGGTGGCCGCCAGATAGAGTCCGGCGCCGCATGCCATGCCGATGGAGGCGACAGCCCAGACGCTGGCCGCGCTTGCGAGACCGCTGACACGAGTGCGATTGCGAAGAATGAGGCCTGCGCCGAGGAAGCCGATGCCCTGAACGATGTTGGCGGCGACCTGGCCCTTGTTGGGGCTGTTTTCGCCGGCAAGCACAGCGGAGAGGAGGGTGAAGAACGCCGCGCCCATGCAAATGAGCAGGTTGGTGCGGACGCCGGCGGAGCGGCGGTGAATTTCGCGCTGGAGGCCGACTGCGCCGCCGAGGGTACAGGCAAGAAGCAGGCGGCCGACGGTGCCGTTCAACACGTCCACCTGCTGCAGGCCGCTGAAGTTGAAGGGGAGCGCGAACTGTGCCAAGACGATGCTCATTGGGAACCCTTGAGCGATGCTATCACCGTGGTTGGGGGTTTGTTGAGGCGGGATGAATTGGGCGTACCGGAGACGTAAAGGGTGGCGGATGGCTGGCCAGGGGCTGCGAAATGCCGGATGGCCGTCAGGCCTTCGGGACGCAGGTGGACCGCCTGATCGATTTCGCCGCCTTCGAAGGCCAGCACAATGGCCGCATGGGTGGCGGGTGAACTGAGCGCGGTGGCGTAGATATCAAGATCGCTCTCGTTGATGGTCTGGCGCAGCGGTATGCCGGTGAGGGAGACGATCTCGGGATAAAGCGAGGTATCCATGAGGATGACGGCGTCTGGCTGACGGGCGAGGAGGGCGCGCAGAACGGGCGGGATCTGGCTATACATGGGTTGGCGGGCGTGAATGTTCTTTGTTCCTTCCACGTAGACAAGCGGGCGCTCGCGCAACATCTGGACGGCATTCAGGACGACCAACGCGAATAGCACGGCGACGGCGTGTCTTGCCCATTGCGGCTTGAAGTCGCGCACCGCGGCCAAGATTAGGTGCGCAAGAAATCCCAGGCCAAGGGCGAGGGCCGGAAGCAGTTCCATTCCGTAGCGAAGGTTGTACCAGGAGTGGGGCCACCAGGAGGGGAGAAAGATGGGCACCGATCCGTAAGCCACCGAGTATGCGTAGAAAGGAACCGGCAACCATAGCAGCATGGCCCAGAGCAGCGACCGGCGGCGGGCAATGAGACCTCCCCAGGCCGTTCCCATGAGAGCCAGGACGAGAAATACGTTGCCCCATGCGGCGGCGGCTGCGTCCAACTCGGCGGCTTTCACGAAAAAGAGGAGCGAGACCCATGGGTTGTGCCAGCCGGGATGCGGGGGGAATCCCGGCGTAGAGGTTTTTATCTCGATGACCTTTGCCGAGTAAGGGCCGCGCGCAAAAAAGAGCCAATCGCCGAAGGACGAGGAGTTGTAGACGAACCATGCGACCGGAGCGGCGACAACCAGGACGCTGGCCAGCCAGAACGATGGGGAGCGCAATGCGCCGTGCCGGGCAAGCACCACACCGACCGCGGACCAGGCGAGCAGCGCCATGACCCATCCGTCGTAGCGGGTAAAGATTGCGGCTACCAGGACCAGAGCAATGAGCCAGAGGAGTCTGCTGGCTTTGTACGAAGTTCCACCCTCAGGGGCTAAAGCCCGCGCCGATTTTGCGATTTTTTCGGCACGACTTAAGTCGTGCCCTGATACAAAGCCAGGGTTTTTACGCGGGCCTTCAGGGGTTTTATCCTGTTCCACCGATACAGAACGAGAGTTTTTCTGCAAGCTCTGAGGAGGGGCATTCTGGCCCGCCTCATTAAGGCACGCCCTCCACTCGACGAGCCAGACTGCGATCCAGATCATTTCGCACAGAAAGAGCGGCTCGGTCATGGCCGTAGTTTGGAGGTAGAGCAGATTGGGATTGGTGGCGAAGACGGCCAGGGCCAAGGCGGCAGCGGGCGGGCGGAGCCAGTGGCGCGCCAACCGGTAGACACCCACGCAACCGGCCAGGTAGGCAAGGGCCGAGGGAATTGCGCCGGCGAATCCGTTGGCCCACCAAGAATAGACCTGGACGAAAGGGAGGAGCAGGATGTGGGGCAGCGGCAGCCACACCGAGCCGAGCTGGGTAAATCGCGGCAGGCGCGAATCGAAGACGCGGCGGGCGATGTGGAGATGGGCAACCGCATCGCCGTAGTTGAGCATGGCGCCGTGGCGCCAACTCCACGCGACCGCCGCCAGGGAGAGCGCCGCGCAGGGGGCCAGTACCCATAGAAGTTCGCTTTGCGAGATGGCCGCCCGCCGGCCGGCATCGCGGCGAATTGGGAATTCAGTCAAGGTGTGTGAGCTCGCGGAAGAGTTTGAAGCGGTCGTCAATTTCCGGGCGGGTAAGCTTCTGCATCCTTTCGGTGCCAAAGCGCTCCACCGCAAACGAGCCCATCACGCTGCCGTAAAACATGGCGCGGCGAAAAACGGGCGGCGTAATCTCACGCTGCGAGGCCAGATATCCAAAGAAACCGCCGGCGAAGCTGTCACCAGCGCCGGTGGGGTCGACAACTTCTTCCAGCGGCAGCGCGGGGACACGGAATGGCGGCCGGACGACATCGCTGCCGTCAAAGCTGCGCTTGCTGAAAAAGGCCGTCGCTCCATACTCACCGTGCTTGACGATGAGCGTATGCGGCCCCATGGCCAGCACCGCGCGCGCCGCCTGCACCAGGTTATTGTTGCCAGCCAACATGCGAGTCTCGGTGTCGTTGATGAGCAATACATCCAGGCCTTTCAGCATCTCAAGCAACGCCGCGCGGTGATCCTTTATCCAGTAATTCATGGTGTCGCCGGCCACCATGCGCGCCTGCGGAAAAGACTCTCGCACACGGCGCTGCAGCACGGGATCGATGTTGGCGAGAAACAGGAATTTCGAATCGCGGTAGGCCTCGGGAATCTTGGGCTCAAAGGTCGCAAACACATTGAGCTCGGTGTTACGAGTCTTTGCCTCGTTGAGGTTGTCGAGATAGGAGCCCTCCCAGAAAAAGCTCTTGCCTTCGGCTCGCTCGATGCCGCGCGTGTCGATGCCGCGGGCATGAAATACAGACTCCTGTGCGACGCCGAAGTCTTCGCCTACCACGGCGATTACGCGCACGTCGGTGAAGAAGCTGGCAGCCAGCGAAAAGTGTGTGGCTGCACCGCCCAGGCAACGTTCCTGCCGGCCTGCCGGGGTTTCAATGGAATCGAAGGCAACGCTGCCTACTACGGTAATTGACATATGTGTCTCTCTCTCGCTTTCAGTTCTTTGATGGATTTTCGGGGTAAACGCCGATCTTGTCGCGCACGAAGATTTCCATACCCATCTCAAAGCTAATCAATGAGTCCTCCACAGCGGTTCGATGCGTCCGCATATGTTTGGAATTCGCTGCGGGTCTGAACTTATACACTGCCGCGTGTTCTACTTCCCAGAACAGGCCGAGAAGCATAGGCACCACCTGATATTCACCGCGAATGGCACGGCTGACTTCTTCACAGCATCCGATGTACTTTGGCGCTTGAGCTGATCCACTGCCATACTTTACCGGCTTGGGGATCCAATCCGCGAATCGAATGCGAAGCGTTTCGCCGACTTGAATTAGTCGGCTATTGGGAAAAACAAGCACCCGGACTCCGGCCAGATCGGGCAGTTGTAGCAATGAATACCCCCCCGGCCTATCCGGATCGAAGGTCCTGCCTTCCTTTGGGCCCAGTAATCGATTCAGGGCGCTCTCGCACTCTTTCACGCGCGATTTTACGACCAACTGCTCATAGGGCCTGAGATCATGCAGGATCGAAGGAGTGAGGGATCGAATCTCGGTCTCAAGTTGCAAGGCTAGACGGCGTACAACCGGAAGTAGATCGAAGTACTCCTCGCGAAGCAGGTCTTCGATCTCAAGATGATCTTCGATCGTGCGCTTTGGCATTATCCAAGCACTTCTTCCAGTACGCGCTTTACGCCGTCGGAGGGGTCCATATTGAAATAGAAGATCCACCCGTTACCGTTTGTGGATTCTTCGATACGACGGACAATTTCTGTTTTCGGTTTGTCATCGACAAACTCAATGCTGAAAGCCTTTTTGACCTTTGGATTGACCCACAGGTCGCGGTCGAAGTTGTATTGATAATCTGCTCGCCGAAGAATTTCGCTCTTTTTCATCTTCGCCTCCCAGGGGGAATTCTTTCGTCTGCCTCCATTATACTTCGATCTTTATAATCGCCCGATGGCTTGTTACCAGCCCAGGTACTTGCCGAACAGCAGCCGCAGCTTCTGTTTTACCTCGGCTGGAATTACTTCGGGCGCGGTGAGGACGGCGTGCTTTGCAGCAGTTGCGCAGGCGCAGGCGCGTTCGGTGGGCATGGCGGCCACGGCTGCCTTTACAACTCTTGCGGCGTTGTCTGCGTTCTTGTGCAGCACGGCCACAATCTCTTCGATGGTGACCGCATCGTGGCCTTCGCGCCAGCAGTCGTAGTCGGTGACCATGGCGATGGTGGCATAGCAGATTTCGGCCTCGCGGGCGAGTTTGGCCTCCTGCAGGTTGGTCATGCCAATCACGTCCGCTCCCCAGCTGCGATACAGATTCGACTCGGCCCTGGTGGAGAACTGCGGGCCTTCCATACAGACGTAGGTTCCACCCAGCTTGCCCACCACGCCCACCTCGGCGCAAGCCTGGGCCGCGGCTTTGGCTACCGTGGCGCAGACCGGGTCGCCGAACGCCACGTGGCCCACGATCCCATCGCCAAAAAACGTTGAAATGCGATTGAAGGTGCGGTCGATGAACTGATCGGGCATGACGAAATCGGTGGGCTTGTGCTCCTCTTTGAGCGATCCCACGGCCGAAACGGAAAGGATGCGATCGACTCCAAGCTTTTTGAATGCGTAAATGTTGGCGCGGAAGTTAAGCTCGGACGGAAGGATGCGATGGCCGCGTCCATGGCGCGCAAGAAATGCCACTTTGCGGCCATCCATCTCGCCCACAACGAATACGCTCGATGGGTCGCCGAAGGGAGTTTCGACGTGCACTTCGCGCACGCTGGTGAATCCGGGCATGGAGTAAAGCCCGCTGCCGCCGATGATGCCGATCTCCGCTTGCGCCAATGCCTACTCCTCGAACGAGGGCTCTTCAATCGCCCGCGCGCCTGTGTTTGGTGAACATCTCAGTATAAAGGCAGGCCGCTCAGGTGGCCCAGTCGGGTAAAGGCCAAGTTACGGATTGCTCTCTACTCGGCAATTACATCCTGCGATCCGCTGGGAATCCCATTTGCGGCGGCCATCGTCAGAAAGTGGCGAGTTGGTTCGTCGGCGGGAAAGGACAAATCGATGCGGAGTTCCTGCAACGCGATGTCCTGCGTTGTGCCGAACGTCGTGAACATGGTGAATAGCCGCAAGTGAATGCCGTTGACGAGTAGTTCAATAGGCAGAACGGGGTCGAGGGGTTCGTTCAGCCTGAAGGCTTTACCGCCCGGTAAATCCGCGGCATCGCGCAGGTCCTGAAACAACTGCGCGGAAGGAGAGTTTGGGTTCGCGACAGCTTCACGGCGCAGCCTGTTGAGCAGCACGGAACTAGTTTCATTCCAATTGAGGATGTGGGGCCGCAGCCCGTCCATGGCAAACATCGAACGCATGAAATTGAGTGGGGAGCCTGCCGCAAACTTCGATATGCGGTCCGTCTCCATGCAAGCGGCGATGATCCGCGAGGCGGCTCTGTTTTTCATGACAATGTCCCATGCCGCGTCCGTGACGATCGCGGGATAGGGCTCCTGATGCTTGAGGATGCGATCCAGCGCCTCACGCGGCGGCTTCATCTCCGCAAGATCGAGAGGCCGTTCCCCGTAGAGTGGCGCGTAACCGGCGGCCAGCAGAAGTTCATTCCTGGTCCGCAATGAGAGGTCGAGGCCGCCTGCGAGTTTCAGGATCAACTCGCGACTGGGCTGCGCGCGTCCCGATTCAACAAAGCTGATGTGCCTTTGCGAGACACCGGTTGTAAGGGCGAGGTCGAGTTGGCTCGCGCATCGGATAGACCGCCATTCGCTGAGAATCGATCCAAACTTATTCTTCACTTTGCCCACTATAGCTCCTCAGGCGCGCAGGCCAATTATCTCCAAGGTAATTGCGGAGCACATCTGTTGTGCTTATCGTTGGCAAAGCGTAGGGCTTCGTAAGCCCATGCGCAGGGCGTAAAAGGTAATGCGGGCGAGGAGGAGGTTCATGCTGAAACCACGGATTCTGGTCACAGGCGCGACCGGGAAGACTGGCGCGGCAACCATCAAGCAACTACTGTCTCGGGGATTCCCCGTGCGGGCATTAGCCCGGCGGGAGGATGAACGCAGCGTGCGGCTCAGGCAGGCAGGGGTTGAAGTCGTCGTCGGCTCGCTCGAAGATGCGACGGACCTGCGGACGGCGATGACTGGCGTACAACGAGCCTATTACTGCCCCCCGCTGGAGCCGGGAACACTTCGCCGCGCAGCGCTGTTCGCAGCCGTGGCGCTCGAGAGCAAACTGGAAGCCGTCGTCGCGATGAGCCAGTGGCTGGCGGACCCAAGCCATCCGGCTGCCCATGCCCGCGAGAAATGGCTCAGCGAAAGACTATTTCAATGGGCTCCGGGCCTCGACGTCGTCACTATCAATCCTGGATTCTTCGCCGACAACTATCTGGTGGCGCTGGAGCCGATCGCACACTTTGGCCTGATGGCGATGCCCTTGGGCAATGGACTGAACGCGCCCCCTTCCAACGAGGATATTGCTCGCGTGATCGCGGGCGCGCTTGTCAACCCGGCCTCGCATGTTGGCAAAACCTATCGTCCGACGGGACCCGAACTATTGGCGCCGGAAGAGATCGCAGCGATCCTCGGCAAAGTGCTCGGGCGCAAGGTCAAATATCGAAATGCGCCGATCAAGCTGTTTCTGAAGGTGGCAAAATCACTTGAGATTGACGACTTTGTCCTCGAAGAGCTCTATTGGTTTTTGCTCGATTACCAGCGAAATTCCTTCGGGGAAGGAGCGCCGACGAGTGCGGTGCTCGATGTGGGGGGAGTGGAGGCCGAGCCTTTCGAAGCGACCGTTCAGCGGTATGTTGCAGGCTCCGCATTCCGTAACCGGACAATTGGATCGACTATGACCGCAATCCACAACCTCGTTGTGGGCCTGCTGACTCCAGCTCCAAATCCGGAGTGGATCGCGAGCCGCCTCAAATTACCATCGCTCAATCATCCGTCCCTTGCCGCCGACAGCGTCCCTTGGCTCGCCTCGCACACGATGCACCATGCCAGATTGAGAAGCGAGAAGGCTTTGTAGGTGCGGCGCTGCGAACTTAACCGAAGGGATTGCCCGGTGGCTGTCAAGCCGCCAGCGCTGTTCTTGAGCATCTGGCGGGCGCAGTCCATGCTTCCGGACGAGTGGATGGGAAGCTGGAAACTGCACAACTACCCACAGGCGAGCCTGACCGAGGTTACGCTTTACCCACCACAAACAGGGTGATCGACTGCGCGGGGAATGTATAGTTGCCGATGCTCCAGGGCGAACTTCCCGATGCTGGAGTTACCGTCACTGCGGTGGGCCCGACAATGGCGGCCAGGTTCGCGTTGCTGTAGAGAAAAGACTGCGCGCTGGTTCCAGGCGGGAACAGTCCATCGAGCCAGAGCGTGCTGGTCAGATCCCCGTAGGTCTTGTTAATGACCACAACTGTAACTGCGCCGTCGGAGGTTCGGAGGCCCCCGTAGACCGAGAGCACGCCTTGGTTGGCGCTGGTCGAGGCCAGCGCCATGTCCCCGAACATAGACTTCTTTCCATCGTAGTTGCGGTAGATTTCGTATGCCATGAGGCCGGGAACTTGCTTCACCGGGTCCGGCGGCCCCCAGAGGGTGGCCATGTCGAGGCCGTAGCTTCCGAAGATGCCCAGGATGTCGGCCTGCGCGACCGCGCCGTTGATGTTTTCCTGGCCACCCCAGTTGTACTCCGAAAAGGCTATCTTGGTGCCGGGGTAATCGTGCGCGACCCAGGCCTGGGCCATGGGGATGAGTTGCGGAGCCTGCAACGGGGTGGAACACGCGGAAGTGTAGTTGGCATCGGTTGTGTAGTTGGGTTGGGGCTCGTTGGGATCGGTGTAGGTGGGGTCCCAGAAGACGCGCGTGGAGTTGACCCGCGCCTGCTGCTCGCCGGTGTCTCCCGCAGTGGCCAAGCCGACGCCGTTGCCGTTGTAGGTGGCCGCAAAATAGGTGTGCATGTCGAGATAATCGAGCAGGCGAACTTTGTTGGCGGTTTCGTAGGCCGCGAATTGCTGGAGGTAGTACTCAATGAACGGGACGCCGCCGTGCGCAGTGCGATCTGTGGGACCGGCCCATGGCGCAAAGCAAGGGCCGGTGGCCCAGCCGTTTTCCATATCCTTCTTCGAATAAAAGTAATTCCACCAGTTGTCGACTACGGGTCCGTTAATCAGGGCGGTCGGATCGGCAGCCTTGACGGCCTGCGCTGTGGCAAGTTCGTTTTGCGTTACTTCGTCGTAAGTAGAGGCCACGGGATGAACGTCGCGATGCACGGCATCCCACCAGGCGGGTTCGTTGTCCAGGTCGTAGGCATACACGCCGCCCTGTGCGGCGGTGCCGAATTTGCTCACCAGATAGGTGACCCAGGCGTTGGCCCACGAGGGGCCAACGGGAGTGCTGGTAATGCTGGCCTCGCTCGTGGGGTCAGGGATGCTGCATCCCGATGCGCTTGTACAACCGCTTACGCCATCCGGGTACATGCCATCGCCGCAATTGGAATCGTATTGGTCGAAGGAAGACTGCTGGGGATAGGCGGTCGCGGTATAGCTGCAGGACGTTCCGTCCTTTGAAATCCAGCCAAGTACGTCCACCGTTCCCAGGGTTTTCGCTCCGATGGCGGCGTCGGCCTCCACTGCTATGTTGAATCCGCCGGTGTCTTGCTGTCCGGTGTTGCCGTAGTGGTTTTCAAAGTAATAGTCGCTGGCGGAGTTGACGACGTCGAGCACATAGTTGTAACGCTGCGAGCCATCGCCGCCCCAGCGATCGACCGGGAGGCTTATAGCCTGTGCCGCCGCCGTGTCGCTGCTGCTGTTGTAATAACTCATCCCATAGATGAAGGGGCTGATGGGGTGGGTCTGGTTGGCGGCGTCTACGGTTAGCGCGGGGCCGGCAGCCGTGGCAGGCGGGCTCAGGGTGACGGTAGCCGACCCGCTTTCGGCTGGGAACTCTGTGCTGGTAGCCGTAACCGTAACGGTGGCAGGAGCGGGGTAGGGAGTGATGTAAAGGCCGGTCGAGCTCAGCGTGCCGGGGCTCAACGCACTGCCAACGGGCGCGGCCACAGACCAGCTAACGCCGGTGCTGAAGCTGCCCGTGCCCGCCACCGTGGCCGCGAACTGCACCTGTGTCCCAATGGTGGCCGTACTGGGAGTGACCGTGATGGAAGTAATGGTGGGGCCGGTTGGGGTTGGCGTGGGCGCCGGAGTGCTGGAGCCGCTGCCGCCACAGGCCGTGAGCAGCAGGCTCAGCCTACCGGCCATCAAAACCGATGCAATCCAACCTATGTTTCTCATGCCGGAACTCCTGAATGCGGCTTTACCCATTGTGATTCGTCCTTTTTTACGCCAAAACGTGGCCACATACGTCCGCGGCAACCCAACTACCGCGGTATCACCAGCAGCGTGATGGATTGCGCCGGGAAGGTTGTGCTTAGCGTGCTGGTTGTGCTTCCCGACCCGGGCGGCGTAACCGGGATATTGGCCTGTTGCACGATCGCGGCCAGGTTGGCGCTCGAGTAGAGGTAGGCTTTGGCCGGCCCGCTCGCATTCACGTTTGCCAGCGAGAGCGTTTGCGTCTGGTCGGCGTATGTCTTGTTGATCACCATGACGGTAACCGCGTTGTCAGAGGTGCGCAAGGCTCCATAAACCGCCAGCGAGCCCTCGGCGTCAGCGCCCGCAGCCGCGCTGGTGGAGGCGAGCCCCATGTCTCCGAAGGTGGAGCGGGCCCCGTCGTAGTTGCGGTACATGGCGAATGCCATCATGCCCGGAATCTGCCCGGACGGATCGCTGGTTGGCCACATGGTGCCCAGATCGAGCCCTTCGCGGCCGAAGATGCCGAGAATGTCTGCCTGGGCAATGGCGCCATTGACGGCTTCCATCCCGCCCCAGTTGTATTCGTCGATGGCCAGTTTGGTGCCGGGATAATCCCTGGCTACCCACTCCCGCATCATCGGAATCAGTTGCGGAGCTTGCAGCGGCGTGTAGCAGCTCGCCGCGTAGTTTGAATCGGTACTGTAATTGGGCTGCGGGAAATTGGGATCGGTGTAGTTTGGATCCCAGAAGGCTCTTGTGGAGTTTAGCCGCGCCGTTTGTGCACCGGTATCGCCTGCCGGATTCAATCCCAAAGCTTTCCCATTGTAGGTAGCGGCAAAATAGGTGTGCAGATCGACGTAATCCAGAAGCCGCATTCCGTAGGTGGTTTCAGCTTGTTTCATCTGCTGCAAGTAGTATTCGACCATCGGAATGCCGCCGTGGGCCTTGCGGTCGAGCGGGTTGCTCCACGGCTGGTAACAAGGGCCGGAACCCCATCCGGACTCAATGTCTTTCTTGGAATAGAAGTAGGCCCACCACCAGTCGATGACCGGGCCGCTCACCTCGGCGGTGGGGTCGGCGGTCTTGATGGCCAGAGCTGTGCCAACGCCGCCGTTTGTCACTTCGTCATAGGTAAATGGAACTGGATGCACGTCGAGGTCGTTCGAATCCCACCAGGTGGGCTCGTTGTCCAGGTCGTAGATGGCCACGCCTTTCCCATTGCCGCCGGCTGGATTTCCAGGTCCATAATGATTCACCAGGGAGGTGACCCACCCGCCTGTCCATGTGCTCTGAGCCCAGGCTGCATTCACTGCCGAGGCGGGCGGCGGCGCCGGAGCCGGTTCGGGAATGCTGGTTACATCGGGGTTGTTTCCGGTAATGGTACAGCCGCCGGTTGCTGTACAACTGTTCACGCCATCGGCGTACATGCCATCGCCGCATCCGCTGGGCGAGTAGGACAATTGATTTGGATAGGCGGACTGCGGGAAGGCGCACGACGTGCTGTCCTTCGCCACCCATCCCAGCACCGGTACAGTCCCCAGGGTCTTGATGCTGTTGCTGTTGTTGCTGTTTACCAGGGCGTCGAATGCGCTGACTCCGGGCACCGCCAGCCAGCCGTCTCCGCCTGTGCCTGTCGAGTTTTCAAAGTAGTAGTCGGCGATGGAATTGGTGACGTCCAACTGGTAGTTGTAGCGCTCGGTGGAGTCTCCTCCCCAGCGATCGATGGTGATGTTGGTTGGCGCCACCGCGGCGGCATCTGCCGCGGATCCATCCAGGAGATAGGCGTCCATGCCATAAATGTATGGGCTGATGGCGTGGGTCGGGTTGCCAGCGTCCACACTGAGCGTTAGTCCCGCAACCTGAGCCGGCTGGTTCAGGGTGACCGTGGCGGAGCCGGTGATGCTCGGGAACTGTGTGCTGGTGGCGGTGACGGTGATGGTCGGCGGAGCCGGGTAGGGTGTAGTGTATTCGCCAGCAGCGGTCATCGTGCCCAGACTCTGTGTGAATCCGGGTGGACCCGCGTAGGACCATGCCACCGCGCTACTGAAATCGCCCGTCCCGGAGACCGTGGCCACAAACTGCACCTGGGTTCCTATGGTTGCGATGGTCGGCGTGACAGTGATCGAGGAGATGGTTGGTCCAGTTGGAGCGGTGACCGTGGAAGCGCTCCCGCTGCCGCCGCAGGCCGTGAGCGCGAGGCTCAGCCCGCTTGCCAGGAAAATCGCTGCAACCCAATGGGTGTTTCTCATGCTGGCTCTCCAAAACCCGCTGGGTTCAGTCGCGGCCCTGTATTTGGGTTGCGGGGAGAATCCCAACGCTAAATCAATTTAATTCCGGTCCAGGATGTGTCCGACGCACAGGGATTACGCCGCGGTTCCCGGTCCCATGGCAACGAATTCTACTCCCGCGCGGGTGGGGGGCACAATGGCGTGCGACCGGCCGATCGTGGAAGGTTGCGGCGATGGCCGCTGGGAATCCGCTCAAGAAATTCTTGCCGCCTCTGTCACAAAAGGAAGTTTCCTACCACTTGAATGCGGGACAAGAAAAATAGAAGAGCGTTTTGCGCCTATATCTTGTGACGGGTTCTGCAAAAAACTGAAACCCGGTTTCAGCTCAGGAGCATCCAGGGCAGCGTCCGGTCCTAAGGTTGCCTCCCGCTTTTGACCCGGCGCGCAGGTTCTGAATATTCGAATTGCTTTTAATGCGTCTTTGCGCTGCCATCCGCCGCGCGACGACCCCAACCCGGTCGAGAGTTCGTCCCGGCACTATGGAGACACCGAAAATGCCTGCCAGATTGAAGAATCTTTCCCATTCGTTTGCCATCCGCCTTGTCACCGCGCAGTGCGCGCTTGCCTGCCTTTTTCTGCTTGGGTTTGCGCCCCGCGTTTCAGCACAGATGCAGTTCGACGGTCTTGCGAGCGTGGTGCAGATAAGCGGTGAAACGCTTGCAGGGCAGAATCACTCGGTGGCTGATCCGGCGGGCAACCTGTACATCTCCGACCCGGTGAACAACCAGGTTCTTAAGGTCACAGCGGAGGGAGTCGGTTCCGTGCTGATTCCGTCGAGCACGCTGATCAATGGCACGGCGATGAGCGGCCCCGCCGGGTTGGCGCTGGACAACACCGGCAATCTGTACGTTGCGGATACCTACAACGACCGAATTGTGTTTCTGCCCCCCGGCGGCACGCCGACGCTGCTGGCTATCAGCGTAGCCAACGTGGTGCAGCCGACCAACCTGGCAGTGGATGCAGCCGGGAATGTGTATGTCTCCATGTTCGCCAATCAAGGCATCTATGAGATTTCGCCGCCGAATGGGAATGTGACCGTTGTTGCCACAGCCCCCTATACCTTGAGCAATCCCCAGGGCCTGGCCGTGGATACCACCGGCGCGCTCTACATTGCCGACACCGGCAATGCCCGGGTGTTGAAGGAGGTCGGCGGAAATGCCACCTTGATCGGCACGGGAAGCATCTCACTGGGTCTTCCCGTGGGCGTCACGGTCGACGACTTGTTCAACATCTATGTCGCCGATGCTTCCAACAGCCAGATTGTAGCGCTGCCCGCGGCGGGAATGCCCTACGTATTGAATACCGGCGGCCTGACTTTGTCGGCTCCAGTGGGAGTGAGCTTCGACGGCCAGCCCAATGCGTACATCATGGATCAGGGGAACAACCGGATCGTCGAGATCGAAAACACATCGGTGAACTTTGGACAGGTAACAGTGGGCACCGGACCGGGAGTCACGATCGGGCTGAACTTTACAATTCAACCGGGCACGCAGGTGGGCGGAACCTCGATTCAGACGTCGGGATCGCCGACTGCGGATTTCACCATACAAAGCACCACCTGCACCTACGGAACAGCCGCGTCGAGCTGCACGATCCATATCACCTTTCTGCCTGAAACTCCCGGCGTGCGGACGGCGATACTGAAGATTGGCGGCCAAAGCGCGAATACTCTGGTGACAGTGCCTCTTGCAGGCAAAGGGGTTGGCCCGGTGATCGCGTTCACTCCGGGCATTCTCTCCACCGTCGCGGGCACTTACGGCGAATACGGCGCGCCGAGCGGCCCCGGCAACTTCTACCTTGCGGACTACGCGCTGCTTGAAGAGCCACGCGACGTTGTGCTGGATGGCGCGGGAGACTTCTACTTTGTCGATTACGGCAACTACGCCATTCGCAAGGTGACTCCCGCCGGGTACATCACAACTGTTGTAGGAGGCAACGGGCCTGGGACGCTATTTTCGAATCCCGCCAACGGCGACGGCGGGCAGGCCACAAGCGCAAACATCGTACCGTTGTGGGGACTTGCACTCGACGCAGCCGGCAACATCTACGATGCCGATTACGGCTGGGATCAGATTCGCGAAGATACGGTTTCAACCAAGATCATCAACGGCTTTGCCGGCTATTGGAACTACTACTATGGCCGCAACGGATATAGCGGCGACAACGGCCCCGCAACCGATGCCACCCTCACCAATCCATGGGGCGTGGTGGTGGATGGAAATGGCAACGTGATCTTCTCCGACTACGGCAACCAGGTTGTCCGCAAGGTTGCGCCGGACGGAATCATCACCACCATCGCCGGAAACTATACGCTCGGATATGGCTATAGCGGCGACAACAAGCCGGCAACCCAAGCGCAACTCGAAGGGCCCGAGGGGCTGGCGGTGGACGGGGCGGGCGACATGTACATTGCCGACACCTTCAACAACGTGATTCGCGAGGTTACGCCGGACGGAATCATCCACACGATTGCCGGCAACCACGCGGCGGGGCCCGGATACAGCGGCGACAATGGGCCGGCCACCAGCGCGCAGCTCGATTCTCCCTCAGGGTTGACCCTGGATGGCGGCGGCAACCTGTATATCGCCGACTACGGCAACAACGCCATTCGCATGGTGACGCCGGGAGGAACCATTTCGACGGTTGCGGTGCTTGGACCCTGCAACCCGCCGAACAGTACCCAGACCTGTTACACGGGAAGCGTGCCGGGCGTACACGACAGAACCAGCCCCGGAGCCGGCACTCTTACCTTCCAGCCGTATGGGATTGCCGCGACGCCGGGCGGCAATCTGTTCTTCTCCGACGAGGCCGGCAACGTGATAGACAAGGTGGACGTTTCCGATCCGCCTTCGCTCACCTTTGCCGCAGTCCCGTTGGGTCAGTCCACCAGCCAGCAGGATGTAACCATCCAAAACCTGGGCACTGCAAATCTGGTGATAAGCCAGATTTCCATCTCGGGCGAATTCACGTTCGGCACGGATACGACCTGCAATTTGACGTCAACCGAAACGCTGGCCCCCGAAGCAAGTTGCGTGCTGGGAATCGCTTTCTCGCCGCTGGCGTACGGCAGTTTCCCAGGCAGCGTCACAATCAGCGACAACAGCCAGGGCACTAACGGGGACACGAAGACCATCCCATTGAGTGGAAGCGAGCCCGCGCCACCGCCGGCCCCGGCAGTGCTGACCACACCCACTCCGGGCAGCGTGCTGACAAACACGAGCCAGGCCTTCTCATGGACAGCCGGAGTATCCGTTACGGCTTACTGGTTCAACCTGGGCACTGCGGCCGCAGGTGCGAACGCGAAGAACATCTTTAACTCGGGGCCAATCCAGGCTCTTACCGAGACTGTGAATCTATCGTCCCTGACTGTGGGCGAGACGATTTACGCCACGCTCTATTCGGAAATCAACGGAACGTGGGAGCCCGCAGTGTACACCTACACGTACGGTACGCCGGTGCCGGCTACGCTCGCGTCTCCGGTCGCGCCCGGCCCGCTTTCAACCGCCAGCAACACGTTTACCTGGGCTGCCAGCCCTGGAGTCACGGACTACTGGTTCAACCTGGGCACCGCGCCGTCCGGAGCGAACGCAAAGAACATCTTCAACTCGGGATCCACGACAGCTCTCAGCGAGACCGTGAATCTGTCGTCGGTGGCAACTGTCGGCGAGACCATTTACGCAACTCTTTACTCGTACATCGGCGGGACCTGGGTGCCGGAGACGTACACCTTCCATGTGGGCACGCCGACACCGGCGACGCTTGCATCCCCGGTAGCGCCGGGTCCGCTGTCCACAAGCAGCAACACATTCACCTGGGCCGCCAGCCCTGGCGTGACGCATTACTGGTTCAACCTAGGCACTGCGTCATCTGGAGCGAACGCAAAGAACATCTTCAACTCGGGATCGACGACGGCTCTGAGCGAAACGGTGAACTTATCCACGGTGACAACTCCAGGCGAAACGATCTACGCAACCCTCTACTCGTACATCAACGGAAGCTGGGTGGCGGAAGTCTACACCTTCACAGTGCAGTAGAAGAACGGATGGACCGACGCCGCCTTCTCAGGAGGGCGGCGTTGGCATGTCCCTGGATAGAGGCAGGCATCGAGCTTCGATTGAATCTTAGACCGATTCGAAATCTGTTGTAATCTATTTTTAGATCGCTTCGGCGGCACGGCGTTTCTACGATTCCCGCGGTGAGCCCGGGATGCCGGACTTTCTTTTCTCGAGGCAGGCAGAAGCTCAGTGACAATTCAAAACCAGCAGCGGCGAGGATGGGTTCTGATTGCGGCAATCGCGATCGGAATCGCGCTGGTGTTGATGATGGTTCCCCATAGCGATTCAGGGAATGCCGGGGCCTGGGTTGCGATTCTGCCTATTTTCCTGGTTGGAATCATCTCTCCTCTGAGCCTGCTGCCGCGCCTTGCCTTCGAATACATCGGCCGCACGCCGGAAGCTCCGGTTCTGCCTGGACGCTTCCAGCGGCCACCACCCCTCTCACTCGCTTAACTCTCTCGACATGGTCTGGAACTTCACGGCAGCTCAGGCTGCTTTGTGTCCGCGACCTATTCATTCAAGAGATTTTGCCTGCGATCTTGAGGGGTGTTTATGCGCGTCGATGTCTATTCTGTCTTGAGTCTGTTTGCGGCTGCGCCATTTGTGGCGATTGTTGCGATTCTGTGCTGCTTCCAGTTGCGGCGGGTGAAGTGGCTGCGCAATCCCCGCACCGGGAAGCGGCTCTTTGGGGTGCAGGCTTCCGCCGCAGGGCTGGGGATGGCATTTCTATTCCTGCAATCGTTTTACAAGCCGAACCTGGTGCATGAAATTGAGGTCCGGCAGCAATTGGACGTGGATGAGGACGACGAGGGAGATCCGGAGACGCCGGCGAAGCAATTGAATCGGCAATTGAAGCGGATTCGAAGGGGAGAGCCGGTGGACAGGCTGGAGTTGCGGATTTGAGTTGCGGTGGAAGTCCCAGGTCTCAAAATCGAGACCTGGGGCACCCGGCACCGAGCCATTGGCGCGCCGCGATGAACCGGTGCAAGGCGGCGCTTGCAACCCCCACCATTTACACTGGTAGACGGAGAATCCTGTGTTTTTCGATAAGATACTTACCAAGATTTTTGGCACGGCGAACGAGCGGATAATCAAGCGGCTGATGCCTTCGGTGGCCAGGATCAACGACCTGGAGCCTGAGACAAAAAAACTCACGGATGAGGAGTTACGCGCAAAGACCGTGGAGTTCCGGGCGCGGATTGCGGCGCATCTGGCGGAGAGGTTGAAGGGCTTTGAAAGCCCCGAGGAGCTGAAGGCGGCAGGTCGAGAGGCCGAGCGGGAGGATGTTGACGACCGGAGAGCGGCCGAGCAGGTGCTGGCCGAGCGCGAGGCGCTGGACGAGGTGTTGCCCGAAGCGTTCGCGGTGGTGCGCGAGGCGGGTTGGCGCGCGGTGAAAATGCGGCATTTCGACGTGCAGTTGATCGGCGGCATGGTGCTGCATAGCGGCAAGATCAGCGAAATGAAGACCGGCGAAGGCAAGACGCTGGTGGCGACGCTGAGCTGCTATCTGAACGCGCTGGCGGGGCACGGGGTTCATGTAGTGACGGTGAACGACTACCTGGCCAAGCGCGATGCCGAGTGGATGGGAAAGATCTACGAGTTTCTGGGACTGACGGTGGGCGTCATCGTCCACGACCTGGACGACAATGAGCGCCGGGCTGCCTACGCGGCCGACATAACTTACGGGACCAATAACGAGTTTGGGTTCGACTACCTGCGCGACAACATGAAGTTCGAGTTAAAAGATTGCGTGCAACGGGGGCACTACTACGCGATTGTGGACGAGGTGGACTCGATCCTGATCGACGAGGCGCGCACGCCCTTGATTATCTCCGGGCCCACGGACCAGACGACCGACAAGTATGCGCGGGTAAAGAAGATCATTCCGGAATTGAAACTTGGCGAGGAGATTGAGTATAGCGACCATAAGCGGCAGGAGGAACTAGGCCTGGAACTGAACGAAGGCCAGAAGTACCTGACCGGCGACTACATTGTGGACGAGAAGCAGCGGACGATCGGGGTCACGGACGATGGATGGGTGACGATCGAGAAGCTGCTGGGGATCGACAACATTGCCGATGCCGAGAACTGGGACCTGAAGCACTACGTGGAGACGGCTATCAAGGCGCATGCTCTCTACCGGCGCGACGTGGAGTACGTGGTCAAGGACGGCGAAGTCATTATCGTGGACACCTTCACCGGGCGCTTGATGCCGGGGCGGCGCTGGAGCGATGGGTTGCATCAATCCATCGAGGCCAAGGAAGGCGTGAACATCCGCAAGGAGGACCAGACGCTGGCCACCATTACCTTCCAGAACTACTTTCGCCTCTACAAGAAGCTGAGCGGAATGACAGGCACCGCGGAGACTGAAGCGGCTGAGTTCGAGAAGATCTACAAGCTGGAGATAGTGGTGATTCCGACCAACAAGCCGATGCGGCGGTTGGAAAATCCGGATGTGATTTACCGGACGGAGAAGGAAAAGTACAAGGCGGTTGCCGACGACATTGCGATATTGCACGAGAAGAAACAGCCGGTGCTGGTGGGGACGGTATCGATTGAGAAGTCGGAGCGCCTGTCAGGGATTTTGCAGCGCAAGGGCGTGAAGCACGTGGTGCTGAATGCGAAGTTCCACGAGCGCGAGGCGGAGATTGTGGCCCAGGCCGGGCGGCTGGGAATGGTAACCATCTCAACCAATATGGCGGGGCGCGGGACGGACATTCTGCTGGGCGGAAATCCGGACTTCATGGCGCGGCAGGAACTGGTAAAGAAGGCGCGTGCGCGGGCCATCAGCGCCAATGAGGGAGCAATCAATCCCATGGCGCCGGCGGGATTCCTGCGGTTCTACTACAACGGGCAGGAGTTCGAGGTTGCCGAGCCGGATTGGGCAGAGGCTTTCAAAGGTCATGCGGATGAGGCTTTGAAAGATCACGAGCAGGTGATCGAGGCAGGTGGTCTGTTCATCCTGGGGACTGAAAGACACGAATCGCGGCGCATCGACAATCAGCTCAGGGGACGCGCGGGGCGGCAGGGCGATCCCGGCGAATCGAGATTTTATCTGTCGCTGGAAGACGACCTGATGCGGATCTTCGCCAAGCAGTGGGTGAGTACGCTGCTGGAGCGGCTGGGGATGGAAGAGGGCATGCCGATCGAGGGGAAGATGATCTCCAACCGGATCGAGGCCGCCCAGAAGGCAGTGGAAGCGCAGAACTTCGAGTCGCGCAAACACCTGCTGGAATACGACGATGTGATGAACAAGCAGCGCGAGGCCGTATACGGGGTTCGGCGGCGGCTGCTGGAAGGCCTGGACCAGAAGGATCTGATTCTGGAGGACTACGTCGGAGGCATCTTGAGCAGCGCGCTGGATGAGTTTGCCGGCGAGAAGCTGCATCCCGATCAATGGAACATGAAAGGCCTGGATGAGCGGCTGCTGGGCCAGTTCGGGCTTAATATGAGCGCGACTGGCGTACCGGCGCAGGAATTGGGCCGTCACGAGCTGGGCGACAGCTTGTTTGAAAAGCTGAAGCAGGATTATGAGGCCAAGGAGAAGATTCTATCGGCGGCAACCATGCGCTATCACGAGCGGATGGTGATGCTGAGCGTGATCGACGGGCTGTGGAAGGAACACCTGCTGAACATGGATCACCTGAAGGAGGGGATCAGTTTACGCGGCTATGCGCAGCGTGACCCGCTGGTGGAATACAAGCGCGAGTCCTTCGACATGTTCGAGGCCATGATGCTCAAGTTCCAGGAGGATACGGTCCGGTACCTGTTCCGGATGCAAATCCTGGGGCCGGACGGGCAGCCGGTGAATGCCGCGCCCGAGATTCGGCGGGAGATTCCGAAAGCTCCGCCGGTGGCCAGCGCGGCTGCACGGCCGCCAGGGTCGGAGGGAGCGACTTTGACGGCTCCGACCCAGGAGATACCGATATCGACGCGTCAGCCCTCGACGACCATCGACGCATTGGAGAAGGAATTCCAGCGCAAGAAGCAGCGTGAATTGGCGGCGGCCAGCAGGTCGGGTGGCGGGGATGCGAGCCAGCCGGCACAGCGCCGGACCGGGGAAAAAGTGGGACGCAACGACCCATGCCCATGCGGATCGGGAAAGAAGTACAAGAAGTGCCATGGGGCGGAGAAGTGAGTGAAGCAGTGGACAGTGAACAGTAACGGATCCGCTGAAGATGGGGTTCCTGGCCGCAAGAAACTCGCTGCTTTGAAAGGACATGACTTCAGACGTGCCTCCATGGACTTTCGGCCCACCCAAAGGGATGAAAACACGTACGCTGGGTGCCCCTGGTCTGGATTCTCAGACCAGGGAATGCACGAACCCATATTCGCCTCTTCTTCCCCAATTTTCGACCGTGCCGCAAAGGCCATGGAATCAACCTGGGCTTCAGCCCCCGAGGCATGTCTTCCGCCAATTTCATCCGAGATCCCGAGTTTTTCGCGACCCCTTTATGCCGGATTGCCTGGCGCTGCAGCTGCGCGGGACTGGTTCAAGGCTAGCAACCGCCCCAGGAGTTCGTCGTTGGTGACGGCGGCTGGCCAGCCGTATGCGGCAAAGACCGCTTCGTCGAGCTTGCGGTGGGCATTCTCAAGCCATTTGGGCCGCTTGTTGTAGAGGTTGGTCAGGGTCAGCTTGGCCAGGGCCTCCGGCGCGGCATCGGGCGGATTGAGCCAGTTGTCGCGCTGGCGCACCAACTCCCGCGCGGCTTTGGCAATGGCTTCGACAAGCGGCGAATCTTTCGGCTCGCTTCCCGGTGGCCATGGGAATGGAAACGTCTCGAAAGTCGAGGTGGGGGTGTAGCGAGGCCGGTCTTCCAGTTGCGTCCCCATATGCAGGCCCCAGACCTCGTGCGCGCGGGAGTGGAGCACGCCGAAAAAGTAATCGTCTGAACGGGCGAAGACGAAGGCTTGGTGATCTGGAAGGACTTCCGGCGGGAGCCAGACAAAAATGCGATATTTTGAAACGGTTGGTGTTGCGATGTAGCGCGGCAGTTTGGCCACCGCTAAGCGGAGATCCGGCCGCGGCTCGCCGTGAATCCACCATTTGACCCGATAACCTTCGCGGTTGTTCTCCAGCCGCTTTTCCCACACATGCCCCCGCAAATACTCAAACGGCAACTCATAAAGCGCTGCCTCTTCCTCCGGCATATCTACGCCAAAATCGATGATGTACATGCCACGCGGGCGGCGGGTGATGTCGAGGGCGTTGACCCAGGGCCGCACCACGTCGGAGTTGGGCCTGCCGTTGGGATTGAGCGGCGCAGCCAGCATCTTGCGCGCGGTTTCCGGATCGAGATCGAAGGCTCCCACCTTGGTGGTGCCCATGAAGCAGATGTTGGCGTTCTCGGGAAGATGCATTGCACGCGTGGTATCTACTCCAGACGTTAAATCCGGATGGATTCTCTCGACCGACGCTCCGTCCAATGTCCGTGCGCTCTCGCCGCCTGCGTCGAAGCCGACGATGGAGATATGCACCGCAGCACCTTCATTCACCCAGTTGCGATCACTCCAGGCCATGAAGATATTGCCGGTTTCGGCGATCCGCTTGAGCACCTCGCGGCTGGCTCCGCCGCGAATGCCCTGCGTGGCCACCAGCCCCACGGCGCTTGCCTGCTTGCGCTGGACCATCGCCCGGGCCTTCTCAAACCAATAGGTCACCAGGTCGGCCTCGGCGGGGACACGGTCTTGGTAGAGCTTCAGCAGGCTGTCCACATAGGCGTCGCCGAGGTTGCGGCGCAGCAGTTTCCCGCCCAGAAACGGCGGGTTGCTGACGATGAAGTCGGCTTCGGGCCAGGCCGGTTCGATGGGATTGCCTTCGGCGTCCAGCTTCGGCTTGTCCTCGGTGTCGAGTTCGAGAATTGCGTCGCAGTGCTGGATATTCGAGAGCACGCGCAGAATCGGCTCTTCCGGCTCGCCCGGGTTATCCTTGCGCCACTGCAAGTAGCCGATCCAGACCACGACCGAGGCCAGTTCATGCGCGTATACGTTGGTTTCGATGCCGTAAAGCTGCGATGGGCTGACCTTGCAGGGCAGGTAGGCCGGCAGGCGGCAATCGGCGGCGAAGACCTGCGCCTCCTTCCAAAGGTCCAAAAGTAGCCACAGCGCCAAATAGAGGAAATTGCCGCTGCCGCAGGCCGGATCGAGAATGCGGACATGCGAGAGCTCCTCCATCCAGCCGATTACTTTGTCTTCCAGTTGAATGCGTAATTGGGCGCGCGCGCCGATGCTCGCGGTTTCCATGGCGGCAGCAATCTCTTCCGCTCCGGCCTTGACCTCGCTCCAGCGCCGGCGCAGCGGAGCCATCAGCACCGGCTCCAGAATCAGCAAGATGTCTTCTTTGACGGTGTAGTGCGCGCCAAGTTGGGCGCGCTTGCCGTCGTCAAGGATGCGCTCGAAGAGGGTGCCGAAGATGGCCGGCTCGACGCGGCTCCAATCCAAATGCGAAGCATTGCGTAAAATGCCCATATCTTCGGGGGTCAGATCAAAGACATTTGAGTCATCCGGGCGGAAGAGGCCGCCGTTGAAGTGGTGGATGCTGATATACCCGAACGCCTCGTCCCCGGTGGCCATGGCGGCGAAGAGATTGCGGAGTTTGCGAACAAACTTTCTTGGTTCCTGGCGATCTGTCTCGATCATCTTGCGGAAGATGTTGTCCGGGAGCAGCCCCACGCTGTCAGCGAAGAGGCAGAAGAGCAGCCGCATGATGAACAGTGCCAAAGCCTCGTTGTCCGCCTTGCGGGCGCGCAGATTGTCTTTGAGCTTGGTGAATTCGTCCGCAGCCTTTTCCGTTACGCGAACTTCGAGCGCGCCGGGCTTGAGCTTCTCGGGCTCCTGAAAGACGGCGCGCAGAATTTCAAGCGCGGAAAGGTCCGAGCCGGGGATGGGAACTGGCTGCATCAGGTCGTCGAGCGTGAACCTGTAGACCAGCGGCGGCGTGTTGGTGAAGTTGGTGTGAACCTCAAAGTGGAGGAAGTCGCAGACAACCAGAAGCGGGGGATTCTCGAGGTCCTGGCGGTACTTGAGCAATTGCAGGTAGGCGGACTTGAGGTCCTTATGCTTTCCCTTGTACTCCCATCCGAAGAATCCGCGTCTCCACACGTCGGCAAATCCTTTGTCGTCGCCGGTTTTGTTAACGTGTTTTTCGAAGGTGTATTCGGTGCCCTTGGGGTCTCGGGCGGCCGGATGCGGCTCGCTCAGAATCTCGCACAGGTCGATGAAATGCGACTGCGAGCCCGCGCGCTCGGTCAACTCGCTGTCTTTCCAGCGGCGGATAAATTCGGGCAGGCTCAGCATCATGGCGTACCACGAGTTTACAGCGAGGGACGGGGCGAAGGTGTGGAGAAAACGAGGCTGGAGGTGACGAAAGAGACACTCGACTATGAAGGAGCGGGCACACGGACTCAGTTCCGCGCTTATCCGAAGAAGCTGAAGGACTTCTTCTTCTCGGGGACGGCGGGCAGGCCGCAGGCTGTTCTGGCCATTTGACGGATCGCTCTTGAGATGGGCGAGTCGCCCAGAGCAATGGGGGTGGCGGTGTTCTGGGTTCGGCGGGCAGTGGCGAAATCGTCGGGAATCTTCCACTGCGCGGGCTGGGTAAGGGCCTTGGTAATATGCGTGTCGTCGAAGAGCAGCGCGCTGGGGCTGTAACGGTTAATGACAATCTGGAGCCTGCGGCCGCGGGTGGGGAAGAACTGGGAGATGACGCGATTTGCGTTTCGGAGTTCGGAAACGCCGACCTGGGTGATGAGGTAGATGGTTGCGGAATCTTCAAACAGCAACGTGCCCCTCAGGTCCACTCTCGATCCAATATCAACGACCACCCAATCGAAGTTCAGGCGGGCGACGGCGAGGAGCTTGTCGATGGCGTCGTCGGGGGTGGGAATCTGGGTGAATTCCCTTGGCGCCGCAAGTACAAAAAGTCCGGAGCTATGCTTGGTGAGCAGGTTGTTTAGAAGACTGGAATCGAGGCGGGCCGAATCCTGAAAAGCGTTGGCGGTGGAGTACTCCGGGATCATGCCGAGGTTGAGCGCGGCGTCTCCCAGGGGTAGGCCGAGGTCGATCAGCAGGGTGCTTTTTCCCGACTCCTGGGCCAGTGAGACGGCAAAATTGGAAGCAATCGTGGTGACGCCGCATCCGCCTTTTACGCCCAGAAACACGAACATGCTGCCGGAAGTTCTGGCGGGCCTTCGCGGAGTCGGCTTGCGTACCGTAACGCGCGCCAGGGCATCTGCCATGTCGAGGACAGACAGGGGCAGAGTGAGGAACTCGCGGGCGCCCGCGCGCATGGATTGGATGAGCAGTTCCCGATCGGGCTGCGCGGAATAGACCATTACGGTGGTGGGGTCTTTGGCGCAGATCTTCGCCACCAGATTCAGCGCCAGGTCGGAATCGCTGTCGAGGTCGAGGATGATGACATCGAATTGCTGGTCGAACATCTCCGGCAATTCATCGGAGGCAGGGGGATAAAAGGGGAACTCCTGAATGACTAGCTTTCTCTCCGGAGCATGCCCATTGAGTTCATTCGCCTGGAACTGCCCGGTCGGTTGACAACCGGCCAAAGCATCGGAGACTGCAGCGCGCCTGTATTGGTCAGGGCCGATGAGCGCGACAGACAATTCGCCAGCATTGGGTTGGTCGGGATTCAGCTGAATGGCCGGCATGTGCAGTCGCTACTCCCGCGTATTGGTCACATTGCCAAGTTTAACCTGATATCCTTGGGAAGTCCGAGCCTTTTCTCAATCGAAACTTGCGTTTAGCCGCGGCGACGAGCCAGTTTGCTGTCTCTGGCGCGCCTCGAGGCCGGCTAAACTGGACGAGTATACGCCATGATCGCGGCCATCCATACCCTACGCCAAAACTCCTGCCACCGTACACGAGTTAGATGCGATTGCTTGTCCAAAGCGCTGTACCGCATGGGACGCCGCATTCACCCGAGGAAAAAAGGAACCTGTCGCCGGGAACCCAGGACTCCTTATGGCCTTCGCCGAATCGGCGGCAGGAGAGCTCCGCTATTGACTGAGCGCAAAGTTGACGTCCACCTCGACGGTAGACTGGCCGGAAGACTGGACAAATCTCCATTTGCGTACCGAGTCCTCCGCGGCGGTTTTCAGCGCCACGCATCCCGAGAGTGTCTTAACATCCGTTACCTTGCCGTCGGGGTCCACTGTTGCCTCGACCTTTACCACGCCGGAAATCTTCAAGCGCTTGGCGACTTCCGGGTAGACGGGCGCCACTTTGCTCTTCACAGGGCGGTCGTCCGCCGCCAGTGTGGGCATCGCCAGCGCGACGGTCAGCGCCAGCACGGCTGAGTGAAGCAGCCACATTCCGATTCGTCCTCCACAGCGTGTACGCATTTGAAAGCCGTTGTTTTTCATGAACCCCTCCTTAAACTTAAGAACTGCACAGGGGGGATATCGGCCTTCGCGAGAGCATCATGAGTGGATTCTTAATATTCAGATTACGGAGGAAATGGGCGCTGCCGGGTGCTTGGGAAGTGCCGGAAGGCTACCGTGCCGGGGAGGTTTGCGCCACAGCGTCGAATGTGAGGTCCTGGGCGGACGAAGCGTGCTGCAATCGCCAAAGCTCAAAGAGGCGACCGTAGCTGAGCGTAATGTAGTCGGCTGGTCCTATGGCCAGGCTGGCGGCCGCGCGGTCGATCCATTCATCGGGACCTTCCAGTTCGGCGAAGTTGCCGATGGGCGTCTCATCGACGACGCAGTGGCCCTCGCCTTGAGACCATTCGGTTCGCCACTTCTCGTAGCGAAAGGCGGGAACCAGGCCGAGGGAATGAAAGACCTGGGCCAGCGCATCGCCGTCGGAGACCTCGGTTTCAGTCTCGACGCGGTGCTTGTGGGTGTCTTCTCCGGGGCCAACGTCGGGAAGGCGCTTGTGGGTGAGGAGCCAACGGCCAGCGTAACTGCGGATGCGAAGGATCTCGGTGCGGGCGCGCATCTGGCGGTCGGGTGTGTCATAGAGGACGTTGCTCTCAAAGCTGCGCGGAGTTTGCAGCAGGAAGCTCGCGGACTCGAGGCGCGTGGTGAGGGCGGCAAGGTCGTCGACGCGGAATTTGATTTCGGTCTCGACGGACATGGTTAAGCAGTGAGTATACGGCAGCGGGCGGGGGACAGGTTGGCACTCGTGGCCGTTCATAAGACGAAACGTGGGCCCGTCAGCGGCGGCTGGGCCAAAGAGGCGACAATAGGTGCGTGAAGACACTGCGATTGGTTGTCGATCCCGATCGTCTTGAGACTCCCCATGCGGCGGAGGCGCTGGAGCGGGCGGCTGCGATTTTGCGCGGCGGGGGCCTGGTGGCGCTGCCTACTGAGACCGTGTATGGGCTGGGAGCGAATGCGCTGGATGAGGCGGCAGTGGCGCGAATTTTCAAGGCAAAACAGCGGCCGGCTTGGGATCCCGTGATTGTTCATATTTCGAGCCCGGAGATGCTGGAGAGGCTGGTTGAGGAGGTTCCGGAGGCGGCGCGACGGCTGATGGAGGCTTTCTGGCCGGGCCCGCTGACGCTGCTGATGAGGCGGATCGGGGCGGTTCCGGATGCGGTGACGGCGGGACGGGCGCTGGTGGGAGTGCGGATGCCGGCACATCCGGTGGCGCTGGAATTGATCCGGCAGGCTGGGGTTCCGGTGGCCGCGCCGAGCGCGAATTTGTTTGGGCACACGAGCCCGACGACGGCTGCGCACGTGCTCGAGGACCTTGATGGCAGGATCGACGCGGTGGTGGACGCGGGGCCGACAGGGCTGGGTGTGGAATCGACCGTGCTGGATGTGTGTCAGAGTCCGATGGTGATTTACAGGCCGGGGGCGATTACGGCGGAACAAATTCGCGCGAGTGCGGGGGCGGTGGTCGAGTTCGAGGCCGGGGACTTGGCCCAGACGCCGCGGGAGGCAATGCCGTCGCCGGGAATTGGGCTGCGGCACTATGCGCCCAGGGCAAGGCTGGTGCTGGTGGAGGGCGAACCGGGGCTGCTGGGTAAGCAGCTTGCCGAGGCTGGCTTGCGTTGGCCGGGGGAACGGTTGGGAGTGTTGCTGCCCGCTGAGGTTACGATTGAGATTGAGGGTGCGGTTTTGTTTCCCTGGGGGCGGTGGGCTGCGCAGGAAGAGATGGCGCGGACACTCTACGCGGGATTGCGTGCGCTGGACGCGCAGGGATGCACAGTGATTCTTTGTCCTGTTCCGCCGGCGGAAGGGATTGGGGCGGCGATTCGCGACCGGCTGATAAAGGCGGCGTACAAATGACAGATCGCAGCTTTTCACTGTCATCTGTCACCTGCCGTCGCTACTAGCCGTTCTCCCCCACCTTGTACATGTATTTAATTGCGGATTTGTAGACAAGCGTCTTCGAGCGCCCGCGGACTTTCAGCGAGTTGCGGTCGTACCACTCGATGCAGCCCTCGATTTGTTCGCCGTCTTCTAGCACAATGACCATTTGAGTTTGCGACTGGATCTGTTTTTGCAGGTAGAAGAGCTCGGCGTGGTGTTGCCGATGGGGCTCGTCTTCCGCGATATGCGCCGGGAACCGGAATGGTGCGGGTGCGGGCAAACTCTTGCGGGAGCGGCTTTGCCTGAGGGCAGGCTCGGGGCCGCTTTGGCGGCGGATGGCGGAAAGAACGGCCTGACTGCTGACGATTGCCATGGGGAAAACTCGCCTCGCTGGTTCAAAGTAAAATCCTAGTTCGCCGCCGGTTCCATGCAGGTGAAGAATGAAGCACTGCACGAGGGATGGATTCCCGCTGACCGGGGGCATCACCCGTTGAGTAAGGAGCTTTCTTGAGCCTAATTGCATGATACGGCGGATTTGACTGTATGACGGCGGAAAACGCCTGAAAGACGCCCCACAGGTGCAAAGGCTGGAAATTCTTGTTACCGAAAAGATGCGATGGGCCGGGCGGAGGTTGCTTCCCTTCAAGTCCAGACGGAGACGGCGCTAGTTGCGTTCGAGGCTCACCGCCATGGCGTCGAGCGAAAGAGAGCGAAGGAGGTTGCGGCGCATGCCCTGCTCCACCTGGGCGAGGGCTCTTGCGGCGGAGTCGATCCAGTCAAGACCGGCACCCTGGGCGCTGAGGTTTTGAGCCAGGCTGGCTAGCTCGGAGGCCAGATCGATGTTGCGGATGAGGCGGGGCGTTCCGGCAGCGATGAGAAGCAGATCTTCGAGAAGGCTGCCAGCGGCGCGCAGCAGGTTGATGGTTTTCTCCTGGCCGTCCGCGCCGGCCCGGTAGCTCTCGGTCGCGTGGAAGAGTGCGGAATAGTCGGGCTCGCGGAGCGCGGTGCGGAGCAGAATCAGCGCGTCCTGCCGGCTGGTGAGGTATGCTCCGAGGTCGATGGTGAGCGCGCGGCCGACAGCGCCTTCCGCAAGGCGGGCGGCAAGAGCGCGGTCGGCCGGCTTGAGTTCGGGTCGGCGCACGGCCAGCAGGGATTCGAGATCGGAGGCGGGGATGGCGCCAAGCCGGTGGATGACGGCGCGGGAGCGGATGGTTGGAAGCATCTCCTGGGGATTCTCGGTGAGCAGGATGAGCGAGGTGTGGTCTGGGGGCTCTTCCAGAACTTTGAGCAGGCTGTTGGCCGCCTCTTTCATGAAGGCCGACGAGGTGAAGATGGAGAACGAACGCCTGGACTCGACCGGCGGCCGATAGTAGGCAACATGAATGACCTGGCGGACCTGGCCCAGCTTGATGAGCAACTGCGGTGGGTCCGGCGGGACGATCAGCACGTCTGGGTGGGTCTGGATGAGGATGCGAGTCTCGCGCTTGTCGGTTTCGCGCAGGGCGTCGCGGGCCTCGACGGCTTCGGCTACCAGGGTTTCGAGATTGGCGGAGTCCGCAATCCGGCGGCAGTTGGAACAATGGCCGCAGAAGTCGGGCAGGCCGTCGGACTCGGTGGGGCTGAGGCAGTTTACGGCTTTTGCCAGCATCAGGGCCAGAGTGTACTTGCCTGCTCCGGTGGGGCCGGCGAGGATGAGCGAGTGGGGAAAGCGCTCGGCGCGGATCGACTCGCGGAGATGGGTGACGGTTTGCGTGTTGCCAAGAAAGTCCTGAAAGCCCACGGATTGAGTTTAGAGCATTAGTGACGATGCTCAGGTACAGAGGTGCAAAAATGTGTCAATCAAACTTGACAACCTCTCACGTGTTGTGTAAAGTTTACTTATCTTTTAGTAAAGGAAACCAACTATGACACGCTCCCCAACTATGAAAGGCTCACTGATCACACCTGCTGGCCGGCGTTTGATGTGGCGCTCTGCCGTAATATCCGTTTTCCTCATTTCGTTCGCGTTCTTCTCGATTTGGGCGTTTTATCACTATCGCCCCACTGGCCCGATGGCCTGGCTGCTGGCCCTTCTCCCGTCGCTGGGCATCATTGGGCAAATGGCAGTCTTCGGTGTGTACCTGTCCGAAGAGAAGGATGAACTCAATGTCGCGATACTTGTCAAGTCGATGCTTTGGAGCATCGGCGGAACGCTGTCTGTGACCACCGTCTGGGGTTATCTAGAGGCCTTCGCCCACATTCGGCGCCTGGAACTGCTCTGGGTTTACCCGATCTTTGTCGTCTTTCAGACTATCTCCAGCTTGCTGGTCAGGTGGAGGTACCGATGAAAAACCGGCTGCGGGTACTGCGTGCTGAACGGGACTGGTCGCAGGCGGATCTTGCCGAACGGCTGGAGGTGTCGCGCCAATCGGTAAACGCGATCGAGACGGGGAAGTTCGACCCGAGTCTTCCGCTGGCGTTCAAGTTGGCGCGGCTGTTTGAGACGACGATCGAGGAGATTTTCACGGATGAGGCGAACGCCTGAGGGAATGCGCCGAGCGTCTGCTCAAGAGATGTAAGATGGCTGCCAGGAAGTTTCGTTCAAGAAAGGGATGGCTGCAATGAAGGGGACCGCGCTGGTTGTTCTGGCAGTTGTGGGGATTGGGTGCGCAGTTCAAGTGCAGGCGCAGGGGCAGGCAGGAACTGCCACGCCGCGAGTTGAAGCCGCACAATCGCAGCCTGTACCGGCTGTGCTGCCGGGCAATGGGCTGGCGCAACACGACTTTCTGTATGTGGGCGAGTCGCATAACAGGAATATCCGCATTGTGCGCGGGGGAAAGATTGTTTGGAGTTACAGCGATCCCGCGGGCAAGGGCGAGATAAGCGACGCGGTGATGCTTTCGAACGGAAACATCCTGTTCACCCACCAGTATGGAGTTACCGAGATTACGCCGGAGAAGAAGGTGGTGTGGAGCTACGACGCACCGGCGAACCACGAGGTTCACACCGCGGTTCCAATTGGAAAAGATCGCGTGTTGTACATCCAGAACGGCGACCCGGCCGTGCTGCGCGTGGTAAACATTGTGACCGGGGCAACGGAACGGGAGTTCCCGCTCAAAACCAAACAGCCGCCAAGCACGCATGGGCAGTTCCGGCACGCACGGCTCACCGCGCAGGGCACGCTGCTGGTGGCGCACCACGATCTGGGCAAGGTGGTGGAGTATGACTCGAATGGTAACGAGCTATGGTCGTTTCCGGGAGACGGGTCATGGGGAGTAACTCCGCTGGCCAATGGGAATGTGCTCATCACCGATCACCAGGGGGTGCGAGAGATAACGCGCCGGGGGGATGCGGTTTGGAGCTGGAAGCCTTCCGATTCGCCGGGCTTTCCGTTCGTGAGCCTGCAACAGGCGTGGCGGCTGCCGAATGGAAATACGGTGATCAATAACTGGGTGAACGAATGGGACGTTGCGCCCAAGGATATGGTGGGAACGCTACAGGCCATCGAAGTGACTCCGGCAAAGCAAGTGGTTTGGGCGCTGGCCTCGTGGACGGGTGAGCAGAATCTTGGGCCGGCAACGACAATCCAGTTTTTGGACGGGACGGCGGCGGAGGATGTGCATTTCGGCGAGTTCAAGTAGGAAGGCGGGGGAATGGGAGCGATGGAAAGCGACAAGGCTTTGAGGCAACATGTGGTGAAGCTGCTCAAGGGCGGCGACGCGCACGCGGATTTCGAGAAGGTGGTAAAGGATTTTCCAGCGGATTTGCGCGGCAACCGGCCCGAGGGCGCAGAACATTCGCCCTGGGAGGTGCTGGAACATCTGCGGATTGCGCAATGGGACATTCTGGATTTCTCTCAGAATGCGGAGTACAAGGAGCTGAAATGGCCGGATGAATATTGGCCAAAGACGGCTGCGCCCGCGGATGAAAAAGCCTGGGACCAGAGCGTGATTGCTTTTCGAAGCGACCTGAAGGCGATGTGCGATCTGGTGGCGGATGAGCGGACGGATTTGTTCGCGAAGATTCCGCATGGGGATGGGCAGACGGTTCTACGCGAGGCGCTGGTCGTCGCCGATCATAATGCGTACCATTTGGGCGAACTGGTGCTGCTCAGGCGGATGCTGGGGGCGTGGAAGTGATTCGACTCCCAGGTCTCAAAGGCGAGACCTGGGGCACCCCGCAAATGAACTTGCCGAGAACCAGACAGGTAGATGATCATGGAACCCAATCCGCACCTGGAGCAGTCCATGAATGAGGAGCAAATACGTGAAGCCCTCGATAAGCACTGGCACGCGTCGGCAGCTGGCGATGCAAACGCCGAGCACGAGATCTACGATGAGGATGCAATTTGCGATTATCCCCAGTCAGGCGAGCGAATCCTTGGACGGAGCAATCTGCAGGCTCTGCGGAGTCATCATCCCGGCAAGCCGTCTGGCTTTAACGTCAAGCGGATTCTAGGAAAAGATGACCTCTGGATCACGGAATACACCATCACCTATCAGGGACGACCGGCATACACATTGAGCATTATGGAGTTCCGCAACGGTAAGGTCATGCACGAGACACAGTATTTCGCAGATCCCTTCGAGGCGCCGGCCTGGCGGAGCCAATGGGTTCAGCGGATCGCGTGACGCCGCATTCAGGCGGGATTGATGAATGATGAAGGTCTGCCTCATCTTGCGATAAATCGCCCAAGCACTCACCGAGCGCACGAACTGCACTTAGCGGACTCGAATCTTCAAGGCTCGGGATGAATCGCGGGCGGGCCGGAAATTCGGTTACCCGCTCGTGCGCAAATTCAGGCTCTAACGGTTCGCGACGGGGCCGGGCAATCGCGCTAAGACAGCCTCCACGATCCTCTCGTGAACTTCCTCAATGGAAAGGTCGCCTTCAATCAGGACTACGCGCGCCGGTTCGCGGGCGGCGATCTCGCGGTATTTCTCGTAAACGCGGCTGTAGAAGGCGTCCTTCTCCTGCTCGAAGCGGTTCTCGTCGTGGCCGGTTCTGGCGATGTCGCGCAGGTTGCGGCGGCGGGCGCGTTCCAGCGACGACTCGAGGCTCGGCAATAAGAGGAGCGTAAGGTCGGGCTGCAGATTCGAGCAGACCAGCCGGTGGAGCTCGAGCACCGGCGCGGAGCCAAGTTGGCGGCCTCCACCCTGATATGCCTCTGTGGAGTCGGTGAAGCGGTCGCAGAGGACGATCTTTCCCTCGTCGAGAGCGGGCTGGATGACTTCCGCGATGGCCTGGGAGCGGTCGGCGAACATCAGGGCCATTTCAGTCATGGGGGCCAGTCCGGTGGAACGGGAGTCGAGGACCAGGGTGCGGATTCGGTCGCCGGTGGGGGTTCCTCCGGGCTGACGGGTCACGACGGGGTCATGAACGGTGGAATCCCAGGTCTCAGAGGCGAGACCTGGGGCACCCGGCCCCTGCGAACCAAGTTGTTTGAGCCAGGCGGCCAAACGCCTGATTTGGGTGGTTTTACCGGAACCGTCGAGACCTTCGATGGTGATAAAGAGACCGCGCGGCATGGGGCGAGTTTATCACTGTGACGGGTGACTCAGACGAGTCTGTTGCGGTTGTGTTACAACTGTTTGATTTTTGAAAGTCATCGGAGGCAGGCGACTGCGCTCCACCGGAGTGGAAAGACCGTGAAACTGGGCAATATACGCAATCTCTCTGTTCTCATCTCACTTGCGGCCGCGACCCTGGCCTCAGGACACCTGGCTGCGCAGAACCTGACGCTGGAAGGGCAGACCGGCGGTTTTATCACGCCGACAGCTTACGTGGTGTACTCCGCAAAGGATCACCTGTTTTCTCACCCCGCCGTAGGCTACCACTTTGTGGACGCCAACAAGGTGATTGGCGATCTGCACACCTTCAGCGTCGAGGAGGGAGTGGCGAACCGGGCCGAGGCGGGCTACACGCGCAGCGTTCACTGGACCGGCGACAGCACATCGTTCAGCGACCTTTGGCACTACTCGGGGATGAACATCTTCAATGGCAAAGCAGTGGCCATCAAGGATGGGCAGTTTGGCCCGTGGACGCCGGGGCTGGCCGGCGGCTTTGTGGTGCGCACCGGAGACAAGTTTGTAAGCGGGGCGCTGGGCCAGGAGATTGCAGGGCTTGAGGGGATCGTCGCGTCCGTCAAGAACTATACAAACGAGGACGTTTACGTGGCGGCGACCAAGACCTGGCTACATCCGCCGCTGCCGTTCCTTTTGAACCTGGGCTTTAAATTCACCAACGCATCGATCTACGGGATCGGCGGGCAGGCAACTCGGTTTGGCGGGCGGGCATTCGGCGGGCTGGGGATTCCCTTGCCGGGACCGTTCAAGACGGCGATTGTGCCCGCGGCGGGGTTCTCGCAGGAGCCTCCGACATCGGTAAACATTGGCGCGATTCTGGTGGGCGGCAAGGCGCATTTGCCCACAACCCTGGATTACGCCATACGCGTAACGCAGAAGGAGCATCCGCACTTTGCATTCGATATCGGCGTTGGACAGGTGGCGGGAATGATCGGTACAACGGCGGTTCCAACCGGGCTGCCTGCGCCCTATCCGCCGGTTGTTCTGGTGCCTGTGAATCTCGAGGCTCGCCATGTGATTGGCGTGGGTCTCAGCATCCGTCCCTGAGCGGATAGCTGAAGACAATTGAAAGTGCTCCCAACTTGAGCAGTATGTGCAATATTGAGCAGAACGTTTGGGAGCGGATGGCTAACCTGAGTCCATTGGGCAGTACAGACCCCAGGGCAGGCGGGAGTAACTGACGGACAGCAGTTGCTCCCGCCTGGCCGCTGGGCGCCAGTTGCCAAATGGGCTTCCCGTGGTTTGCCACGCCCGCACAATTTGCTCTTCAGGCACCGGTTTTGGATCGCACGTGGAACTCCGAGACCCTGGAGCAGAGAGCACTCAGGATTTCTTTGCCCGTTGTAAAGCGATCTCTGGGCATTTTCTTCAAAAAGCGCTGTCTCGTTGTACAGTTCCTGGCTGCCACTTTTCGTGGTTGCGCCAGCTTGCGAGTATTGGTTTCGGCCTAGCGCGACAAAGGAAACGCAATAGACCAGGCCCGGTTCCGGTAAAGGTGGATCGGAAGCCGCAGCAACCTCACCAATTCCCATCCCGCACGGAAAGAGTCGAGTTCCGCCGCGAGAAGGGTACGAAAGAACTTAGGAGGTTCTCTCATGCAACTATTGCGCATTGCGCGTTTTCTCTTGCTTGCTCTGCTGGTAACGGTGGTTCCCGCGTCCTCGTACGCTCAATTCGGCATCAGCATCAATGTCGGGTTTGCACCGCCGGCGCTGCCCGTCTATGTACAGCCGCAGTGCCCGCAGCCGAACCTGATGTGGACGCCGGGTTACTGGGGGTATTCAAACGATGACGGAGATTACTACTGGGTGCCGGGCGCGTGGGTGCCGGCTCCATACGGCGGCGCGTTGTGGACGCCTCCCTACTGGGGATGGAATAGCGGGCAGTACGGGTTCCACGACGGCTATTGGGGCCAGACCGTTGGATACTACGGCGGCGTGAACTATGGATTCGGCTTCGGCGGCGTTGGATTCGCGGGCGGCGAGTGGCGGGGCGGTTCGTTTGCCTACAACACCGCGGTGACGCGGGTGAATGTGAGTGTCGTGAATGTGACCTATGTGAACAATACGATTGTGCAGCAAGGCATTGTGGCCAATCCCAATCATGTCGCATACAATGGCGGACCGGGAGGCGTTCAGCACGCGCCCAATCAGCGAGAGCAGGTAGCCGCGAAACAGCCGCACACGGCTCCGACATCGTTCCAGACCCAGCACGCGACAGCCGCCAGGGCCGACAAGACTTCCTATGCGAAGGCCAATGGCGGGCACCCGGCGAATGTTGCCGCCGCCAAGCCGCTGGAAGAGCAAAAAACAGCCCCGCCGGCAGGGATGAAGGCTGTGCCCTTGACAACGGCGAAGGCTGCCGCGCCGAAGACCGCGGCTCCGACAGCGCAAGCCAAACCGCAAACCAAGACTGGTGCTCCGGCGGCTGCAACAAAGCCGGAAACCAGGGCTGCCGCACCCAAAGCTGGTGCTCCGAGTTCCGCAGCCAAGCCGGAAACCAGGGCTGCTGCACCTCATGCTGCTGCGCCAAAGGCTGAGCCAAAACCGGAGACAAGGGCTGCTACACCAAAAACAGCTGCGCCTGTGGCAAAAGCCGCCCCCGTGGCCGAGCCAAGGGCCGAACCGAAGGCTGAGCCCAGGCCGATGGCAAAGGCCGCACCCGTGGCCGCGCCAAAGCCTGCGCCGAAGGCTGAACCAAAACCGGTTGCCCATCCGACAGCGGCACCCAAGCCCGTTGCGCGCCCGGCCGAGGAGCCCAGGACTCAATCTGTAGCTGCGCCGAAGCCTGCAGCGCCGAAGGCTGAACCCAAGCCTGTGGTGCATCCAACCGCGGCGCCCAAGCCTGTTGCTCGCCCGGCCGAGGAGCCCAGGACTGTAGCAACGGCCGAGCCAAAGCCAGCGCCCAGGCCAGAAGCAGCTCCACGACCGGCTCCTGCGCCCAAACCGGCGGCGGCTCCGCGACCGGCTCCTGCACCCAGGCCAGCGGCTGCGCCCAAACCGGCTCCCGCACCCAAGGCAGCGCCAAAGCCCGAAGAGAAGTCCAAGTAAACCCGCTCGGCAGAGCGGTGTTTTCGCTCAACAAGGCCCACGGTCAGCCGTGGGCCTTGTTGCGTTTATCGCTTGCGAGTTTACGGGCCTGAGTTGCGAGGGCACGGGAATCCGGGTGCTGCGCGTAGTCGGCAGTGACCCGATTGGCGAGAGCCTCCAGGCAAGGGAGGGGTGCGTGGGCTTGTACGACTCGCAGCGAACCTGGGGCAACTTCTTGTGGTGAGACGGGTTCCAAATGTCGTAGACTTACGCGGAATCGCGATGCTCGCGGTTTCAGATTGAAGAAATCAGGAGGTTTTCCTTATGCGACTTTCCCGCTCTGCTCGTTGGCTGCTGCTGGCGCTGCTTGTCTTCCTCATTCCCGCGTCCTCTTACGCGGGAGTATTCATCAGTGTCGGGTTTGCTCCCCCGGTGCTGCCGGTTTATGTACAACCAGTTTGCCCCGAGCCTGGACTGATGTGGACGCCCGGCTACTGGTCCTACGGCGAGGACGGCTACTACTGGGTTCCGGGCGCATGGGTTCCCGCACCGTATGTTGGCGCGCTTTGGACCCCCGGCTACTGGGGCTGGTCCGGCGGGATGTACATGTTCCACGACGGCTATTGGGGACCGCACATTGGCTACTATGGCGGCGTGAACTACGGGTTCGGCTATGGAGGTATCGGCTTTGCCGGCGGCATTTGGCGGGGCGGATTCTTCTCCTATAACACCGCGGTGATGCATGTGGGCATGGGCGGCGGATGGGGCAATCGTGTCTATGTGGACCACGCGATTGTGGAACGCGGTTTCGTTGCCAGGGACAGCCATGTAGCGTTCAGCGGCGGTCCGGGCGGCATCCGCCACGATCCGAGCCCAGAGGAGCGGATTGCCGAACACGACCAGCACCACGCTCCCAGCGCGATTCAAGTAAATCACGCGGCGGCGGCAAGGGCAGACAGAACGTCGTATGCCCGCGCGAACGGCGGACACCCGGCGACGGCTGCTGTTGCGCGCCCGCTGGGAGCTCCCCACGCAGGGGTTGCGGAGCATGGAGCCGTCGCCGCGCACCCAGGCCCGGCAGCGCGTCCAATGCAGGAATCGCGTCCGGCTCCCGCATACCACGCCAGCCCGGCCGCGCCGCATACCGAAGCCGCGCCGCGTTCGATGGCTGCGCCGCGGCCGGCCCCAGCTCAGCGTGAAGCGCAAGCCCCGCGTGCTGCCCCGGCACCCCGCTCGGCACCCGCGCCAAGACCGAGCCCGGAAGGGCACAAGAAGTAAACGCAGGAAACCAGCCTTTGCTTACCACCAAGGCCCGCGGGCAGCCGCGGGCCTTGGTGCCTCAATCGGCAGCGGGTTCAATTCCGGCGATCTCGATCTCGATTCCGCCATAGTCGGGGTGAGTGTTTTCGCGGATACGATAGGCGACGTGGATACGGCTGCCCTGCTCCAGCCCGAGAGCGGTGGCGCGCGAAGCCAGACCCCAGCCAACGGCGCGAATTGCAGCACTTGAGCCGGCGAGTACCGGGTCATGAGCAGGGGCCTGGGCTGATGAAGGCGCATGCTCCTGGGCCAGCTCAAGGCGGATGTGCCGGTCTTTCATGATGCGGAGCGGGGCCAGCAGGCGGACATTTCGGGCCACAAAAATGGGCTCGGGGTTGCCGTGGCCCAGAGGCTCAAGCTTGCGCAGCCAGCCTGCCAGCACGGGAGTGATCCGATCCAAAGGCAACTCGGCGTGAATGCGGAGCAGATGCTCGGGTTCGCGCGCCGCCAGGTGCTCATTCGCAAACAGGCGCAGTCGGCGCTTCAATTCCGGCAGCACATTCGCGGGCAGGGCAAAGCCGACAGCAAAGGCATGGCCGCCGAATCGCGTGAACAGATCCGCGCAGGACTCAATGGCGTTGAGTAATTGAAAGCCTTCCACGGAGCGGCCCGAGCCGTGAGCGACGTCGTCTTCGACGCTGACCACGATGGCCGGCTTGGCGGTACGCTCGACGACGCGCGAGGCGAGAATGCCGATGACGCCGCGATGCCAGCCGACGCCGTCGACGACCAGCAGACGATCCGAAGCTAACTCGGGGTCAGTGGCGAGACGGGCCTCGATGGCGGTAAGCGCAAAGGCCTCGGTATCGCGGCGCTCGCGGTTGAGGCGTTCGAGCTTGGCGGCCAACTCGGCTGCGCGGGCGGGCGAGCGCGTGGAAAACAGCTCAATGACTTCGGAAGCAACGTCCATGCGGCCGGCCGCGTTTATGCGCGGAGCCAGGCGGAAGGCGACATCGAAGCCGGTTAGCTGCTTTGCCGACGGGTCGAGCGCGGCCACGGCAAACAGGGCGCGCAGTCCGGGACCAACGGGGCGGCGCAACTCGCGCAGGCCGAGGGCGGCAATGACGCGGTTCTCGCCTCGCAGAGGAACCGCGTCGGCGATGGTGGCGATGGCTGCCATCTTGAGAAAGCTGGGAAGAGTCTTCTCGCGTGTGCGGGACGGGTCGCGGCGTTCGAGTACAGCCTGGGCCAGCTTCAGCGCGATAGCCGCTCCGCAAAGGGATTTCTCAGGATACTGGCAGTCGGGCTGGTTGGGATTGAGAATGGCCAGCGCTGTGGGAACCGCATCGCCCGCCTGCAGCAAATGATGGTCGGTGATGATCAGGTCGAGGCCCAGCCTGCGTGCGGTTTCGGCCTCGGCGAAGGCTCTCATCCCCGTATCGACCGTAATAACCAGGCGGACACCGTTGGCGCAGGCTGCTTCGAGAACTTCCGATTGAAGGCCGTAACCCTCGCGAAGCCGGTGCGGAACATGAAAGCGTGCCGTGCCGCCCAGCATCTCGATTGCGGTCTTTAGCAAGACGACCGCAGTGGTGCCGTCCACGTCGTAGTCTCCGTAGAGCAGCACCGGCTCACGGGCGGCGATGGCCCGCTCCAGGCGCTCGACGGCCGCAGACATTCCCAGCATCAAAAGCGGATCGTGCAGGTGGCCTTGTTCAGGATTGAGGAAGGCGTGTGCCTCGGCGGCCTGGGTAATGCCGCGGGCTACCAGCAGTTCGGCCAGAACCAGAGGCAAACGGGCCGCGGCGGCTAGAGCGGCAGACTCTTCGGGATGCGGTGCGGCGACGGTCCAACGCTGACGGGGCGCGGAATGCTGCGGGCCTGGCGGAGGGACAGCTCCGATGCCCACGGCTGCCTGGGCGCTCACCCGCCTTACTCGTCCTCTTCGTCGTGATCGTGACCGTCGATCACGATATCCTGGAAGGCTTCCACGTCTTCCAGCAGCGCCTGGTAGCGCTCATACCACTCGGTGGTCGTCTCGTGCAGAAAGACCAGTCCCTGATGCACAAATCCGAGCTGAATGTATCCGAGCATGCCGGCATACTTGCGCAGCCACTGCGCTTCCACAAGCTCGGTGGCCTCTTCATCGGGGAAGTTCATTTCGCCGGCTTCTTCCGCCAGGGCGTCAAGCTCCTCGCGCTCCAGCGACATTTCGCTGAAGGTGACAAAGGGAGCGCCGACGTGTTTGGCCATCTCCACAAAGTCTTTCCATGCGTCGGGGTTGCCTTGTCCCTCCCAAACGATGGAAGGGATATCCTCGGTGACGTATCCGGGGAGGCGGCGAAGGCCGTGGCCCTCAATAAAGGCCACCATGTCGTCTTTTAGCGAGAGAAGATTTTCCAATGTCATAGTCAAGTATCCATTTTCGCAGATGCGGCTGGGTGGGCGCATGTGGAATGTGGAAACTTGCGAGAAACAGTGGGCAGTGGACAGGGAACAGAAAACGCTGGGTTGGCTGAGATAGTCTGGAATCAGCCTGGATTCATTGGGATCGAACTCGAAATCCATTCTCATGGAGGAATACCGCTTGCCCGCATTTGAACGCCACGTGTTTGTCTGCCACAATACCCGGCCCGCGGATGCGCCACGGCCATCGTGTACCACCGACGGTAAAAGCGATCTGCACACCCAGCTGAATCAACTGGCCAAGGCGGCAGGACTAGGGACGACAGTGCGGATTAACAAGTCCGGCTGCCTGGACCAGTGCGAGCATGGGCCAACGGTGGTGGTGTATCCGGAGGCGGTGTGGTACGGGCATGTGCGTCCCGAAGATGCGGCCGAGATTGTCAACGAGCACCTGGTTGGCGGGCGGCCGGTGGAGCGGCTGCGGCTTGCCGACGAATGCGTGAATACCAAAAACTGCCCGCACCGAAGCTAGGAAACTGCGTCAAGGCGGCCCTTTGGCCGGATGCGTCCGATTGCGGCACTTTTGGGAATGGCTCAACGCTTGTTTCGTGTTGCAAGGCGGTTGAATCGCGACCTCGGTTTTCGGCTTGCGCGCGCGCGGTGTACATGGGGTGGTCCGATGGGGTATCCTGAGATTTAGCCCATGATTTTTTCCCGCGATTACATAGGGTATCTAGCCCGCCGAACGGTCAAGCACCTCATCGACGCCAAGATGATCACCACCAGCGACTTGAAGGTGGTGGAAGGGCGCGTCGCCGAGGGCCTGATCGAAGAGATTTCTCTTGAAGACCGCATCAACGACGAAGTCCGCGTCATTCTGGAAGCGTATTCGGAAGAGATGCGCAAGTCCGGCGCGCAGTATGCCGAGATGTTCAAGAAGGTTAAGACCGAGCTGGCGAAGAAATACAAGGCGGTTCTATGAGGATTAACCGCGACAAGCTCAACAAGTTGGCCCACACCGTGGCCGACACTCTGGCCGAAATCGACCAGGTGGGATTCCTTGAGGATCGCAATACCATTCGGCAGGAGGCGCGCAAGGCGCTGGAAGCGCTGCTGACCGAGGAAGCAAGGATCGACACTGCGGCCCGCCTGAAGATTGCCAACCAGCGAAAGATCATTCTGGAAGGCTCGCAGGAGTGGGAGATTCTGTATCGCAAATATTATAACGACGAAGTGCGCAAGCTGGGGATTTGAGTCCCTGACGGTTAACAGGTTTGCTCAGGAAGTCGTCCACTCCGTAAGTGGTCCCCTGAATTCGTCGTTCTTCTCCCTGTCTTCATCCCAAGGAAATCCATAGATCTGTCCTGCCAACAAAAGCCATCAACGCCTGAATAGGAGAACAATGGCTAGAAGCATCCCTAACGCAACAGCCTCGGTCACCAGGCTGAGGTCGATGTGACGTTCTGAACCGAAAACAACGATTCTCACCGGCTGAATTCCATTCGGGTCCGACAGGGCGCCGCCGTAGATTCTTCTCCCGATCCATGCTCCGAAGAATCCGAGCATCGGGACCGAGGCCAGAATCGCAGCCAGATAGAATCGCTCGTCTGGAAAGGGGCCCGGGCTGAGGATGAGGAGTAATTCGACAATTGACAACAGCACCGCGTCGATTACCTGCCATACGACATGGAACCTGGCATGGCGGATCCATTCAGGATTCGTTGCGTGGGAATGGCCAAGGTCGATCACGAGCGTCCCGAGCCCCTGAAGGCCACAGAGGAGGGCCAGAAGACCTCGGGCTATCGAAGAATGCGTCACGGATTCTCTTCTCCAATCTGAAGTATTTCCCAGGCGGCATTCGCAAGTGGGCCATTCTTCACTCTATGAACCCCGGTGAGCATTGGCGGACTTCAGTTGACGCCGTGAGTGACCGCGGCGGACTGGATCATGTTCTCTCCAGAAGTAAGTGGGAGTGACACGGTAACCTGCGCCCCTCCACTTCCGCGATTGCAAGCTGTGACAGCTCCACCGTGAGCGCGAGCGACGGCATCGATGAATGCAAGGCCTAGTCCGTGACCGTTCGACTCTCTTCCCTTAACCCTCCGTTCGAATAGTTGAGGCATCACCTCGGGAGAGAAGCCGGGTCCATCGTCTTCAAACACCAGCGAAACTGAGTCGACCGAAACCTGAATTCGAACGATCACTGTGCAGGCTGCCGGCAGATGCTTGAGCTCGTTATCGAAGAGATTTGCAATCATTCGATGCATCAGCGCAGCATCGGCTTCAATCGTCAATGAACCGGCGCTGTGGAGCTTGATCGCGTGTCCTTTGTCCGCCATGCTGGGCTCGTACAAATCGATCATGACTCGAAGCAGTTGGTCCAGGTCAATTTGAGTTCGAGTGAGTCGGAGGGCGTCCGCCTTGGCCTCGGCAACGTCCAGGGACTGGTTCAGAAACTCCGTGAGGCGATCCAACTCGTCGATGGCTGAGACAATTGGTTCGGCTTGCTCCCCTTGTGTGGCGGCCGACAACGACATCTCAAGCTTCCCGCGAATAGCTGTCAAGGGGCTGCGCAGATCGTGCGCAAGCGAATCGGTGATGGTGTGCAGTTGATGCATGGAACTCTCGATGCGGTCGAGCATGCGATTCAGCGTCAATCCGAGTTGGGCTACTTCGTCATTGCGCGGTGTGGTCGGCACCCTGGTATGCAGATCGGAATGGCCGATTCTCGAAGCAGCTTCGGTGATCCTTCGGACGTGGGTTAGCATGCGCCTGGTCGCGAAGAACACAATCGCGAAACCGAGCATTACGATCAGGAGCCATAGAAGCAGGAAGCGAAGCCGAAGGCTATTCAGCACCCGCAATTCATCCCGCTCGGAGAGGCCCAGATAGATTCGGCTTCCATCGTCGACACGAATGCACGCAACCCGAAAAGGAACTGCAAACCCTCTCACACGCACATCCGTGGGCTGATCGGGAACCATCCTGCTTTTCCCAATGGCCTCTAGAGTGTCTTCGCCGCTGCCTGCCCCAACCCATAACCGAAGCGTGTCATCGCCGCCCCGTTGCAGGAAGAACACGGAATCATTCGAGTCGCTTTCCGACGGCAGCTTATTCGGGACTTCCCGACCGGCCAGTTCCGCGACTTCACTCACTACGCGGCCATACAGTGCGTTCTTGGGCGTGCGTTTCGCCACATCTCCCAGAACCTCAACCTCTCCCGAAAGCCAGGCATCGCTTCGCCGCTGAATATCGTGCTCGACAAATCGTTGTAGAAAGACGAAGACGATCATGGTTCCAAAGGCGAAGGCCAGGGTCGCCCAAAAAGAGATTCGCCATGCGGCACTGCGCAACTTTGCCTTACCTGTCTTTGAGGACATAGCCCACACCTCGCAGCGTTCGAATCAGCGGCTGTTGTCCAATGCCATCCACCTTTCCGCGCAAGCGGTAGATGTGAACATCCACAACGTTCGTATCGGGATGAATCCGCATGCCCCAGACCTGATCGAGAATCATGGAGCGGGTTACAACCCGGCCGGCGTTGCGGCAAAAATACTCCAATAAAACGAACTCCTGATGCGTCAACTGCAGCATCTGGCCGGACCGCGAAGCTTCACGGCGAAGCAGATCCAGTTCGAGATCGAGGACTCGCAATCGAGTTGCTTCGTTGCTCGGAGGATTGTTGCGTTTGAGAAGATTTCGAAGCCTTGCCAGCAACTCCGCCAACGCGAACGGCTTGGTTAGATAGTCGTCTCCGCCTTGTTCCAAGCCACGCACCCTGTCATCCACAGATCGACGGGCCGAAAGGATCAATACAGGGGCTCTGACACCAAGTTGACGCAAGCGGAGGATTAAGGTGATGCCGTCCTGATCCGGCAGTCCCAGATCGACGATCAAGATGTCAAAAGCTCCGTCGATGGCAAGTCGCTCGGCAGTCTCGCCATCCGCCGCGGCTTCCACCAGATATCCCGCCTCCTCAAGAGAACGTTTCAAGAAGCTTTGTATATCGAGTTCGTCTTCAACGAGTAGAAGTCGCATAAGTGGATATATTAGTGCATCTGTAGGGGAATTTCCGTGATCGCGCCGAGGTCAAGAGATTAGTGCCGGGGAATGCGCCATCAGCCGCACGAAAATGAACGATTTGTCATGATCGAGTTGGGTGTGCGTCACGTCTAATCGATAGAATCGATTGTAGCGCGAAACAGATGACCAAATCGTCATCGAAACAGAAGTCGAATCCAGCTTTCTAATTGTGGTGGCTCTCGTCTTTATCGACAAGTTGAAGTCTTGAATGGAAACGAAAGAGCGCACCGAGCTTTTAGCGGCGCAGGAAAAGACAAACAAGAATTTGAGCATGACGAGGAGCAGAGTGCCTGCAACGGAATCGATGGATTCATTGGCTACAAAGCCATTCGAAGAAGCTTTTAGTTCGGGGTTGGTGCTGCCGAGGACGCTTGATCCCAATTTTGACGATGCTCTTCGGCACGTGCTTTCCAACCCTGGGAGTCTAATCCGGCCGCGGCTGGTCTTTCAAATGGCCACGGCCTACGGGTTGGAAGCAGCTAACGCTCAGGATCTCGCTGTCGCACTCGAATACTTCCACACGGCCTCTCTGCTGTTCGATGACCTGCCCTGCATGGACAATGCATTGGAGCGCCGCGGGGCACCTTGCACTCATCTGGTCTTCGGCGAGGATGGCGCGATTCTCACCGCGCTTGCTCTTATCAATCGCGCATACGCACTCACCTGGAGAGCGGTGTCCGGCGCTCCAAGGGCCCAGCAGTCCGAAGCTCTGAAATTCATTGAGCAGTGCCTTGGAGTTGATGGCGTCCTCAACGGACAAAGTCTCGACCTGCACTACCCTGATCTGCCCCACAGCAGGGAAACAACGGAACGTATTGCACGCGGAAAGACGGTTTCACTGATACGGCTAACATTGGTTTTGCCGGCCATGCTGGGTGAGGCCCCGGCCCGTGAACTTCAATTCATCGAACGGATCTCGTTGTTCTGGGGTCTTGCCTACCAGATCATGGACGATCTCAAAGACATTCTCCAGAACTCCGGCGAAAGTGGGAAAACTGCTGCCCGCGACGTTCTGCTCAGCCATCCGAACATCGCAGTAGTCATAGGCGTCCGCGCAGCGGTTCAGCGGCTCACGCGATTCATTGACTTGGGAGACCGCGTGCTACGCAGTCTTCTTGCTTCGCGGCCCGAGCTCGACTTTCTGGAGAGGCTGCGCAACGAACTCCAGCAGGAACTCGCCCGGGTGACGCGAAACTCCTGCGCGCTGGCGGAGAGAGACACGCCATGATCTTCCTTAAGCTGATTGTGACCAACCTGCGTCGGCATCGAATCCGATCTTTGATCAGCGTAGCCGGCATCGCCTTCAGCGTGGCAGCCATGTTGACTGTGGTGACCATATTGCAAGGAGCGATTGGCATGTTCTCCAGTATCCTTTCGAACGACAGCGAGATCATCGTCTTTGAGCGGGACGTTTCCGACCTCTTCTTCAGCAATGTTCCAGCAGACGCGGCTGAGCGGATTTCCAGTTGGCCGATGGTTGCTCATGCGAATCCGGTTCTGTTCGGAATTGTCTCCAGCGCGGGTCACCCGATTATCACCTGCTTCGGAGTCACGCCCGCGGATGCGCGAATTGAGAAGGCTACGTGGCTCCTTGGAGATCGCAACAAGTTTGCGCAACATGAGGATGACGTCGTGCTGGGCGAGCGCGCCGCACAGTTTCTCTCCGCCGCTCTGGGCAGCTACGTTCCCATCGGTCATGCGACCTTTCACGTCGTCGGCATTGTGAAAACAGCCAATGGCTTTGAGGATGGCGGAGTCTTCATGCCGCTTGCATCCGCGCAGTCCTTCTTTCACAAGGAAGGAACTTCCTCCGTCATCACCGTCAAGCTGCGCAACAAAGACGATGCAGTTACTTTCAAGGCCATGGTCAAAGCGCAGTACCCAAACCTGATCGCGCTGGACGATGCGGAGTTCACTCGCTCTTATTCGCAGTTCAGGATTCTCAAGGCCACAGCCTGGGCCGTAGGCGGTTGCGGTCTGCTGCTTGGCGGACTTGGAGTGGCGAACACCATGATCATGTCTGTGTTCATGCGGATCCGCGAAGTCGCCATTCTCCGCGTCAACGGGTTTTCTCATGTGCAAATTGGAGGAGTGATCTTCGGTGAGTCCGCCGTTGTTTCTCTTTCGGGGGCAATGGCTGGACTGCTTGTTGGCAGCTGCTTTCTTTATGCGCTCAAAATGATCCCCGCTCTTGACGGATATGTGGACACAAGCCTTCATCCTCTTCTGATGATGGTGGTGCTTTTGCTTGCATTGCTAACCGGTGTTGCGGGCGCCCTCTATCCGGCGATTTATGCGATGCGGATCCGTGCGGTGGAGGCGCTTCGATTCGAATGAAGGCCTTGATTCAAGACGATACCGAAAGGCGCATTGTTCTGCGCGCCGTGGACCTTTGGAAAAGCTACGACGAGGGGACCGTTGCGGTTCTCAAGGGCGTGGACATTGGGTGCTTCGAGGGTCGGGCCGTGGCTCTGTGTGGTCCCTCGGGCTGCGGCAAAAGCACCCTTCTGCACCTGTTCGCCGGGTTGGATTTTCCCGATCAGGGCAAGGTTTGGGTGAACGGGGCGGAAATCAAACGGGGATCCAACCTTCTGCGGCTTTTGCGGCATGAGGTTGGTTTTGTTTTTCAACTCCATAACCTGATCCCCGATCTGACACTCGCGGAGAATTGTCTCATTCCCACCGTTGCCGCGGGGACCGACCGCCGCACCGCGAAGACGCGCCTTATGGAACTCGCGGAGCGGACCGGACTCACCCATCGGCTCGACCACCGCATTCAGAAACTCTCCGGAGGCGAGCGCCAGCGCACCGCGCTTTGTCGCGCGCTCATGAATCGGCCTAAAATCCTGCTGGCCGATGAACCGACAGGCTCGCTCGATGAGCAATCCAGCAGCGCCGTCTTCGACCTGTTGCTCGACCTGGTGGCTACCGAGGGCACAACTCTTCTAATGGCCACGCATGATCGCAGTCTTGCACTGCGCTGCGATCGCCTCGTGGAGATGCACGATGGAAAGATCCGTGAACATGCATACGCTCGATGAGATGCAGCCGTCGCGCCACGATCCGCGGGCCGTCGCCAATGCCGCATGGCACAGCCTGTTCTGGCTTGTCTTTGCAAACGCCATAGGAGTGCTGATCGCGATTCTGCTGCTCATTCCCGCTCTCAACCAGGAATTGGGCGAGTGGACTTACGGCCGCTGGATGATGGCGCACATGAATCTGGAGCTGTATGGCTGGACCAGTCTTCCCCTGGTAGGTTTTCTTTTCAGGGTTTACGGGGCGGATAGCAGTGCTGCCGCGAAATGGTGCAGGCCGGTGCTTTGGGTATGGTCAGCGGCACTCGGCGTGGGCGTCTTCTCCTGGCTCTCAGGCCATTCCAGCGGCAAGCTCTTCCTCGACTGGAGCGGCTATGCGCGGATTGTATTTCCGGGCGCGCTTTTGATGTTCTGGCTGCTCCTGGTCTTCGCCCTGGTTGCGAACTGGAGCGATTCAGAAAATGCGGCTGTGGCTGCAAAGGTGGCTAAGCTGATTGGACTCGTGATTCTGCTGGCGGTGCCTTTCGTCCTCTACATCGCATCCAATCCAAACACGTATCCGCCAGTCAATCCCGATACGGGCGGCCCTACAGGCGCAAGCCAGTTGGAGTCTTCCCTGGCCGTAGTGGCGATCCTGCTCGTGCTTCCCTTCGGGCTTGCGCGGAGAAAGCCGAGGAAGTCCAGGATCATCGCCATCGCTTGGATCGTTCTGGCGGCGGAGTCAGTTCTTTGCGTCGCGATGGGCCGTGCCGAAATCAGCCATCACCAGCCCGCGCAGTTCCTCAGTCTGGGCAGCCTCCTCGTGTGGCTGCCGCTTACGCCCGCTTACTACACGGCCTTCGCGTGGCACTCCAACACCCGCATCTGGCGATTGGCTTTTCTATGGTGGTGGGCCGCCTTGGTCGTCACCGGCTGGGTCTTCTTTCTTCCCGGCGTCCTCGACCACTTCAAATTCACCGACGGCCTCGTTGGTCATTCCTTCGTCGCCATGGCAGGCTTTACATCGAGCCTCATTATCTTCGTCATGGTGCAACTTCTGGGCGAGGGTGGCTGGATCTTTAATCGGGTACGATCCTTTTACTTGTGGAATGGCAGCGTCATCGCGTATGTCGTCGTGGTGACCATGGCAGGCTGGCGTGAAGGCTTCGATCCAACCTTCACCATAGTGCCCGGCATTGCGCGCAACATCCTCTATACCCTCCGCCTCGTCACCGGAATTCTGATGCTCCTGGCCTCGCTAGACTGGCTCGTCGATGCGTCAACGCTGCTTCGCGAACAAGCCTTCGCCTCCGCTGAATTTCCTCGGGAGAAGATAGCATGAACCGTCCCATCCTGCTTGCCTACCAGTTGCTGATTGGCCTTTCAGATACTCTCACCGGCGCGCTGCTCATCGTCGCTCCGGAGTTTACGCTCAGGATGATGCATCTGCACCCGCCTCCCGACGCGCTTCCGTTTCTATCGTTCGTGGGCGCCTTCGTGTTCTCTGTCGGCATCGCCTGTCTCTATGGCGCCTGGATCGTTCTTTACGGCGGCTCTGCGATCCGGCTCGAGATGATATGGCTCCTCACAGCAATTACTCGGAGCAGCGTGGCAATCTTTGTCGTATCGCAGATCCTGGCCACCACACTTGAAAGCGGATGGCTCACCGTCGCGGCTACAGACGGCGTTTGCGTTCTGATTCAGGCGATTGGCCTGAGCAGAGGATGGATTCGCAATGCGGCAAAGTGACACGCGCAACTCGGGATGGCAAGGCGTTGTGCTTGTCGCAATCACCTACGTCTATTTGCTGATCTTCGCTCAATTTGCGTTTGTCCATCGGCTTGCGAGCCTCGGGCTGGCGGACACATATCTGAAGGCGATTATGGCTGCAATGGCCGCCGGGGGAATCCTTCTCAGCCTGCTTGCGCCACGGTTGAAGGTTTGCCCATCTCACACGTTGCGTCTTCGAGCCGGACTCGTAGTCTCAGGCATAGCAGCTCTTCTCACCTTGCTTCCGCTCGGGATCACTTCCAGCATGGCCGTTTCGTTCTTGATCGGCGCAGGGCTGGGCCTTCTGGCTGTCACGCTGGCTACAGATCTGCGCCAATGGACAGGTGCCCGGAATCCGCTCTTCAAGGTTGGGTTGGGAACGGGCATCGGTTATCTGATCTGCAATGTTCCCGCTCTGTTTACAGCGTCGCCAGAGGCTCAGGCGGAGACAGCCGCTGTCCTGTGTCTCGCTGGAATCTGCGCCACCTTGCGCCCTCCAGCATTGCTTCATCCACAAGCGAAGCTCGTTGATGAAAACGCCGATACATCGTTTCTTCGCGTTCTGGCTGGTTTTACCGCGCTCGTCTGGCTCGATTCCGCCGCGTTCTTCATCATTCAAAACACCGCGACATTGAAGGGCGGCACATGGAGTGGCTCGATTCACCTCTGGACAAACGGTCTGCTGCATCTCGCCGCAGCGCTCGCGAGTGCATGGTTCCTTCGTCGGCGCGGTCTCTCGTTCGTGCTTTCGGCCGCAGTTCTCGCGCTGGGTCTCGCCTGCCTGCTTCTGCTTGACCCGAATCGTCTCGCGCTGGCTTCTGTCTTCTACCCCATTGGCGTCTCGCTTTACTCCGTGGCGCTCGTCGCTTATCCCTCGCTGATTGCTCCGGCTTCTTCCATCGCCGAGCGCGGGCGCCGGGCGGGATGGATCTACGCCATTGCGGGATGGGGCGGCTCCGCAATGGGGATTGGCATGGGCCAGAACCTCGGCCATGTGCCGCCCGTCTTTGTGCTCGGCGCAGGCTGCGTGGTCCTGCTGCCATTACTTCTCAAATTGCTCATGCAACGAAAGCGCGAGGTCGCGGCCACTTCGGTCGCGTTGCTCGCTGCCATTTGCGTTGAACGGATTGTCCAGGGCAGAGACGCATCGTCGCAACTCACGCAAGTTGAACGAGGCAGGCAGGTGTATATCTCTGAAGGCTGCATCCACTGCCACTCACAGTATGTCCGTCCGAATACGCCGGACGTTCTGATGTGGGGGCCTGTCGAATCGCTCGAAGAACTCCGCGCCCAGCGACCGCCATTGATAGGGAACCGGCGGCAGGGTCCCGACCTTGCCGAAGTGGGTGGCCGCCGCTCGCCGCTGTGGCTCAAGGCGCACTTCTACAACCCCGCTGCGGTCAGTGACGCTTCCATCATGCCGTCGTTCGCTTTCTTGTTTCGCGACGAGCGTGGCGATGACCTGTTGAGTTACATCGAGAGCTTGAAGGGTGCGGGCGCCGCGGATAATCTGTCTGCGGAAAAAGCATGGCATCTCCCACTTTCCGCATTACAGGATGCAAATCTCCGAGACGGTGAGGAGCTTTTTCAACGTCAATGCGCGACCTGTCACAACGTGGACGGACGCATGCGCCGCGCCTGGCAGACTAGCTTCAAGCGGCTTCCTACTGACTTTGCGGTTGGGCCGCTTCTTGATCTGCCAGTCTCAGATTCCAGTGAACAGCGTATGGATCGCATCGCGCAAATATCCAAGTTCGGAATCCACGGAACCGATATGCCCGGACACGAGTACCTGTCCGACAAGGAGATTGCTTCCATCAGCCTATGGTTGTCGCGGAGCATCGCACAGCCCGTCCAAAACAGATAGAACCCATCCCACACCGGAGAATATCCATGAAGACCAGCTTCCATTCGCTCATCTTTTCGCTTCCGCTGTTTATTGCGCCCGCAGCCTTCGCACAGCATCAGACCTTTACCGTCACTCCGGATTCAAGCCAGGTTGCATTTGCGCTCGCAGGCACCGGACACCATGTGAATGGTACCTTCCATGTCCAGAGCGGCACAGTAGATTTCGACTTGGGAGCGAAGAAGATTTCCGGCTCCGTGGTGGTTGCGGCCGGCTCCGGAAACAGCGGCGAACCGAGTCGCGACAAGAAGATGAACTCGGACGTGCTGGACGTTGCTCACTTTGCCGAAGTGACATTTGCGCCCACGAGCTATCAGGGAACCATCGCAACTTCCGGCGATTCCACCATTCAGGTGACGGGAACATTCACACTCCACGGCACTCCGCATGACCTTACGGCGCCCATGCAGATTCATATCGACGGACGAAGCCTCACCGCCAAGACTCACTTTGTTGTCCCTTACGTTCAATGGGGTCTGAAGGATCCGAGTGTCTTCATTCTCAAGGTGGCCAAGGAAGTGGACATCGACCTCACACTGGTGGGAAGCGTAACTCCATGAAATTGATTTCGGAATCACTATCAAGCGCTTCCACCCGGACCGCGATCGACATTGCCGAACATTCCATATTCCAGCCGAGCGCGGTTGTGAGTTGTCTTGTTATGGGTACCAGGAGCCTTCCCATGCGCTCGATTGAGATTTGTCTTAGAGCCTCTCTGCTGATTTCAATTGCGTATCTGGTCGCACCTTCATTGACCGCGCAAACTTTGCAGAACCGTCCTCCTTCCGTACCCGAATCGTCGCCTCCTGCAGCTGATTCGAGCAATCCAATTGCTTCATCCACGCCGGCCAGGCCAATTCTTCCGAAAGGAACGAACCTCCAAGTGGAGATTGTCCGGCACTATCCGATGAAAGGCGGTGAGGCAATCGAAGGGCGGTTGGTCTTTCCTGTGTTTGCCGGCGGCACGCTGGTTATCCCGCGGAACACCAAAGTCCAGGGGAGGGTTGTCGCCCTGCAACCGGACAAAGCGACCAGGTGGCATGCAAGGCTCCACGGGGACTTTACTCCGTTCCATATAGCCGATGTCCGGTTCAATGAATTGACGCTGCCCGGCGGCCCTGTTGCAATTGCCACCGACGGCGCCGCAATCGGCTCGCCCGTCATTCACCTTTCCGCTCCCGGTGTTTCTCCCCGACAGTCAATCTTCTCTCGCTATTGGAACCAGGCAAAGAGCCAGTTGCACGACCGAGTGGCCTACTTTACCTCGCCCGGACTTGGCGACAGGGCTTTGCAGATGCTTTATCACCAACTCCCCTACCATCCGGAACGCATAGAAGCAAATACCACATGGTCGACAGATCTTGCTGAGCCGCTTCCTCCACAGGATTCGGTGCTCACAGATTCTTCTCCGGTCCAGTCCGCATCGACAGCGCCCGGGAAACCGGAAACCTGGTCAGTGAATGCTTTGTTGACCGCCAATTTGACCTCTGCTTCCGCAAAGCCCGGTGATCCTGTCCAGGCCGTCGTAGTCGAGCCGGTGTTTGATGAGGACCGCCGGTTGGTGGTTCCGCAGGGCTCAATACTCATTGGTAAAGTAACTGCGGCCAAGGCCGCCCGCCCGTTGGGCCGCAACGGCAAACTTCGCTTCACATTTCAGGAAGTGCGATTCCCCGAGGGCTCTAACCAGGCAGTTGAGGGTTCGCTGGCCGGAGCCGACACCCAAAGTCACCAAAGTCTTTCGCTCGACGCCGAGGGAACGATCTCTCCCCGAAACCAGTCCAGCGCTATTGCGCCGCTGCTATTAACCGTGCTGGCTGGGCGTGCCCTGGACGATGACGGCAACTTCACCGCTCAAGCCGGCATTGCTTCCAATGGCTTTGGCTTAGTCGGGCGAATTGTCGGCGTCGCGACCGGAAGCCGCAATCTGGCCGCAGGCATCGGTTACTATGCCGCGGCACTTTCTTTCTATGAGAACTTCCTCCACTACGGCCACGATGTCGTCTTTCCACGAAATACTCGCATCGAGATTGAGACCAATCCTCTCCGCGCGCCTGTGCTGACCCCAAAAAGTCAATAGGGGCTCCCGCGGTCCCGTAACTCTGCTATTCCCACGACGATTCGTTCATCTATGCTCTGTGTTTTTGGTGCGCGTTCGGCGATCATTCAAAGCAGTCGCACCAGCGGAGTCCCACCCGGGGGGCGGAACTCAAGCTGGTGCGGCACATGTTGATTCTGGGGTTCGAGCCAGCGTTTGAACGCGGTATTGAGCGAAGCAGGTACCCAGTGTTTAGTGCGAATCCCCGTCATGGTCCACATCGCCTGCCGACGAAGCTGCATGGGCCGCCGAACTGATGCTGACGGTGTCTGGCTGAAGAGTTGCAGCCTGTGGTTGTGAAGAGACCGCTGGAACCGCAGGCTTTTGAGCTTCGGTCGAGAAAGCAGCGGCGGGATTCAAGCCAATTGCAGAAATACTCATGTGTTTGTTCCTCCAACCAATCCATCGGCAACCACGATTCAGTTCTACAGGGTCGAGCCCCAATATGAACAAATCGTCATGAAACGGGACTGGCCAGGAGCGTTATGTTGGACAGAGATGGAGCGGGATGATGAGGATGGTTATTGTTAGAACAATTGAACTCCAGGGCATTGCTCTTTTCTGCTGTCTTGCATCGGTTTCGCATCTGTGCATGGCACAAACGCAAAGTGCGACCATGGCACAGCCGGATTCTCCGGTTATTGCGCTGGTTACTTCGCCCAATAGTGACGATCTGCCGACTGCGCCTGAACCAAGTGACCAGACGGCGCAGACCGGGGGATCAGGTCGGACTACTGGGACGGGGCAGCAGCAACCTAATCAGCAGCAACCGGCACAGCCGAGTCCGCAGGACCAGACGAAGCCGGGCGGCGCGCCCTCGTTGGGAGATCTGGGCTTCACTCCTGAGCAAACGCAGGCGGATGCGAAGATGCAGGCTCTGCTCGCCAAACGAACGCACATGCTCAAAGTGCATCAGACGCTCGGTTTGATCACCACCATTCCAATGGCCGCGACCCTGATTACCGGACCACAGGCCAAGGCTAAAGGTAAAAACGGCCAAACGATTACGGAGCCGACCGCGGCGAATCTGGATTTCCATATCGCTCTGGGCGGATTGACCTCAGGCATGTATTACACAACGGCCTATTTTTCCATGTTTGCGCCACAAGTTCCGGGAGTAAAACCCAAGGGCGCTATCCGCCTGCACCGGGCGCTGGAATGGGTTCATGGTCCGGGAATGATCGTGACGCCGCTGCTGGGAATCGCGGCTTACAAGCAGGAGAATGCCGGAGAAAAGGTTCATGGCCTCGCGTCCTATCACGGCACGGCTGCGTACGTAACTGCGGCAGCATATGGCACAGCCATTGTGGCGGTGTCATGGCCGATCCATTGGAAGTTCTGGGAGAAATAATGAAAAAGAAAATCCTGATTGCTCTCTTGCTTGTCGCGCTGCCCGTGTTCGCGCAATCGGATACCCAATGGGTCCTGGACCAATCTTCCCTTACCTATCACATGTCCCATCCCATGCATGAGGTGGACGCCGTCAGTCACGGGGCAAAAGGAAAAGGTTTTTGCCACGCCGGGCAATGCGATTTCCTGATTGCGGCGCCGGTCAAGTCCTTCGATTCAGGGGACAGCAATCGCGATCTTCACATGGTGGAGGCAACCCGCGGCGCGCAGTTTCCTATGGTCGTTGTGCGCACCCGGTTTCCTGAAGCGGCAACCACGGCCACGACGATTTATGCCGATCTGGAGGTCCAGTTCGCCGGCCAGACCGCACAATATAAGCACGTCCCATTTCAGCGAGTCTCCCAAGGCAACCAGGTGCGAATATCCGGAACAGTCCCAGCGACGTGCTCCGATTTCAAGATCGACCGCCCTTCCTTCCTGACCGTACCGATCAAGAATGAAATTCCGGTACGCGTAGATATGACCTGGCGTCCGATGTGAGGGTGTGCGCCGGATTTATCGGATACTTGTGTATTTGCAGAGTCGATATCAGCGCAAAGCGTTTGCAGGAATCCAAGAGCGGAACGCTGCCATCCAACTGACATGCCATTGACTGTTGCCAAACGGGTTGGCAAGCGCTATGGGAACCCGGTGCCGACAAAGGTCGGTGGACTCTCCACCATCTTCAAAGTGGGGCCGCGATTCTTTTTCGGGAGCGCAGGACGCTCGCCGAAGCACCAACTGGGACCGTTCCGCACCGACCATCGGATCTATCGGACCAGCCCGAGTTCCGGCCTGCGCATAACCTGGTTTGGTCATTCTTCGTCCCTGGTCGAAATCGACGGCGTCAATGTCCTCATCGATCCCGTATGGGAAGAACGCGCAGCGCCGACACAGTGGGCCGGCCCCAAGCGCTTCTTCCCGCCGACTCTCTCACTCGAGGACCTGCCTCGGATAGACGTCATACTCATCTCGCACGACCACTACGATCATCTTGGCGCGGGCACGGTTCGGCGTCTCGCCCACATGGAGAGCCTGCGGCAGGCTCGCTGGATCACCTCGTCCGGCGTAGGCGCCATCCTGTCCCGTCTCGGCATCGATTCAAGCCGCTGTACTGAACTGAATTGGACTGAACAAGCCAATGTCGGGTCCTTGACGATCACAGCGTTGCCTGCCCGTCACTTCTCTGGCCGCAGCCTGTTCAATCGCTTCGAGACGCTGTGGGCATCTTTCGCTCTTGTTAGCTCCTGGCACCGCGTCTACTACGGAGCCGACTCCGGAGAATGGTACGGTTTCCGAGATATCGGCGAGGCTTTTGGTCCGTTCGATCTCACCATGCTTGAGATCGGCGCCGCCGATCCCCTTTGGGCGGACATTCACATGGGTCCCGAAGGCGCCGTTCGCAGCTTCCGCGCGCTCGGCGGTGACGGGTTGCTCATGCCGATTCACTGGGGCCTCTTCGATCTTGCGCTCCACGAGTGGCGGCAGCCGATCGAGAGTGTGGTCGCAGTCGAAGACCTCAAGCTCTGGTCCCCGACGCCCGGAATACCAACCGAGGTCGACCGGAACCAGGAGATCCGTTCTAATTGGTGGCGTTGAACTGAGCCTGTACCAAAGCGCCCTCAGCACAAGCATGGAGATACCTTTCAGCTGACTGAGGTCGATCAGGCACGAATTGCCATTTTCCGTTCACCTTGCGATACTGTTTAAGGTTTACCGGATGACGCTTCGTCTCCCTTCCGCTCTCTCCTTGGGCACTGTTGCTCTTGCAAGTACAAGCAGCGGGAAGAGCAACTCTTCGGGTGGTCCCGGCGAAATGACTCCAGCAGGAGTGCCAGGAAGCGGGGAATTGCGGTAAACTATTGAAAATAGTGGCGCTATCGTCTAGGGGTTAGGACGTGAGATTCGGCTGCCCCATCCTGCATCAACTCCTCTAAAATCAAATAATTACCTCAAAATAATGGACTTATGTTGCGATTTTCCACGCAACCAAATTTTGCTGAAAATGCACCAAAATTGCCACTTTTAGGCACCTTTGCGGTCTCTGCTAGTAAATAGTGCTAGGAAAATGAGCGCGGATAAGTATCAGCGCACCCTTAAACTTTCTGGCGTTAGTGCTAGGGAAGCGCTGTTTCATATCGAGCTTGAGTCTCAAGTAAAGACACTACTCTGTACCACAAAAAAGTTGTAGTATTGTGTTATGGCTCAATCTCACCGAGAAGCGTCGCGGCGGCTCTTCGAGCTCGCCGAGCAACAGCAAGGCTTTTTCACTACGAAGCAGGCCAAGACGGCCGGATTTGCCGAAAATACGCATCCCTACCATGTGCAGGCCGGGAACTGGATCCGGGAATACCGCGGTATCTACCGCCTGGCGCTATTTCCGGCGCCGGATCGGCCCGATCTTGTGCTCTGGTCGCTCTGGTCCAGGAACCGGAAGGAAGAGATCGATGGTGTTTATAGTCATCAGACTGCGCTGAGCCTCCATGAACTTTCCGACCTGAACCCGGCCAAGCTCCATATGACCGTTCCGCCGAACTTCCGGCGTAACAGCGATATCCCTGGCATTGTCGTGCTCCACTATCGCGACTTGCTCAAGAGCGAAATACAGGCCGGACCTGGCTACAAATACACTCGGCCGCTACGAACGATTCTTGATCTTATAGAGGCCGGAACGGTGGAGCGGACGTTTATACGTCAAGCGCTGCGGCAGGCTGTTGACCGCGGGCTGATCACGCGACAGCAGCTTCGGAACGCACAACTGGGCGAGACAGCACGCAAGATGGTCGAGGATGTACTGCGGCGGGCTGCCTGATGGCGATTCCGAGAACATATGCAACGGCGGGAGCCTTCCGCAGAGCTCTGGAAGAACTTTTGGAGAGCATGTCTCGGACCGAACGGATCGATATCAATCGCTTCAGACGTCAGGTACGCAATCGACCAGGCGACTGACCGGCTGTCCTTTCTTTAAGTCTCACACCCGTAACAAAACGGTCTCCCGGGCCATCTCAGTGCCCGCTCACTTCGTCTGATTGGAACCTTCTTCCCAGGCATGAACTTGAAACCTGGTTGTACGGTGACAAACTATTCTTGGGTTGATGCCGGTCAACTCTGGCTCTTTGGAGTGGCAGGTGCGCTCACGGATTGTCCGAACAGGTTCAGCAGAGCCGAAAATGCGCTGGTAATCCGCTCCGGGGTCGCCGAATCCGGGAGAGGAATGGTCAATGCCGGGCGGTTCGTCCGGGGATCGCTAGTGAACAGGGTGGGCAACACTTGAGCCAAGCGCAATGCGGAAGGGGCCGTAGAACGCCCAGCCGTGCCGCCTGCCGCACTTTCCGCGCCGCTACCTGCCGTGATCGATTCGATCAATTTCAGGCCTGCCTCGAAGAACGAGGCGGCAGCCAATTCGACGCCGTTGCCGCCGGGAGTTGCCGGAGGCGAAGGATGAGTACCCGCAGGCGCTGGTACCGCTGCGCCCGCTAGACCCGCCGACTGCGTCTGCACGTCGTGCAGCGCCTGCGGAAGAGCAACCACCTCGGCGGGAGCGTGATCAATTATCGGCTTCGGCCGGCCGGGTTGTTCGGCGAAAATCTCCTTCACTGCCTGTAGCATCGTCTTGCGGCCCAGCTTGGCGAAGCTCACTTCGTCGGTGGGTGAATCGAAGACTCCGGCAAAGAGTGATTTCTTCAGGGCAAGCGTCTCCCACACGCGCTCTTCGATGCTCTTCTCCGTGAGCATGTGAATTACGTGTACAGGACGCGATTGGCCAAGCCGGTGTACGCGCCCGATGCGCTGCTCCAGCCGGGCCGGGTTCCACGGAGGCTCAAAGTTCACCACAACTGAGGCTGCCTGCAAATTGAGGCCCACGCCTCCCGCATCGGTCGAGAGAAAGACCTTGCATGCCGGATCGTTGCGGAACTTCTCGATCAAGGCGCCGCGCTGGCGCGACGGAACACCACCATGGAGAGATACGAATCCGATGCCCAGCTTGCGCAGCTCCTCGCCTGCCAGATGCGTCATTCGTTCAAACTCGCTGAAGACCACCACTTTGCGTTCTTCGCCCACGACGAAGTCGGTCATGATCTCGCGGAACTCCTGGAGCTTGGGAGAATGATGAGTCTGCTTGTCGAAGAGGAATGTCGAGTTACACAACATGCGCATGTTTTGGATGTAGCAGAGAATGCGCTTTTGATCGATCTCGGAGAGCCAGCCCTGGCGTTCCCATTTGCGCATGAGCGCAGCCAGCATATCGCTCTGCTCGTAGTAAGGTTCAGCCTGCTGGCTGGTCAACTGCACATGGAAGACTTTGTCGGTTCGCTCGGGCAGATCCTTCAGCACCTCGGGGCGCGTGCGCCGCAGCAGGATCGGGGCCAACTGCTCGTGAATCTGATCCAGGCCGCGATAGCCGGTCAGATGGCCCTTGGCATCCAGCACACGGTGCTCGTCTACGAAGCGGAAAGCCGGCCCCAGCCTGCGGCCATCGACGAACTCCACAACCGAAAACAGCTCCTCCAGCTTGTTTTCGAGCGGAGTGCCGGTAAGCACCAGCGCGTAGCGGCTTTTCAATTGTTTAATCGTGCGCGCTGTCGCAGTGGTCCAGTTTCTGATTCGTTGCGCCTCGTCGAGGATGATCAGGTCTGGACCCAGTTCCTGCATGTATCGAATGTCTTTGAGAACGAGTTCGTAGTTGGTGAGGGTGAAAAACTCCGGGGACGCATACATCGCGCGCCGCTGCGGCAACAGACCTTCGACGACCTTCACAGAGCGATCGGTGAATTTCTGGATCTCCGTCTTCCACTGGTATTTCACCGAGGCCGGCGCAATCACCAGCACTCTCTCAATTCCCCGCCGTTGACGCAGAAGTTCGGCCATGGCCAGTGCTTGAATCGTTTTGCCAAGCCCCATGTCGTCTGCCAGAACCGCGCGCCCGCGACAAGCTGCAAACAGAGCGCCGCGGGCCTGGTAGGGCAGTAGCTTCGTTTTTAGGATCCCGGCGGTGGGATCCTGCCCGCGCTTTATTTTTGCAAGCAACTTGCGTTCAAGCTCGATGCCTTCGGCCAGCTCGTTTTCCCGGTCGATGTAATCCAGGACGTCGCTGTAGATGACCGCCTGGCCATCGGCGTTGCGCAGCGCTTCCAGCACTTCTGCGAAGCGCCGGTAACGCTCGCGGCGCAGAAGGCCATTGTCGTCGAAGTGTTCCGCTGCGAGCGACAAGAGCGCCCGAGAAGGCGAAGGGGGCATGCGCAGCCGCACCTCGATGGTGTTTCCATATTGAAGCGAAATGGATGCGCGTGTGCGCTTGAACTTCGCGGCTTCCAACGTCTTCTGATGACGCTTCCGCAGCCGCAGAAGCATCGCCTCGACGTGCTTGCAGGTTCCCAGGGTATTGATCGCGAAATCCGGGCACGAGCAATAATTCTCGAAGAGCCCCAGGCCGCGAATCGCCACCTTATAGGTCCGCCCACTGGCCGACTTGACGCTGTAATCGCCATAGGGCCCGGGTGCGGGCCGTTTCAAAATCTTCAGCGGAGCTGCGGCAGCCCTCTGCTGCCGCTCGGCGATCTGCTGTTCGATTAGCATCGGAAAGTTCCCTCTTCAGGAGCGTACAACATGGCGGGCTTCATGCCTCAAAGTACAGAGCAGCCCTCAAGTTCGCCACACCGCCAGAATCTTGTCGATCTTATCGCCGACGCTCTCACGGGCTGCAGCACGATCTATTCCTTGTGCCAGCAGTTTGTCGTACTCGGTATGTTTATGGCGAACCGCCGCGACGACTGCCGCAGTCAAAGCGCGCTCCTCCAGATTCCTGCCCGACTCTGTGCGGCCAACGCGCCCGCTGCCCCTGAGGGCGGTATGCTCGGCCATTGCAGCCAGTTCAAGAGGCGGACAGCCGGGGAACAGAACGCCGATCTGCTTTGCCATGCGAGCCACCAACTTGCGGTCTTCTTCGCGCCGCCGCACGGCCTCGCGCGCGCGTCCTGCCGCTCGTTCATCCGCATCTTCCGCGCATTCCTGCTCGGCTTTTTCGAGAGCAGATGTTTCAACCAGGATGCCCTGTCTCTCGTAACGTTTTCGGGTCCGGCTAAAGCGGACCACCACAGCGTTTTGCGCGCTATGCTTCGTTGCTCGCCGTGTCAAAGCCACGTC
>Ga0302278_10000294_pt1 | contig 65399 bp, 50 predicted proteins | sample III_Bog_N3_2_FD_194543 | JGI IMG/M metagenome (GOLD analysis project Ga0302278, IMG submission 194543) | Peat permafrost microbial communities from Stordalen Mire near Abisko, Sweden - III_Bog_N3_2 | ecosystem: Environmental > Terrestrial > Soil > Wetlands > Peat | place: Sweden: Abisko...
CTGGACGATTTTGGCATGCGAAACACCTCTACTAGGATTGTGCGCCAAAAGGGGGGAATTGCCTGCACATTTGGCGTGGGTGGAAGTTGTTGGATTTAAGCGGGTTAGTCAAGGTCAGTTGGGGGAGGGGCTTGCTTTTTTTTGGATGGGGTATGGGGGATCGGGTTGCAGGCCTGCCGGAAGGCACATTGAGTGGTTCGATCGATTTTCGAGTGCGGTTGCCCTGCTCGCGCGTCCCACTCTCCGTGACAACTCCCCAATGGCTGCGATATAAACATCTTTACTGCAAATTGAGCGTCGGTCCCTCGTTTGTGGGCCAGCGCCGCGCCACTTTTAACGCGTTCCTCACCATAATTCGTCCTAAAAGAGGGAGTTCCAAAGACTATGTCGACTGCTGTGGCTGGGAAGGGTCTGGAAGGAATTGTTGCTGCCAACTCCGGAATCTGCTGGATTGACGGGGATGCCGGCGTGTTGTCGTATCGCGGCATCGACATTCATGAGCTGGCCGAGAAGTCGACCTTCGAGGAAGCAACTTATCTGCTGTGGAACGGCATTCTTCCCAACCAATTGAAGCTGCGCGAGTTCAGTGCGCAACTGGCCCTGGCGCGGGTGCTGGACCAGCGGATTGTGGAGATGCTGCGCAGCTTTCCCACCTCCGCCAGCCCCATGGAAGTGTTGCGCACGGCGGTCTCTGCGCTGAGCTTTTACGACGCGGACGAGAAGGACAACACGCACGACGCGAACGTGCGCAAGGCCTATAACCTGACCGCGCAGATCGCGATGATTGTGGCCGTTTACGATCGAATTCGCAAAGGGCTTGAGATTATTCCGCCGGACCGTTCCCTGAGCCACGCAGGGAATTTTTTATGGATGCTGACCGGCGAAAAGCCCACGGAAACGGCAACGAGGACGCTGGACATTGCGCTGATTCTGCATGCGGATCATGAGTTGAACGCTTCTACATTTGCGGCGCGGGTGATTGCGGCGACGCTTTCCGATATTCACTCCGCGGTGACGGGGGCCATTGGCGCGCTGAAGGGACCGCTGCATGGCGGGGCCAACGAGGCGGTGATGCGGCTGCTTTACACCATCGACAAGGCGGGGGCCGATCCGGTGGACTATGTGAGGAACATGCTGGCGGCGCGGCAGAAGATCTCCGGTTTTGGCCACCGCGTCTACAAGACAGAAGACCCGCGCGCCACGCACCTGCGCCGCATGAGCGAGCAGCTGGGCAAGGATGCCGGGCAACCAAAGTGGTTTGAAATGTCGCGGGCGATCGAGCTTTACATCAACTCTGAAAAGAAGCTGAACGCCAACGTGGATTTTTATTCGGCTTCGACCTATGCGACGCTGGGCATCGACATCGATCTGTATACGCCGATTTTCGCCATCAGCCGCATCTCAGGCTGGGCCGCGCATGTGATTGAGCAACTGGACGACAACCGGCTGATCCGGCCGCGGGCCGAGTATATTGGGCCGGAGTATCCGTCGCCTTATATTCCGATGGATGAGCGGGGCTAGGAACGTTAAATTCCGCACTAACCTCTTTGCATCGCATCAAGTCGAATGGGCTGAGGAATCTTTATGAAAGCCCGATTCGCTCTTGCTGCTTCATTCGCATCTCTGTGCGTCCTTTGCTGTGCCCTCTCAGGATGCATGCGCTTTGCACACCTTTATCCCATTCAGGGACCGTTGGCGCAGCAGACGCCGCCCCCGATCTTTAGCGCAAGGCTGACGGGAGTGATCAACTCCGGCGGCCTTTCGGCCAAGCTTGCGAATGGGCAGCAGTTCTCAGGCGAGTGGCAGGCGCAGTCGGTGGGTGCGCTGGCAAAACAGAGCAACGCCGGCATTGCCCCGCCGTTCAACCTTTCCGCTGAATGGGACGCGGTTTATGGACCGGGGTTCTACACGGCCCACGTGCTTGGGGCGCACCTGTTTGCTCGGACTTCGCTCATCGGCAAGCAGGGCGGTGTGCTGCAGGTGGAGATGATCAGCCAGCCGGTTGAGACCGCCGACGCGAAAGACATGGCTCCCCTAGAGGTTAAAGGCGTCGCCAAAGACGACCAGGGGAACGTCTACAAAATGGCCTTCTAGAAGATTGACCATCTGGCTGGTTCAGCCAACTTTGCGGCGGGCATGATGCCGAGACATGCGTCGATTTTTCCGGGTCGGGGCGGCGTGCGGTGCATCCAAGAACGCAAGGCAGGTGGGGAATGTCTATTCGTCGATTCACGGTGGAGCGCTTCAGCGTGGTGTCGAGCAAGCCGTTTGCCAAGGTTGTTGGCGCGATTGAGGCAGCCATCGGGCATCCGGAAATGCGGGAGTTTGCGAGCAAAGTCGGCAGCGCCGGGTCGTGGCAGGAGCTGGAGACGGTGATCCATGGGTTCCTTGGCCCGTCGGGGTTCATGGAGTTTACGCGCTTTAACCTGGGGCAGATTCTGGCCAAGGAGCAGGGCGCGAGCGCGCCGAAGATTGTGCGTCTTGTGGTGGGCAATCCGCTCGTCATGAAAAAGATGGCCGAGCATGTGCAAGATGCGGCCTCCTATGCGCCGGTCACGATCCTTATTGACGAAAGAGTGGACGGGGTCCATGTTTCCTACGACAAAATGGAAAGCTATCTCGCGCCCTATGCTAATCTTGCCGCATTGAAAGTGGCGCATGAGTTGGACGCGAAAGTGGAAGCCATGCTCACGGCAGCCGCGATCCAGGCTGATTGAAGAGTCGGGATTGGAAAGTTTGCGGAGCGATGCAGGCTGCGGGAAAACTCCAACGGCAGGTGGGCACGCCGTCACGAACTTTTGCAGGGGCTGAAGCCCGACGTTCCTTTCATTGGCTTTATCGGCACGAGTGAAGTCGTGCCCTGTTGCTGGGCGCTTAAAGACGCGTGACGAAGTTCGTTTCCTAACCGCACGAAAGGACAAGTCCATGATCCTTGGTATGAGTGTTGCGCAGTTTACGTTTCTACATGTGTTCCTGAGCCTGGTGGGCATTGGGGCCGGGGTATTTGTATTATTCGGACTGCTGAATTCGCTGCGGGTGCGAATTTTGACTGCCCTGTTCTTTGCCACCACGATAACAACCAGCCTGACCGGGTTTCTATTCCCGTTCCATGGAATGACGCCGGGGATCGTTCTGGGAATTCTGTCGATGCTTGTACTGATTCTGGCGATTGTCGCGCTCTATGGGAAGGGGCTGGAGGGTGGATGGCGCGGAACGTATGTGATTTCCGTGTGCCTGGCGTTCTACTTTAATTTCTTTGTGCTGGTGGCGCAGGGTTTTGCGAAGGTTCCGGCATTGAAGCAGGCGGCGCCGACGATGGCCTCGCCGGCTTTTGGGATTGCGCAGGCGGCGGTGTTTGTGATCTTCCTGCTGTTGACGATTCGGGCGGTGAAGAAGTTTGACCCGGCTTAGGGCCGGCGCTTGAGCCAGAGCAGATAGAGGCCCCAGGCAGCCAGCGTGCAGTTGTCACGGATGACGCCCGAGAGCATCATCTGCTCGAACTCATCCACAGAGACGCAGTGGACTACGAGGTCGTGCTCTTCGGGGTCGGGATCTTTCTCTGACTCGCTGAGGCCCCCGGCGAGAAAGACGTGGTGCTTCTGTTTGGTGAAACCATAGGCGATCCACAGCCAGCCGAGGTAGGTCATTTCGGCGGCATCAAGGCCTAGTTCTTCCTTCAACTCTCCGCGGGCAAGTTCTTCGGGGTTTTCGACTTCCATCTCCCAGCCACCCTGGGGCAGCTCAAGCGCGCGTTCCTGGATGGTGTAGCGGAACTGCTCGACCAGCCAGACTTTGCCGTGGTCGACTGGGATGATGATCGCCGCGTCCTCCTTGTCGACGACGCCGTAGATGCCCTTTTTGCCATTGGTGCGGAGGATCTCGTCCTCGCGCAGGCTCATCCAGTGGTTGCGATAGACTTCGCGGGTGGAGAGGGTGGTTATGGTGTGTCCCGCGGAACTTTCTGGGGGCGGCATTGGGGCTCCTTTGCGGTCAGCGCGTTTGTCGTTTGCGGTCAATGCGTTGTGGGTCGAGCGGTGCCTCTGCTTTGAAAGGGCGCGGCTTCAGGCGCGCCAATTGCGGAGTCGGAAGAATTCCCGGGCTTTAGCCCCCGGGGGAATGCGTCCAGTTCAAAAGAACCATTCGCAGAGCAATATTCGTACTGTGCCACACGCTCAACCAACCTTGCCTTGACCGGATTGTTTGCAATATATGCACGATGAATCTCAAAATCCTCGACATCGCGAATCCGATGATCCGAATATCCCGTTCCCCAAATGCTGCCATTCCACTTGAACTCACGTTTGGCTCGAAAAGAATATCCGCCTTTCAAACATTGGATTGCTAATTCGAGGCTGGCGCTTGGCGTAAGAATCAGATGAAAGTGATCGGGCATCACCACAAAAGAATGGAGTAGGTAACGATCTGGACGATAACCATAAAGTGTCTCAAGAAGCAGCTTGCACCACCTCTCATGCCGAAAGAACGGCCTGCGCTCCGCAGTATTCGACGTGACGAAGTAAGTTTGCCCGTTATGGGTGGCGATCTCTCTCTTCGGGATCATAATTTCCCTCGGGGGCTAAAGCCCAACCTCATTTTGGCCATGGCGTGGCGCGTCTAAAGCCGCGCCCTTTCAAGACTGAGAAACCAGCGAATCGTTCTCCCGTACACGATACTTCCTCAGGCGGCCAATGAGCGAGGCCGGGCCACTGACTTTGAGGCGGACGTTGTTGCCCTCGTAATCGCGGCTGTGGACGAGCATTCCGGCTTCGATGGCCGCCAAAACACCGCCTTCCTGCTGGGGAACGTGCAGCTCGGCGTCTACGACGGGGTCGGAGTGGAGGGCACGGTCGATGGCGGCGAGGAGGGCTTCAATTCCCTCCCCTGTCTGGGCGGAGACGGCCACTTCGCCGGCCAGATCGGCTTCGACCTTTGTCCGGCCGAGCAGTCCTTCGCGCTCGGAGTCGGGGAGCAGGTCGATCTTGTTCAGGACTTCAATGCGCGGCTTGGTGAGGGACTCGAGTTCGCCCAGCACCTTCTCTACCTGGGACTTTTGCTCTTCGCCGTAGGTGGAAGATGCGTCGCGGATATGGAGCAGGACTTCAGCCTGGGCGACTTCTTCGAGCGTCGCGCGGAAGCTGGTGACCAGGGTGTGAGGCAGGTTGCGGATGAAGCCGACCGTGTCTGAAAGCAGGATTTTGCGGCGGCTTGGCAGCTCGATGGCGCGGAGTTTGGGGTCGAGCGTGGCAAACATCTTCGACGATTCCAACACATGCGCGCCGGTGAGGCGGTTGAAGAGCGTGCTTTTGCCGGCGTTGGTGTAGCCGACGAGGGCGACCGTCGGGACGGGGACGGCTTCGCGGCGCTGGCGCTGCTGCTTGCGGACGCGGCGCACGCCGTCGAGTTCGCCCTTGAGATGGTCGATGCGGGACTGAATGCGGCGGCGATCGGTTTCGAGCTTGGTTTCGCCGGGGCCGCGGGTGCCGATGCCGCCGCCGAGCTGGGACATGGCTTTGCCCTTCCCGGTGAGGCGGGGGAGCATGTATGCGAGCTGGGCGAGTTCGACTTGCAACTGGCCCTCACGGGTGCGTGCGTGGCGGGCGAAGATGTCCAGAATGAGCTGGGTGCGATCGAGCACGCGGCAGGGCAAGGCCGCCTCAAGGTTGCGCAACTGGGTGGGCGAGAGGTCGTGGTCGAAGAGCACCAGGTCGGCCTCAGTGGAGGCGGCGATGCCGGCGATCTCCTCAACCTTGCCTGAGCCGATGAGCGTGGCCGGATCGAGCCGAGACCGGCGCTGCATGACCTCTGCAACCACGGCTCCGCCGGCGCTCGCCATCAGTTCGCGAAATTCGGCCAGGGACTCTTCGGCATCCAGGCTCGTGGAGGCGTAGGGCTGGCTCCCTTGCAGGCCGGCGAGGGTGGAATGGGTTGAGTCCCGGCCGCCAGCGGGAGTTTCGGTTGATTGAAGGGAGGCGTCGTCGAGCAGTTCAAGATCGATATCCGGACGCAGAGCTGCAAGGCGCGCACCTGCAACACCGGCGCGGCTGACGGTCAAGTTGGCCTGACGGTCTGACCGTCGAGGGGCGGACCGCGAGGAGTCGACGCCTACAAGGACCGCGCGTTCCTGCCCTGCACCCCGGACGGCTGTATCTTTCAAGCCTGTGCGACCCGGGTTTGTCCCCAGGCCGTCCGTCTTCTTGACTTCAACTGCCAATCCGGACCGCTCTCCGCTTGCTATCGCTGTGCTTACTATCGCTGTTCCGCGGCTGCCGGGACAGAAGCCAGACCCGCAACGGGAGATGGTCCCATGCCCGACTGCACCGCCATCGGACGATGCTCGGTATGCATCACGCTCCGGTTGCTGACGACGGTCGATATGGCGTGCTTGAAGATCAACTGCTCCTGGCTGTTGTTTTCCAGGAGCACGGAATATTTGTCAAAAGACCGAATCTTCCCGGTAAGCTTGACGCCGCTGACCAGATAAATGGTGATGGGTGTCTTATCTTTGCGGACGGTGTTCAGGAATGTGTCCTGAATATTTTGTGCCGGCTTGTTCTCCATGTGCCGATCTCCAGCTCTCTTTTTTGTCGGTTCAACTGCTTTGGGTTCAATGAAAAAATGAACGGGCACGGCTCCGGAATCCCGATTGCCGTCAGTTCCCGCAATGGCTCAACAATAGAACGATTAACTAACCTTTTCAACCCCCCATCCACAATTGGATGGGTTTGCGGCCCGTTGGTTGCCCGGTTTTAAAGCCCAGGGTAAGCGCGAGGCCTGCTGCCGGTATTACCGTAGGCGGGGTAAACTCTCCTTTTTGTCCCACCTTTTGTTCGCTTTGCACCTGCCTCCGTTCCCTGCTCTGGGACGCGTGAACCAGGCCGGCTGATAAAATTGGCGGGTGCCAGACACAGCGCAAACTTCCGTAGCAAAGCCCTCGGCAGGCAACCCGGTTCCCATGCTGGACCTGAAGCGACAGTACGCTCCGCTTCACGAGGAGCTGCTGGCAGCCCTCGATCATGTACTTAAGACGCAGCAGTTCATTCTTGGCGAGCCGGTAGCCATTTTTGAGCGCGAGGCCGCGGCCCAGTTGGGCGTGGCACATGCGCTGGGGTGCTCGTCCGGCACCGACGCGCTGTGGCTGGCGCTGGCCGCAGCGGGGGTTGGGCCGGGAGACGCGGTGGTGACGACGCCGTTCAGCTTTTTTGCCTCGGTCAGTGCGATTTTGCGGGCGGGAGCGAAGGCGGTGCTGGCGGATATTGACCCCGGGACGTTCAATCTGGACCCGGCGGCGGTTGGGAGGGTTCTGGAGGGGCCGCAGGCTGGGGCAATCAAAGCAGTTCTGCCGGTTCACCTTTACGGCCAGTGTGCGGATTGGGGCGGTTTTCAGCGGCTGGCAACCGAACACAGCCTGAAGCTGGTGGAAGATGCGGCGCAGGCGTATGGGGCGGAGTGGCAGGGCGTGAAGGCCGGCGGATTGGGCGACACGGCCGCCTTCAGCTTTTATCCGACCAAAAACCTGAGCGCGGCGGGCGATGCGGGCATGGTGACGACCAACTCCGACGCACTGGCCGAGCGGGTGAAGATGCTGCGCCAGCACGGCATGCGGCGGCGGTATTTCCACGACGAAATTGGCTGGAACGCTCGCATGGATGGCTTCCAGGGGGCGATTCTCTCGGTGAAGCTGAAGTACATTGACGGCTGGAATGGGGCCAGGCGAACGGCGGCCAGACGCTATCACGCACTGTTTCACGCAGCGGGGCTGGCGGAGGCGGGGCCTTATCCGCGAAATGGGGTGGTTTTGCCGCACGAGGCGCCGGGGAGCAGGCATGTGTGGCACCAGTATGTAATCCGGACTGGACGGCGGGATGAGTTGCGGGCGTTTTTGGCGGAGCGGAAGATCGGGTCGGAGATTTATTACCCGGTGCCGCTGCATTTGCAGGAAGCGCTGAAGGAGCTGGGTTACAAAGAGGGGGATTTTCCGGAGGCGGAACGGGCGGCGCGGGAAGTGCTGGCCCTGCCGATTTTCCCGGAGATCCGCGAGGACGAGCAGCAGACGGTGGTGGGGGCGATTGGGGAGTTTCTGGGCTAGCAGCAGCTTTTCGACTTCCTCCCGAAGCCTTGGCAGATAGACCTGCACAATCTCCCACACAATGTCGTCCTTCACCGTCGTATATCCGTGGACAAGCTGGTTGCGGAAGCCGACGATATCACCGACGAGCGTAATCCGGTCGCGATAGTCAGGGAAGCTGCGCAGCAGTTGGGAGAGCGCTTCGCCGATGATTCCGAACTTACGTTCTACGGCAGCTCTCAGCATTTCATCGTTCAAGCAGGCTGCAAGATTCTTGCTATCGGTGAAGGCATGAATGCTATCGGCTGGGTTCGCAATATCCCAGAGATAAGCCTTTGCGTCAGGCTGCATACAGCGCTTGCTGTTGCTCGGCGACGCTCTTCAGGATGTAGGGATTTCGAATCGCCCCGTCTTCCACCAGGTCAACGGGCCGGGACAGCAGGGACGACAACGCCTCGCGCAAGGCAAGGTAGCTCCGCATTCTCATACCGACCGGAATCGGCTCGAATTCCACCAGGAAGTCAGCATCGCTTCGCTGGGGGTCGAAGTCCTCGCGCACAATCGAGCCGAATGCAGCCAGACGGCGCACCTTGTGCTCCCGGCAAAGGCGGGTGATTTCTTCGAGATTGCGTTCGACAAGGCTGTTCATTGCGCTTCCAAATGCAGAATAGCGCCGGAAAGCTCGCTCGCACAGCCCGTCCTTCCGCTTCCCAACCGCTGCCGCCCCAAGCTAGAATTGGCAACCATGTTCCCTTACGACTCTGACCTGCTCACTGCCGTTCAAGCCGCACCTGAAACCATTGCCGACGTGGTCGCAATCATGCAGATCATCGACACGGTCTGTGTGGACGGCGACGGGCTGAAGTGGTTCAACCTGCTCTATATGCAGGTGACGCAGGCGGTGGAGACGCGGGTGGGCGCGGGTAACTTTATCAACCCCGCATGGATGGCCACGCTCGACGTGGGCTTTGCCGGGTACTACTTCCGCGCGATTCAGAGCTCCCTGAGCGGGCAGGCTGCGCCGGGCTGCTGGCAGGCGCTTTTCAGCCGCCGCGATCAGACTGAGCTGGCGCGTATCCAGTTTGCGCTGGCCGGAATGAACGCGCACATCAATCACGATCTGCCCCAGGCGGTGCTGGATATCTGCAAGGCCGGGCAGACCGCGCCCGCGCACGGCACAGACCAGTACAACGACTTTACCGCTCTCAACGCAACGCTGGAAGGGCTCATTGAGCAGGCGGAGATCGATATGCACCTGCGACTGCTGGGGGAGGCGCTGCCGCCCGGCTGCGCGCTGGACAAGCAGGTTGCCGGCTTCAGCATGTGCGCGGCACGCGAGGCAGCATGGGACAATGCCGAGATCTTGTGGGGCCTGGGAGATGTGGCGCCAGCCTTCGCCGCGTATCTGGAATCGCTGGACGGGCTGACCGCAACGGCCAGTGCGGCGTTGCTGGTGCCGGTGGTCTGAGCGAGCCGCCAGCATGGCCTGCCTCGATGCCGTAAAATCGAGCTAACATGAAATGTCCTTTTTGCGGTTTCGGTCAGGATCGCGTGGTCGACTCGCGCGAGAGCAAGGAAGCCGACTCCATACGCCGGCGCCGCGAGTGCGAAAGCTGCAATCGCCGCTTTACGACCTACGAGCGGATCGACGAAATTCCGTACATGGTGGTCAAGAAAGACGGCCGCCGCGAGCGCTTCGACCGGCAGAAAGTGCTGAGCGGCCTGCTGCGCGCGTGCGAAAAGCGGCCGGTTTCGGCGGGCAAGCTTGAGGCCATCGTGGACGCTACGGAAACCTTTTTGATGGATGCTCCGGAACGGGAGCGCACCACCAGCGAGGTGGGCGAGCTGATCATGCAGCATCTCAAGGGTCTGGACACTGTCGCCTACATCCGCTTCGCAAGTGTCTATCGCGACTTCAAAGATGTGCGGGAGTTCAAGGAAGAGCTGGAAGGCCTGCTGGGCGGAGGCAAGACAAAGAAGTAAAGAAGATGACAGGTTACAGATGGCAGCCCTTAGTGTTTGAACATCAACCTTCAACCCTTGCTGAAACTCGGAAGCGATTCACTGATCAACAGCCTAAGCAACCGGGTTTGCTGTTATCTGTCATCTGTAATTTGAAAGGAATTTATGGCGCACAAAGTTACGTTGATTCCCGGCGACGGCATTGGGCCTGAAGTGACACAGGCCGTGGTTCGCATTCTTGAAGCGACGGGCGTGAAGTTTGAGTGGGAACGCTTTGCGGCCGGGGCCGAGGCCTTCGAAATCTACGGCGAGTACATCCCTGCGCAGCTTTGCGACTCCATCGAGCGCAACAAGGTGGCACTGAAGGGACCGGTGACTACGCCCATCGGCGGCGGCTTCAAGAGCATCAACGTTACGCTGCGCAAGAAGTTCGAGCTTTTCGCCAACTTCCGGCCGATCAAGAATCTGCCCGGCATGGCAACCCACTGGCCTGGGCTTGACCTGATCATCGTCCGCGAAAACACTGAGGGCGAATACGTCGGTCTGGAGCATGAGGTGGTTCCCGGCGTTGTGGAAGCCATCAAGGTGATCACGGAAAAAGGCTCGACCCGCATTGCCAAGTTCGCCTTTGAGTATGCCCGCAAGCATGGCCGCAAGAAGATCCATTCCATCCACAAAGCGAACATCATGAAGCTTTCGGATGGGCTGTTTTTGCGCTGTGCGCGAACGGTGAGCGAAGGCTTTCCGGAGATCTTCTACGGCGAGCACATCATTGACAACACCTGCATGCAGCTGGTGATGAATCCCTGGCAGTATGACACGCTGTTGCTGGAAAACCTCTATGGCGACATTGTGAGCGATCTTTGCGCGGGGCTTGTAGGCGGGCTGGGACTGGTTCCCGGAGCGAACCTTGGCCTTGATTGCGCCATCTTCGAGGCGGTGCATGGCTCAGCGCCAGACATTGCGGGCAAGGATGTTGCCAACCCGACGGCGCTGCTGCAATCGGCCATCCTGATGTTGCGCCATCTGGACGAAATGGACGCGGCCGACAAGGTGCAGAAGGCCATGGAGACTGTCTACGCCGAGCGCAAGACGCTGACGCGCGACGTGGGCGGGACCGCCGGAACAACACAGTTTGCCGAAGCCATTCAGGCGGCGATGGGCTAGATTTGAGAATCTTTCCGCCTTGTTTCGATCCGTTTCAAGGCAGCGGATAAACGCCTATCCCGAACGGATAGCTGGCGTTTGTTCCCGGCGAAACCGGGGTGCTGGTGAGCTGGGTGAGCACACCGGTGCCGGAGTTGATGGAGTATTGCGTTATACCACCGACGCCGTTGTAGACTTCGCTGACTACGTAGAGGTACTGGCCGGCCTGATCCACCGCCGCCTGCTGCGGGTCGGTTGAGCCACCGGATATGGCGAACGGAGAGTCAGCGAGTTGGCTCAAGATTCCGCTGGACTGGTTGATCGAATATGCGGAGATGTTGTTATCGCCATTGTTGGTGACGTAGAGGTAATGGCCGGTGGGCTCAACGACTGCGCCCAGTGGCGTGCCGCCGGCGGTGAACGGCTGGCCAGCGATGGTGGTGATCGGCTCCGGAACATCGCCCGACATGGCGGTGGTGGTTACCGTATAGGCATTCACCGCTTTGCCCGCGCCGGCATCAACATAAAGGAACGATCCGGCAGGATTTACCGCCATGCCGGAAGGACCGTAATAGGTCTCCTCGTTGTAGATGTAGGTCAACGCACCGGTGGCCGGATTGACGGTAAACGTGGCCACAAACCAGCCATTGTCCGAATCAACATAAAGGGTTTGGGCTACGGGATCGTAGACCATCTGATCCGCGCTGGGGATGCAAAACGCTCCGCAGTTGAAACCGGGGATGTTGTAAGGGGAACCCACCTGGGCGAGCGCTCCGTTCGCAGCTACGGAGTAAACGGTGACCGAATCGCTCTGGTGGCTGCTGACAAAGAGGAACTTGCCGTAGGGTCCGACAACCATATAGGTGGGCCAGTTGGCGGGAGTGGTGAAGACCGGTGCTGAGAGTGCGCCGGTGCTTTCGTTGATGGCCAGGGCTGCGATGAGGCCCGAACTCTGCGATCCGCTTGAGGTGCCCGCTGCAAACACAAAGCCCATTGCAGGATCAACGGCCATGGCTACCGGAGCGTTCAGTTCGGTGTTGTACGGGGAGGTCGAGAGCAGCGCCAGCGCTCCTGTTCCGCGGCCTTCGCTATATGCGGAGATGTTGCCGGTCCCGTTGGGGTTGAGATTGCTGTTGAGTGTGTAGACGAAGCCCACATACGAGGGAGCCGGGCCGCTGGTGAAGGTATAGTCCTGATACAGATGGACGCCGTTGTAATCGGTAAACATTCGTGCGTAGATTGTCCCGCCGTTTACGGGCAGGTTGTTGACGGTAACCGATGTGGTTGAGGTGGAATACTCGGGGGAGTTGAGCAGGTTCAAGGAGCCCGGGCTGGTGGTTCCGAGGTGCAGGAAGTAGCCCTTGATGCTGCCGGTTGCAGGCGACCAGGTGAATGTGACCGTGGGCCCGGGAAGCACTGTGCCCTGGGTTGGCGAGGTCAGCGCGGCCTGCGTAGATGCCGTGAAGATGTAGTCCTTGTAAAGGTGGACACCGTTGTAATCGGTAAACATTCTGGCGTAGATTGTTTCTCCGTTCACCGGGAGTCCAGTTAGCGTCACGGATGTGGTGGTCGCAGGATACTCGGCCGAGTTCAGCAGGTTGTCCGACCCCGCGGCGGTGGTTCCCAAATGCAGGAAGTAGCCTTTCACGTTGCTGCCTGTTGCGGCTGACCAGGCAAAGGTTAGGTCAGGCCCTGCAAGGGTGCCGCTTGTTCCAGGCAAAGTAAGCCCTGCCTGCGCCGACGCAGTGAACGTGTAGTCCTTGTAGAGGTGAGTTCCGCTGTAATCCGTATAGACCCTTGCATAGATCGTCGCTCCCGTCACAGGCAGGTTGTTGACTGAGACGGACGTGGTCGTGGTCGGATACTCGGCGGAGTTCAGCAGGTTGTCTGAACCCACAGCGGTTGTCCCAAGGTGCAGGAAGTAGCCTTTCACGCCGCTGCCGGTTGCGGCAGACCATGCAAAGGTCACTGTGGGCCCGGCGAGCGTGCCGCTGGTTCCAGGCAAACTTAACCCCGCCTGCGCAGATGCCGTAAACGTGTAGTCGTGATAAACGTGAACGCCACCGAAATCCGTGAAGAGGCGGGCATAGATCATTTCGCCATTCACTGGCAACGCGCTGATTGTGACCGATGTGGTGGTTGAACTGTACTCTGCGGAGTTGAGTAGGTTGGTTGATCCAACAGCCGTTCCCAAGTGCAGGAAGTACCCGTTCGCTGCGAAAGCGGCAGACCAGGCGAAGGTCACGCTGGGGCCTGCAAATGTGCCGCCTGGCGCGGGAGAGGCGAGCGTGGCGGGCGTCCCGGAGACGGTCTCAGTAAGGACGCCGGAGATACTGGCTGCATTGTTGCTGTCTCCGCTGTAGACAGCGGTGACAGAATCCGATCCATAGGGCAGCGCGGTGGTGGAATAAGTGGCGGCTCCGGCGCCGGTCACCGCGGCGCTTCCAAGCACCGTGGAGCCGCTCTTGAATGTAACTGTGCCAGTGGCGTTGCTCTCCTGGGAAGTTATGGTTGCGGTAAGAGTTACCGAGCTGCCATAAGTTGCACTGCTTGCCGAAGAGCTGACAACGGTTGAGGTAGCCAGGTTTGCCGCATGCACGGTAAATGTCTGATAGCCGAAGTCGGCGCACCCGTTGTAGCTCTCATTCTGGGGGAAATTTTCGACGTAAAGCTGGAATGCACCGGGAGTGTTGATGAAGCTTGCGGGAATCTGGGTTGTAAGTTCTTCCGGGCTGACATAAGTGAACGACGGATAAGTTGTCGTCGTTCCGTTATTGATTCCGATTACCGAACCAGAGCTGAATCCTGTTCCGGTGAGAGTGACATTCAAGGCTGAGTTACCGGCGATTGCTGAGCTGGGGCTGACGGCGGTGAGGGTGAGAATCTGCTGAGGCGTGGAGATATTGAAATTGGCAAACACCAGCGTCTCGTCGGTCGCGGTTAACTGTGCGGGATTGGTTGTTCCGCTGAGGTCGTAACTCCACCCGGCAAAGTTCCACGAGTAACCAGGCTCGGAAGTCGCGCTGTAAGTAAGCACCTGCCCGGAGGGATAGAAGCCGTCATTGGTGGGGGACGCCGGGGATAAGGTCGCAGTGCCACCGCATGGGGGATAAGAAAAGTTGGTTGCCGGCGCAAACTGAGGTTGCACGGTGGCGATGTAGGTGGTGCTTGTGGCGGGCAAAGAGGCAATGGAGTGAGAGGCCGCGCCACCATCGCTCCAGGACTGAAAGGCATAGCGGCTGTTGATGCTAAAGGGATACTCGGGAGAGTTGAACGCAAGCGTGTGCTGGCTGCCGGGTGTCCATGTGATGCTTGACTGGCCGGGAGCATAATAAGCGGCCGTAAAGTTCACCGGGGTATCGAAGAAATCGCCATCCACATAGACTGACAGGTTAGAGCTGAATGTCTCGGGAGTTATGTCGACCTTGTAGACCGGCATGTTGCTGAAGTAAGTGGTCATGTCGATTGGATTTCCCGAGTCGGGGACATAAAACGTCTTGGGATTTGCGCCAAGACCGCCGGGAAGCCAGTAAGGGCCGTTATTGAACTGGTAGAAGTTGTAGCCGGAATTTGCCGACGCGGTCAAGGTAGCCAGCTGGCGCGCAACCAGAAACTGGCCGGACATTTCACCGTAAGATTGCGGCGTCGGCGAGATTGCGACGGTACCCGAGCCATCGGGATAGACCGTGTCCTGGTAGGGAACGAGCTGAATGAAGTTCGCCGAATAGGTGGCCACCTGGGGCGATGACGAAGGGAAGTCCGCGCCTCCGTCTCCGGGAAGGACGGTGATGGTATGGGTCTGCGCGGTGCTGTCGTTCCAGCGGCCATAGGTGTAATAGAACATTGCGGGGGCCGAGCTGCCTTCAATGGTGCTGGACACGGTCTGGACGCCGTCGGCAACGCTCAAGGTGTGAGTTGAATTCAGCGCCCAGTTAAATACCTGGGGCGTGATCACTGGATTGGGATTTCCGTCCACAAGCACCTGCAGCCCGACCGGATTGGACGTGACGGTCACCTGGGTGGGTGGTGCACCGTAGAGGCGTTCGATCGCTTCCTTGTCTCCGGCGGAATAATCGACAGGTTCGGAGCCCGGCACACCTTCAGCATTGCCCAGCGGGATGCCCGCAGGAATGGTCTCAATCACGGGACCGCCATTGCGCGTGAGGACGTAAGGCGGGTACTGCATGATTGAGGCGTAGTCATAAAGGCCGAGGGTCTGGATGTTGTCGGTAAGTATCTCGAAGTTACCCCACGAACCCTTGATGACGTTGTTGTAGTTGAGCGTTACATAGTAATCCCGGTCGGGTCGTTGGAACTCATGGTAGAGCCCGATGATATGGCCCATTTCATGGAGGATGGTTCCCACGACGCAGGCCGCAGAACCGGTCATGGGCTGGGCGGCGACATTCTGAAAGCCTTCGATGGCCTCGCATTGGCCGCTGTAGTTACCGGCGTCCAGATTGATTTCGACATAGTAGGTGGGATCGCCCGTAGCCCATGGAACCCATTGAATTACGCCTTTGAAATCCGCGTTGAAGATGCCCACTGCGGCCGCAATATTCGCGTTGGCGGCCATGTCGGCGGCGTCCGTGGCCCCGGCATTGGCGTTGACATAGTAGACCGTCGCGACTCCGGCGACCTTGGGCCAGAGATACTTCGGATAGGCCGTGGTAGCCAGGTTTGGATGGACTCTTGATGCGGGCGCGGGGGACTGAGCGGCGCGCTGAAGATCGCTGGGCGCCGGTGCGTTGTGCTGGGCCTGGCAAAGTGCGGTGCCGGCCACGAGGGAACAGACGATTGCGACTGCAATGCTTCGAAGGGTAGGAACCATAAGGACCTCCGGGATCGACGGCATGTCGCAATCGTTCAGGGTCTGTGAGAATGCCGGGGAGTGCGGGATTTTGAAGCGCCTGAGCCGGGGATCAAGCAACCTTCACGAAGTATTACCGGGAACATTGAAAGCTGCGTGGAAGGGCCGGCCGTAATAGCCCAAACTGAGGCGATTATTGCCGAGGGGCAGAATTGCTGTCAACGAAAAACAGACTGGAATGCAAGGCTTTGACGGGTGCGTTTCCGGGCGCAAACACGCGGAATGGGAACGGGGCGCAGTCTTCGGCGGTATGATGCACTCATATCGATTGTTCCCACCTGACAAAGGAGTTTGCATGCAACGCCTTCGCTGCCAGTCCTTGCTATTTGTTGCCGCGGTGCTGATCGCTTTCACTTCGGCCGCTTTCGCGAATGAGACAATCTCGCTCACCGTCGACGCCACCAAGACGCCGGAAAAGATTCTGCGCTCGCACGAAGAGATACCGGTGAAGCCCGGCCCACTTACCATCTACTACCCCAAGTGGATACCCGGCGAACACGGTCCCAATGGACCCATCGGCAGCGTGACCGGCCTGAAGTTCGAGGGCAACGGCAAGGTGATTCCGTGGGTGCGAGACACGCTGGATGTGTTCACGTTTCACGTGGATATTCCGGCGGGCGTGAGCGAACTGAAAGCCGATTTCGACTTCATTGAGCCGGAGGGCAACTCCGCGACCGACAAACTGACGGTGATTGAGTGGAACGATGTGGTGCTATATCCCGCCGGCATTCTGGCGCAGGATTTGAGTTATGAAACCAGGCTGATTTTGCCCGATGGATGGAAGTATGGTACGCCGCTGCCGATTGAGAGCGCGCATGGGAACGAGATCAAGTTCAAGCCCATCTCTCTTGATCTGCTGGTGGATTCGCCGATTATCGCGGGACAGTATTACCGCTCGATAGATATCACGCCCGCCGGTGAGCCGATTCATCATGAACTCGATCTTGTAGCCGACAGCGAAGGGGCGCTGGAGATCGGCGACGCGAACAAGAAACAGATGACCAACCTGGTGGCCGAGTCCGGCAAGCTGTTTGGAGCGCGCCACTATCGCGACTACCACTTCCTGCTTACGCTGAGCGATCATGTGGCGCATTTTGGCCTGGAGCATCATGAGTCGAACGACAGCCGCTTGCCGGAACGGGCGCTGATTGGACCTGGCGCGGGTATGGCGCTTGGCGGCCTGTTGGCGCATGAGTTTGTGCATTCGTGGAACGGGAAATTTCGCCGGCCGGCGGATCTCGCGGTGCCCTACTATGAGCAACCGATGGAGACCGATCTGCTGTGGGGATACGAGGGGCTGACGGATTATCTGGGGCCTATGCTTGCGGCGCGCAGCGGCTTGTGGACACCGGAGGAGTATCACGAATACCTGGCCAGCATCGCGGCTTCGCTTGGTCCGGGGCGGCCGGGGCGCACATGGCGGCCGCTGCTCGACACTGCCATCGGCGAGCCGATGCCGGACAGAAGCAGGGGCTGGTTCACCTGGAAACGCGGGACCGACTACTACGACGAGGGCGATCTGCTGTGGCTTGAAGTTGCGACCATCATTCACGAACAGTCGAAGGACGCCAAATCCATTGACGACTTCTGCCAGTCGTTCCATGGCGGCGCCAACAATGGCCCCGAGGTGAAGACCTACACCTTTGACCAGCTTGTGGCTTCGCTCAATGCGATTGCGCCCTACGACTGGGCGACGTTCCTGCACACGCGGCTCGACTCCACCGCACCTGAGGCGCCGACGGGCGGCATTGAAAACGGCGGTTGGAAGGTTGTGTTTACTGGAGAGCCCTCGAAGCTGGGCGGCCGCCGCGGCGGTGTAACCGATATCTACTCGCTGGGCCTGCAACTGGGACCGGACGGCACGGTGGGCGACTCGATCTGGGGCGGGCCGGCGTTTGAAGCGGGCATCACCTCGGGGATGAAGGTGATCGGGGTGAACGGCCGCGTTTATACGCATGAATTGCTGGAAGATGCGGTGAAGGGGGCGGCTAAGGATTCCGCGGCGCCGATTACGCTGCTTTATGTCAACGACGATTACATCAAAACCGCAACCATCGACTACCACGGCGGTGAGCGCTATCCGCACCTGGTGCGGGTGGATGCGAAGCCGGATTATCTCGACGAGTTGATCAAGGCGCGGGTGGGAAGCAAATGACGCGCTTTTACCGGTTACCAGGTCTCTAACTGCGTGAATCTGTACTGACTCCGTGCCCCATCCTCTTCGCACACTTTGCGGAAAGGATGGGAGACCGCGAATTCCAAAGCTCGAACGAAAAAGAGGGCTCCATGTCAGACGCAATGTCTCAGCATTCACGGGGAATGGAGTCCTGGGGAATCAAGATTGGATCGAAGGCATCATTTCTCGTCAAAGCAATTGAAGTAGGCGATCAGACTGAAGAAAGTATTCGGTCAGAGTACATTCGCAAGTTCAATGAATCAATTGGTGCATCGGAGTCAAAGAGCACGTTCAATGTTTATTTGGGAGATCTGCAAAGCGGTCTCGGGCATGCAAGTATGTCCCGCGCTATTCGCGTTGAAACGAACTCGCAGGGACATATCTCCCTGAACCCAGACCGAGCCAAGGTTGTGACGTCGGCGATAGCAAAGGGTATATTGAAAGAATTCAACGCTCTTCCAGGCGGATGGTCCCATCAGGATGAGCGAGCTATTGAAGCAGTCCTCGATAGGTTCGGAGTTCCCCTCAGGTATTGCCGCAATTGATTTGGCACGGTTGCACTATGACATGGCAGCCGAAGTGCAGCCGCAGATCGCTCCACTTCGGTCGGGATGACAGTGTGGTGGTAATGAACTTTCTGGGGGATCTTCGGCGTTCCTTGCTGGCGTAACTCGCAAAATGCTAGTCAGGATGCTCGGGATGACATAGCTTTTCATGCGGTCAGAAAACTCACTGCGCCTTGACCTCAGTCTCCACTTCGCATAGAACTAGAGCAACCAGAAGACAATTTATCATTGCGATCCGGCCCGCGAGCCGGGCGGCGAAAGGCGGATCGGTGACTGGACCCACAGCAGGCGAAGTGTATGCGCGGGAAGGCACGAAAGAGAACTACGGCCTGCATGCCGGGGTGCTTGGGCCGCTGGAGACTTTGGCGCAGTCGGTGAGCGCCATGGCGCCTTCCACATCGCCTTCGCTCACCATTCCGCTGGTGTTTGCGCTGGCGGGAAATGCCACGTGGTTTGTCTATCTGCTGGCCACGGGAGCGACGCTGCTGGTTGGCTTCTGCGTGAGCCGGTTTGCACGGCTCTCGGCTTCGCCGGGATCTCTCTATACCTATGCCGCGGATACATTGCCACCGGCTTTCGGCGTTGTGGCGGCATGGGGATTGCTGCTGGCGTACATTGCCACAGGGGCCAGCGTGGCGGGCGGCGCGCTCTACTATGCGGGCGTGCTGTCGGAGCAGTTCTTTCACTGGACGGCGCCAACCCTGCTGACTCTTGCCGTGGTATGCGTTGTGGCGGGGCTGATTGCTTATCGCGACGTGAAGCTCTCGGCAGAACTGATGTTGTGGATTGAGGTGGGTTCCGTCAGCCTGATTCTCATCGTGCTGGCCGTGCTTATTTTCCGCTACGGCTTTCAATTCGACATGGACCAGTTCCGGCTGAAGGGTGTGACGATCTCCGCGCTTGGCCCGGCGCTGGTGCTTTCCATGTTCAGCTTTGTCGGTTTTGAGAGCGCCACCACGCTGGGCGGAGAGGCGCGCGAACCGCTGAAGACGATTCCGCGAGCGGTGTTGCAGTGCGCGATTCTGGCGGGCGTGTTCTTCATGCTGTGCTCGTACAGCGAGGTGCTGGGGTTCCGCGGTGAGTCCGCGCACTTGAGCGATTCGACCAGCCCGCTGCATCTGCTGGCCACCAAGGCGGGCATCTCGCCGCTCGGGGTCGCAATTGACTTTGGCGCCGGGGTAAGCATGTTTGCCTGCGTGCTGGCATGCACCACGGCAGCGGCGCGGGTGCTGATGAAGATGGCGCACACCGGCATGTTGCCAAAGGCTCTGGAGCAGACAAACAAAAAGCACGGAACGCCCGGCGCGGCCGTTGCCGTGGCTGCGGGTCTGATGCTGGCAATGACCGTGGGCCTGTCGCTGCGCGGGGTCAACGGCTCTGACATGTACGACCTGCTTGGGTCGCTGAGCGTGTTTGGATTTCTGACAGCTTATGCGCTTGTGGCTGTGGCACTGCCGTTTGCACGGCGAGCGCTTGGGCAGCACTCGCACTGGGTGGCGGGCGTAAGCGTGCTGACCGTGGTGGTGATGGTGCTGATTGTGATCTTCGATTTGCGCTCAGCGACAGATGCAGCGCATGCGGGGATTCCGTGGGTCTATCTCGCCTACATCGCCTTCGGATTGACATGGTATCTGGTGAGGCGGAATAAGGCGGCGGCGGTCGGTGCGTGAGTTTCATTCCGTGCCTGCGGCACGGAATGAAGGGACAGATCGTGGACCCAGGGTTTCATCCGGGAGCTACTATCCCCTTCTCCCTAAGGGCTGTCTGAATAAGCCTTCAGCATTCCCTCCGGGGCTAAAGAGGCTGCGTTCATTTTGCGCTATGTGCGGCACCCTTCGACTTCGCTCAGGGCAGGCTATTGAAGCCGCGCCCATTCAAAACATCGACTTGATCAGAGACTGCCCACCGGGAGAAGCGCGGTTCCAGAACGTGCCGGTGCGCGATTGTGTCCGCATTTTGCACACGTCTAACGCACAATCCGCCGAAACCCATAAAGATGCCATAAGAATCCGCGTAATTTCCAATTGTTGGCACCTTTGCACCCAGTATCCTATGTGTTACCCGCAGTGTAAGTTGAATAGTCCGACAAGCGAGAACAACTCGTAACGGTACTTACTTTTCTCTCTTTTTTGGGGATCGCCCACCAGGGGACAGACCCCGAGTAAAACAGATTTCTTATCCAACCCCGAAGTTTCGATCCCCCGTCGAGACCGCTGGGGAAATCTCTATTTTCGAGGCTGTGCAACGTGAGACATTTCATGCGTATCGTTTCCTCTCCGATTTCCCGGCTGCTGGCTGTTTTGGCGGTCGCTGCGCTGTGTTGTGGTTCTGTGCTGGCACAGCAGACTCTTGGCGGCATCACAGGTGAGGTTACTGATGCGTCTGGGGGAGTGATTCCCAACGCCACAGTGACCGTGGTGGGCGAGCAAACCGCGCTTACGCGTTCCGCAAAAAGCAACGGTTCGGGAGAATATGCGTTCGTCAATCTGCCAATTGGAACCTACACGCTGACCTACTCCGCGGATGGGTTTGAGGTGCAGAAGACCCAGCACATCACGGTGCAGGCAGACCGCACGGCCACCATCAACGCCGCCCTCAAGGTGGGCCAGACCACCACCACGGTCGAGGTGGAAGCCTCACCGCTGATGAACGCCGTGGATACCACCAACGGCTATGTCATGGAAAGCTCGCAGATTGAACAGGTGCCGCTGGCCACGGGCAGCTTTACCGGCCTGGCGACGCAATCGACCGGCGTGAGCGCGGAGTTCAACGGCGGCACGGGCGCGAACTCCGGCCTGGGCAACGCGCCCATCTGGTCCAACGGCCAGCGCGACACATCGAACTCCTTCCTGCTGAACGGCGTGGACGCCAGCAACCTGTTCAACGGCAAGAGCACCAGCCAGGTAGCGTCTGCCCGCGTGATCAACTCGACCGGTGTTTCGTCCAGCACCGGCGCGGGCGGAGTGATTCCCACCTCTGCCTCGATTTACCTCTCCATCGGCAATGCGATCCCCACGCCGGCTCCTGAAACCATTGCCGAAGTCCGCGTGAACGCATCCATGTACGACGCCACGCAGGGTTCCACCTCCGGCGCGCATATCGATCTGAGCACGGCTTCAGGCACCAACAAATATCACGGAACGGCCTACATTCATCGCGGCACCAGCTGGATCAACGCGGCTCCGTTCTTCTTCAACCAGGATGGGGATATCCCGGCCTACAACAAGGTGCCGGAGTTGCACCGCTACAGCGCGGGCGGGACGATGGGCGGCCCAATCATCAAGGACAAGCTGTTCTTCTTTGCCGCCTACCAGCACCTGCATGTGTCTGACCAGGAGATCGGCGACTCGGTGCTTGACGTTCCGGTGGGCTTGAGCGACGACCGCTCCGCATCGGGAATGGCGTCGGTTTCGAACAACTCCTTTTGCACAGCCTACGACCAGGCCAACTATGGCTGCACTCCGATTTCGGCGGGCCAGGTAGACCCGTTGGCATTGGTGCTGTTCAACTCGCCTTCCCTCCCCGGAGAGCCGGGAAAGTGGCTCATTCCCAATGACACCTGGACCCCAAAGGGTGGAAAGATCAGCGCCGCGCATATCGACGACTCGTTCATACCAGGGGCGGGGCGGTTTACCGCGGATCTGGCAGTGGCCGATCTGGACTGGAACGCAAGCTCCAAAGACACGCTGGCCACCAAGTACTACTACCAGCACGATCCGACGCTTTCGCCGTATTCCTATTCCAGCGTTCCCGGATTTACGGAGCATCTCGACTCCGGCTCGCAGGTGGCGTCGATCATCAACACTCTCATCATCAAGCCGAACCTGAGCACCACCCAGACCCTGGGCGTGATCCGCGAAAAGAACTACGGCGACAACGAGCAGCCCTTCAGCCCCAGTTCCATCCCCGGCGGCTCGGCTGGAACGGGTTCCATCAACGTCTTCGGATCGAACTACTTCCCCGGCATCTCCGTCTATAACGTTCTGGGAGACTATCAGCCATCCGGGTCGTCGCAGGCAATTCTGAATATCGGACCAAACGCGGAAGGCCAGTCCTCCAATACGGGCGTGTTCCAGAACCGCATTGCTCCCTCGGGTGACGCAATCTGGACGCTCGGCAAGCACGCCATCAGCTTTGGCGGCAGCTTCACCTACACGCAGTTGAACACCATCGACAAACGCACCGGGACCGGCACGGTGGCCACCGACGATTTCAGCCAGATGATTCAGGGCTTTGTTACGCCGGGCAGTTCGGCAACGGGCTTCTACGTCAGTTCATTTCTGCAAGGCAATGCCAACCGCTACTACCGGTCAAATCAGCTGGGAACCTATGTGCAGGACAAGTGGCAGATCTCGCCGAACCTCTCGCTGACGGCGGGCCTGCGCTACGACTGGGATGGTGGCCTGACGGAAAAGTACGGGCGCATCTTCAACTTCGACTCCAGCCTCTACAGCTATAGCCCAGGCTCTGACACCATCACCAACCCAGGGCTGGTAATTGCCGGCAACAACGCCAACGGAACCAAGGGCGTGAGCAACACGACGCTCACCGGCCGCCAGTGGGGTCTTGGCCCTCGCGTTGGCGCGGCATGGCAGCCGGGGTTCAGCCACAACAAGGTGGTCATCCGCACCGGCGCGGGCATCTATTATGACCGCGGCGAGCTGTTCAGCTACTTTTCTCCCGGCTACGCCATCGGGACAGTCACTGGCGGCCCGTTCGGAGTCAACCAGCAACTGCCATTCGTCAACGCTTCAAGCTGCCCCACCGGGTCGCAGTCGCTGTACGAGTTCTACATTCCCACCTGCGGCGGCAATGGCGGCTATGGCCCGCCAACCGGCCCGCCGACGGCCGAGACCGGCAACCTGGAAAACCCCTACGGCACCTCGCTTCAGTACTCGGCGCCCAACAGCCCCAAGGCTTCCGATCTCAGCAATTACCTGCCCAACGCCTATAGCATTACCAACTTCGGCGATGGCGCGCCGGGGGTGATCAACAATGGCCAGCCCATCTCGCTGGGCGTTTATGACCGCGCCAACAAGCTTCCCTACACGATGAACTACACGCTCGACTTCCAATGGCAGCCGCGCTCCGATCTGGCTATCGAGCTGGGCTACGTGGGCAATCGCGGACGCCACCAGGTGATTCCGGTACCCTTCAACCAGCCCGGAATCGCATCTCCCGCAAGCCCGACGCTCGGCGGAACGCCCTACCAGCAGAACTACAGCTACGGCTATAACGTAGGCGGCGCAACACTGCCCGACGGCACCGGCTACCAGGCCAACTATGAAGGCGGCAACGTGGATCTTCGCGTCCCCTACATTGGATATGCGGCTGAATCCATCACCTACAAAGCAGCCGGCATTGACGCCTACGACGCGCTTCAGGCGCACGTGGACAAACGCCTCAGCCACAACTTTCAGGTGGGCGCTTCCTACACCTGGTCTCACTCGCTGGACGAGCAGAGCGGGCTGGGCCTTTTCTACAGCGGCAACAACCCCCTCAATCTGCGCAGCGGGTATGGCCCCTCGGACTTCGACCGTACCCATGTGATCAGCCTGAACTACGCGCTTGATTTGCCTTCAGTCGCCAACAAGCACACACTGGCGGGCAAGGTTGCGGATGGGTGGACGCTGGTTGGACTGGCGGTTTTGCAGAGTGGCCAGCCTTACAGCATCATCGATTACTCGGGCGCTGTGGGCAGCATCTACTACTCCACCGCGGACGGCATTACCAACCCGGTTGTGCCGCTTTCAAAAAACTGCACAGCCAAGTCGGCGCTTACGCATTCCTCCGGCGCATGGACACTGCCTGGTCTTGGCGGGCAGCCGGCGTTGAAAGCGGAATGCTTCACCATTCCGCTGCTGCCGGCGGGCGGCATGGGCGGCGCAATCCCAACTTCCGATCCGTACGAGACGGGATTCACCAACGGACAGCGGAATATCTTCCGCCAGTCGTTCCAGAAGCGCGCCGATGCCTCGCTGATCAAAATCACCCCCATCACCGAACGGTACAGCCTGAAGTACACCTTCGATGTGTATAACCTGACCAACACCACCAGCTTCGATATCCCCGGAGCCGAGGTCTCGCAAAACGCGGGCTACAATGCCTTCCCCGCAGGTGGGACACCTGTACTGCCCACCGGTTGCGGAACGAAACTTGCCACCAACAACTTCTACAGTTGCCCGTCGGGGTTGGGAGTCGTCTCCCACACCATCGGCAGCCCTCGCCAGATTCAGATGTCGTTGAAGCTGGATTTTTAAACCGCGTGAAGAAAGTGAAGAAGTGAAGAAGTGAAAGCAAAAAGGGCGTCCGCATTGCGCGGACGCCCTTTTTGCTTTGCTTTGCGGAAGAGTTCGGAGGCTACGGGAAAAGTGCTCTGGGCTTGCCCGAATTCAGAAAAAGCTTCCCTCAGGGGCTAAAGCCCCCGATTATTTTGAGCCACTTGCGGCACGACTGAAGTCGTGCCCTTTCAAAGATTGCCGCTTCCGTTGAGTTCTTCCGTGGTACATCTAGCGCTTGCGGAGATAGGTGCTGGAGAGCCGGTCGTGCCAGCAGAGGTGCTGCTCGTCAAACAGCGCCCAGATCATGCCCAATCCAACCGGAACAATCGAGAACAGGAGCGCGGCCATGCGGCGGAAACGCTCAGGGCGGGTGGGGATTCTGCCGTCAAAGGTGCGCATTTGGAGGTTGGCGTACCTCATGCCCGGCGTGGCCTTGGCAATCGCAAAAAAGAAAGCCAGATACAGTGTGCCGATGACCGCCAGTGCAGCCGCAGTTTCCATCTCCATGGTCTTGACGGAGGGCAGAACTTTGACATGGGAAGCGGCCAGTGCCGCGGCAGCCAGAAACGTTCCTGTAACCAGGGAGAAGTCGACCACTGCCGCCATAATGCGGTTGTTGATGGCAGCTAGTTCCAACGAAACAGGCGAGTGAGCCGGGGTCGGCTCTTCCGCTGCGGGCAGGGACGCCGCGGGAAGCGCGATCTCCAACTCGGGTTCCTCGCCAAGCTCAATGCCCGACCACTCGGGACCGGTGTAGACAGCGGTACCTGCCTCAGCGGCAGCGCCGGTTGCCTGAGGCTCGGTGGAGATGGCCCAGGGCTCGACTTCAAAGATGCTCAGCTGGCCGGCCGTTTCAGCCGGGGCTGGGTAACCACCTTCAGCGCGGCGGGGACGAAGCCTGCGGGTGGCAACCAGTTCGCGGGGAAACTCGATAAGATTGGCGTGAATGGGCTGAGCCGCCTCGACTACGCCATAGCCTTCCGATTCCAGCGGGCCAAGCGCCTCGGGCATGTCGTCCCAGGGGGAGGCAACTGGATCTGTGAAAGAGTCGGCGGCTGCGCCTGTTTCACGCGTCGGCATATCCGTGTCCCAACGGATTTCAAACGAAGCACTGGACACGGTTTGTGGAATCGCCTGCTTTACGGGCGCAGGCGCGGCAGTTGCGGCTAAGACGGGCGCAACTGAAGCGGCGGGAGCGGAAACCGCGCGGACAGGCTGAGAGGCTAGCGTCCAAACGGGTTCAGGGGCGGGAGCGGTGAAGAATTCCGGCTCCCACGACTGGGTGGCGGAGCTGGCAGCTTCAAGACCGGCCAGCACCGACTCAGCGGCGGCCTGGGCCTGGAGCGCGGCCTTCGACGCGGCCTCAGCGGCGCGCACGGCGGCGCGTGCTTCGTCAGCCAGCATCTCGCTGTAACTGGGCGCCTTGGCGTATCGCGCAGCCACCCGCGCAGCAGCCTGGGCTGCAAGGCTTCCGGCAGGGTGCTGGGCATTGGGGTTTGTCTGCGGCTGGGGGTTCCCGCCGCCTTTGCGCACCTTGTGCTCGGCAATGCGCTGGTGGACTTCGTCTTTCCACGAAACTGAGGGGTCGATTTTCTGTGCAGACTGTCTCAAAGCTCCTGTATCCCTTCCTCCGCGGCCTGCGAACTGCAATTGCTGCCCGAAGCCACTGTTGCGAACCGCGATTCCCAAAATGTACGGAGCATCGTGTACGGTGCTCTCGTTCTCCCCAGGAGGGGGGAGGTTTCGCGGGGAATTGCAAGTGCTGGCCGGATTGGTCGAATTGGGCGATCCGGGGCCATCAAAATCAACTTGATTTTTCACCTGCTGCCAGAGCTACGGGGTGCGCGTCCCAATCAAGGTGGCTCGGTTTTGCTATCCTGAGCCTTGGAACTGGTCTTGAACCTGGGATGCGTCCTCGTAACTTAGTGTTTATCACGGTGCTTGCCCTCTGTCACCCGGAAGTTAGGGCGCAGGCATTGACTAATGCGTTACCTCTTGGCGGCCCGCGGCAAACAGTTTCCGCGGCGGCAGCCGATGCTGCCGATAAACAGGTCGGAAGCTCTTCCCTGCCCGACGACCCCGACCAGCAACTGCTGCCCGTGGCCAAGCCCGAGGCGGCGCCGTCGACGGGAGTAGAGACCGAGTGGAGTGCCGACAACCAGACCTGGGTGGGCAACACCTGGACCGGAACCGGCAACGTGGAATTCCACTACCGCGGCTACATTCTGCACGCAGACAAAGTGGTTTATAACCGGGCCACGACGGAATTGGACGCCGAAGGAAACGTGCAGGTCACCGGCGGTCCAAACGACGTGCTCATCAACGCCGACCACGGAGACATGCTGCTCAACATGCATATTGGCCGGTTTTACCAGGTGCACGGCTCGCAGGGGGTGCGCAGCAACGGCCACTCGATGGTGTATTCGACAGCGAATCCATTCCTGTTTTCAGGGCGGGTTTTAATTCAGCTCGGCGAGGGGAATTACCGCATTGTGGACGGCACCATGACCAATTGCCGTCTGCCCAAGCCGGATTGGGTGCTGATTTCGCACAGCATCGCGCTCGCCAATGGCGAAGCCTCAACGCGCAACTCGGTCTTCAAGCTCTTTGGCGTGCCCCTGTTTTATCTCCCTTATCTGCGCCACCCGGTGGACGATACGGGGCGCGAGAGCGGTCTTCTGATTCCTGTGCTTAGTAACTCATCCATCAAGGGGTTCGTGGTGGGCGAGCAGATTTACTGGGCCATCAACCGCAGCATGGACATGGTGGCCGGGGTGGAGTATTACTCCAAGCGCGGCTGGGCGCCCAATGGCGACTTCCGCTATAAAGGCCCCGGCCTTGACCACCTGGTGGTGCGCTGGAATGCCCTGCTTGACCGCGGCGTGGAGCAGGCGGTGGGTGCGACACTGCCTGAGGCCTCTGCGCAGACTGCCGGAAAACTCCATGCGGCCGATACCCTTCCCGGTCCCACGGGCATGGAACGGGTGAACCAGGGCGGCGTGGATGTGGCCGCGCTGGGTCGCAAGGACCTTTCGCCGGAGACACGCGTCGCCGGGATTGTCGAGTTTCTTTCCAGCTACGTCTACCGGCTGGTGTTCAACGACAACTACTCGCAGGCGATCAGCTCCGAGGTTGCCAGCGACCTTTCGCTGACCCACGCGCATCGGGGATTCATGCCATCCGTCTCGCTGGACCGGTTTCAAACGTTTGCGAGCTCCACCAACGGCGACGAGGCCAGAATTATCCATTTGCCCAACCTGCGTTACGATGTGCTGGACCGGCCGCTGGGCGGGTCGCGGACCTATTGGGGACTGGGATCGTCGCTGGACTATCTGAGCCGCTCAGAGCCCGATTTCCACGCGCGCAATGTGGGCCGAATCGACTTTTATCCCCATCTGTCGCTCCCGCTCTACGGGGACGGGTGGAGCGCTGTCCCGGAATTTGCGATTCGGGAAACCTTCTACACCGGCAGCCAGAATCCTGACCTGACCAGTATGCATGGGGGAACCCCGACGATCAGCCACGACTCGCTGAACCGGGCCGACATTGAGGCCGGCCTGGACATTCGGCCGCCGGCAATCGAGCGGGACTTTACCCTGAACCGCTGGAACCGCGAACTGCGCCACGTGATTGAGCCGGAGATAACTTATCGCTACGTGGGCGGAATCGGGGCGCGAGAACGGAAAGTCCTGCTGGTGGATACAGACGATATTGTTACCAATACAAATGAGGCTGAAGTATCGCTGACGCAGAGGTTTTACGTGCGGCCAACTGGCCATTTGCCCTGCGCGGAACAGGCCAGTGGGGCCGGCCGGCGAGAGTCTCCCGAGCCGGACCCGCAGCAAGAGCAGGCGGATGAGACGGGCGCCAACAGCGGCTGCCACGCCAAACAGCGGGAGTGGGCGAGCTGGCAGATTGCGCAGAAGTTCTACTTTGACCCCAGCTTTGGAGGGGCCATCATCCCCGACCGCCGCAACGTCTTTGCGTCCACCCTGGACCTGACCGGAGTGGCATTTTTGACAGCGCCGCGCAACCTGACGCCGATCATCTCGCGAATGCGCTTTGAAGCAGTGGACAACCTGCGCCTGGAATGGAATTTGGACTTCGACCCCAAGACCGGGCGGCTGGCATCAGACAACGTCCTCGCCGGCTATAGCTGGGGAGGCACTACGGTGGGCGTGGGCCACGCAATGCTGAACGCCGTAGACGAAAACAACGGCTCCGCGTCCACCATCCAGAGCCAGCAGGTGCAGCCGTTCGTTTACATCGGGAAGCAGAACCGGGTGGGCTTCAACCTGGCGGCCAATGCCGGCTACGACTTTGTGCAGAACTCACTGCAGTACGCGGGTGTGCAGGCGGTCTACAACTGGAACTGCTGCGGCATCACTTTCGGCTATCGACGGTTTGAGCTGGGCAGCATCCGCGACGAAACGCAGTACCTTTACAGCTTTACGCTGGCCAACTTCGGCTCCGTGGGCGATATCCGCCGATCGAACTCGGTCTTCCGCGATCCCAGCCTGCCGCCGGCGTATTAGTGCAATGCGATCCCATGGAAACTTGGCAAACTCAGGCGAAATGGGTTGCCTTTCGCCTTGCTCCGCGTCAACTCAGTATTCGTTCAGCTGCCGTGGGGTTGGGGGGCCAGGAGCGAGGGTGCTGGAGTATTCTTTCTGAAGAGGACTTTCAATTTGTCGCGTATTCGCATCATGGCTTGTCTGCTGGCGGTCTGCATGTCCGCTGGCTGCAAAGCGCAAAGCACCCCTTCTGGATCAACCGCTCAGATTTCCCTGGACGCAGCCCTGGCGAGCCGACGCGTTGAAGTGATGGTGCGTTCGCAGTTCAACGTGCCGGCCGATTACGCGGTTTCCGTCGGAGCCCGGACGCCAAGCAAAATCTCCGGCTATGACACGCTGCCGGTGACCTTGAGCCGCGGCGATAAATCCAGCGTGGTGGAGTTCTTGATTTCGACCGACGGCCGGACGCTCGCGCGGCTGGAAAAGTACGACTTGATGAGCGACCCCGTGTTCGCAATCGATGTGGCCGGGCGGCCGGTGCGGGGGAATCCGAACGCCAAGGTGACGGTGGTAAATTTTGACGACCTGGAATGCCCCTATTGCGCGCGGATGCACCAGTCGCTGTTTCCGGACACGTTGACCCACTACAAAGACCAGGTGCGCTTCGTGTATAAGGACGATCCTCTGGTGCAGATTCATCCCTGGGCGATGCACGCTGCTGTCGACGCGAACTGCCTGGCCGCGCAGAGTGGCGATGTGTATTGGACGTACGTGGACTACCTGCACGGGCATGGGCAGGAGATCAGCGGAGAGGACCGCAACCCGACCAAGAGCTTTGCCGCCCTGGACCGCATTGCGCGCCAGGAGGCCACCGTTGCCAAACTGGACGAGGGAAAGCTGGATGCCTGCCTGGCCAAGCAAGACGAAACGCAGGTTCGTGCCTCGTCGCGCGAGGCCGAGGTGCTGAGGATTGAGGGGACGCCCGCGGTGTTTGTGGACGGGGAGCGCATTGATGGCGCGGTTCCAGAGGAGCAGTTGTGGATGGTGATCGATCGCGCGCTGCGCGCTGCCGGGCAGGAACCGCCGGCTGTTCCGGTGCCAGTTCCGCCGAGCGGGGCGGTTCCAGCGCCGACGGCGCCTGGCGCGGATAAATAGCGCCGTAGTCGAGTATCGTTGGGCCGGCTTGGGGATTTATGCTGGATTGCCGAGATCTGAAAAGCCGGAAACTGGTCGTTGCGCATAGGAGATAACAGGTTGCAAGTTGAATCGTTTCTTCACGGTCATGCTCGTTTGGCCACTTTCATTCTGCTCAGCGGAGCGGTGCTGTCCCCGGTGGTTGCGTGCCACCGCAACCCCGCGCCCGATGTTGTGGCGACAGTGAATGGCAAGGATATTCAGCGGGCGGAACTTGACCGGCAGTACCAAATCCTCAAGATCAGCCAGGGGGAGGCGTCTCAGGATCCCTCACCGGAGCAGGCGGAGATGACCCGGTTGGCAATCCTGAGGCAGATGATCGATGACGAGATTCTGCAGCAGACCGCGACCAAGCTGAATGTAGCGGCATCCGACGAAGATGTGAATGCGGCGCTGACTGAGAAAAAGCTGCTCTACACCGAAGAAGAGTTTAACAAGCAACTGAAAGACCACAGTGAGACACTGGACGACTTCAAACGCGATCTTCGCCACAGTCTGACGGTGAAGAAGCTGATGAACAAGGAAGTCGACTCGAAGATCAGTATTACCGACGCCGAGATTACCAATTTTTATGCAGCGCACAAAGCGGAATACAACCACATAGAGCCTCAATACAATCTTGCTCGGATTGTGGTATCGAATGCGCCGGCCGCACAGGTCAATAATCTTCAGAACAACAAGGCTTCGGGCGCTACGGATGCAAAGGGCAAGATTCAGGCGCTTTACCAGAAGCTGGAGAACGGCGAAGACTTTGGCGCGCTGGCGATGAACTTCTCCGAGGACAAGGACACGGCGTCAAACGGTGGAGACATGGGGTTCGTGACTGACTCGCAGTTGCATGAGGCCGCCAGCCAGGACGTCTACGATGCCATCAGCAAGCTGAAGCCGGGACAGTTCACGAGTGTACTTCCGGTGAATGGCGGGCCTACTCCGACGCGCAAGCCGCTTGGCTACGTGGTGTACAAGCTGCTGTCAAAGGATGAAGCCGGGCAGCGCCAGTTGAACGACGTGCGAGTGCAGCAGGCCATTCGCCAGAGCCTGCGCGACGGTCAAGCACAGCTCCTGCGGACGGCTTATCTCGAGGTTCTTCGGGATGACGCAAAAGTAAACAACTATTTCGCCAGCCAGATCTGGAAAGACGGAGCGAAATAGCCTGCTGAACGCGAGCGCAATTGGCGGATACTTTGCGGGTCTCAATATCTGGAGTTTGGACATCCGCTTGAACGCCGAAGTGATCCGCGCGTTATTCCCCGGCTGATTCCCAATCCATCGAAGACGGTTTCACTCCGGTGCTGTGAAGCTGCCGGTGCCCGTCTGAATTTAGATGCTCTCTATTCCATGGTGCCATGGACCGCGTCGATAGATCGGCCCAATAGTGGCGCGCTTCAACCCTTCGCATATTTCCTGATCGTGGACGAGGCGCAATTCTCAGAGGTGTTCGCCCGTGTTGTATTGCGGCCCGGATTCTCTAACCCGAAGAGCAAAACCAACGGCCTCCGCACTGTGCGGAGGCCGTTGGCCGATGCTGTGAAGTCGTTGTGGAAGCGGTGAACTACTTCAGGTTACCGCTCGAATCCATGGTGATTCCGCCGGGGCCTGCGTTCTTCTTCTCTTCGTTGGCCTTGCGGGTGCCCATAGCCTTCGTGCGCCATTCTTCCGCCTTGGCGACATCGTCCTTGCGGGCGCCGTCGTTGCCGAAGTCGAGATCGGCCTTGCGACGGTAGATCAGGTTGAGATAAGCCATCGCATCATCGTAATTCGCGCGGTTGGCTACCGCCTGATTGAGGTATTGCAGTCCCTCCTCCACGAGAGACGCATTTTCCGTCTTGATGGTTTCCATCGCCTTCTTGGGAGCCTTGGCGTTGCCTTCGCCATCATCATTGGAGCCCGCCCCCTGCAATTCCTTTAGGGCATTCTCATGGGCCAGGGTCCAATCGATAACGCCGATCGTATAAGCGGCTTCAGGATCCTTGGGGTCGACGGCAAGAACCTTCTTCTGCCACAGCTTGGCATCGTCGAATTTCTTGATGCTGTAGTAGATGCCGGCGATCTGCTTCAAACTGTTCACATCGCTGGGGTCCTTTGCGAGAACCTCCTGGAAGATGCTGATTGCCTGTTGGGCAGTCTTGAGGTTTTCCGGCGTATCCATCCCAGGGACCACATTCTGGGCCAGAGCCGTGGCCAGGTAAGTCTTCGCCATGGGCAGGCTCGGGTCAAGCTGCGTCGCCTTTTGGAAGTGGTCAATCGCCTCTTCGTACCGGGCACCCTTGTAAGCTTCGACTCCCTTGTTCAGTTGGTCACGGGCCGCAAGCTGGTTGCAGCCGCTCATGGAAAGCACCATGCCAGCCAAGGCTACCGCGAGCGCCGTTCTACGTGCGGGTCCATTCATGTTCTTATCCTTCTCCTTCGGGCTGCGCCTTTTTCGCGCTCCTCAAAATCTGCTGCAACTGGCCACGGTTGGGAGGGACCGTATCCAGAACTCACAATTCTACTCCCGTAGCCGCCCGGAGAGTATCTCCCAAGCCGGTTTGCCAACGGTAAAATCTGGTGACAAATACTACGGCCAGCGACTCAAGCGACCGGCAAAAAGACCCGGCGGCCTGGAAAGGATTATGGCCGGCTACTGGCCGGCCATAATCTTGGGCGTCATGATTCCGATGTGGTCCACGTTCGCCGCCTTGCCGATGTCGATCACTTCGGCAATATACGCGAAGTTCACATCATCGTCACCCTTGACGAACATGACGCGCTCAGCGCGGTTGGCGTAGATTTCAGTGAGCTTCGCCAGCAGGTCCGACTTGTTCACGTCCGTCTCGTTGATCTTGTAAAGCGGCAATGCACCGGGACGGTAGATGACCTGGACGACAATCGTACGGTCAGTCGGAGGCGGCTGCTTGGTGGGATCCTTGGGCGGCTGGGGCACCAGCGCATCGAGACCTTTTGGCGTCACCGGGACAATGACCATGAAAATGATCAGCAGCACCAGCAGGACGTCAATCATCGGGGTAACATTAATGTCGGACGAGTAGGCTCCCCCGCCTCCAGTAGTCATTCCCATGGCTTCAAACTCCTCGTATTCTTGAAATCGTTTTTAGAAACAGACCGTGGTCAGCGGAAGAAACTATTCGCCGCCCGCGTCGCCGGTTTCTCTCTTTTGCGTCAACAAGCCAACATCGTCCACGCCCGCTGTACGGACTGCGTCAATGGCGTCTTCGACCGCACGGAACTGTGCGCGCGCATCGGCACGGACATAAATGGTCTTGCCGGGCTTGTCGGCAAGCTTCTGGCGAACCTGGTCGCCAAGTTCGCTGACCGCAACTTTGTTCTGCCCCAGAAATACGCCGCCGTCTCGCGTGATGGCTACAACAATCGCATCATCCTTGTCGGCGTCCGGCATGTTCTCGGGATTAGTCACCTTGGCCATATCGATCTGCACCTTGTTCTGCAGCATGGGTGTGATGACCATGAAGATGATCAGCAAAACCAGCATCACGTCCACCATTGGGGTGACATTGATGTTGGAGCTGACGTTTTTTCCTTCTGAGCGAACCGCAATTCCCATGGTTTGGGCTCCCAGCCTTTTTGATTTCTATTCCGGAGGCTTTCCGGCGTTGCTCGACAAAATCTGGCGGGCGAACAGTTTAAATCGGTGGGCAGAAGAGGTTTAGCTTCCTCTGCCCCCGTAAACTCCCGCTCGCGTCAGGAAGCGCTTCGCTTAGCGCTTGTGGCTCTGCTTGATGAAGTAGTCGATCAGTTCGCTGGAGGAGTTATCCATCTCCACGTCGAAGCTCTCGACACGTCCGGTGAAATAGTTGAAGGCCATAACGGCCGGGATCGCAACGAGAAGGCCGAAGGCGGTGGTGACCAGCGCTTCTGAAATACCGCCGGCAACCGCGCCGATGCCCGAAGTCTTCTGGGTGGCAATCTGCTGGAAGGCGTTCAAAATACCGATGACCGTGCCGAGCAGGCCGACGAACGGAGCCGTGGAGCCGATGGTGGCCAGCACAGCAAGACCGCGCTTCAGCTTGGCATGGACGATGGCTTCAGCGCGCTCCAAAGCGCGGCCGGAGCTCTCGATGGTCTCTTCAGTAGGCGCGCCGCCCGATGAGCGGAACTCCTGGAGGCCAGCCGTCACCACCTCGGCCAGATGGGACTTCTTGTTCCGGTCGGCGATCTTGATGGCTTCTTCAAGCTTGCTGTCCTTCAGGGCGCCGGCAACCTTGGGCGCGAACTCGCGCGACTGCTTGCGGGCTGCCGAGAAGTACAGGTAACGGTCGATCATTACGGCCAAAGACCAGATCGACTCAACGAACAGGATGATGGCGATCGTGCGTGCCGGCCATCCCATGTGATCCCACAGCCCCATGGGGCTGAAGCTGACTGCCGGCTCATCCTGAAAGAAGGCAAGGCTGTTGACCGTGTGCGAAGCGAAATGTGCGAGCTGAGCGAGAATCACTGAATCGTTCCTCCTAAGGAGTTTCTTGTGAAATGCGACATTGTTGCGGTTGCTAAAGAATGCGTTTCGTTCCGGATTCGCATTCAGGTCAAAAGCAAGGCTCCTACCCATTGACGAAGGCAGGAGCCGAAACGATTGTTATCCGCCGAGGGTGAACACCACATTGACTGTGGTTTCCACTTCAACGGGATCTCCGTTAAGCAGGTAAGGCCGGTAGCGCCAGGACTTGACCGCTTCCAGGGCATTCTGTTGCAGCATGGCAGGACCACTGATGACCCGAAGGTTTTCAATCGTACCTGTTTTGGAGATGGTTGCCTGCAAAACGACTGTTCCCGAGACACGGGCAGCCTTTGCGATGGCGGGATAAAGTGGAACGGTCTTTGACAGCAGCATGCCTTGGGCAACGCCGCCGGAGATGTTGACCTTCTTGGGTGCCTCGGCCTTGACCTTGGGCCCGGAGTTGCCGCTCCCGAAGACGCTGCCGATGACGCCAGTGCTGCTGCCGCCCAAACCTTCCATACCGGCCACACCAAAGCCCTGGCTGGGAGGAGCTTCCTTATCGGCGACAACCTTGATATCTTTGGGAATTTTGGTGGGTGCAACGAGCTGATTGTTCATCATCTCGGACTGAACATGCACCACATGGACAACCTCTGGCGGAGGTGGTGGCGGTGGAGGTGGCGGCGGTGGCGGCGGAGTCGTCAAAACCGTCAGCATCATGTTGTGCGGCAGCGCCTCAGGGTAGATCAGCGGAATGAGGACCAGGAGAACAAGGATTGAGCCGTTGGTGATGAGAGTCACGATCATCCAATACTTGCTCTTGCTCTTGATCCTGCCTCCGGATTCAAACGTGGAATCTTCAAACATGGCCAGCCTCGAATCGGGTGTTGGTTACATCTAATTAGACACCGGGGGAACTCCAAATGTTCCCGGTTTCAAAACGGTACCACAGAAGGGTGTTCCCCTTGTACCAGAACTACGGCCTACCTGCCAAACTTGCTTCAAAAAAAGTGCAACCGCGTGAAAAAACTTAACCCTTGGCGCGCTTCGCCGCAGGCAGAGCTCCTGTATTCCCCTTCGATGCGCGCCACTGCTGCCAGGCAACCAGCATAGGCGCAGCCACGGCGATGGAGGAGTATGTGCCGATGAGAATACCAACCACAAGCGCGAATGAAAACCCATTTAATACCGGGCCGCCAAAAATGTACAGCGACAGCACGGTAAGGAAGGTCAGGCCCGACGTCAGAACGGTTCTGGACAGGGTTTGATTAATGCTCCGATTGACCACATCCGGCAGCGATTCACGACGGCTGAGACGCAGGTTTTCACGGATACGGTCGAAGACGACGATGGTGTCGTTCATCGAGTAACCGACCAGGGTCAGGATGGCCGCGATGACGGTCAGGCTGATCTCCTTGTTGAGCAGCGCGAAGGCGCCCACGGTGATCAGCGTGTCGTGGAAGCAGGCAACGACAGCCGCCACGCCGTAGATCAACTGGAAGCGGAACCAGAGGTAGATGAGCATGCCGAGCAGCGAATAGAGGGTTGCCAGCAGCGCCTGCTTCTCCAACTGATGGCCGACCGTAGGGCCGACGATCGACACGTTCTGCACGGTGAAGGTGTTGTCGTAGTGGGCGCGCAGCGCGTCGACGATCTGCGCGCGGCCTGCGTCGAGCGCGCTTTCGTTCTGCTGCTCGGGCAGGGCGATGAGAACATCGTTGCCTCCGGCCTGATCGACATCGTGGATGCTCTGAATCGTTGCATCCTTGATACCGGCCGCGTCCGTCGCCTGGCGGATCTTGTTGATGTCCGGAGTCTGGCTGAAGCGCACCTGCACCTGAGTGCCGCCGCGGAAGTCAACCCCAAGAGGGACGGGACTGACGACCCCTCCGACGGGGTGCGCCCAGTGCCAGCCCATGGAGATGACGCCGGCTACGCTGAAGATCATTGAAAAGGCGAGGAAGTACCACTTGAGCCTCAGCCAGTCCACATTCACATTGCGAAACAATTCCACTGGATCTCTACCCTTCCTGGGACTGAAGCCTTCCAGCTTCAGTGTTCAAGTTTTTAAATGCCGACCTTGAAGATCAAACTCCCGATCCGGCGGCCAAACCGCAGACAGCTAGATGGAAACCAGTTCCCCGGCCTTCAACCTGCCCAGATGCCAATCGAAGATGACGCGCGAGACGAAAACGGCGGTAAACAGATTCGCCGCCAATCCGATGGTCAGTGTGGTGGCAAAACCTCTTACCGGGCCGCTACCAAAGATGAACAGAATGGCTGCTGACACGATCGTTGTGACGTGGGTATCGAAGATCGTTGTCCAGGCGTTGTGAAATCCCTGGTCTACCGCGGCGGCAGGGTTCTTGCCCGACCGCACTTCTTCGCGGATTCTCTCGAAGATCAGCACGTTCGAGTCGACGCCCATACCGATGGTCAGAATCACGCCGGCAATGCCTGGCAAGGTCAGCGTTGCGCCCTCCCAGAAGCCCAGAACACCCAGCAGGATGACAAGGTTGAAGATCAGGGCCACGTCGGCATTGATGCCCGAGCCGCGGTAATAGATAAGCATGAACACCATCACAACCAGCACGCCGACAACAGCCGCCGTAACACCCTGGCGAATGGAGTCCGCGCCCAGCGATGAACCCACAAATCGCTTCTCAAGCTGCTTCAACGAAGCCGGCAGCGCGCCGGTGTTCAGCAACTTCGAGAGCGCCGCGACTTCATCCGGAGAAAAGCTGCCGGTGATCTCGCCGCGATCGCGGATGGCGCTCTGAATGGTAGCCACTTCGCGAATCTGGTCATTCATAACCACAGCCATGCTTTTTTGCACATTCTTGCTGGTGTAGTCATAGAACTTGTCGCCCGCCTCGTTGGTCAGCGTGAAATCCACTTCCCGCTGCCCGGTGTTCGGATTGGAGCCGGGGTCGGCGGAGCGGAAGTCGTTGCCCGCTACAACCGGGGCGCGCTCAAGCACATAAACGCTGCCCTGGGCAGCACCCGCGCCGGTCACGCCGTAAAAGGTCTTGACCTCGTCATCGACCGGAATGCTGCCGCCCTGTGCGGTCGCGGCTTCCTGCTCGCTGGCATAAGGGCCGCCCACCACGGGGTGAATCTCAAGCCGGTTGGTGCCCTGGATGATCTGCTCGATCTGGGCCTCGTTTTCAACGCCCGGCAGGTCGACCAGTATCTGGTTGTCGCCCAGACCATATTCCTGAATCTGCGGTTCGCTGACGCCGAGAGCATCGACGCGGTCGCGAATGGCGGAGATGGCCTGCTGCACCGTCTTCTGCTCCAACGCCTTCTCGACGTTCGGCTTCATGGTCAGCAGGAGGCTGTTATCGGGGCCACTGCTGACGTCGTATGTATTGGAATCCTTGGAGTCAATCAACGAGTTAACGTCGCTGGACTTGCCGGCTGCGATCCCCGTCACACGGAGGACATCGGGCTTGTTTGGGTCCGGCTTGTCCACCGTTGCGGTGAGACTTGCGGCTTGCAGATCCTTTTTCAGGGTGGCAACAGCATCGTCGGTTTCGGCATTGACGGCCTCAGACACAACCACTTGCAGAATCAGGTGAGCTCCGCCCTTGAGGTCGAGTCCGAGGTGGATGCGCTGGCCCATGGCTGCCAGCAGTGCCTGGCCGGTAAAGCCCTTCGGTATCCCGATAATGCCGTAGATGCAGATCAGCAACACTGCAATGATCAGGGCAATCTTGTTTCTGAGATTCTTATTCATCGTCCCGTTTCTCTAAGTAATTCCAGTTTTCAGTTGTCAGTTGTCCGTTGTCAGTTTCGACTTCCGGCAACCGTTGCGCTGAGTCTTTGCACGCGCCGCTTAAGAGGCCTAGGAGGTTTCCTGCGTGGTGACGGAGGCAATTGCGCTCTTGGCCACTTCAATCTTGATGTTATCCGGCGCAACGCGAATTACGATGCCATCGTCCTTGATGGAGATGATAATGCCGCGAATGCCTCCGGCCGTGGTAACGCGATCGCCGGTCTTGATGCTGGCCAGCATCGCCTGCCAATCCTTTTGCTTTTTCTGCTGCGGACGGATCATGACCAGGTACAACACCGGGATCAACAACAGCGGAAGAAGCATGGGAAGACTGCCACCCGCGCCGCCGGGCCCACCCGCGAAAAATGCGAAAATCGTTGCCACGTTCATCCTTTGCTCGCCCCCGGCCGCAATTGTGCGCGGCCGCTCAGGACACAGGACAACCGGCTCTGGTGCCGGACGCCTGGATAAATTTGTCTCCGGGAATGGTCTTCGCTTGGTCCAGGTCCTCGCTTCAATCCATTGCCCCGAGCCGTTGCCCGGCCTGCGTTCCGGCCAGACTTTGGCGACCCGGTAGCCGCAGGGTCGGAGACTGAAAAATCAGTACCGCGCCTGCCCGCTGACCTGTGACCCAACTACCGTCTGCTTCCTGTTCGACACAGCCTTCCACCAGAACCCAAAACCTGCACAATCCATTGTAGAGGCCGCCCGACCAAATCGGTGCCTGTCTCACAAGGATTCCAACAGAATGCCTGGATACGATAAGAAACGCGCAGACTGTTGCGTGTCAAGGCGCGCCATCACGGGATTGGCCACGCAGACGGGCGAATTCTGCCTGGAGGAGCGTCCAATGGCACGCGTCCGCGAGAATAATCGGAAGGGCAACTATTGCTCGGGCTGCCAGTAGCGCAGCTCCGGCCTGGCGCAGCTCAGGCAAAGGCGCTCACCTTCGACATCCACAAATCGCCCAAAGTTGACGCCTTCGCCACAGCGGGGACAAAGCACGCGATCGCCTTTGGTTCCGGGCATTTCCGAGGCTTCCACATTCACCCGCACCCATTGCTCGCGGAACAACTGCGCGTCGGAGAGTTCGCGATACGCAAGCATCTGCTGGCGGCTCCTGGGCTCGATATGCGGGTAGAGTTGGCTGGCTAACTCGCGGGAGTCTTCCAGGGCCACAATCCGCAGGCCGCGGCCCGAGGAAAGGTCAACAAACGTCGCGGCCATCTTGCCCCAGTCGCGAAACTTGAGGGCGCGCTTGCCCAGGCGGCAGCCGGTCACCATGCCAATGGCGTCAGTGGCGCAGCGGTCGATTTCAATGTAGGTGACGAGGCGCTTGCGGTCCGCGCCGAGTGGATCTGTGATGCCCAGGCGATCGAGGCCGAGCAAAGCCATGCGTACGCCCAGAATCTGGCCTGCGCAAAGGTGGCCGTGGGCCGATTCGGCTTTCACAAGAAGTTCGTCGAGAGATTCCATGGCACGATTGTGCACTCGCCGGCAGGGCAGGTGGCAAGTCGTTTGCATAGCAACCCGCAAACTCGCCAACCGGCGGGCCGTCTAGTTGGTTTTGGTCGCCGGAGCAGCCGGAGTTTCCGGCTCGTCGCCGGAGTCTTCCACCAGAACGGCCGAGCCGGGGACGATATCGAAGCTGGCCGCGTCTTTGCCGGCAGGGTGAAAGGTGATGCGCAGCGGCTCGCGCTGCCACTCCGCCGCGGCGCAGACGGGGTCAGGATGGCTCGCCGCGTCAAAGCCTTCGAGCTTCTTTGCCAGCACCGGTTTGCGCCCGGCCACCTGGGCCACCACCGCATAAATGCTTTTGCCTGTGCCGGTAATGCCGCAATATGCGCCGTAGTCGCGAAACCAGCTCACCTGGCTCACGCCGGGGTCGTAATCGGGCAGCTTGAGCGCGATAACGTGGCCGGTAACGCGGTCCACCAGCAGCCAGGGGCCGCGCTGCCAGACCCAGTGGCCCTGGTAGTCGCCCGCAAGATGCTCGCCGGGTTTGTCCGAGGGAAGCGCGTCGTTGAGACGGAGGACGCGCCGCACCACGAAGCTGCGGTCCGTCACGTCGTGGGCGTCGCCGGTGGTCCACTCCTTGACCACGCCATCCACAAGCAGGGCGCGAATCTTGAGCGAATCTTCGGTGGAGGAGGCGCCCGCCGGATCACCGGCTTTTGTGTAGGGCACTTTGCGCGCTGCGCCAAGGCCGACAATGTGTACCTTGCGTGGCGCTGCGGAAAGGTTCTGAGCGGCAAACATTGCCGCCAGTGTGACGAGGAGTGCGATCGACCCACGGATTCTCATGCTACCGGCTCCTTAAGAGTCTGGAAGAGTCTGGCGCAGAGCGGTGGAATAAAAAGCGCGGTCAGCCCGCGAAGGGTACTGCAAATACCTGGCGCGAGATTGAACAATCCTCTGCGCCCTGAAAAATCTACGCCTGTGCGGCTTCCACGGCGCGTGCCACGCGGAAGGCGGTTCCTTCCTGCAAGTGGCTGCCGAGCACCTGCATGCCCACCGGCAACCCGGCGGAAGTTTGTCCGCATGGCACAGTCACGCCGCAGATGCCGGCCAGACTGGCGGTTACGGTGTAGATGTCTGCAAGATACATGGCCAGCGGATCGCCTGTCTTCTCGCCGAGCTTGAATGCGGCTGTCGGCGCAGTCGGCGTCACAATCGCGTCCACCTCGGCAAAGGCTCGCAGAAACTCCTCGGCAAGCAGGCGCCGCACCTGCTGCGCCTTGCCGTAATAAGCATCGTAGTAGCCGGCGGAAAGCGCGTACGTACCGAGCAAAATGCGCCGCTTGACCTCGGCGCCGAATCCCTCATCGCGAGAGTGGCTATACATGGCCGAAAGCGTGTCAGAGTTGGGTGAACGATAACCGTAGCGCACGCCGTCAAAGCGGGCCAGATTGGCGCTTGCCTCGGCTGTAGCCACCAGGTAATAGGTGGGGATGGCGTACTTGGTGGAAGGCAGCGATACGGGTTTGATGGTGCAGCCGGCGGCCTTGAGCGAAGCGATTCCGGTCTCGATGGCCGCGCGCACTTCGGGATCAAGACCCTCGGCGAAGTACTCAGCCGGGATGCCGATCCGAAGTCCCTCAACCGGCTTGTCGCTTTCAGCGGCAAAATCGGGGACTGGCGCGACAGAGCTGGTGGCGTCTTTGGGATCGTAGCCGGCAATCACGCCGAGCATCGTGGCGGCGTCGCGCACGTTGGCGGCGAAGGGGCCGATGCGGTCAAGCGACGAGGCGAAGGCGATGAGGCCGTAGCGCGAAACGCGGCTCCAAGTGGGCAGAACGCCAACCACGCCGCAAAAGCTGGCCGGCTGACGGATGGACCCGCCGGTGTCAGACCCCAGTGTGGCCACGGCCATGTTGGCCGCTACCGCCGCTGCCGAGCCGCCGCTTGAACCACCAGGCACACGGTCTGTGTCCACTGGGTTGCGCACCGGCCCGTAGGCGGAGTTTTCGTTGGAAGAGCCCATGGCAAATTCGTCACAGTTAAGCTTGCCCAGCAGCACCGCGCCAGCCGCTTCCAGGCGCGAAACGGCGGTGGCGTCGTAGGGAGGCATGTAGCCCTTGAGAATCTTCGACCCGGCCGTTGCGGGAGCGCCCTGCATCACCATCACGTCTTTAATTCCCACCGGAATGCCCGCCAGCGGAGGCAGCGGATCGCCCTTCGCGGCCAGTGCGTCCACCCGCTCGGCCTGCGCCAGCGCGCGGTCCCTGGTGAGGCTCAAATAGACATTGAGGCGGGGGTTGATCTCTGCAATGCGGTCGTAATATGCGGCGGCCAGGCTTGAGGCGCTGGTGGTGCCGGATTCAATCCCGGCGCGCAAAGACGCAAACGTCCTGGGTGTTTCTACAAAGCTTTCCATTGTTTTGGCTTCGCTGGACAATCGAACTTCCCTTTCTTTGGCCTGCTCTTCCTGACGTGATCGCAGCCGGTCTGCCCTCGCGATAACGACTGGAAACTATTACCTGTCCATCACCTTGGGGACTTTGAAAAACACGCCGTTGGTCTCTGGAGCCTCGGCCAGCACCTTCGACCGATCGAGCGACTCGAGGACCGCATCCGTGCGCAGCCCGCCGCCTGCGGCCTCCAGCAACTCCGTAACCTGCGCCAGCGGCGCCACCCCCGCTGTATCCAGTTCATTCAGCTCGGCCACATAGTCCAGGATGGCGTTCAGGTCGTGGAGCATCGCGCCGGTCTCCTCCGGCGTCAGTTCAAGGTGCGCCAACTCGGCCACGCGCTCCACTTGTTTTACCGTTACCTTTGCAGTCATTCTTTCCAGTTCCCTATCCCCGGCGCTGTTGCTTAGCCCCTTCGTCCAGGCTTCGTTTCAACAGTACTCCGACCTGACCGGGCAGCATTTTTATGCGAACCCTGCGGCAAACGCCCGAAGATAAAGTATACGGCGTTTCCCGGCTGTTCCTCATCCAAAGGCCCCGGCCTTGCGCACGGCTCAGTCCACCGTAAGCGAAACTGTGGCGCTGTGCGAGATGCCCGTCGACGTGACGGTTACCAGGATGGAATAGGTCCCGGGCGCTGTAGTTCCGCCCCCTCCTCCGCCGCCGGTTGTGCCACCTCCGCTGGTATTGCCGCTGAACTTGGTGCATGCCGTGACCCCGCCGGCCATGAGCGCCAATAGCAGCATCAGAGCCGCGGGATAAAGCAGCTTGCGGCGACGACGCCAGCCAAGCGGAAGCAACAGCAACACACACGCCAGCACAACTCTGCCCGCAATTTCCGGCTTCTGGGGACGAATGGCCGCGGTGGCGCTTCCGGTAGAAATCTGCACCGAGAGATTGCCCGTGACGCCGGCGCTCAAAGTCTCCGTCGCGGGGCTGAATACGCACAGGGCATTTGCGGGTAGCGAACTGCATGCATAGGTGAAGGTTCCAGCCGAGTTGCCGAGCGGAGTAATCACCACCGCGTAAGTTGCGCTGGTGCCGGCCGCTACGGTTTTTGTGCTGGAACCGGAAGCGGTGACTGTGAAGTCGAAGCCCATTCCCGCGAGCGCGACGGAGATGGGGGTCGAGACGCTGCTGCTTGTCACGGTGAGATTGCCTGTCAAGGAGCCTGCCACCTGGGGCGCGAAGTCGACCCCGACAGTGCAGCTCAGGCCCGGCGCCAGCGTAGCCGTGCATGTGTTGTTGACCAGTTGAAAGCCCGCCGGAACGACCAGCGCAAGATTGTTCAAGGCAGCCGAGCTTCCGGAATTGGTCACCGTCACAACGGTCGGACTGCTCGCCTGACCTACTCCCGTGGTAATGAAGGTGATGGAAGTTGGACTCACCTGGAGGCCCGCGGCCACTGTTCCGGTGCCGCTCAACAGCACATTTGCGGCGTTGGCAATGGCCGGTGAACTGACGATCAGCGTGCCGTTGGCGGTTCCCGTGGCCGTCGGGGCAAAAGCTACAGAAACCACGCAGCTTGCGCCTGCCTCCAGGGTCGCCGGACAGGTATTCTGCGTCATCGTGAACGGGCCGGAGACGGTGACGGAAAGCTGGCCTGCGGCGACGGCGCTGGTGTTGCTTACAGCCACAGTCAGGGAGTTGCTGGTTGCGCCCACCGGGGTTGCGGCAAAGAGCACTTGCGCGGGAGTCGCATTCAGTCCCGAAACTGCCTGGCTGGAGCCGCCGAGCGGAACCTCGACCGGCGTCACGCCGTTGGTTGACGAAGAAATGGTCAGCGTGGCCTGGCTGCCGCCGGTGGCAACCGGAGTAAAGATCACCTGCACCGTGCAACTGCCGCCGCTGGCCAGAGCCGCTCCACAAGTGGTGGTTCCGGTGGCGAAACTGGCTGCGCCCGCGCCGCTGATCTGAAAGCCCGGGTTCGCCGCGGAAATTCCGCCTGGGTTGTTGATGGTGAGCGTCATTGGCGCGCTTGGTACACCAAGGTTCTGCGACGGAAAGGTCAAACTCGTGGGGTTCACCGTCAGCTTGGCCGGCAGCACCCCGATGCCCGAAAGCGCCACGGTTTGCGTGCGCATCAGGTCACTGACGGTCAGCGCGCCCGTCTGGGTTCCCACCTGCGCCGGGGCAAATACCACGCTCAAGGTGCACGACGAGTGGGCGGCAAGCTGCGTGGTGCAGTTGTTTGCGCTCTGGAACTGCGCGCTGGCCGAGACCGCAATCGACGTCAGCGGCAGGTCCCCGCTATTGGTTATCTGCACGGTCTGAACGGCGGAGAGCTGCCCGGTCGCTGTGGCCGGAAAGGAGAGGGAGGTCGGGCTGAGAGTGTCGGTCGGCGGAGCTTCGCCGGTCCCGCTCAGTTGCACAAACTGGGTCCCGGCGCCATCGGTCAGCGTCAGTGTTCCGGTTGCCGCTCCCGGCTTGGAAGGCGTAAACGCAACGGTTAGTTGGCAAGCGCTGTCAGCAGCCAGGGCGCTGGTGCCGCAGGCATTGCTGGCTATCGAAAAAGGCCCAGTGATGGCGAAACCGGTAATGGGCACCGCTGCCAAGCCGGTGTTGGTGGCTGTAGCCTGCAGCGGCGCAGAGGTCGTCCCCACCGGAACCGGGCCAAAGCCGATGGAGCCGGGCGTAAGCGTAACCGTTCCCGACGATGTGCCTTCTCCAACAAGCGAAACCGCAAGCTGGCCGCCGCTGACATTGGCAAAGAGAGTCATTTGCCCGCCTCGGCTCCCTGTTGCGGTGGGTGTAAATGTGACCTGAATTGTGCAGCTTCCTCCTGGGGCAACCGGCGATTTCTGACAGTTGTCGGTCTCCGCAAAGTCTCCGCTGACGGAAATGGCGGTAGTCGTCAGCGAAGCAGAGCCCGTGTTGGTAAGCGTCACCGTTTGCGCGCTACTGGAGGTGGCGACAGTCTGACTGGGAAAAGTAAGAGAATTCGGCGCAACGGTGGCCGTGGTTCGCAATCCGGCGCTGGCCAGCCCGGTTTGCCAGATTCCTCGCCCATAGGTGCCTGCCGTCAGCACCTGCGCCGAAGCCTCCGCAGAAGATGCTGTCAGCGCAATCACCGGGGCTTTGGGCAATCCGGTACCAAACACTGACCAGCAGTTGGACGGAAGGGTCGCGCATGTCGACACCTGCGTCGTGAAGTAGACCCCCTCGTCCGTGGCCAGATAAACGGTCTCGGCACTCTGCGGGTCAACCAGCACGCCACTTACCGGCCCAGAGGGGAGATTCGAGGTGAGGCTGGCCCAATGGGCGCCTCCGTCCGTTGACCCGTAAACAGTCTGCACCTGCTCGGCCGTATTCGCGAACCCTTCGACGGTCAGATAAACGGTCTGCCCTGTCGGGTCGTGGCTGTCCACAAAGATGCTGGAGATGTCGAGGCCATACTGGTTCAGCGAGCGCGGTGAATTGGTGACCGGGTCGAGCGTTAGATCCTTCCACACCGGCGTAGTAGGGCCTTGCGGGTTGAAGGTGGCGCTGAAGACGTGGCCGGGGAGAATTTGGCTGCCATTCAATGTGCCGTACAAGCCTGCATAAATCACTTCTCCGCCGCCCGTCAACGGCAACGCGGCGATCGAACGAATGAGAGCATCGCCGCTGCACGGGCCGCTGGTTGATCCGCTGTCGAGCATTGGACTGATGGCGTTGGTGCCGTTCCAGCCAGCGCCGTTCGCCGGTCCACGCCACACGCGGCAGGTGCCGATGAGCAGCTGGGTCGAGTCAAGCGGATCAACCAGAAACGGCGCCGCCGAGGTCATCGAGTCGCCGTCCCCGCCCACGTCCGCATCGTCAACCACCGGACTGTTGCCGAAGGCGGCAGGGGTGCATGTGGTCGGGTCGTTGCACAGGTAGATGGAAACGCCGGGCTGGTTATTCACAAACCATCGGTCGGCGTTGCCGGGATCCATAGCCACCGGCCCGCCATCGCCGCCCAGAATCTGCGGCCAGTCCGCGACCACTCCGGTGGTGCTCCTGGTGCCCGCCGTCCCGTTCACGCCCAGGCCGGCCATCACAGTGTATTGAGAGAGTCCGGCGCCCGCCATGCTTTCCACTTCGGCCAGCGAACCGAGGCCGGCGTTGAGGTTTTGGAAGTGAGTAGCGTCTGAGGCGGAGCACACCGGCCCCGTCTCGGCAATTGCGTCTTCCGAGCGCCACAGGCCGCCATCGTTGCCGACAAGAATTTCCAGCGGATTCCCCGCGTCCCAGGCCAGCGCATGCTGAAACTCGGCCACCTGCCCGCTCATGCAGGTGGTGGAGTTGGTGGTGTTGCGCCACACGCAACCCATGGCCAGACTGCACTTCCACAGGTCGTTGGCGCCGGCCAGCAGCCATGTATCCTCGCCCTGCCCCAGGCCGAAAGGCACCGCGGCCAGGGTCAGATTATAGTCGCCATTGGCGATGGTGGCGGCTCCGGCTGTGGTGCCGGTCTCAAGCGCCGTCGTGTTCCATTGCTTCGCAAAAGTGATTGAGGAACTTGTGCAAACACCGGCGTTCGAAATCGCGCATGCATCCTGCCATATCCCCTGGTCTTGATTGTCGAGGTCCACCGTCCATGCAAACGTGTCGCCGGTCTGCGGATTCACCGCCAGTGTGCCGCGAAACAGCGGACAGGCGACTGACCCTGTCTGGCCGGGGTTTGCGGGGCATGCCTGCTTGGTTAGCCCGCTCGCCGGCTGCGCGGCCATGCGGGTGAATGTAACTCCGTCTGTCGATTGGTAGTAGCCATGAAAGCGCACCGCGGCAATGAACATCTGCCGCACCGGGTTCCACACCACCGAGGTCGCCGCGTTGCCGTCAGGCAGATCGAAGAGGTACCCAGCCCCCTGCACCACCGCTCCGGGGCCGTCGGTGATGGTGGCCAGGCTCCATGTGGCCCCGCCATCGGCCGAGTAGTAGAGCCCCTCATAGCTGTACCCGGACTCCGGAGCGTTGACCAGCGTGCCCTCATAGGCCTGCGAAACCGCGGCCACAACCAGTTGCGAGTTGGCCGTGCTCCAGGCAAACCCGGCAAAGCCCTCCCCGGTGAAGAAGTAGTCATGGTCCGACGTATCCTGGATGACACTCCAGGTGTTGCCTCCGTCGGCGGAGCGCAAAATCCCTGCGCCGTAGTAGGAGTCGAGCGCGTCATTGGGGTCGCCGGTACCGGCCAGAATCACGCCCGTGCCGCCCGGCTGCACCGAAAGCGCGCCAATGCTCAGAGATCCGTCCTGAATGGTGCTCAACGCTGTCACGTTGTCGGTGAGCGGCTCAAAGACGATGAGCGAAGGGTTGGAAACCGCCGCGTTCTGCGTGACCCACACGCCGCCGCCCGTAGTGCCCAGGTAAAGATGGTTGCCGGTGGGGTCGGCCGGGTCGAGGGCCAGCGCGGAAACCCTGCCGGTAACCAGGCCATAGCCGGGCGTCGAGACCGCAGCCGGGCCAAGCGCCTGCCATGGGTTCGCCGAAGGCTGCAGATGGGGCACGGCCTGCTGCTTTGCGTGCGAGGCATTCAGCATTCCCACGCTCGCACGCGACCATCCGCGGCGAGCCAGGAACCGCTGCGCCTGCAAAACGCGGGGCGGCGCTGGAACATCGATTGCGGGCCGAATGGAGTGTTGCGCACCGCCAGCAACAGGAAGAATAAGGCTGTCGGCAGGCGCAGTCTGTGCCTGCGCAAAACCCTGGCACGCAAGAGTCAGCACCACCAGAATGGCCGCAAAGACAGCTAGCCCGGTTGTTGTGTTTCCCCTCGACCAGAGCACAAAGTCGTTCCAATCCCACCGCAGTTTCCGCATATTTGCACACTTCCGGAGTCCGATTCCGGCCTCCCCTCTCACATCATGCAAGGGGGATTTGGCCGGGACCCATTCAATCTGATGGTGCGAAACGTGCAGATTCCGGGATTGGAATTTCGAAGTGATTATAGTACTGAATTGGGAGAGTCTAATGTGCGTCTGCTCACGATTGAACTCGCCCGCCGACGTCGCGTCAAAACAACCGGCTCGATTCCCCGCGATTTGCTTCCCCACAGTGCTGCCGGATATAGGCCCCGGCGTCGAATTTTTTCGCCGTGGAAGCCCCTGACATGGGGCGGACCAGCCCGAAGACTGGCCGCTTGAACCAGGGGCGGTCATGCCGGCCCACGATGGCCCAGGCAATGCCGGCGTAGCCGTTCGGGTCGCGGCCGTCGAGTTCGTAGCGGTCGTTCAGTGTCACTGCCCACTCGAATGCACGCGCCGGGTCGGGCGCCCATTCCAGAATCTTCTTGGCCCAGTACATGCGCATGTAGTTGTGCATCCAGCCGGTGTCCACCATCTGGCGCTGGGCGGCGTTCCAAAGATCGTCGGCGGTCTCGGCGCGCTCCAATTGGGCAAGCGTGTAGCGATGGGAGCGGGGGTCGGCGGTGTGCTCGACCAGCGTTTGCCGGGCCCACGGTGCGGCACACTCCCAGTTGTCGTAGTTGGGCTCGTGGCGCACAAACAGCACCGCCAGTTCCCGCCAGCCAATCAACTCGTCGACATACTTGTCGCCTGCCGCGACAGAGGCTTTGCCGGCGGCGACCGCTTTGTTCACGGCCATGGCGATGGTGATGGGGCCGATGTTGCCGAAGTGCAGGTAGGGCGACAGGCGGCTGGTTCCGGTCAGTTCCGGGTGGTTGCGCGTGGTTTCGTAGTCTTTGAGTTCGAGATTGACGAAGGCGTTGAGGCGCTTGCGCGCGGCATGCGTTCCGCCTATAAAGCTATCGACGGGGCCAATGGTGCGGTCGAGTTTGGCGAAGCCGGCGGTGATGTCCTCATCGAGCGGGTAGCTGGCAAGATTCTTCGCCGGCTTGAAAAGATGGATGGGCGCAGTGTTTGCCGGAGCGACGAGATAATCAGGCAGCGCGGCTTTCAAATGCGGTCTGAAATGATGCAGCAGGACATAACTCCGGTTGAAGAGGGCGGAAGGCACAACCACATCGGCATCGATGGTCCAGTAGGGGATCTTGAGGCGTCTTGCAAGCACCTGCCGCCAGCGCTCCGGTTCGCGGCACGGGTTCTCGTCTCCGATCAACAGCGCAGCTTCGGCCTCTTCAAGGAAACCATCGAGCGTGCTTTCGTTGGTGCGCCGCACCACGAAGCACACGCCGCGTTCGGCTGCGTCTTCCGCAATGTCGCGCAGGCCTTGCTGAAGGAAGTGGTAGTGGCGCAGGTTCGCATTGGGGTAATTGGGAATCACCTGGAAGTAAGCGACCACCGGCAGCCCAAGCAGATTACCGGCTTCAATCGCGATGTCGAGCGCCGGGTTGTCCACCATGCGCTGCGCGCGTTGCATCCAGTAGACGACGCACTTGCCGTGTGCGCGCAGGGTACCTGCCCTGCGGACGGTCACGCGCGTCTGCGTGGAGAGGCGGACCAGTTCGACGGGGATCTGAAGGGCAGAGTCGGCGGAGTTCATGGGCTGCAGACTCTATTCTGCATTCCCGGAGCCAACCACTTCGCAACAACCGCACAATCGATTCCGCACCATCAAAAGCGATCGGGCTGGTTGCTATTTCGAGGACAGCCATAAACGTAAGAAAGGCCGCCAGAACTGGCAGCCTTTCTGCATATTCAAAGTCACAACCGCAACTAATCCCTATTTCCTGTTCCCTGTTTTTCTACCACGAGCCCCACGCGCGGCTGATGTAATCAGCCAGCGTCATGCCGACCAGGGTCAGAAAAGTGAAGAGCCCACAAAAGACGGTCAGCTTCGTCAGCTTTGAGCTGTACTTCACATGCATGAAGAACAGCACCACGATCATCGCCTTGACCACGGCAATGGCCAGCGCCGCAACCGCATTGAAGTTGCCCCACTCCTGAAATGACGCCCAAACCGTCACTCCGGTAAGCACCAGCAGCGAGGAGCCAACGATGATGTAAATCAGTGGGCTCACGACGTGGTGCTGTGATTCTTCCATCTCTCTCTGGTCGGTCATGGCGCAAGTCTCCTGTTGATTTCGATCACTGATGCCGGCTGATCAGATAGAGCAGCGGGAAGAGGAAAATCCAGACGATGTCGACAAAGTGCCAGTAAAGGCCGAAGTTCTCGACAAATGTGACGTGGCCAGCCGTATAGGCGCCGGCTCGGGCGCGAAAGATCATGAAGCCCAGAATGGCGATGCCGATGATCATGTGCAGCGCATGCATGCCGGTCATGACGAAGTACAGCGAGAAGTAAACTTCGGTGTGGCGCGCCATGTCCAGAGCAAGCGGCTTGTCGTGATACTCCTTGTAGATCTCTGGGTCGGACTGAGGATCGACAAAGGACTTGAGGCTATAGTGGAAGCCAGGGACGTGGTGCTTTTCGATCTTCTCCTTGTACTCGACCGTCTTGATGCCGAGGAAGCCAAGGCCCAGGATGAAGGTCAGAATCAGGCATAGCACCAGGCCGGACTGTTTGCGCATCTCCGCACACCACACGCCCATGGCCATGGTGAAGCTTGAGGTGATGAGTACCGCGGTGTTGAGTGTGCCCCAGACGACATTCAGCTGGTGCGAAGCCTCAACAAACGCCGGGTAATACCAGTTGCGATAGATGAGATAGGCCGTGAACAGCCCGCCGAAAAACATCACTTCGGTAAGCAGGAAGAGCCACATCGCGAACCCGGCGGCGTCTGCCTGCTGCGCCGTGTTCTCAAAGTGGTGGCGCAGATATGCCGGATGTTCTTCGTGACCGTGTTCCGGAGCGGCGTGGGCTACAACTGTGCTATCCGACAATGGTCACCTCTTTCTCTTTCTGCTTGTCGAGCCAATCATAGTCGTAAGCTTCGTGGTCCATGATAGGGGTGATGAGGAAGTTTTCGGTCAGCGGGGGCGACTGAGTCTGCCACTCCAGGCCTGTGGCTTGCCAGGGATTGTCGCCTGCAATCTCGCCATACTTGAGAGACCAGGTGAGATACAGAATCGGCAACAGGTAGCCAATGCCTAGAATGGTTGCGCCTGCGGTAGAGAACACGTTCAGCACCTGGAACTCTGGCGGGTAAGCCGCGTAGCGGCGCGGCATGCCCAGCACCCCAAGGATGAACTGCGGGAAGAATGTCAGGTTGAATCCGATGAAGGTAACCACCGCGGCCAACTGCGAGATCTTCTCCGGATACATGCGCCCGGTCATCTTGGGCCACCAGAAGTGGATGCCGGCAAGGAACGCCATCAGCATGCCGCCCACCATGACAAAGTGGAAGTGGGCCACGATGAAGTAGGTTTCCGTCAGGTGGATGTCGGTTCCCGAAGTGCCCAGGAAGACGCCCGTCAATCCGCCGATGGTGAACAGACCCATGAAGCCAAAGGTGTAGAGCATCGGCGTTTCAAAGGTGATGGAGCCCTTGTAGAGCGTGAACGCCCAGTTGAATATCTTGATGGAGGAGGGGACCGCGACGAGCATTGTCAAGAGGCTGAACACAAGCATCGAGTAGTTTGAGATGCCCATGATGAACATATGGTGCGCCCACACAAAGAAGCCGAATACAGCGATGGCCACCGAAGAGAACGCGACTGCCGTATAACCAAACACGCGCTTGCGGCTGAAGGTTGAAATTGTCTCCGAGATCACGCCCATGCCCGGCAGAATCATGATGTAAACAGCAGGGTGCGAGTAGAACCAGAACAAGTGTTGGAACAGCAGCGGATCGCCGCCCTTGGTGGGATCGAAAATGCCGATACCGATGGTGCGTTCCAAAGCTACCAGAACGATTGCGATGGCCAGAACCGGCGTACCCAGAACCATCAGGATGCTGGCTGCATAGTGCGCCCAGACAAACAGCGGCATGCGGAACCAGGTCATTCCGGGGCAGCGCATCTTGTGGATGGTGACAATGAAGTTGAGCCCCGTAAAGATGGAGCTGAACCCGGCAATGAACACTGCCAGCCCCGTAGTGAGCACGTTGGTGTTTACATAGTGCGTGGACAGCGGCGTCGTAAATGTCCAGCCCGTATCAACGCCGCCGGTTGCCATGGTGTAGATGGCCAGAAGTCCGCCGGCCATGTAGAGGTACCAGCTCAGCAGGTTGATCTTGGGCAGCGCCAGATCCTTGGCCCCGATCATCAGCGGGATAAAGAAGTTGCCCAGCGTGGCCGGAACCGACGGCACCAGAAAGAAGAAGATCATGATGACGCCGTGCATCGTGAACACCTTGTTATAGGTGTCCGTAGCCATCAGATCGCTCTGCGGTGTCAGCAGTTCCAGGCGGATAAGGCCGGCCAGCGCTCCGCCTATAAAGAAGAAGAAGGTAATCGAGATGAGATAAAGAATTGCTATCCGCTTGTGATCGCCGGTCAGCAGCCAGCTCAGCAGCCCGTTCTCCTTGTTCATGAACGAGACTTTAGGAAGCCTGGCGGTAGATTGATCGGGGAGACTGACAATTGTGGAGCTCATTGCTTCACCATTCCTTGGGTGGCGGCCTTCGCTCCGGCGTTGCCGGGCATAGCCGTGGTGGTCTTGCCTTCGCCCTCCGGCAGCAGACCGGTCGTGTTCAAAGTCTGCTGAATACGATAGTCGGAGTTGAGATTCTTGATGTATTCAACCAGGGAAATAATGCCCTCTTCGCTGATCTGCCCCTGGTAGGTCGGCATGATCGGTGCGTAGCCCTGGGTAATGTGCTGTGAGGGATCGAGGATCGATTCGCGAAGGTAAGCGTCATCTGCCAGCACAGACCCGCCGTTTGAGAGAGCCAGCTTTGATCCGTAAACGTTGGCTAGATTCGGTCCGCGCGCATCCGGCTTCCCGTTGTGGCAGGCGTTGCAACTGAGACTGGCAAACAGCCGTTCCCCATTCTGCGCCAGCGACATTCCGCTGGTCGACCCGGCCAACCACTTCTTGTAGTCGTCCGGAGTCAGCACCACAATGTCGCCGATCATTGCCGAGTGGCTGGTGCCGCAATACTGCGTGCAGAAAAGGTGATAGGTGCCTGGCGTTGTGGCTTCAAACCAGACCGATGTGTAACGGCCTGGGATAGCTTCGCGCTTTACGCGGAAAGCAGGAATGGAAAAGCTGTGAAATACATCCTGCGAGATGAGCGTGAGCTGCACCGGCTGCCCGGTGGGAATGTGCAGCGAGTTGATCTCATGCTGCCCGCCCGGGTGTTCGGCCTTCCACATCCACTGCTTACCCACCACATAAATATTCATGGCGTTGGCCGGCGGTGTGTAAACGCGGAAGTAGATCAGCGCGCCCCATACAAACATCACCAGAAACAGCCCCAGTGGAATGATCGTCCAGGTCGCCTCCAGAATCGTCGAGCCTTCGATCTGCACCGCAACCGGATGCCGCTCTTTGCTGTAGAGAATGCAGAATGTGGTGACGATCAAGATCACGAGGGTGAGACCGATGAGGCTCACCAGAATCTCGAAGAAGAGGAGCGCGTCCATCTGGGGCGCGAGTTTCGACGCCTCCGGCGGAAACAGCGCGAAGGTCGTCATCCACTTGACGAGAAACTGCCAAATTACTGGACTGATGTGGCTCATTCCGTTATCCGTTCACCTTTGTTCCTGTCCCCGTTGTGCCTGAACCGGCTTTTCCGTTGCCCGAAGCCGCTGCACCGGTTGTTTCGCGTTCCGCGCGATGATCTCGCCGGAACATGACCATCATGAAGCTCCCCAGCGTGCAGAGGGTTACTAATCCGCCCAGCTGAACCACCCTGGCAACAATCAAGGAATGCTTGTTGGTCTGTGGATCGTAATGGTAGCAGTAAGTCAGTATGTTATCTACCGGCGAGCCGATGCGATTCGACGACGCTTCCGCCAATCCCATCCGCAGATCCTTCGGAGAATACTCCACGCCCATGTAATACTGCGCCAGCTTGCCTTCCGGGGTCACTATCTGAATGGAACTGGCATGGGCAAACTGCGTGAGCTTCCCGTCAGGCCCCGGAATTTTCGTATAGCCGAAGCCGACTGCTTTGGTCAGAGCATCGATGTTCGCCTGTTGGCCGGTCAGAAAGTGCCAGCCGTATGCGGTCTCAGGATGCCCATACCGCTTCACGTAGCTGCGCTTCTTGGCCGCCGCAAGGTCCGTTCCCTCTGAGGGATCGATGCTGACCACGACAATGTTGAAGTCCTTGCCCGGAACTTCGTCCACCATCTGCAGAGCGCCGGTGAGGCCATTCAATTCTTCTGAGCAGAGCATGGGGCATTGGTAGTAAACCAGCGCAAGAATAGCCGGCTTCTTCCCGAAGTAGTCGCCCAACTGCACCTGCTTGCCCTGATCGTCTGTAAAGGTAAGGTTGAGCGGAACCTGCCCGTTCAGATTCTGTGAAATGCCCACCCCGTTCAAGATCGATGGCGGCTTGTCGTTCGCGGGACCTTGCTCTTTGTCCCCGTAACTCGATACCTGTGCCATCAGCGCAGAGCTTGAAAATGCCGAGCACAACACCGTCGTGAGCGCAGCGGCTTGCATCGCCTTACGCCAGCCTTTCCGGATTGTCTCTGTGCTTTGCATTTTCAACCTTCTTCTCTGCACTGAATTACTTGTGTTCGGCGCGATCGTTTTCAACTGCGATCGCTAATGCCTGGTCGTGCTCATATCCAGTACGCGCAAATCCATTGGTCAACGGAGTTGTCACCACCGGCTTCTCTTCCCCTGCCATCAGCGATGCTTCCGGTGTGGCGGCTGCAACCGGCAGTCCGCGCTGTGCAATCAACTCCATCGCCCGTTCAATTGGAATGCGAACCTTGCCCTGCGACTTGTCTGCCCAACTGTAGTTTTCAAGCAGCAGATCTTCTTTCGCGTGCAGGTCGGCGATCTCCTGGTTGCCGTCATCCAGTTGCAGGCGCGGCGTGGGAAGCTGCTGCGCTATCTGCGCGTATTTGTTCTGCATCTCCGGGTTGTTCGCCAGGTTTCCCAGGCCACGCACATCCACAGTCTTGCCCTGGTTCCACTTGGTTACCGGTCCATCCACCTTGGCCATGTGCGCGTTGATCAGCATCCCAATGCCATAACAAAGCACACCCGTGACGGCCACAAAGATGCCCAGCGAGGTGAGAAAGACGACGATCCCTGTGGGGCCAACGTCCGTCTGCTCGTAGCCCGCCGATGCGTCAATCTCTTCGGGTTCGTGATCCGACTCGTGATTATGCGTGTGCATGCTCAGGCTCCAGAATCTCCGCCAGATGCGGGTCGTTGACTTGCACCAGCGGCCGCTGCTTCAGGCGCGTGCAATAGAAGGCCACCCAGAAGGCGACCATTGCCGCAGGTACAGCAGCGTATTCAAGAATCCCCCAGCTGAAGTGGAGGTTGCGCGCGGCATCCTTGTAGTTCGGTTCGATGAGCCAGAACAGATCGAATGCCTTGGCGAAAATCATCCAGCCGCACACCCACACCAGCCGCTTCTTGTTGCGCTTGATGTCGCGCGACAACAACAGCGTGAAGGGAATCAGCCAGTGAAACATGAAGTCCAGCGTGATGATGATGCCCCAGTGCCCGCGAATGCGATCGAGATACCAGGGAATCTCTTCCGGCAGGTTTCCTGACCAGATAATCAGGAACTGCGAGAAAGCAAGATAAATGTTCAGCATCACGAAAGCGAAAGTGAACTTCGCCATGTCGTGCTGCTCGGTTTGCCGCAAAATAGTCTTGAACGGTTCGGCCTTCGATAGCCCGATCGAAACCATGATGGACAGCGCCAGCACCTGGTAGCCCTGCCCGACCAGGAAAAGCAACCCATACACAGATGAGTACCATGTCGGGTCCATCGACATCACCCAGTAGATAACTGCCGCCGTCATGGTAACCGAGTAAACCAGGATGCCTGGGCCGCTGATGTTCTCCATCTTCTTGATCCACATCGGCGTGTTGGCGGGGGAATCCTTGTCGCGCTCAAGGCTCAGCCGGTTCAGCCGCCACATGTAGAAGGTCCACACAGCGAAGCAGAATACACCCACCATCACAAACATCTGCGGCTGAAGCATTGGGCGTTTGAAGGTCAGGCAGTGAGCCTGAATTTCGTTGATGAATCCGGACTTCAGCGCTGCGGCCACGTCGGCGGGGTTCGACCCATCCACCTGCGCCCACAGGTAAAGCCTCTTCATCCAGATCACCACCACCAGCCAGTACACAAAGACCAGCGGCAGCGTGCGGCTCATCGCCTCCAGAGGCCGGCGCAGCAGCAGTCCCCACTTGCCGCCGGTGACATACTGCACCATCAGCAGCGCCAGGCCACCCACAGCCCAGCCGAAGGTGAGCACCAGGCCCAGAACCCACGCGCGCAGAAAATGATCGGAGTCGAAGCCGTGCCCATCGAGGAATCCCAGCCCGGCAGCGATCACCGCGAAGACAAGCGCGATGACGAATGCGCGCGTCTTCCAGACGTCGACAAATGCCGGTGCCCCAAGATCGGCTGGGAGCGTTTTGGCGTGTTGTGTATCGTGAGCCATTCGTCCTGAGTCCTTATTGCGCGGCCGCGGGGGCCGGTTTGCTTTTGGGAATCGTGATTGCGGGGTCGCCCGGATTGGCCGGAGCCATCGCCGGATACCCTTCTTTGGCTACCGGCGGATACGCCTGAATCGCCGTGTCCGGCAGCATCCAGGGCTGCGCAAATCCAGCCGGCAGATGCTTCTCCTGCGCAATATCTTTCAGGTCCTTCACTTGAACACCGGAAGGCACATCCTTCTCTGTCGCCGCCTGGCTCAACTGCAGCGCGCGAATGTAAGCCGCAACAGCCCAGCGTTCTTCCGGCGTCAACTGCGCCGAATAGTCCGGCATTGCGCCATAACCATGCGTCATCACATAGAAGTAGTGTGAAACCGGCTGCGCCAGACGAACCTGGTCGTGGAAGTTGGCCGCCGGCTTGTAGCCGCGATCCACAATCATGCCCAGCCCGTTGCCCACGCGCGAGTGGCACGGCGTGCAATACACGTTGAACCGTTCCTGGCCGCGCTTCAGCACATCCATGGTCACCGGGAATGGCATCTCGTTCTTCTCTTCGCGGTAGCCGTTTGCGCCTTCAACCACGCCGGTATAGAAGTAGCTGTCTTCGTGCAACTGTCCGCGCGCCACGGTGTTCACCACCTGCGGTCGCGCACCCCTGTGATCGGCAAACATCTCCGAACCGCGCTGCGGAATCAGCTTGGGCTGATTATGCATATCCTGCCGGCAACCAGCCACCAAAAGTAGCGCAGCAAAGCCTATCGCCGCGACAAAGCGCCGTTCCCTGGTCCCTGGTCCCTTAGTCCCTAATCCCTTGGTCCCTAGTCCCTGCTTTTCGTGAAGGTTCATTAGTACTCCACCTCCACCACAGAAACTGCATCCAGACCCGCCAGGTAAGCTCTCGTCTCCACCAGGTCAAACTTGGGGTCCAGCGCTTCAAGGCAAAGGAAGAACTTGTCTGTCGTTGCGCCGTTGCGGAAGTTGGGCGCGTTGAACAAGGGATGATAGAGTGACGGCAATCCATTCAGCGCAAGCATGCCGAAAGCCGCGGAAAGACCGGCGAACAGAATCGTCCACTCGTAGGCTGGCACAATGAAGGCCGGCCATGAGTACGTGGGCCGTCCGGCAATGTTCAGCGGATACGCCAGCACCGAAATCCACGTTTCCAGCGAGAACATCGCGGCCAGTCCCATCAGCCCGCCAATCAGTGTAATCAGTGGCACCTTGTTGCGATGAAAACCGATGGCCTCCGCCGCTTCCTCAACCGGATAGGGCGTGTAGCAATCCATGCGGCGCCATCCGTCGTGCCGGGCCGCCTGCGCAGCTCTCACCAGGTCACTCGGTGTATCGAATTCGGCCAGCAGGCCGTAAGTTCCTTCGCGTGGGGGCATATTAGTCACCAGCCTCCGCCACTGTCTTGGGCGCAATCTTGGGGCCGATTTTCGCTCCAGGCAGCATCATGCGGATTTCGTTCATGGGAATCATGGGCAGGAAGCGGACAAACAGCAGGAACAGCGCCGTAAACAAGCCCAAAGTGCCAACGTAGATTGCGTAATCCCACCTGGTCGCGCGGTAGGTACCCCACGACGAGGGCAGGAAGTCACGGTAGAGGCTGGTCACAACAATGACGAAGCGCTCGAACCACATGCCCGTGTTGACCACAATGGAGATGAAGAACATGAATGGAATCGAAGTGCGCAGCTTGCGCGACCACAGCGTTGTCAGCGGAATCGCAAGGTTGCATGTGACGAGAACCCAATACGACCAGCCCATCGGCCCGAACATGCGGTTCCACATCATGAAGGCTTCCCAGTGCGAGGCCGAGTACCACGCCATGAACACTTCCATGCCGTACCCGTAACAGACAATGAAGCCAGTTGCCAGCATCACTTTGCCCATGTTGTCGATGTGCCGCTCTGTTACCAGGCCCTCAAGGTGATAGGCCTTGCGCAGAGGAATGGCCAGCGTAAGCACCATCGCAAATCCGGAATAGATAGCGCCTGCTACGAAGTAGGGCGGGAAGATCGTGGTATGCCAGCCCGGCAAAACCGCCACTGCAAAGTCGAAGCTGATGACCGTATGGACTGAGAGCACCAGTGGCGTGGCCAGTCCGGCCAGCAGCAGCGAAGCCGTCTCATAGCGCATCCAGTGGCGAACCGAACCGCGCCATCCAAGCGAAATCAGCCCGTAAGCGTATTGCGCCAGAGGCGACTTCGCCCTGTCCCGCATTGTCCCGAAATCGGGAACCATACCGATGTACCAGAAGACCACGGAGATGGTCGCATAAGTTGACACCGCGAATACGTCCCAGAGTAGCGGAGAACGAAACTGCGGCCATACGTTCATGGTGTTGGGGTACGGCAGCAGCCAGTATCCCAGCCAGGGACGGCCAACGTGGATCAGCGGGAACATGCCGGCGCATACGACAGCAAAAATCGTCATGGCTTCGGCAAAGCGGTTGATGGAGTTGCGCCAGCCCTGCTTGAACAGCAGCAGAATCGCGGAGATCAACGTGCCCGCATGGCCGATACCGATCCACCAGACAAAGTTGATAATCGCGAATCCCCAGGCCACGGGCTGCGTGACAGCCCAGATACCGGTGCCCTTGAGGAACAGCCAGGTAACCGCCACCATCAGCATCGTCGCACCCGCGCCACCCACGCTGAACAGGGCAAACCAGCCCAGCGGCGTGTCTGGCGTAAGCACAATGCCCGAGATCTTTTCGGTGACCGACTTGAAGGTCTGCCCCGGCGCAAGAACCCTGTACTCACCCGTAACAGGGTCGAGTCCCGCAGTGCGGATCGGGTCATTCGGATTCTTCGGTTTCAGGTCCGTTGTCGCCATCGTCCCTCTTAACCCTTCGCCGGCGAGTGTTCCACCGGACCGTCTTCAAGTTCCTGGTTCATGTTCAACACCGCGGCCACATAAGTCGTCCGCGGACGAGTGTTCTGATCGGCCAGCACCTGGTAGCTGCGCTCATCGCCGCGCAACTTCGCCACCCTGCTGCCCTTGTCGTTGATGTTGCCGAAGGTAATGGCTGAGGCCGGGCAAGCCTGCTGGCATGCCGTTTCAATTTCACCATCGGCAATGTTGCGATTGCCCTTGTCCGCCTCGATCTTTGCCACCGCGATGCGCTGCACACAGTAGCTGCACTTCTCCATCACGCCGCGCGTGCGCACCGTAACATCGGGATTGCGGCTCAGCTTCAGGCTCTCCGTCTCGTAATCGGAGAACAGAAGGAAGTTGAAGCGCCGTACCTTATAGGGGCAGTTGTTTGAGCAATAACGGGTGCCCACGCAGCGGTTGTAGACCATGGCGTTCAGGCCTTCCGGCGTATGGACTGTTGCGCCCACCGGGCAAACCTGTTCGCAAGGAGCGTTTTCGCAGTGCTGGCAGGCCATCGGCTGGAAGTGAGCCCGCGGCGCTGACAGATCGCCCTCAAAGTAAGTGTCGATGCGCAGCCACTGCATATTGCGGCCAATGCGCACCTGCTGCTTGCCCACCACAGCGATGTTGTTTTCCGCGTAGCAGCCGACGATGCATGCATTGCAGCCCGTGCAGCTGTTCATATCGATTGACATGCCCCACGCATTGGCCTCGTTATAGGGCCAGTTGGGGAACATCGTGGTATCGACATTGGTCTTTTCGTGACCCTCGCCCTCGTTCGCGAATCCAGGGTTGGCCTTGTACTCGTCCAGCGTGGCGTAGCGAATGATTCCGCGCTCGCCAATGGCCTCATCCGCTTCCAGCGAGTTGTTGCCGGTGCCTTGCTGGCCAAACAACTTGCCGCGTTGATCCTGGAAGTGGCTCTTGGTGATCGCCAGGCCCCAGGTGCCGTCAAGCTTGGCCAGCGTGCCCGTCGCATAAAACGGTGCGTCGGTCGAGCGAATCAGGTAGGCATCGAAGCCGGCGCCCGAGCCCACGCGGCCCGCGAACTGGCGGCCATATCCCAGATGAACCGTTACCGAGTTATCCGGATGCCCCGGAGCCACGATCACCGCCGCCTTTACCTTGCGGCCTGCAACCGTGATCTCGATGATGTTGTCTTCTTCGAGGCCGAGTTTGGTAAGCGTGGCGCCGGAAACAATCGCCGCGTTATCCCAGCTCAGGTTCGTTACCGGCTTCGGCAACTCCTGCAGCCAGCCCACATTCGACCAGCGCCCGTCATACACATTCGCGTCCGGCCTGAAGATAATTTCAAGCGATTCCTTTGCTGCGGGCGCCGGAACCTTGATAGCTGCAACTGCGCCCTTGGCCGCTCCGGATGCGGTGAAGGCCGTGCCCTCAATCCAGCCATCATGCAGCGCCTTGCGCCAACCCGTTTCGAAATCGCCCTTGATGAGCGGCTTTACAGTTTCACGCACCGCATCGTACGGGCTCATCATGGACTCGTTCAGCAGCGCCTGCAGAACGTGATGCGCCGTCTTGCCGCCATACAGCGGATCGATCAGCGGTTGCACAATCGAAACCGTGCCGTCATAAGACCGCGCGTCCGACCACGACTCAAGATAATGCGCCGCGGGAAGATGCCAGTGCGAAATCTGTCCCGTCTCGTCCAGATGAGCACCGAGATGAGCCACAATGTTGACCTTGTCGAATGCCGAAGCGAACTCAAGGTCGGCCGGAGCGGAGTAGATCGGATTCGAATTCAGAATCACCAGCCAATCCACCTTGCCCGCATTCATATCCGCAACCAGGGCCTTGAATCCGGCAATCTGATCGGAAGGAATCGGCACCGCCGTCTCGCCGGAGACCAACACCGTCTTGCCGGTGTTCCCCAGCGCGGAGTTGATGGCCGCTGCCAGCGCGTCTACCGATGCATCCTGATAGAGCCCTGGAATCACCACGCTCTTGCCGCCGCTCGCCTTCAGATCCTTGGCCAGCGCGGTCAGGAACTTCTTTTGTTCGTCGGTCCAGCTATACGCCGGAGCGGTCACGCCAGTGACGCCAAGCGCGCTAGCCAATGCCGCGGCAAACGCCGGAATCTCGCTCGCCCGCAGACCCAGGCGATGCTCCGCCTTCAGTCCCGTCGTAGTTGGCGAAGACTCAATCGCATACATCCGATTTAACGTTTCTGGGCTCTTGCGCCGCTTCGCATAATCCGCCACCAGCTTGTGGAAGCCCGGATACGCCGCGCCCGAGAGGAAATCCGCATCGAGCGAAACAATCACATCCGCATCGGCCAGGTTGTACTGCACGGCCGGACCATTCTGCAGAGCCGTCCCCGCAATGGCCGGGTCGTACTGCACCAGAGTCACCTTGGGATACGCCGCCTGCACAGCCTTCCACTGTCGCGCCAGCGTTGGCGAAGTAATGGTTTCACTCAGGAAATAAATGCCTGTTCCGTCCTTGGTGCCGGCGACCTTGATGCGCAGCGCCTCAGCAAACTCGGCAAACTCGCGCGGCTCGCCACGATAGGTTGCATGTTGCGAACGGTCAGGATCGTAGAGATCCAGCAGCGTGCCCTGCGAGAACACGTCCGAAGAGCCGTGATTGTAGGGGTGCTCAGGATTTCCATCCACTTTGATGGGACGGAACTGATCGCTCTTTACCAGCAGCGGAACCGCCCCGGTCACAAACGGGTGCGCCGACGCAAAATACATCGGCTTGCCCAGCACCAGGTCTTCCGGCGCCTTAACGTATGGATAAATCGGCTCGTCGGGCTGCTTGGTGCAACCGGCCAATCCGGCCAGAGCCATCGACGCGCCCATCAGCTTCATAAACCCGCGCCGCGAAACGGGATCGACCCACTCCTGCGCGGACGACGGGAACTCCCGCTCCACAGCCGCCTGAAACTCAGCCGTGCCGGCCAGCTCATCCACTGACTGCCAATACCGCTTGCCCTTCACGCCTTTCAACTGCTCGCGCACTTGAACCAGCGTCATTGGTGTGTTGTTGCTGTTTTCCATCGAACCACCTGCGGTCATCTGGCCATTCTCTTGTTTGCTCATCGGTGGCAGACCTCGCAACTGGACAGGTCCTTGGGAGTGCGAATCTTGTAATGGCCCGCCAGAAAATGGCCCAGCTCATCCTGGCTGGTGAACTTCTGGTAAACCGGGGCCACCGGCAAGGCAGCCGCGGCAACATCGCTCGTCATGCCCTGCGCGCCAGTGATCGGCAGCTCAAGCGATGCCACTTCCGGTCCGGACATCGCCGGGTCCTTGGTCGTGCAGCTAACGCTCGTCGCTGTCGGAACACCGGACTTGTCGTCGCTGGCCGTGCACCACACCGGGCGATCTTCCGCCGGCGCCTCCCAGGCCATGTTGTAGATTTCGCTCGTGGGCCGCAGATTCTTGGCGGGATTGCGATGGCAGTTCAAACACCACTCCATCTGCAACGTGTTCTGCGCATACATCAGGGGCATCTGGTCCACGCGGCCGTGGCAGCTTGCGCAACCGATTCCCTTGTTCACGTGGATGGAGTGGTTGAAGTAGACAAAGTCGGGAAGGTCATGCACCTTCGTCCACACCACACTCTCGCCCGTCGCCCAACTGTGCCGCACCGGCTCAAGCAACTGGGCGTTGGTCCATATCTGCGCATGACAGTTCATGCAGGTCTTCGTCGGGGGGATTCCGGCGTAGCTCGACTTCTCCACAGTGACGTGACAGTACTGACACTGCAGGCCAAGCCCCTGGACGTGGTGTTTGTGGCTGAAGGGCACCGGCTGGTCCGGGCGCTGGCCCTGACGCGTCACCCAGGGGGAACGCTGCAACTCATTCAGCGTAACTCCCAGAGCGATCACGATCAGCCCCGTCAACACAAGGCTCGCGCGAGCCAGAGCGTTGGAGCTGCGATCAAATATCTGCGCCATGAATGCAATCCCTGCTTGTTTTCGTTTTAGTTCCGCCGGCTGTGCTGGCGGTCACACATGTTGTGTTCAAAAAATTGTCTAAGGCAGAATTCACCTGAGAGGTGGAGGACCCCGAAAAATCAATATAGCAGCCAAAGGGGTGCGCGGGGGAGGATAAACCTGTAAAAACCTAAAAAATGTCCCATGGAGCACAGTTTTGTAATCCGCTGAAAAGAAAACAGCTTGTGATTAGAGGGGAGGAAGGGAAAGTGCTCCTGAGTCTCTGGCGGCTTGCGTACCAAAGGCTGGTATATTTGCACCAAAATATCACGGCGAATCCCTGTTCCGCCAGTCGACAGTACAGCCACGTTGAGCGCCCTCCGGCGCTCAACGGGTCCGATTCACCGCTCTTCGACTGCGTCTCCGAGCGTCTCCCCGAAAGATTCGTCCGGAGAACTTGCCGGCCAGCCAACGATCACGAGGAATACATCCAGGACAAAGAGGGCAATCGCAATATCGTTGAACAGCGTCGCCTGGCGCAGATCCGGCCAGAGTTGATTGGCGGCCCAGAACAAAAAGGCAATTGCCAGCAGGACTGCCTTCAGCCATTCCTTCGCCGGGGGCCGATGGGCTGCCTGGTAGACGATATACGCGACAGCGATCATTGCCAGTGGAAACGAAGCTATATAGTCGTGACTCCTCGCGGGGAAGAATTGGGGAAAGGCGTCCCACACCAAAAGCAGGCCGACACCTGCCATTGTCACGACGCCGAGGAAAACAGAAACGGACCGGTGCGACCGGTCAAGTCGAATATACATAAACCATTATTGCCTGCTGGATCAAAGGAAGGAACAGGGCCCGCAATTGGAATTCAGGTCCGCTTGTAGCGGATCACCAGTTTGGGCAACTGGAGGAAGTTTGGCGCCCATCCTCAGACAGCCTCGCGTGTTGCACCCAGCGGAGCGGCGTCTGCGCGAAGTTACTTTGCGCACGCTCGTTGCATACTCGCTGGATTACGAATGCCGGGAAGCCGATGCTTTAGAATCCATAAAAGGCTTCAAAGCTCATCGCGTGAGAAGTTGTCAGTCAGTGCCCGCCCATGCATTTGCAGCTGCGAACGGGTGAGGCGGGAAGTTCCATCCGGCCTTCAATGTTTGTTGATCCGGTAGAGCCATAGCCGCAAACCCGAAGCCGCAAAAAAGGATACGACCATGAAATTCGCGGGATTGGTGGTAATGCCAGCAGGTTTTTTCCTCTCGCTGGCCGCTCTCGTGCTCTTCCCCGCCTCAAGTCCAGGCGCGCGCACGGCTTTTGTGTTCTGCG
>Ga0302278_10000296_pt1 | contig 65184 bp, 52 predicted proteins | sample III_Bog_N3_2_FD_194543 | JGI IMG/M metagenome (GOLD analysis project Ga0302278, IMG submission 194543) | Peat permafrost microbial communities from Stordalen Mire near Abisko, Sweden - III_Bog_N3_2 | ecosystem: Environmental > Terrestrial > Soil > Wetlands > Peat | place: Sweden: Abisko...
TGCGTTTTGCTGGACGATTTGGGCATGCGAAACACCTCTACTAGGATTGTGCGCCAAAAGGGGGTAATTGCCTGCAAGTATGGTGCGGGTGGAAGTTGTTGGATTTAAATAGGTTAGTCAAAGTCAGTTGGGGGAGGGGCTTGCTTTTTTTTGATGGGGTATGGGGGAATCAGGTTGCAGGCCTGCCGGAAGGCACATTCAGTGGTTGGATCGATTTTCAAATGCGTTTGGCCTGTACTGTGATGCAGTGAGGGTTGTGACCATTCATCTCTCCGTTCACGCCTGTCGTGACCCGCGCGACGATAAATTTCTTGAAGTCGCAGTGAACGGGATGGCTGACCTAATCGTCACTGGCGACGATGACCTTCTCGTTCTCGATCGCTTCCGCCCGACCCGCATCCTGACCCCAAAGCAGTTCCTGGAAATGCGGGATTACCGGCGCGATCTCAAGGAACCTTGAGAAATCGGGCCGACAGGGCTAAATAGCCGTCCCAAAATATTCACAAGGAGCAGCCCGACTCGCCAAGTCGCGTTACGGCTACACTGAATGCCGAAGATCCTCCAGAAAGTTCATTACCACCCCACTGTCATCCCGACCGAAGTGGAGGGATCTGCGGCTGCTTTTCGGATCTGTTCACAATGAGTAATATTCATGTTCTCTCTGGAACTCGGCGAGGAGGTCGCAAACCTCAGATGCGCTTTCTGCGGCAAGCCGTTCAAGAGCGTTTGCGGCTTCATCAAGAAAGACGACTGGGCCTATTCTGTCTATTTCGCATCGCTGCATGTCGAACACGAAAGGATCTCTGTCGGACTCACTGTCAGCATCGGAAAATGGTGGGACGATTCGGAGGACTCAATTCGCCAGAGAGAATGGGTTTTCATTGACATCTGGCCTTCCGAGACCGGTTCAGGATTTGAGATGAAGATCGATGATCCAGAACTGTCCCGCCATGCCGCCAGCGGATTTCTTGGGGTGAAGCCTGAGCCGCAACAGGCTCGAAAAAGCCTCAACAGAGAAGAGTTCTTCGCAGTCAGCGACTTTATCATCGACAACGACCCTGCCGTCCTCTGCTACCTTCCAGGCAAGGAAATCAACATCGCCGGGCGCACCTGTAAACATTGAGTTGAGACACCGAGCATTAGTAGTAATCCGCGCAACTCAGGTAATACCCGCACTCGGTGCAAACCAGCTTGCAATGATGCCCCGTGAGCTGGTGGCTGCAATTCGGGCAAATCTGGCAGTGATGATTCACCGGGCCAGCCTGGCGTCCAACCCCGCCAACCGCACCGGATTGTGAAACTTCAGGCGTTATACCGGCATCGAAGACGCGGGGCAGGTGCGGCAGCATGCTGGACAGATTAGCATAGGAGAAGCGGCCGCCTGCTGTGGGTAAACTCCGCAGGTGCCCCATGCATCAACCTCTGTGGCGACGTCGTGCATTCCACTTCGGACTTCCCCATTCGACGCGCCATTCAAAAAGCGTACGCAGATTCAACAACATCCGAATTCCGGATTCCCCCAAGGAGGGACAATGGCTAGCAAGGCAAGTGCGGTTTGGACAGGTTCACTGAAGGAAGGCAAAGGCACCATCTCCACGGCAACAGGCGTGCTCAGCAACGCGAATTACAGCTTCGCCACCCGTTTTGAGGGCGCAGACTCGGGCACCACGCCCGAAGAACTCATCGCAGCCGCCCACGCCAGTTGCTTCTCCATGGCCCTGGGCGCGCAGTTGGGCGGCGCCGGCCTGACCCCGGAAAAGATTGAAACCACTGCGGCCGTCACCCTGGCCAAGACCGAAGCCGGTTTCGCCATCACCAAGATCACGCTGACCACCACCGCCAGCGTCCCCGGAGCCACCCAGGAAGCCTTTGACAAGGCCGCCGCCGACGCCAAGGCCGGCTGTCCCATCTCCAAGCTGTTCGCCAACAACACGGAAGTTGTGCTGGACGCCACCCTCGTCTAACAGCGGCAATGCAAGCCGCGGCCAGGGGAGGCAATCTCCGGCCGCGGCGCTTCCCATTACGAGTCCTGAAACAGGCAAACAGGTCCAACCCACCGCATGCTAGTATCAGTGCGAGGTGCGGACCAATAGCGCGCCGGAAGTGAACTCTCCCTCTGAACAAAGGATGTGAGGCGCGGGTCTGGAGACCCGCACGACAGCCGGTCTGGAGACCGGCGCTACTCTCTGAGGTGTTGTTCAGTCTAGATGTAACTTGCGACGCAAGTCATGATGCTCCTAAGAAATTCGAGGAATTCAGCCGGCGATGTTTTTTGTGCCTATTTCGGAAGCTGTCACCAGAGGCACTTCGGACACAAAATCGCGACTGAAAACGCGTCGTGTCCCAATCGTCGCCGCCAATTTTGCAGCGTTCCTGCTCACCTTCTGGGTTCTCCCATCCACCGCCCAGCAGCCGCCGCAGTTCGACGACCTGTCCCGCCAGGCCGCCACTGCCCGCGACCGCGGCGACCTGGCTGAGGCCATCGCCCTCTACAACCAGGCCGAACAGCTCAAGCCAGACTGGGCCGAGGGCTGGTTTTACCTGGGGCTGCTGCAATACAGCACCAACGCTTATCAGCCCGCCATTGATGCCTTCAACCATCTCCTCCAGCTCCAGCACGGAGCACCCCCAGCTCTGGCCCTCCGCGGCCTTTGCGAGTTTGAAACCGCAGCCTATGACGACGCCCTGCGCGACCTCGAAGAGGCCGTCAAAGAGGGCGCCGCCAACCAGCCGCGCAACGAGCAGATTATCCGCTACCATCTGGCCCAACTGCTCACCCGCGCCAGCCGCTTTCAGGACTCTCAAGCCCAATACCAGTTCTTCGCCGCCCAGCACATCGACGACCCTGAACTCCAGGTCGGTCTCGGCCTCGCCGGCCTACGCGTCCCGCTCCTCACCAAAGACGCTCCCCCGGCCGACCAGCCGCTCTACCAGGCCGCCGGAACCGCCGGCTTTGCTCTCCTCGCCGGAGACACCCAGGAAGCCGACACCCAGTTCCGCCAGCTCTTCGCGCGCTTTCCGACCGCAAAAAACCTCCACTTTTTCTATGGATTCCTGCTATTTCCCCACTCATCCGAACTAGCCATCGACCAGTTTCGCGCTGAAATTGCCCTCGCGCCCGACAATCTCGAATCCCACGCGATGCTGGGCTTCACCCTCATGATCGCCGGCCGCTACGCCGAGGCCGAGCCAGAAGCCCAGCATGTGCTGGCCATTGAACCCGATATGGAGATGGCTCAGATTGCCCTCGGCCGGTCCTTGGCAGAGACAGGCGACATCCAGCACGCCACCGACCTGCTCAACACCATCCTCAAGCGCGACCCCGACAACCTTGAAGCGCACATGGGCCTGGCCACCATCTACACCCGCACCGGAAACAGGGAGGAGGCCTATCGTGAGCATCAGCTCTGCCGCTCCCTGGCGAAGTAAGGCAGCTCGCATCCTGGCCAGCGCCGCCGTTGCAGCGCTGGCAGGCATGTTCTGCGCGCCTCCCGCCAACCGCCCGGCTCTCGCTCAATCGGCCGCCGCCCCCGCGGCAAAGGAGTCCTGCGCCACCTGCCACGTCGGCGTCGTCACCTCCTACTCCCACGCCCCCATGCGCCACGCCATGGATTTGCCTGGCGCCAATCCTGTTCTCGAGACCCATCCCAATCTCACCACGCAAATCGGTCAGTACACCTATTCGGTTCAGACCAAAGACGGCAAAAGCACCTACTCCGTGACCGACGGCGCGGACACCATGACCCTGCCCATCCGCTGGATCTTCGGCATCCACTCCCAAACCTGGGTTCTGGAAAAGGACAACCACCTCTACGAGAGCTACGTCAGCTACTTTCCCCGCGACAACGGCCTCGGAATCACCCCCGGCGACACCAAAATCACCCCCACCAACCTCACGGAAGCCATGGGCCGCAAAATCTCCACCTGGGAGACGCTCCAGTGTTTCGACTGCCATGCATCCGGCGCAGTCTCCGGTGTCAAGCTCACCCTCGACACCCTGCGCCCCGGCCTCGATTGCGAGCGCTGCCACTCCGGCGCAAACCAGCACATGGCTGACGCCCAGCACGACAACTACAGCACGCTCCCCAAGTCACTCAAGAAGATGACTTCTGAAGATGTCTCAACCTTCTGCGGCCAATGCCATCGCACCTGGGACACGGTCATGCGCAACCATTGGAAAGGCCCAGCCTTCGTCCGCTTCCAGCCTTACCGCCTCGAAAGCAGCAAGTGCTTCATCGGCAACGACCCGCGCATCAGCTGTCTGGCCTGCCACAACCCCCACGAGCAGCTCAAGCACGATGCAGCCTTCTACGATTCGAAGTGCCTCGCCTGCCACGGGCAGACAAAGCCATCCGCAACGGCAACCATGTACAAAGCCTGCCCCGTAGCCAAGGCCAACTGCACCAGTTGCCACATGCCCAAGGTGGAACTCCCAGGCGGCCACGCTCCCTTCACCGACCACTGGATCCGCATCACCCACCCCGGCGACCCGTATCCAGGCTAGCGTGATCAGCCGGGGCTACCTTTGAAAGGGCACGACTTCAGTCGTGCCGATAAGCCAATGCGATGTGGTGCGCTTTAGCGCCTGAGCGACTGTCTTTCGAAGGCTTCGGGCTTTCTACCTGAGAATTCTGGCAGATTTTCCAAAACTTCGGACATTCCGAAAGGGATTCGATTCTTCCGCCATGAGCCGGAATTCCCCGAATTTGTCCATTATCTCTGCCGTCGGAACCATGTCGCTTCGAAGGGAACTGCCGGTCAGCCAACAATGCATTCTCGACTTTGTAAGAATGCTAAGATCAGGCGATCATGTCTGGCTTTAGCACCCTGACGTTTGTGATCGAGCCGCTGGACGAGAGATGCCCAGCACTCTCGATAGTTCCGGTTGTAAACGATATTCGGCTGACACAGTTGATCGAGGATTTTGAACGAGGCCACAACTACCAGCCGACCGGAGGGTACGCTGGATTGGTGCCCGATCACTTCAACTTTGGTCCTTTGGAGAAATACTTCCTGGCCGAGACACCAAGTGTCCCTATTGAGAAGATTGGCCATTATTTACTGGGTTGCTCTTGCGGCGAAGTGGGCTGCTGGCCGCTAACAGCTCGGATCGTCGTAGATGCTCAGCAGGTCATATGGGAGGGGTTCAGCCAGCCCTTTAGACCTAACCGCGATTATTCATCGTTCGGGCCGTTTGTATTCTCTCTTGAGCAGTACCGCCGAACAGTACATGGGTTACTCTCAGCATTTCCTGCCAAATAGGCCATAACTTCGCGACATTCGGCGGCAACCATCCGCCTATTGGGGGGATTGAACCACAGGAAATATTCTCCGTCACAAAAACCGTTGGAAACCTACATGATTGTGTTCCTACTCTTGCAACTCCTCAATTGGACGAATGAACCGGCGCATAAAGAAAAGTGGCCCCTATGCAAAATACAAGCAGGATTTCGACACGGATTGACGAGCAGCTTCGCTCAGGGCTGGCGTCCACGCTCATTTTCATCCTCCTCATCCTTTGTGCTTCCGTTCCCGCCTTCGCACAGGGTGCGGCGCAGGCCGAAGAGGGATCTCATGGGGCCGCCACCCTGGTTGTCCCGCAACAGGTGCGCTATGCAGGTAAACTGGCCAACCGGCCAGGTGACACCGTTGAAGCCGTATTCCGCATCTACGCGGCTGCCGAGGGCGGCGATCCGCTCTGGACTGAGAGCCAGCAGATAACCGCCGCTGAGGACGGCTCCTATTCGGCCCTGCTCGGCGCTGCCAGCCCCAATGGCCTGCCCCAGGCCGTCTTTGCCGGCGGCGCAGCCCGTTGGGTCGGCGTCAGTGTCGACCGGTATCCAGAACAAGAGCGGGTTCCCCTCTCCAGCGTTCCCTACGCCATGAAGTCCGCCGACGCCGAGTCGCTGGCCGGCCACGCGGCTTCGGATTTTGTGACCCAGTCACAGCTGGCGCAATTAACCCAGGTCGCCGCCCAAACCAGTTCTCAACTCAGCCAGACCAGCAGCCCAACTCCAGTGACTACAGAAGCAAACCCAGGCACAGTCACTGGTTCAGGCACCGCCGGCACAGTTCCGCTTTGGACTGGCGCGCTCACCCAGGGTAACTCTGAAATCTATCAAGTCGGTTCCGACATCGGCATCAACGAAACCGCTCCAACGGCGACGCTCGACGTCAACGGAACGGAAAACGTGCGCGGAGCTCTCTCCCTTCCCCCCTTGGCCACAGCAACCGGGTCAACTGGAGAGCGTTCCCAGCTGCTGGAGCTCAGCGCCAGCGCCTGGTCGTCAACGTCCCATGCCGCTTTGACTCCGACCTTCAAGCTCCTCACCAACTACGTCAACAACGACACCGCCTCCGCCGGCGGCCAGCTCGAATTCCACTATCAAAACGGCACTGCCAGTGCCAACGTCCTCACCATCGCCGGAAATGGTGTCATAACCTTCGCGCCCACACAGACCTTTCCCGGAGCGCTATCCAGCGTAACCGCAACCAGCCCTCTGACCGCGGCAACCACATCGGGAGCCGTCAGCCTGGGCTTGAACACACCAGCGCTGATAACCGCCATCACGCCTGCGCTCAATAATCAATACGCGCAATTGACCACAAACAACACTTTCACCGGGAGTTTCCAACAATTCCAAGGCAGTGTGGACATCGTCGGTCAGGCGTCTGGAGGCGGTGGCTTGCTTATCGTAACCAACGAGGGCGCCGCGGTTGATTCGAGTGCGATCTACGCCAACAGCTATGGCGCGTATCCGGCCATCTATGCCGACGGCGCGCCTGCCGGCGTAGCCATCGCAGGCTACGGAGATGGCGGCGGCGGGGCAATTGGGGTTCTGGGAGGCGTCTACGATGTTCACAGCGCAACCTTCAAGCGAGACAACGGAACGCTCGCCTACTCCGCGGGCGTCTGGGCCGATGATCCCGCCGAATTTGCCACCGCCGGCCTGTTCGCCACCGCCGACGGTTCAAACGCCGCGGTCTTTGAGAACAACAGCGCCTCTGCTCCTACTATCTACGTTGCCAACCTTGCCGCCAGCGGACCAACCGGCAACGCGGTTCTCCTTCGCGCTGAGGGAGCCGACGGCGTATGCAGCATCAATCAAGGCGGCTCCATGGCCTGCACCGGCCAGCTTAAGAACCTTGTTACCACTCACGACGCCCGCCAGGTGGAAACCTACTCCGTGCAATCGTCCGAGAACTGGCTTGAAGACTATGGCGGCGGTCAATTGCACAACGGCAGCGCCACCGTCACTCTCGACCCCGCCTTCGCCAATACCGCCAACACCGGCGTCGAGTTCCACGTCTTCCTAACCCCCAAGGGCGATTGCGAAGGCCTCTATGTCGCCAATCAGACGGCGACCAGCTTTGAAGTCCATGAGCTCCGCAAGGGCCAATCGAACGTTGCCTTCGACTATAAAATTGTCGCCAAGCGCAGCGGCCACGAATCAGAACGCCTCGTAGACGTAACCGATCGCATGAAGCTTGAAGCAGAGTTCTCCCACTTCAAGCCGTTGGCCGATGGACCGCCCGCCAACCCCCATCAACCAGGCATCAGCCGTGCCGCGCGCAAGCTGCCGCTACGAACGACCAATCCCTGACCAACTCAGTTCCTTAGCCTCAACCCGGAATATGCCAGATTTGATACTTCGCCGCAGTCGTAACTTTGTGCTTGAACGGAAACTTCCGAGTTGGCAACAAACCGCCCGGAACGCCGAATTGTCGGCGAAACGGCTACTTTGCAAAGAGAAAACGAACGGCCGCCGCGCCCAAAGCCAATGAGAACCCGTATTGAAAGCTCTCAACTCGAACCACATCCTTATCGTTGCGCTTACGCACCAGCCCGATTCGGGCCATGATCAGGCCCGTGATGACGGGGCTGATTACGAGGCTGGCCCCGTGAAATTTGGTTCGACGGATAAGCGGATGTGGATAGAAACCTACGCTCAAGGCGCCGTATGCAGCACCCAGTAAGAAGTAGCCCAAAATGGCCAAGATCGGAAGGATGGCCACTGATTTGCCCACGACCTTGCGGATCAACCGAACTGCGAGCGCGGTGAGCTCTTCCCCAAGCAACTCGAAGAGCACTTCCGCAAATAACTCGGCAGCCCCGGCAAGTACCAATAGAACCAAGTCTTCCATGTCGTCATCGTGCTGGTGAAGAGTCGCCCGCAGCGCCGCAATTTTTAAACCTTCACAAATATCTTCTTGCGATACATGATCCACACCGGAATGAAGCAATAAGCCAGCGTAAAGAACGAGAACGCAAACGCCGCCCAACCCGGTGTCGGCATGTGTATGAACACATGGTCCGCCAGCCACGCCATCGGATTGGTCACCTTCCCATCCGCCGTAAAGTGAATCCGCTCCAGAATCCCCGGCACAATCTCGCTGAACATATAGGCCGTAATCGAATTCGCGCCCAGCACCAGCCACGGATACACCAGTGCCTTGCTCTGCCCGCGCCCCCAGCCCCAAACATCCATTACCCAGTAAGACAACGTGAGCACCGTCAGCGAGTAGCCCGCCGCCACCAGCACAAACGAGCTGGTCCACATGTTTTTGTTCAGCGGAAACTCCAGCGACCAAAGATATCCCAGCGCCAGGCAAACCGCCGCCGCTCCCGCCAGTCCCATCCCCGTCGACTTCGCCGCCCGCTTGCCACGCAGCCACGTCCCCGCCAGCACCCCCAGCAGCGCCGTCCCAACCGCCGGCAGATCGCTCAGCAGCCCTTCCGGATCGCGAACATTGTGGTCGGGATAGTCAAGATAAAGATGGTGCGGCATGACCAGCCGGTCCAGCCAGCTCACCAGGTTGTTCCGCATATCCATGAAGGGAACATCGCGCCCCGGCACCCCAATCCCCGGAATCGGCACCCAACGCACCAGCACCCAATACCCCACCAGCGCCAGAACCAGCGCCGCAACCTTCGTCCACACCCGCTGATCCCAGATGTAAAACAACCCCACAATCAAATAGCAAATTGCGATCCTCTGCAACACGCCATAAACCCGCATGTGCGCCATCTCAAAGAACGGAAACCCATTCACAATCATGCCCAGCAGAAACAGAATCACCGCCCGCTTTACCGTATGCCAAGCCAGCTCCTTGCGGGTCGCCCCCTTCTTCATGCGCGCGTGGAACGCATACACAATCGAGGCGCCAACCACGAACACAAACGTGGGAAACACCAGGTCCGTCGGCGTCAGCCCGTTCCATTGCGCATGGTTCATAAAGCCCCATGAGCCGGGCCCGCCGTTGTTGTTCACCATAATCATGAACGCGATGGTGATGCCGCGCAGCACATCGAGCGATAGCAGCCGTTGCATGGGAGTCTGAGTCAATGCGGGGTTTGTCATTCCTCTTTTTGTTCTCCGTTTTTCAGTGGTCCAGGGATGCTCATTACCCTACGCGCTCAGGGCCAGCTTCGCCAACCCCCTTTCCACCGCAACAGGCCCAATGCTGTGCAAGCGGCGTCTGCCCCACCGCAGGTGGTGCTACACTCCCAGTTTCAGGGAAATACAATAAAAACTCATCGCGCACCAGTGGAGGCACTTTATGCCCGAATTCCAGCCGTTCGTTCCGGCCAGCGAAAACCGACCCGAGTTCACCTTTCGCGCCATCCTGCTCGGCTGCATCTTCGGCATTATTTTTGGCGCCGTCACGGTCTACGTCGGCCTCCGCGCTGGGCTGACCGTAGCCGCCTCCATCCCCATCGCCGTGCTCTCCATCAGCATTCTCCGCGCCTTTGGCCGGGCTTCGATTCTTGAGAACAACATCGTCCAGACCACCGGAAATGCCGGCCAGTCCATCGCCTCCGGAGTCATCTTCACTCTGCCCGCGCTCGTCTTCCTCGGCTTCGATCTCGAGTACTGGCGCATCTTCATCCTCGCCCTCATCGGCGGATGGCTCGGCGTACTCTTCATGATTCCCCTCCGTCGCCAGCTCATCGTCCAGGAGCACGAAAACCTGCCCTACCCCGAAGGCACCGCCTGCGCAGACGTGCTCATCTCCGGCGAGCGCGGCGGCTCCCTCGCCAGCCGCGTCTTCCTCGGCCTCGGCCTCGGCAGCCTCTACACCCTCCTCCAGAACGCCAATCTCTTCAAGGCCTGGCCCGATACCCCCGGTTACGAGCCCGACTTCGGTTCCGAACACGTCCTCAAAGGATCGGCCATCAACGCCGCCGCCACGTCGGAGTATCTCGGCGTCGGCTACATCATCGGCTCCAAAGTCGCCGGAGTCATCTTCGCCGGCGGCGTTTTCTCCTGGCTCGTCGTCATGCCGCTTCTTTATTTCTTCGGCAAGGGGCTAGCCACGCCGATTTACCCCGGCCACGTCCCCATTGCTCAAATGGGCCCCAGCGACCTCTGGGCCACCTACATCAAACCCATGGGCGCGGGTGCCGTCGCCGCCGCCGGCCTCATCACGCTTTTCAAGACTCTGCCCACCATCTTCGGCGCTCTCGGCGCCGGCGTGCGCAACCTGCGCGCCGGCAAAAACGCAGCAAAAGCCAGGCCCATCCGTACTGAAGACGACCTCTCCATGGGTGTCGTCCTCATCGGCTCGCTGGTCATCGTCGCCCTCATGTTCATCTTCCTCGAGTTCAAGCCCGTCCCCGGAGCCTTCGTCGGATGGGCTGCCAACCTCGCCGCATCTCTCCTCGTCGTCGTCTTCGGGTTCCTCTTCGTCACCGTCTCGTCCCGCATCGTCGGCCTGGTCGGCTCCTCGGCCAGCCCCGTCTCCGGAATGACGATCGCCACCCTCATGGCCACCTGCGCCGTCTTCCTGGTCATGGGCTGGACCGTCCCGGCTTACGGGGCCCTGGCCATCACCATCGGCGGCGTCGTCTGCATCGCCGCCTCCAACTCCGGAGACACTTCGCAGGACCTCAAAACCGGCTACATCATCGGAGCCACGCCGCGCCTCCAGCAGCTCGCCCTCATGATCGGCGTTGTCGTCTCCACCTTCGTCATTGGCGGCGTGCTTTATGTCATGAACACCGGCCTCCAGGAGTTCCACACCGCGCCCCAGCCCTGGGACATCAACGCCGCCCACGCCGGCGTCACCATTCAGTCCGACACGCAAAAGCTCCCTGAAAAAATCCGCGTCGTCGCCGCCGACAAGTCCAGCTCCCAGCACACCCGCACGGAATACACCATCCTCAACGCCATCGGCTCCTCCGAACTGCAAGACGGCAAATACCTCTACTCGCCCGCTACCCATCAAATCGAGGTGCATTGGATTCAGGGCATCGGCAGCGCCGCCGCGCCCGCTCCTCAGGCCAAGCTCATGGCCACCGTCATCAGCGGCATTCTCAACCGCAAACTCCCCTGGGGACTGGTCCTCATCGGCGTCGCGCTCGTCATCGCCGTCGAGCTGCTCGGAATCCGCTCCCTCACCTTCGCCGTCGGCTTCTACCTGCCCATCGGAACCACCCTGCCCATTTTCTGCGGCGGTTTAGTCCGCTGGCTTGTCGATGCGGCCGTCAAAAAAGCTGGCGGCGACGCAGCCGAGGCTGACAGCGAAATCTCCCCCGGCTCCCTCTTCGCCTCAGGATTAATTGCCGCTGGCGGCATCTGCGGCCTTCTCGGCGTCATCATGAAACTCCTCGAAGCAAAATACTTCGAAGACCGCGACATCCTCAACCTGCCGCATACGTTCCTCGACAACAACTACGTCAGTGTCCTCGCCTTCGCCGCACTAGCCTTCTCCCTCTACTACTTCGCCCGCAAGCCGCTGAAGAAGTAGGCAGCGAGTTCAGGGCTGTTGCTTTGTATCAGGGCATGACTTCAGTCATGCCAAAAGGCCGGGTGCCCCATCCTTCGCGCCGTTTGCGAAGGGTGGGAGTCAATCAGTCCTACGCCCCCATCTGCAACCGCACCCACAGTAGGCGCGATCCGGCATTTTGCCGTACAATGATATTGGAAGCAGGAAGAGAAACCGCCATGCCCCAAACCCAGCCAACCCGCGCCGCCCGCCTCGAAGCCCGCATCTCTCCTGACCTCAAGCGTCGCCTCGAATACGCTGCCTCCCTGCGCGGCGCCACGCTCACCGAATTCGTCGTCCAGAGCGCGCAGGAAGCTGCGACGCGCACCATCCGCGAGAACGAAGTCCTCACCCTCAGCGAGGACGCCCGTGTTGCCTTCGCGCAGCTTCTGCTCAATCCGCCCCGCCCCAACCGCAAAGCCATGGCCGCAGCCCGTCGCTACAGTGCGGCGTTCGCCAAGAGTTAGCAACGTACCCCACCCTCTCATCGTCCGTCGCACCACTCAACACAAGCAGGCTCCACAGTGAAGATCGAACCGCTCGACAGGAAACGCCACGACCGATCGACCTTTTCCTGCGGCGTTCCCGCTCTCGACGCTTATCTCCAACGCCAGGCCGCGCAGGATATGGAGAAGCACGCAGCGGTTGTCTACGTCGCCGTAATTGAGCCTCCCGTAATCGCCGGCTATTACACCCTCTCGCAATTCAGCGTCGATCTCGTGCAACTTCCTGAAGCCCTCGCCAAACGACTCCCTCGCTATCCGGTCGTCCCCGCAACACTATTGGGCCGTCTTGCAGTTTCCCGACCCCTGCAAGGACAGCGGTTGGGGGAGATTCTCCTCTTCGACGCGCTCCACCGGTCCCTGCTCCAAAGCGTCCACCTTGCTTCCACCGGTGTAATTGTCGACTCCAAAAGCGAGAGCGCGACCGCCTTTTACCAGCAGTACGGCTTTACCCAAATCCTCAATTCCAGCAATCGTCTCTTCTTACCCATGAAGACAATTGAGCAGATCTTCTGACCCTGGCTCTCTGGATCACGGAAGCAGGTTTCCTACGCTCCCGCCCACACGTTCAACATCCCTCCCATTGATCCCTGGCCAGCGAGCCGAACCAATCGCCTGCACACAGCAAAATCCACCCCCGAAAATATTCTTTCCAGATTTGCAGTTTATTTCGCGGAAAAGCGCACACTCAAATCATGACCGCCATGCGCTCAGAAAAAACTGCCGATTCGACCCGTCGGGAATGTGCCCGATGCGCACCGCACGTTTGCAGTGTCGAAGTTACAGCCGGTTTATTCTGTGCGAGATCCACCGGCTTCCACGCTTGTCTGCGCGAAGATTTCTCGTTTTTGCCTTAAACACATCAAACCAAAAGGATTAGTCCAAACAAACCTGTTTTGACCTGCCGAAACAAAGGACTTACATACCATCGAAAACTGAAGACACACCCAAAACGCTACCTTCTTGGCGGAAATCTGCGGCTTTCCCCTGCCTGCACGCCTCCAACCCCGATCCAACCCACGTTGGAATCCACCAGCCTCTTGATCGCACAAGAGTGACTTTTGCTAAACTTATTGGGCTTTGTGGAGGAACAATGAAACCGTTTCCAAAATCGAATCAATCCATCTCGCGGGGTTTGCGTATTGCCGCCATGGCGGTTCTGGCTCTGGCCTGCTCCAGTTACGCCTTCGCTGACGCCATTCACGACGCGGCACGCAAGGGGGACTCAAAGAAGGTTCAGGCTCTGCTTCAGGCCGATCCCAAATTGGTCAACGAAAAAGATAATATGGGCGACACACCGCTCCACGTCGCCGCGCTGCACGGCCAGTTGGAGGTGGTGCAGGTGCTCCTCGCCGCCGGCGCCGACGTGAACGCCAAGAACAACTACGCGCCGTTCATACCCGACGACCTTTGGCCCTACCTTTCCCCCAGCAACCATCCTGATCCGGTTGCCTTGCTCAGCGTTCACGCCCTCGATCAGCGCGACCAGCAAAATGGCTACACCCCCCTCGATCTGGCGACGTTCTCCGCCAGATACAAGCCGGTTGTGGAGTTGCTCGTGGCCAAAGGCGCAAATGTGAATGCCCAGGCTTCAAGCGGTGCTTCGCCGCTGTTCTGGGCCATCCTGCGCGACCAGAAAGACGAAGTCAAGTTTCTGATTGATCATGGCGCGAATGTGAACGCCGCTGACGCCTATGGCGACACAATTCTGGACATCGTGCTGCATCTGCAATACACCAGCATGATTCAAATGCTGCTCGACAAGAACGTCGACATCAACGCCATCGATCAGAGCCAGCACCGGCCGCTGACCTATGCGCTGCAGATGGACGATCACCACTGGGCGGACGTGCTGCGCAAGAAGGGCGCGCACGAATAGAGCAACAAAGGGGCTATGCGATTTGCGGGATGCGTAGCCCCGTTCTGCTTCCCAATGCCACTCGGCGGGCAGAAAACCCCTGCGGCGGGAGCGTTGAGGCCCATACAACCTGATTGACCCAAATTGCCTTTGCATCTGCGGTTCTGTCAGCCTAGCGAACGATATGCAAGAGCCGCCAAAAGCCGAAAATCCCGGCGACCGCTACACACTCCAGGGTAATCCCCGCAAGAACGCCTTTCAGGCATTTCCCGTCAATGCATGTCCCAGTCCTTACAGGTTCTTTCGTGACACATTCGTCGACTTTGGGAGTCGCCAGGACCTGCGGCCGATAAGGCGCCCATCCAGGGCCGGGGAGTATGTCCCGGACCATAAAGGGTCTCGGCGATTCCGGTTCAAGATAAATCAGAGTCTGGCTCGACACGAGAAATCCTTTCCGCCTGGAAGACGACCGGACTTTGCCCGGCCTGATCCGCGCACCCGCGCATTCGATGTTCAAGGGTCCAAAATCGACGCACCAAGCTTTGGACGGTTCATTTTCTAATTTGTCGCGTGAGGAAAGATGTGCTCTAGGTCACACTTTCCTGAGAATATTTTCGTATGCCCGATTTGGACCGAGGTTCCGCTGGATTTTTCCTTCTTATTCTGACCGCCGTGTCTGGCTGCCTTGCCTGGCCGAGCCTCTAGAATTCGTTGTGGAGGGCAACAAACCTTATGAAACTGACGGGAAACACCATACTCATCACCGGGGGAGGCTCCGGCATTGGCCGCGGACTGGCCGAAGAGTTGCTCAAGCTGGGCAACCAGGTCATCATCGCCGGACGGCGCAGGCACGCCCTCGATGAAACGATTGCCGCCAATCCCGGCATGAAGGCGATAGAACTCGATATCGAAAGCCCGGCGGCCATCAAGCGCTTTGCCGCTCAGATAATTGCGGAGTTTCCCACTCTTGACATGCTCATCAACAACGCCGGAATCATGCGTGCGGAGAACCTGACGGCTCAGCAGGCGGACCTTCAAGACGCGGAAGCAATTGTGACCACCAACCTGCTCGGCCCTATACGCCTGACGGCGGCGCTGCTGCCGCACCTTCAGGCGCGGCCGAGCGCGGTGATCGTGAATGTGTCGTCGGGGCTGGCCTTTGTGCCGCTGGCTTTCACTCCCACGTATTGCGCCACCAAGGCCGGCATTCACTCCTACACGCAGTCATTGCGCTATCAGCTCAAGGACTCGGCAATCGAGGTATTCGAGCTGATTCCGCCCTATGTGCAGACTCACCTGATGGATGGCGCGGACGACCCGCGGGCGATGCCTCTGGGCCGCTTCATCGCCGAAGTGATGGACATATGGAAGTCGGACCCAGCGCCGGCGGAGATCTGCGTCCAGAACGTGAACGGCCTGCGGCTGGCGGCCGAACAGGGGCGCTATGACGGGACGTTTCAGGGGCTGAATGACGCGATGGCCGCGAGGTTTTAGAGCGGTCTGGCTTCAATGCAAAGGAGCAGCCGGATGTTCGCTATCCTGCTGCCCCTTTTGGTGATGATGCATCCGGCCTATTTGCAGGTCACGCCGTTGACGGTGAAGGCTGTGGGGGCGCCGTTCGTTCCGCTGTAGTTGCCCACAAATCCAACACCCTGCAGGCTGCTCCCCGCGGCCACCGAGCCGTTGTAGGGCTCGCTTGCGACGGCCACCTTTTCACCGCTCTCGGTTGCCACGCCGTTCCACAGATTGTTGACCGTCTGGCTGTTGGGGAACGTCCATCCCAGCGTCCAGTTGGACCAATTGGTGGAACCGGTGTTGGCAACGGTCACAAGAACCTCGAAGCCCGTTCCCCAGTCGCCGACAACGGAATAGGTCACATGGCACGCCATGCCCACAGGAAGCGCCTGCGTGGTTGCGGTTGCTTGCGCTGACGCCGCCGAACTGCCGTGTGTGTCTACTGCTTTTACCGCGTACGAATAGGCCGTTGAGGCGGCAAGGCCGGTGTTGGCGAAGCTCGGTGAGGTCAGCCCGCTGGTGATCAGATTGCCGCTTGCAGGCGAAAATCCCTTGGCCCCGCGGTAGACGGAGTAAGTTACCGAGCAGTTGGCCGGAGTTGCGACCGCACCCCAAGAAAGGTGAATGGATGAATCGGAATTGCTGGTGGCTGTCAGGCCTACGGGCACGGCGGGTGAAGCTCCGCAGACGGGAACGGCCTGCGTGGTTGCCGTGGCCCGCGCTGAGACTGCTGAGCTGCCGTGGGCATCCACTGCTGCAACCGCGTACGAGTAGACCGTTGAAGCCGCGAGGCCGGTGTTGGCGAAGCTCGGAGAGGCCAGCCCGCTGGCGATCAGATTGCCGCTTGCAGGCGTAAATCCCTTGGCCCCGCGGTAGACGGAGTAGGTTATCGAGCAGTTGGCCGGAGTTGCTACCGCACCCCAGGTCAACTGAATAGATGCATCGGAAGTGCTGGTGGCCACAAGGCTGGCCGGCGCGGCGGGCGATGCCCCACAGGCGGGACCGTTGCCCCCGAGTCCGCTCAAGGGGAACTGGATGTAGCCAAGTTCCCGCATTTTCGATGCGCTCACTGGAGTCGAATCGTAGTTGCTGTCCAACAGCGCGAAGCTGTCCTCTCCGTTCAGCGCCCAATAAGTCCAGTTGATGCTCGGCTGGCTCACAAGAAAGCTCACCAGCGACGAGAACCACTGCCCCTGGCTGCCGGCTGAAGTGTTCACGATGTCGGAGCTGCTGTTTGTGGTACCAAACTCTCCCACCCACACGGGAGCGGTGTCGTCGAGGCTCAGATAGGCCCAGTTCTTTGTCCAGGCGGCCTGCAGGCTGGCTGCCGTGGTGCTGCCATTGAACCACGGCTGCCCGTAGATATCCGGACCGTAGTCGTGGGCAGAGTAAACCAGCCGCCCGGCCACTGGCAGCGTAACCGGATAGGAGCCCGCGCCTTGCAGATTGCCGCCCTGCCAGTCGCAGTTGCCGCTGTAGCAGTCAACGCCTTCCACAAAGATCAGCAGGTTGGAATTGATGTTGAGGATGGCTGTAGCTCCACGTTCCGCCGCAGCCGGCCAGTTATGGGCCGTGTTGCTCGCCGGGCAGCCGCCGGTGGTCGTGTCGCCGGTCCAGCAGGAGCCGTTTGCGCCTCCGTTGGCCATGGTGTAAGGCTCGTTGCGCAGGTCCATCCCGATGACAATCGGGTTGCCGTTCACGTCTTTGAAGCTTGAGTAGCGTGTGGTCATGGTCTGCCAGTCGGCGATCCAGTTGGTCTCGGGATAGGCGCCGGTATACCACAGCCCGCTCGATTCGTTGCTGTTGCCGGCCTCAGAGCGGTGGTCGTCCAGAATGACTTTCAACCCATCGGCGCCGGCGGCCGAAATGACCTTGTCCATGATCTGGAGCGAGTCGAGCCCGGCGAGATCGGTGTTGATGGGGCCGGAACCGTTGGCGCTGCTGACAGCGGCGGGAACGATGGGGCTTTCCACCATCTGGTTGGAAAACGGCAGCCGGATGGTATTAAAGCCCTCGGCTTTGATGGTGTTGAGAATCTCGTGATAGTCCTGCGCATACAGGCCATGTGCTACTTCGTCGGTGGTCTCAAACCCGTACCAGTTGATTCCGGCGATGCGAACAGGGTTACCGTTTGCATCCAGAATCTGGGCGCCGCTGGTGTGCCAGTACCCGGAGCCCTGAGCATTTGAAGCCGGCAGAGCAACGAGCGAGATCATACAGAAAGCCAAAAGGCCAAAAAACTTGCGAAAACGAGCAAACTGCTGCGGTTGAACGGGGGAGTTCAATTGATTCTCCTATTGAATCAGACATTTGCAGATCACCGCTTGAGACTTTTAGCGGTGTTTCCAATCTATGGGGGAGAACCTGCCGAGTGAATTACACTTTCGCCGCTGTCGGTGTGCAACTGGGCGCAAAACCGTCGAACTTTGGGAACTTACGCCGGTAAGTTACTTTCGTGCGGCAACGGCTGAGCATGGTGCTGCGGAGACAGCGACTATGAATCGTTTCCACTTGTCAGTCGGCGGGATTTCTCAATACCTGCGAGCAGCAGGCGGCTGCGCGCACGCATGGCTGGGGTACCCCTTCGTCCGTAAACACTCAGTAGGTCGACTACCTGCGGCAGAAGACCGGGATCGGAGCGAGTGAGGTCGGCGAGGCCTTGAAGGGCGGCGGTCTTGACGATGGAAGACTCATCCTGGAGCCAGGGCTCAAGAACGGAAGCGGCCCGCCGCGCTTCCTCGACGGTGAGGGGAAGACGGCCAATCGTGAGGGCGAGATTCCAGCGGGTCTTTTTGAGTTCGGCTTCCGCAAGCAGGCCGAGCAGAGCGAATTTGGAGGCGGAGAGGATGCGGGAGAGGGTTGGAGATGGTTTTCGGGACAGGCGCTCCAGCACATCGGCGGCGCGCTGGGCAACGCCGCGATCGTCATCCCAGAGGTACTCGATCAGGCGGGCTGCTGTGCGAGGCTTGGCTGTAACCAAGGCGGAGATTTCTACCACCCGGCCGACCGAGAGAGCGTGCCTGCCCTGGCAAAGAAGTGAGCGGAGATCGGGGGCATTTCTCATTGAGCCGCATGCAACGATTTCAGAATAACCCCGGAAGCGGGTCTTAGTTCCTTGATTTGCCTTGAGCGGCGATGGCCTTGGCTGCGACGCGTCCAATGCCGCGGAGAATGGCTTTGGCCGGCCAGCGGCTCTCATGGTCGGGGAAGAATATCTCACCGGAGCGGCGCGTCTCAGGGCGGTAATACCACCGTTTGAGCAGGGAGAGATGGCCCTGGCGGATGGTCGCGGACGGGGATTCGCCAGCCTCTGTGAGGGCTGCGAGAACCGCTTCGAGGCGCGCTTCAAGCAACCCGCGAGCAATCCTGGCGGGCGCAGCCGCTGGCAACTCAGGCGAGGCTTCGGTTCGTCTGCCAATTTCCGCCGCGCCACCAATCTCTAATCCCTGTTCCCTAGTCCCTATTCCCTTTTCCCTGCTCTCTTCCGGCTCAGGAACGGGCTCGATGGCAACTGGCTGGGCAAAGAGGGAACTCGAGCCCGACTGCTCGTTCTGGATACGCATGCCGACGGTGGAAAACTCACCCGGGCCGCGCAGTTGCCCGCCTTCATAAACGAAGACAGCGACCTCGCCGGGATTGGGGGAAGGTTGCAGGATCAAAGCGCCTAAACGGCTGAGGGGACGGACCAGTTCAGGGGCCAGCGCGCGGACGGCTTCAACCCGCTGCACCTGGGCATGCAGAGCCGCGGCCGACTCAAACTCCAACTGCGCCGAAGCCTCGTCCCGCTGGGTGCGCACCGTAACCAGGCGGCTTTCCCCGCGTGTGGCCAGGAACTGCTCGACAGCCGCCGCTTCCTCGCCATATCGCTCATCCGAGCAGCCCTGATAGCAAGGGGCCAGGCACATCTTCATCTCGGAGTAGACGCATCCTGGGTGGGCGGGATTGGGGTCAAGATCGTCTGTGCAGCGGCGCAGCAGGAACAGCTTCAGAGCCTCATCGGCAAAGCGCTCGGCGGCGGCTCGCGACGGAAACGGCCCATAGGCCCAGGCGGCTTCCCTCTGGCTGGGCCGGTTGGTCACGGTGATGCGCGGGTAGGCGTTCGAGCCCAGGTAGCGGATGAAGTTGGGCGCGCCCAGATGCATGCGCTCCAGTGCTTTGGCTCCGTAGATGTCTTCAAGCAGTTGGAACTGGAGCAGCAGCGACTCAAAGTCCGAGCCGGTCAGCCGGTATTCAATCCGGCGAACTCGCCCCGCCAGTTGCAGCCTGCGTGGGTGCTTCGCCGAGGGCTGCAACAATCGGTCCAGACGAGCGCGGAGGTTGGGGGTGCGCCCGATGTACGGCTCCGCATGGGCCTCTGCACCGTAGAGGGCAAAGACGGCGTCGGCGTGGGGCAGTTGGGCCAGCGCAGCGCTTGCATCGGCCGGGTCGAACGGCAGCGTTTGGGTGAGAGCGTCGCCAGGCACGGGGTTCACGCTCCGGCGATGGTCATGCCGTCGATGCGCAGGGTGGGAGAGGCTACCGAGCCGCGGAAGACGAGGTCGTTGCCGATGGCGGTGACCTTCATGAGCATCTCGCCGAGGTTGCCGGCGATGGTGACCTCTTCGACGGCGTGAGTGAGCTGCCCGTTCTCGATCCACAGGCCGGTGGCGCCGCGGGAGTAGTCGCCGGTGACGATGTTGGTGCCGAAGCCCATCAGGCTTGTGACGTAAAGGCCGCTGGGCACGCCGGCCAGGATCTCCTCCGGCGTGAGTTGCCCAGGTTCGAGATAGAGGTTGCCGCAGCCAATGCCCGGCGTTCCCGCCAGCCCACGTGACGCATTGTGGGTAGATTTGAGCCCCAGCTTGCGGGCCGAGTAGCTGTTGAGAAGGTAGGTCTGGAGGACGCCGTCCTTGAGGACTACAGTGCGGCGCGATGGCAGGCCCTCTCCATCAAAGGGCGAGCTACCGAAGCCGCCAGTGCCGTTGGGGAGGAGCATGGCGTTGTCATCGACGATGGTGAGGCTGGGCGCGGCGATCTGCGCGCCGAGCTTTCCGGCGAGGAAGGACGCGTGACGCCAGATGGAGTCGCCGGAGGCGGCTTCAAAGAGCGAGCCGATGAGCGAGCGGGCGACTTCAGGAGCGAAGACGATTGGGACGCGCTGGGTGGGGACCTTGCGTGCACCCAGACGGCGCAGGGCTCGGCGGGCGGCTTCCTGACCGACGGACTCGGGCGAATCGAGATCGGCCATGCGGCGGGCACCGGACCACCAGCCGTCGCGCTGCATCTGTCCGTTGGCATCCATGGCCAGGGGGGCGGCACTGACGCCGGCGTAGCTGGTGCGGTAGCCGCCTAAGAAGCCGCGGGAGTTGGCCATGACCTTGCGGCCGGTTGCGGCGTCGAAGCTGCCGCCGTCGGAGTTGGTGATGCGCGGGTCGGCGGCGAGTGCGGCTGCTTCACAGCGGCGGGCCCACTCAATGCGTTCGGGGCCGGCAAGCGAGTAGACGTCTTCGTAGTAGAGGTGCAGGTCGCCGGGAACAGCGCCGAACTCGGAGGCTTCGGGGAGGCCGGTGAATGGATCTTCCTCGGTAACTTTGGCCAGTGCAACGGCTCCTTCGACTAGCTGGCGGATGCCGTCGGCGGTGAAGTCAGAGGTGGATGTAGAGGCGGAACGGGTGCCGAGGAAGACGCGGAGACCGAGGCCGCGGGAGCCGGATTCCTTGAGGGTTTCGACTTCGCCCATGCGCACGTTCACCGAGAACTCGTCGCCTTCGCGGACGACTGCTTCGGCGTCGGAGGCTCCGGCTTTGAGGGCCAGGGCGACAACGTCGGCGGTCAGGGATTCAAGGTCGAGAGTGGCCTGGTCGGTTTGGGCTGCGATTTCGGGCATGGGTCAACAGTAACAAAACGGGTTGCTGTTGGGCATTGCACGGCGACTGCGAGAGCGGAAAGAGAGCACCAAAACAGGGGTATTTTGTGTCCAAAACGGGCGACAACCCCTGTTTTTGGGCTGAAAACTCGCGTTTTTTGGGGAGTTTCGTTGACGGATTGATAACTGGGTAGTTTTTACAATTGATTGATTCTAATGTGCTTACTGGATGGTCGGAAGCGGAAATCCGATGGTTTCGAAGTGGGGGGGGTGGGGTAAGAGCGCTTTTTGGCGGGTGCAGACCCCAGATCGGGCAGGCCGGAGGGGCGGACTTGTGTCTGTTTCGCAGCCATAGATCCATTGTGCGCGTTCTTGAGGAAATAAACTGCAAATGCCGTGAAGGAATTTCTGGGGAGAGATTCAATCGCGGCGGATGGAATTTGGAAGGCCCTGGGACTCAACTCCCAGGCTGCCTCTGTTCCCCACCTGCGATGGGGCCACGTGGGCCGGAACCGGCACAGAAATTCATAGAAGGCGCGGAAAATTGGCGTACCGAATCGGTGTAGCGCTCTGCTAAAATCCGGGGCTCACGGCTTTCCCCGTCGCCAGCCAATTCTGGCCCATCAAAATCGGCCCCCGATGTTTCTCAACGCAATCGGGTAAGAACCGGCGCCACTCAGCGCCGCCTGAATTCCAATCGAGGAGGAACCATGGCTACTTCCAGTTCTGCGACTTCCAGTCTCGCCAGCCACACGGATGTTATGGAACGAAGCATCATTCTGGCCGAGGTGATGGCCGAGATCTTCACAAAAAACTACCGGTACGTTCTTTCCAAGGGCGCCATTTCGAGTTGGACATCGTTTCCACCTCCGAAAGGCGCGGAGTTGAATTGCGAGGCGTGTGCTTACCTGTTCAAGTGGATGGCGGAAAAGCGGGGGATCCGGGACGGCCTGAGGGTTGTGTATTTGCGTCCGGAGAACGGCTTTATTGTGGCGGCGGCGCCTGGACTGCTGGCGTTGGGAACCTCCGAGCCTACAATCGTGACCGACCTTTTCCGGGGCTGGGAGTTCGACAACCACTACCGGGTGCGGGACACGGAGCAGGGGGATAAGAGCTATGACGCGGTGTTCGGGAGTTGCGGGGTGCTGAATCCCGGGGGGATCGCGGGTACCGTCCCTGTGCCTGCACCGCAGGTGCCTTCCGGATCGATGATCAGCGACTACGGCAAGAAATATCGCATCGAGCGGTCAGTTCACCATCCGACGAGAACCGTGCTGATTCCTCCCATGACGAAAGACTCCCCCATCGATCCGCAGTATCTGCTCACGGACGCGAACTTCGGGCTAGTAACGCAGAAAGAGATGCCGGCGAAGTACAAGTAGGCATCTGGGCAGGCCTTGCGGGTGGATTTCACGGCATATCTACAGGACGCCAAGGTCATTTGGGGCGGCTAGCCTCGGGTTGCCCCTTCGCTGCGCTTCGGGGTTCCCCTGCGCTACTATCGGGTCGTCCCTACGGGACGGGTTTGAGCGCCTGCGGCGCGGTGGTGGTTGGACGGCGATTGGGGTTTTGGGCTCTGCGTCCGTAAGACCAGGCTCGGGGAATCCGGCTCACACGCCAGCCAGGGAGAGGTTCATGGTTTCCCACCCATTTCACGATGGAGCTGTGAAATGGATGGGGCACCCGGCTGGTGAATATTGCGGCGGCGCTGGGGCGGAAGGTGCGGGTTAGCCTTGAGGATGCGGCGTGACGGCCTGCTTCTTTGACTTCTTCGCCAATTTGACTCGGATGGATTCCGCGAGAGCCTCGAATTCTGGAGCGAGTGCGTCGTATTCGCGCTTGACTTCGGGGTCGGCGAGCCACTTGGCTGCTAATTCTTCGATGGGGATGGTCATTGAGACACCGTTTCTCTCCCAATTCTAAGAGAGGCTGGTGGTAAGCGGGGTTTTCGCAGCGGCCCTACGGGACGCCATTGGTCATTTGGGATGGCTAACCCCGGGTTGCACCCGGGGCTATTATCGGGTCGTCCCTACGGGACGCCTTTTCTCTGCTTATCCGTCGAAAAATCTTCACTGCATTCTAGCTTAAGGTTCGCACTTCAATCACCGCCCAGTGCCGCCTACGGTCATTTTGTCCAGCTTGATGGTGGGCATGCCTACGCCTACGGGGACGGATTGGCCGTCTTTGCCGCAGGTGCCGATGCCTTCGTCTAACTTGAGGTCGTGGCCGACCATGGAGACGTACTTTAAGGCTTCGGGGCCGTTGCCGATTAGGGTGGCGTCGCGGACGGGGGCGGTGATTTTGCCGTCTTCGATGAGGTAGGCCTCAGAAGCCGAGAAGACGAATTTGCCGTTGGTGATGTCGACCTGGCCGCCACCAAAGTTCACCGCATAGAGGCCGCGTTTGACGGAGCGGAGGATGTCGGCGGGGTCGTCGTCGCCGGCCAGCATGTAGGTGTTGGTCATGCGGGGCATGGGGATGGACTGGTAGCTCTCGCGGCGGCCGGAGCCGGTGTTTTTGGCGCCTGTTAGCCGCGCGGAGAGCTTGTCCGTGAGGTAGCCGCGCAGGACGCCGTTTTCGATGAGGGTGGTTTCCTGGGTGGCGGAACCTTCGTCGTCGACGTTGAGAGAGCCGCGGCGGCCGGCCATGGTTCCGTTGTCGACTACGGTGACCTTGGAGCTGGCGACCTGCTGGCCGATGAGGCCGGCGAAGGCGGAGGTTTTTTTGCGGTTGAAGTCGGCTTCGAGGCCATGGCCTACGGCTTCATGGAGCAGGATTCCGGGCCATCCGGGGCCGAGGACGACTTCCATTTCGCCGGCCGGGGCGGCGACAGCGCCGAGTTGGAGGATGGCTCCGCGGGCGGCTTCCTGGGCGAGGTGCTCGGGGCTCTTGGTGCCTGTGAACTGATCGAGACCGGCGCGGCCGCCGGCTCCGGCTGAGCCCTTGGTGGTGATGGCGTCCTGCTTGGCGATGACGAAGACGTTGAGTCGGCAGAGGGGCTGGGTGTCGGACGCGAAGGCGCCGTCAGAGGCGGCGATAAGGATGCGGCGGAGTTCCTCAGAATAACTTGAACGGACCTGGACGATGCTGGGCGAGTAAGCACGGGCGGCGCGATCGGCCCGGAGGATGAGTTCAAGGCGGGCGGCGAGGTCGAGATCGAATCCACCAAGTGGGACGGGGTAGAGATCGGCGACGGGAGCTTCGACGAATCCTTGCACGGTCTGTTTGGCGGGCCCTGAGGCGATGAGCGCGGCGGTGCGGGCGGCGTGCAGCAGGCGCTCAGGGCTCAGATTGTCCGTGTAGGCGTAGCCGGTGCGCTCGCCGGAGAGTACGCGGATGCCGCAGCCGGCGCTGGTGCCCTGGCTGGCGGATTTGACGATCTGCTCGTCGACGCCGAGGGATGTGGCCGTAACCGACTCAAAGTAGAGGTCGGCGTAGTCCCCGCCGGCGCTGAGTGCTTCACCCAGGCACCGTTCAAGAAGGCGCTCGGTGATGGCGAATTTCTCGAAAAAATAACGTCTGTGGCTATGCTGCAGGGAAGCGGCCGCGTTGGTCATCGTACATTCAGTCTACGCCGATTCGGGACGCGGTTCGAATGCAGGCCCATCCCCAGTGCTTCTCTTGGTGCGGGCAGGGAAATCCACTTCCCGGCGCCGGGTGTCCATGCTACATTCGGGGCATGAAAAAGATTCTCGCCGCAGCCCTGCTTCTGATGGTGTTTGCCGCCCCGGCTTTCGCCGCCGGCCACCACCATCATCGCCATCACCATCACCACCACTCCGCACACGCTTAAATCGAACTACCCCGGTTCCAAAGCTGTACGGCAACGGGACCGGGCCGCATTTTTAATAACTCTCGTCACCGACGGCAGGCATGTTTGCTGCTAAAGTTCCAACCATGCCTGAGTTGGACGATCTTCGCTACCCTGTTGGACGGTTTGCCCCGCCGGCGAGCAGCATTCCGGGGGCGCGCGCGGCGCATATTCAGACCTTGTGCCTGCTTCCCGAGCGGCTTCGCGTGTCTGTCAAAGACGTTACAGATCACCAACTCGACACTCCATACCGCGAAGGCGGATGGACGGTGCGCCAGGTGGTGCATCATGTGGCCGACAGCCACGCCAACTCCTACATTCGATTTAAGCTGGCGCTGACCGAGGATTGGCCCACGATCAAGCCTTATGACGAGGCGGCATGGGCCAGGCTGGCTGACAGCCAACTGCCGGTTGCGGTGTCCCTTGACTTGATTCAGGCGCTGCACCTGCGCTGGGTGTCGCTGCTGGAATCTCTCTCCGACGACGATTTCCAGCGGGGATACGTCCATCCGCAGATGGGCCGGCAAAGCCTGGCTACAGCACTCGCGTTGTACGACTGGCACTCCCGTCACCACACCGCCCACATCACCAGCCTGCGCGTGCGGCAGGGCTGGTAGCGCGGCCATGGTGGCCGGGGAGCCAGCACCGACAGCAGGGCAACTTGCTCAATCCATTGAGGAATATCTCACCGACCATCCGGCCGCGGCGGTGCTTGAAGATGGCCGCGTGCTGTTTGACATGCGCACTGCGCGCTATGCGGTGAGCGAGCAGCACGGGCGATGCCTGCTCCAGTTCTGGAGCGACGAGCGCAACCTGATGCGGACCGTGGTCGAGTTCAAGGAGCGGGCCCAATGCCTGCGGCTGATGACCCGGCGCATGGGCGCGGCCAAGCCGCAGGCGCTTGAACTGGTTCCCACCAGCGACCGGCGAACGCCCACGGCGCGGGATGCGGCGCGAAAGAATTATCAGAGACTTCTGGAGCGGGTGCTGACGCGGCGCTTTCTGGGCGCGAAGGTGGACGGCCTGCGCTCGGCCACGGATCTCGAACATAGTTTTGGCCCGGCTTATGTGCGCGGGCGCCTGCTGCACGGCACGGCAGCGGACGCGGTGATCGGCGTCAGCGCGGCTGAGTCCGGCGCAATGGTGGATGGGGTGCTGACGCTGGGGGTTCTGTGGCTTGACCATTGCCGGCAAAAGGGAGACGGGCGGCGGCATATTGGCGGGCTGAAAGTGGTTGTGCCAGCCGGTGCATGGCGCACGACTGCGGAGCGGATGGCGTGGCTGAACCACGCGGCGGCTACGTTCGAGCTCTATACGCTCGACGAGCGGAGCGAAGAGCTGGAGGCGGTGGATTTTCGCGATACGGGGAATCTGGATTCGCGGCTGGTGCATGCGTTTTCCGGCCCTGCGGCAGTCGAGCGGTGCCAGGCAGCCGTCGAACGACTCATGGACCTCGTGCCGGCCATGGCCCGCGATCGGGTCGAGGTGCGCGCAACCTCGGCCAGCGAAGTCGGCCTGCACCTGCACGGCCTCGAATTTGCCCGCGTCCGTCACGGTTTCGCGGCCAACAGTTTTACGCGCGCCGACGAGATCACCTTTGGTGCGGGAGCCAACGAGACTCCGCTGACCGAGGAAACCGAGGCCATGTGCCGTGCATTGCTGGAACGGCTGTTTCGCAGTCGGCGGCCGGACGGCGTGCACAACGACGCGCTATTCCGCATGCAGCCGGAGCGCTGGCTTGAAGCTGAACTCCGTGCGGGGATTGACGAGCTGCTGCCGGGGCTGAGGAAGGACTTGCTGTATACGCAGGTGCCGGCGCTTTCGACGGGCGACCGGGGGATGCTGGATCTTTTGACGCTGGATCGCAATGGGCGGCTGGTGGTGATTGAGCTGAAAGCGGACGAGGATCTGCATTTGCCGATGCAGGCGCTGGACTACTGGATTCGGGTGCGGGCGCTGAATGCGGACCGGCAGCCTTTGGCGGGCAATGGCGGCGGACGAGCGCTTTCGGCGTTTGAGCGGCAGGGGTATTTTGGCGGGGCGGAGGTTGCGGAGCTGACGCCGCGGCTGCTGCTTGTGGGACCGGCACTGCGCATTCATCCCGCCAACGAGCCTGTGCTCCGCTACTTCTCGCCGCAGGTGGAATGGGAATTGATGGCGGTCAGCGAACACTGGCGGCGCGAATTGAGGGTAGTATTCCGCAAGCGGAGCGGGGATGCGAGGCTGTGACTGAGATGGCCCTATCATCGCGATCAACAACCACTCCCTCGCGCCCGCCCTTCAGAAGATCAGTGGCCCTTTTCGCGCCGGATCATAGTCGAACTTCACCAGCCCATCGCGATAGTCGAGATGGATCGTCATGCGGGTCAGAGTTTTCAGCCCCAGCATCCCCGAAATGTCCATCCCTGAGTCATCGGTGAATGCCGTCGTGTCAAAGGGGTAGATCGGCGATTCTTTCAACTGCAGGCCCGCAAAGCTGAGTGCGTTGTCTCCGCTTAAAGTCAGCACGCTCCAATCCCTTTTGTTCGAGGTCCTGTCTTCAAACTTGGGATCTTTATGCCCCGTGGTTAGTTGCAAAGCCGCTCCCGGCCAAACCATTGAGGGTCCAATGCCGGTGTCAGCGACAAACAGCATGGGCTGGCTTCCGTTGACCGACACCGGCAAAATAATGTCGCTCCCAGAGCGGAAAAATTGCGCGTAGTCTTTCATGGTCGGCGCAATATAGCGGTTGTATTGGCCATTGATCGCAACCGCATCCGTAGGCCGCTGCGGAAGTGTTGCCAAACTGAGCTTCCTGGCTGGAAAATCCAGCGTGATCAGGTAGTCGGAAAGCACCTCCAATCCCAGGATGCCCTCGGCGCCATTGGGAAAGTTGACATCCATCACCTGCACCGCACAGTTATGAAATTCCAGGTCTCCGATAGCGATGGAGTCGGCAATGCCAACGAAGCCTGAGCGCGGGCCCTGCCCACCTGTCCCGGGCACTTCGTTTTGGAAGACTGGCTTCAGGCCGGCGCTCTTAGCCACGGCTCGACTGATGAGCAGACCGCTTACTCCGTCGATCGGCAAGCGAGCGTTGTAGCTGGTGTCGATAAACAACCTGGCGGCGTGATTGTTCAGCTTCACTGACAGGCCAAAAGCGGCGAGGCGATCGTTATTGCTGAGGATGGGCACGAAGGGAATCTCGGCCGTAGCGGGCGTCGCAACTGCTGTGCAGGGCTTGCGGGGCTCGGTAGCCCAGGCCTTCAATTGGTACTGATCGGTCTTGAGTTCAGTCAGTTCCGCCGCGGTATCTCCTCTGGGAGCGGCCAGGTAGGCCTCCATCTCCGGAATGCGCTGTTCCACCGGCAGAGTCTTTATCCATTCCGCTCGTATCTCGGGGTCCTCGGAATCAATCAGGTGCGCCTTGGTCAGCATTTTGCGTGCTGTCGCGTATTGCGAGTTCAATGTTTCCAATTTGAAAAGCAGAAGCATGGTTCGGGGGTTGCAAGGGTCCGCGGTGTACGAGGCGATGGCCGTCTTCGTAGCCCTCCACGGCTCGCCCTGCCGAAGCTCGACTTCGCCTCGCAGCGTCATCAATGCCGGCGACTCCGGCGCGGACCCTGTAGACGTCTGCAAGGCATCCGCCGCCTCTTGCACCTTGTATTGGCGCAACAACGCGTGAACCAGGCCGATGGTCGAATCCGTGTCTCCAGAATTTTTCGCCACGGCGGACTGGTAAAGCCCAACGGCAAGGGGAAAATCCGCAGACAAATAAGCGGTATCCGCGTCCGACGGCGAAGCATGGTGTACAACCTTGCAGCCGCTGTCGGCAAACATTGCGTGCGTCGCAAGGGACAACAAGACAAGCCCAAATCCAGCGCGCATGTGTCCTGGCGCAAGTCTTCTTCCGCAACAAAACTTAGAGAACATAAGAACCCTCGAGGGAGCGATTGGAAGTATCTTACCCTGATCGCGCTCTGAGTCAACTCGAAACGCCAGCCCATTCAAACCGGGACGCGACATCAGGCGGACAGCCACAACCAGCGCGGTTCGAATTCGGCAATACAAGTTCTCTTCCACAGAGGTGTTGACAAGCACCCCTCGCTGGAGTTACTTTGCATTGTAAAGTGATTTCAGCATGAACGATCTAAACAGAGCGCTCGGAGACATCAGCGACATCCGCCGGCAGGTGGCTCGCAGCACGGAGTTTCGCGGCTACGGTCCGGCGACTCTGGCCACAACGGGTGGCATTGCGATATTGGCGGCAGGGGTACAGGCGATCTGGCTGCCCAACCCGGCGGATCGAATCCCAGCGTACCTGGCAATCTGGATTGCAACTGCCATTCTGTCGGCAGCCTTGATTGCTGTCCAGACGGTTACGCGCTCACAGCGCCTGCATTCCGGGATGGCGGACGAAATGATCCGCATGGCCGTGGAGCAGTTTTTGCCGGCTGCGGGCTCCGGGGTTCTGTTGACGATTGTGCTGGTTGCTTATGTTCCCTCAGTGCTGTGGATGCTGCCCGGACTTTGGCAGATCACATTCAGTCTCGGTGTATTTTCCTCGTGCCGGTTTCTTCCCCGTCCCATGACCGCAGCGGGTGCTTGGTATCTGCTGACCGGGTTAACCTGCATCGCTCTCGCGGACGGTCGCGCTCTTTCGCCCTGGACGATGGGCATTTCGTATGGCGTTGGACAGTTGCTGGTCGCAGGCATTCTGTTCTTCACCGCGCGGGAGGGAAGCGATGAAGACTAAGCCAGCCAACAGCACAGAGCCCACCACCGAAGGCCGTTTCGCATACGAAGGACTGGATCGCGTGATTCATGAGCGCGCCCGGCTCAGTGTGCTGACCTCGCTGCTCACCAATCCCAAGGGGGTCAGCTTCAACGATCTCAAGCAACTGTGCGCACTCACCGATGGAAACCTGAGCAGACACCTGGGGGTGCTTGAGAAAGCAAAGATGGTGGAAATTCTCAAGGGACATGATCGCAATCGCCCGCAGACCATCTGCCGCATTACTGCCAATGGCCGCAAACGCTATCTCGAATATCTGTCGACGCTTGAGCAGGTAGTGAAAGACGCGGCAAAAGGAACGAAGGAAGAACCGGCGCCCACGTCGATTCACGGACTGGCGCCGTCGCGGGCGTGACCCTTTTTTTTGTGCAGTTACTTTGCATTGCAAAGTTAATTTTCGACCGCCATAACTTTCTAAAAGGAGAAATGAAAAATGAGTGACTTTTCGAATTCGCAGACAGGCGTGGTTTCCAGAATCACGTCTCGTTCCATGGGTGTAAAGCTCATGCTGGTGGCCGTTCTGGCCCTGTTCATGACCATCCCGTCGTTTTTTGTGAGTGGGCTGGTGGATGAGCGGGCGCAGCGAGCCGAGAACACAGCTAAACAAATGAGCGGCAATGCGGCCGGCCAGCAAACCTTTTTCGGCTCGTCGATCCGAGAGGCGGATACGTATCAATCGGTAACTCGCTCCCTCAAATATGTCCTGCTCTTTCTGGGATTGGTCTTCCTCACCTACTTTATTTTTGAGGCAACCTCCAACAAGCGGGTCCACCCGGCGCAATACATTCTTGTAGGAACGGCGCAAATAATATTTTTTCTGCTTCTTCTTTCCCTTGCTGAAAAGATCGGATTCGATCTTGCATTCCTGCTTGCAGGCGGCAGCACGGTGGCGCTGCTGTCGGCCAATGCGGGATGGATATTCTCAAGCCGGATGCAGGGGACGCGTGCACTGGCAATCTTCAGCCTGCTCTACGTACTCATATATCTGCTGTTGAGACTTCAGGACGATGCGCTGCTGATCGGCGCGATTTCAAGCTTTGTCGCCGTGGCCGCCGCGATGTACTTCACCCGCCGCATTGACTGGTACAGCCAACTCACCATGCCAACTTCACAGCAAGCGAACGCACCAATCTTCGTTCCCAAGGACCCGGCCTGATGCGACCTGAAGACTCATCCGGCCTGCACGTGGCCATCATCATGGATGGGAATGGCCGGTGGGCGATGCGGCGGGGGCTGCCCCGCATCGCCGGCCACCGTGCCGGGGTGGCCGCGCTGCGCCGAATCGTCGAGCGGGCCTCCGACGCAGGCATCCGCTGCCTCACCGTCTACGCGTTCTCTTCTGACAACTGGCGGCGTCCGCCGGCTGAAGTGCTGGGCATCTTCTGGCTGGTGCGAGCGTTTCTTCGCCTTGAAACCAGGCGGCTGCGGCAGCTCGGGATACGGCTCCAGGTGATCGGCCGGCGGGACCGGCTCAGCAGGTCGGTCCTGCGCGAGATCGACAAGGCAGAGGGCGCAACGGCAGGGGGAGTCAAGCTTCATTTTCGTGTGGCTATTGATTATTCGTCGCGCGACGCGATTGCACGGGCAGCGGCTGAGGCCGCCCTCCTGGACAGCGGGCCGCACTCATTGGATTCGCTTGGGACCTTGCTGAAGCAGGATTTCACCGCGCAGGGAGGAGACGTTGACTTATTAATTCGAACCGGCGGCGAAAAGCGGCTTTCCGATTTTCTTCTGTGGGAATCGGCTTATGCCGAGCTCTTCTTTTCCGACACGATGTGGCCGGATTTTGACGAAGGCGACCTTGAAGCCGCATTGGCAGAATTTGGACACAGGGAACGCCGGTTTGGCGGGGTGCCAGCGGCTATTCTGCAATCGGGATCGGAATCGATTGGAAAGGCTTCATGAGCGTTTTAACGGAAGAGAGAATTCATCTCCGGCGCATTCGCTTCTGGCTCGCCGGTTTCATCGTCGGCCTGGTGCTGAGCGGCGTCACGGCCTTCGCTCTGGAAACGGAACTAGGCTGGCTGGTTTCCATTCTGCATGCGGATTGGTTGCGACCGATCTCGGAGTTCACAGGGCTGCTGCCGTGGATCGAACGGGTGAATGAAGCCTTGCGTACCACCAATGCGCATTATCCATTTCTCGCTTATGGGACGGACTGGCTGGCATTTGCGCACCTGGTGATTGCGGTGGCATTTGTTGGCCCGTACATTGACCCGGTTCGCAACAAGTGGGTGATCACCTTTGGGCTGATCGCGTGTGCTGGGGTGGTTCCGCTTGCGCTGATCGCCGGAGGGATACGCGGGATTCCGTTTCCATGGCGACTGATTGACTGCAGCTTTGGGGTGGTGGGCTTTGTTCCACTGTTGATTTGCAGGCGATTGATCGGGGCACTGGAACGAGAACGGCAATGAGGATGCCCATTGCAGGATTGGCGAATGGACGGCAATTGCAACACCCGCGGCCGATCGCGCTGTCGATCGTGCTGGTGGTTGGAACTGTGGCTGCCGGGCTGGCGGTTCGGTTTGTTCCGATGGGCCTGCCTGCCATGATCGTTAAATATGGCGGGTCGATGACCTGGGCGCTGCTGTTCTATTGGCTGATCTCGACTTTGCTACCGTCGTCGCGTTCCATTGCCGTCGGGTTGATCGCAGTTGCGCTCACAACAGCCATCGAGTTCTTCAAGCTGGTGCGTTCTCCGGCGCTGGACGCGTTTCGACTCACGGTTCCGGGAGTTCTCCTTCTTGGCCGGCATTTTTCTGTTTGGGACATCCTTGCGTATTGGTTTGCCGTCGGCATTGGGGTGCTCGTGGACAGGCGGATGCGCCGCTCTGTAGAGTGAAACGCCGAGGGGCTCTCTCAGCCGGGATGCGACGGGTATAGCTTGACTCTGGCAGGCGCAGCGATGGCCAAAGTCTGGGCGCAGAGCCATTTGAGAAGATTGCGATCATGAGGATGAAGACACTCTGCTCTGCGACAGCTTCGCTTTTGGCAATCCTCGTCTCGGTGACCAACAGCTTCGGCTGTGAGTGCGGGGCTCCGGGACCTGCGTGTGCCTACGTGTCAGGCGCGCCTGTCGTCTTCGTGGGAACGCCTGTCTATTCAAATGATGACGGTTCAGGAACATTTCTCCAGCGGACGCTTTATAAGTTCACGGTCGACGAAATATTCAAAGGGCTGCCCGACGGCACAAAAGAAGTCTGGGTCGACCCGGGAAGTTATACGAGCTGCTATGCCGAATACAAGTTGGGAACGAAACTGCTGGTGTTCGCATCGGCGGCCAGGCTGCTGCCGGGCGACACCGCTGCGATGTCGGTGGCAACGCCCTCAGGTAAAGTGAAGCCGCTACCGCCTGGGTACGACCCAGGCATGCCGGTGTACTTCGCACCGGAATGCAGCGGCACACGGGAAGCGGAATCCGCGCCCGACCAGATCGCCTGGCTTCGCTCGTGGAAGAAGGGCGATGTCCGGACCCGTATTGAGGGATTTGCGCGCGACGCCTTTGATTGGCCGCTGCGCGGGGTGCAGGTGAATGCGAAGTCCGCAACCGGCAGCCTGACAACAACCACCGATGCGGATGGCGCCTTCCTTTTTGAGCCGGTGGAGCCGGGGAACTACGACTTGGACGCAAAGTTCTCGGGCTATCGGCTCAATTGGAAACCGCAGTTAGCCGTTTCGCCGCACGCGTGCGGTTATGTGAGCCTTTCAATGGGCTCGGCAGGCGCACTTTCTGGAACCGTGGTGGACAAGCGTGGAAAGCCGGTCGCCGGATTGGAACTGGACATTGCCCAAATGCGGGGAGCCGAGCAGACATTCCCGAGCATCGGCCATGAGACAACCAAAGCGAACGGCGCATTTCGCTACCAAGATCTTCCCGCCGGCGACTACCTGATTGGAGTCAATCTTGACTCGGAACCGAATGTGGACAGGCCCTACGCGCAAACCTACGCGCCCGGAGTCGCTGACCGCGCCCACGCGCAACTCATTCATCTCGACCCAAACCAGAAGCTGTCCAGGATTCGCCTTGAAATGCCTCCCCGACTGCGTGAGCGCACTGTCCATGTCCAGGTGAAGTGGCCGGATGGCCGAAGCGCGGGGGCGAGGGTCTCCGTGGTAACCGACGAGACCCGGGATGGCGTCACCGATATCGAGGAAACAAAGGCGGACGGCTCGGCGGTGGTCCGCTGTTTCGCGGCCAGGGACTGCCAGGTCGAAGCGAAACTGTGGCTTACCTGGCCGGGCCAGAGCAGCGCGCCCGAGGTTGCGGCATCTTTGATAAAGCAAATTGAAGCCGGAAACGAACCTGTCACCATGACACTGGTTCTAACCGAAAAACGATCGGAGTGGGAACTTTCATCGCCCCGCCCCCGCTGATACACTTGAGCGGTCGGGACGTGAGCCTGATGGGAATTTCCGATTGAGTATACATCCATCGGAAGCGTCCCCGCATGGGCTACAGCCCACCTCTCTTTTCAACGATTTACGGCACGGCTGAAGTCGTGCCCTTTCAAAATATCCACTTGCTCCGAGGTTCCAAGCACGATGATTCAACTGGTTCCCTCCATACTTTCGGCGGACTTTGCGCACCTGGCGGACCAGGTGGCGGCGGCGGAGCGCGGTGGCGGGACGGTGATCCATGTGGACGTGATGGACGGGCATTTTGTGCCTAATATTACGCTCGGGCCCCCGGTGGTGAAGAGTCTGCGCAAGGCGACCAGCTTGCCCTTGGATTGCCACCTGATGATCGAAAATCCGAACGATTTCATTCCCGCGTTTGCCGACGCCGGGGCGAACTGGGTGAGCGTGCATTGGGAGGCTTGTCCGCACCTGCACCGGACGCTGCAGCTGATTGCGCACCATGGGATGGAGCCGGGGGTGGTGATCAACCCGGCGACTCCGGTGGATTTTCTGGTGGAAGTGCTGCAGATGGTGCATCATGTGCTGATTATGAGCGTGAATCCGGGGTTTGGCGGGCAGGAATTCATACCTTTCTCGCTGAAAAAGCTGCGCCGGCTGACCGAATTGCGCCGGGAGCTGGGGCTGACGTTTAAAATCGAGGTGGACGGCGGTGTGGCTCACGATACGGTTGCCCAGGTCGTCCAAGCAGGTGCGGAACTGTTGGTGGCGGGCAATGCGGTATTCGGCGCAGGCCGCCCTGAGCAGGATGCGCGCGCGCTGCTGGCCGCGGCTCGACAGGCTGCCGGCGAGTGACAGGGTAAGAGTCTGAAAGAGTATTTGGAACGGCCGCGGGGCAAGCAACCTGACCGGGGCCGCTATGAGGGGTTATGAACAGGTCGTTCACGCAGTCCAGCAAGATCGTCGCTGTCGTTCTTGCGTTTTTCGTACTGAGCGCGGTTGCGGCGCATGCCGACAGGAAGCCCAAGAAAAAGAAGAACGTCGATCTCAGCGCCAACCCGCTGGCCAACGTGAACTCAAAGCAGCCGGACAAGGAGCTCTTCGACAAGGCGATGATCGCCATGAAAAAAGGCCACTTTGATGTCTGCCGGCTCGACCTCCAGACCATGCTGAACACCTATCCAGAGTCGGAGTTCCGCATGCGCGCCAAGCTGGCGGTGGGCGATAGCTGGTTCAAGGAAGGCGGTTCTGCCGCTCTGACCCAGGCCGAGGCCGAGTACAAGGACTTCATCACCTTCTTCCCCAACGCCCCTGAGGCTGCCGAGGCGCAGATGAAAGTGGCCGACATCTATTACCAGCAGATGGAAAAGCCGGATCGCGACCCCAACAACGCCGAACGCGCCGAGTTGGAATATCGCAACATGATCAACATGTTCCCAGATTCGACGCTGGTGCCGCGCGCCAAGCAGAAGTTGCGCGACGTGCAGGAAGTGATGGCGGAGCGGGAGACGCAGATCGGTCTCTACTATGAGAGCCGCGAGGACTTCAACGCGGCAATCGCGCGTCTTTCGACGGTCGTCGACACGTACCCGCTTTACTCGAAGAGCGACCAGGCGCTGCTGGGCATTGGCGACGCGTATGAGGGCGAGGCGCGGAGTGTGCAGATGGCCACCAGGCTGCCCGGAGCGGTGAAAGAGCGGCTGCGGTCCATCTACCTGGACAAGGCCGCCGCGGCCTATGCGAAGGTGATCACGCGGTATCCGATGGCGCCCCATGTTGAAGACGCACGGGACCGGCTGGTTGCGATGAACCGCCCGGTTCCCGAGCCCACCCCGGAAGCAATTGCCGAGAGCGACGCGGAAGAACGGAGCCGGCAGGCGGTGCGGTTTACCGACAAGACCTTTGACATCATCAAGCATGGGCCGATGGTGGTGGAGGCAGTTCACGTAGGCGAGCCCTCGCTCGAAGACCCAAAGCGGACAGTTGCGCCGACGATAACCAAGGAAAACATTGCCCTGTTCACAAACGCCGCCAACGAAGGCAAGGCTCCGGCAGAACCGGGAGCCGTGACACCGACTGGCCCGAATGAGCCACCGCGGGCCGATCAACCCTCGACCGTGCCTCTGGAGACAGGTGCGCCTGCCGGAGGAACCGGAGTGGGCGTTGAGGTCGTGGCTGCTCCCCCCTCCGGTGCGGCGCCCGCGTCGGATTCCAAGGCAATTCTGCAGCCGGCGGGTCCGGTAAATACAACGCTGCCCGCGGTGGAAAAGCCTGCGGAGGCTCCGCTTCCGATCAACGAAGTGAAGTCGACCGGCGCCACAGCGACGACCATCAATCCCAAGGCGAAGAAGCCCAAGGTCGACGAGAAGGAAGAGTCGGACAGCAAGAAGAAAAAGAAGAAGGGGTTGGGCAAGCTGAACCCGTTCTAAACAGACCCGTCAATCAAAGCAAGTGAGGCCGCTTTCCGATTCCGGGAACGGCTTCTTGCTTTGTGATCGCCCGATTCCGCGCAATCGCCGGGCCACGGGCAATCTGCTAAAGTGAGGGGTGGTCCCCTCGCTTGAATCCTCTTTGAAAGGGGGCTTGGCGCAGACCCCGGGGGCTCAATCGGAAGACCCCCAATGCCTCACGACCTGCCTAAAGCCTACGACCCCACTGCCATTGAAGATCACTGGGCCGAATACTGGGTGCGCGAGAACCTCTTCGCACAGCCAACGCCCGCCGCCGACTCTCAAGCCGAGAGCGAGCCATTCACCATTTTGCTGCCTCCGCCGAATGTGACGGGGCGGCTGCATATGGGACACATGCTCAACCAGGCGGAGATGGATATCCTCACCCGCTGGCGGCGCATGAGCGGGCGGCGCGCACTATGGCTTCCGGGGACGGATCATGCCGGAATCGCCACGCAGATGATGGTGGAGCGGCGCCTGAAGGAAGAAGGGAAGACGCGGCAGGAACTGGGCCGTGAGGCCTTTGTGGAGCGCGTCTGGGAGTGGAAGCGCGAGTACGGCGGGGCCATCCTGAGCCAGATGAAGCGCCTTGGCGCCAGCGTGGATTGGCAGCGCGAGTACTTCACCATGGACGAGAACCTGAGCGTCGCCGTGCGGGAAGCGTTTGTCCGCCTCCACGAGCAGGGGCTGATTTATCGCGGCGCCTACATCGTGAACTGGTGCCCGAGCTGCCAGACCGCCATCAGCGACCTGGAAGTGGTGCACGAAGAGCAAAAGGGACATCTCTGGGAGATCAAATACCCTGTTATTGGCGACGATGGCCAGGATACGGGCGAGTTTCTGACCGTCGCGACGACGCGCCCTGAGACCATGCTGGGCGACACCGCGGTGGCCGTTCATCCGGAAGACGAGCGCTACCTCCATCTGCACGGGAAAAAGCTGCGCCTGCCGCTGGTGGGGCGCGAGATTCCAATTGTGCTGGATGATTGGGTAAGCCGCGACTTTGGCACCGGCGCAGTGAAGGTTACGCCTGCGCACGACCCTAATGACTTTGCTCTGGGACAGCGGCATAATCTGGCGTCGATCAACGTGATGGACGATACGGCGCACATCTACGCCGAGGGCGGCGCCTATGCCGGCCTTGACCGCTACGTCGCGCGCAAGCGGATTGTGGCGGACCTTGATGAGTTGGGGCTGCTGGCCGGGATAAAGGACCACACCAACAATGTGGGCCATTGCGACCGCTGCAAGACGGTGGTGGAGCCGCGCCTTTCCACCCAGTGGTTTGTAAAGATTCAGCCGCTGGCCGACAAGGCGATTGCGGCGGTAAAAGACGGGCACATCCAATTCACGCCGGAGATGTACAAGAAGACTTATCTGAACTGGATGGAGAACATTTACGACTGGTGCATCTCACGGCAGTTGTGGTGGGGGCATCGGATTCCGGCGTGGCACTGCGCTACTTGTGGCAAGATCACGGTGGCGCGGGTGGATCCCACGGCCTGCGCCCATTGCGGAGCCGGCACGATTACCCAGGAAACGGACGTTCTGGACACGTGGTTCTCTTCGGGGCTGTTGCCGGTTTCTGTGTTTGGATGGCCGAATATTACGGCTGAGAATCGTTTGGACTTTGACACGTTTTATCCGACGAGTCTGCTGGTGACTGGGTTCGACATTCTGTTTTTCTGGGTCGCCCGCATGATCATGCTGGGCTGCTGGTTTGCTGGGGATGTTCCGTTCAAAGAAGCGGACGGTAGCCTGCGGCCACGCACTCTCGCCGAGTCCGTTCCCTTCGAGGAGGTTTACATCCACGCGCTGGTGCGGGACGCGAACAGGGAGAAGATGTCGAAGACGAAGGGTAACGTGATCGACCCCATCGAAATCGTCAAGCAATACGGGACGGATGCGGTGCGGTTTACTCTGGCGTCCATGGCCTCGCCGGGCACCGACATCGCCTTCAACGTAGCGCGCACCGAGGGCTACCGCGCCTTCGCCAACAAGATCTGGAACGCCGCGCGGTTCTTGTTTATGAACGTGGACCGGGCAGCGGAGATCGGGATTTTTGTTGATCCGGCGGCGCTGGGGGGAATGCCCGTTGTAGGCGACGATGCACCGCTGGAGGCACGCTGGATTGTGGCGGAATTGAATGCCACGGCGGCAAGCGTGAACCAGTCTCTTGAAGCGTACCGGTATGACGATGCGGCAAACACCATCTACCAGTTCTTCTGGGGCAGTTTCTGCGACTGGTATCTGGAGATTGTTAAGCTGCGGCTGGATTTTAGCGAGAGCGCTGACAAGGCAAAGACGGGCGCGGCGTTGACGACGCTGGTGAGCGTGTTTGAGGCGGCGCTGCGCATGCTTTCACCGTTCATGCCGTTTATTACAGAGGAGATTTGGCACGCCCTGTACGACGGGGAGCCGCCGGCGCGGTCGATTGCGCTGGCGGGGTATCCGCGAGGATTTGAATCTTCTGCGAAGACTGCCAGGGATGAGATGCGGTTGGTGCAGAGCCTGATTGTAGAAGTGCGTGCGCTGCGCAAAGAGATTGGCGTGGAAGAAAAGGCGGTTGTGCCGATCGAGATTCGTACAGGTGCGGCGGCGCAGGCGGCTTTTAGCCAAAGTGGCGAGACGATTGAACGCATGGCGCGGGTAAGCGAACTGCGGTTTGTGGCGGAGATTTCGGCTGGGTTGGCGAAACATTCGACGGCGGATTTCGATGTGGCCGTGGTGTACGAGCGCACGGTGGATGTGGCGGCGGAGCGGGAGCGCTTGACAAAGGATATCGCCAGGTATGAGAAAGGGTTGGCGGCTGCGGAGCGGCAACTCGGGAATGAAGGATTTTTGGCCAAGGCTCCCGCGCATATTGTTGAGGGGTTGAAGAAGCAGGAGGCGGAGACGCGGCTGCTGTTGGAAAAAGCGCGAGACGCGCTGGATGGGTTGCCGGACGGGCAAACCGGGTGAGATTCGAGTTCCCACCCATTCGCGATAGAGCTTCGAATGGATGGGGCACGGAGCATTCTAGCTGTGCGGGGAGAAAAGCAACCGCAGATCCTTCGGCTGCGCTCAGGATGACAGGTTTTTGGGCAAGGTTCTAAGAGACGAAACTCATGGATTGGAAGAGCCACCGCATTGAGTCATTGCTGGAGCAGGCACTGGTCGAAGACCAGGCGACCAGCGACGCAACTACCAACCTGACCATCGACCCCGATCTGCGGGCCACCGCTTCCATCATCGCCAAACAGGACCTGGTGGTAGCCGGCCTCGGCGCCGTCCCGCGCTTCCTTGAGATCTTTGCCCGCCTCGATGCCCACCCCCAGGCGCACAACCGCTTCGAGGTCATCCACCATCCGGAGATGTTTGACGGGGTGCGCGTTCACAAGGGCCAGGTCGTTGCCGTCATCCGCCACAATGCGCGTGTGCTGCTTAGCTCCGAGCGAGTCATCCTCAACCTCCTGCAGCACTTGAGCGGCATAGCCACGTTGACCCGGCAGTATGTCGACGCCATTGAGGGCACCGGTGCGCGGGTGCTCGATACTCGCAAAACCGTCCCCGGCATGCGGGCGCTGGAGAAATACGCGGTGCAGTGCGGCGGCGGGACGAACCACCGCATCGATCTGGCCTCGGGAATCCTCATCAAAAACAACCACATCTCGCTCGGCGGCGGGCTCAAGGCGGCCCTCACCCGAGCCCTCGCCAACCGTCGCCACCACCAGCGGGTGCAGATTGAAGTGCGCACACGCGAAGAACTGGAAGAGGCGCTCGAGTTCGGAGCCGAGGCGCTTCTGCTCGACAACATGACGCCAGACCAGGTGCGCGGCGCAGTCAAGCGGATTCGCCAAGCCGCGCCGGGGCGGGAGGATGCGGACAAAGCGCATTGGATTCCGATTGAGGCTTCGGGCGGGATTGTGCTGGAGAATATTCGCGCTTATGCGGAGACGGGCGTGGACTTTATCAGCGTGGGCGCACTGACGCATTCTGCCAAGGCGGCGGATATTTCGATGAGGATTGTGGCGGAGTGAGGTTGATTCCCACTCTGTGCAAACACATCCCTCAGGGGCTAAAGCCCAGCTCCTCAATTGGCCATTTGCGGCACGGCTGAAGCCGTGCCCTTTCAAAACTGAGGCATTTTCTCGCGACGGGAAGGCCACAGCTCTCTCGGTTATCTGAGTTCGAAGACATGTTTGATTTGACGAGTCTCGACGCGGCGCTGACGGGCACTGTTTTTGCCGGGAAGCTGCACTTTGCGGCGGTAACGCAATCCACAAATACGGATGCGCTGGAGGCGGCACGGGCTGGGGCGCCGCATGGTTCCGTCTACTTTGCCGACGAGCAATTGGCTGGCCGTGGCCGCGGCGATCACAAGTGGCAGTCGGCGGCGGGGCTGGGGCTGTATGTGAGCGCGTTGCTGAGGCCGCGGATTGCGGTGCAGCGGTTGCCGCTGCTGCCGCTCGTGGCTGGGTTGGCAGCGGCGGCGGCGATTCGCGAGGCGGCGGGGTTGACGGTGGATTTGCGCTGGCCGAACGACCTGCTGATTGGGCCGCGCAAGGCGGGCGGGATACTGGTGGAGGCGAAGTCCGATGCTGGCGGGGTTTCGTACGCAGTCGTCGGAATTGGTATCAACGTGCATCAGCGGGAGTTTGATCCCGGGCTGGCTACGGCTGGGACTTCGCTTGATTTGGAGACGGGCGGGAGGGTTTCCCGGACGTTGCTGCTGGCGGGATTGTTGAAGGATCTGGCGCGGGAGATTGGTGCGCTGGCCGAGGATGGGGCTTGGGAGGCAATTCTGCGGCGGGTGGAGTTGGCTTCGACGTGGATTGCAGGGCGCCGGGTTCAGGTGCATGGGCCGCAGGCTTGCGTGGGCGTGACCGAGGGGCTGGATGCGAATGGTTTTTTGCGGGTGCGCACGGATGGTGGGCTGGTGACGGTGCAGACGGGTGGGTTGCGGGCTGCTGAGGCCGATGGGCGGATATAAGCTAGGAGAATCATGCTGCTTGCGCTGGATGTGGGGAATACGAATACGAAGCTGGGCCTTTACCGGCTGGACGTGGAAGGGCTGGGGTCTGATACTCCCGCTTCGGGGATTGGGGAGCTGGCTGCGAACTGGCGGCTGACTACGCACCGGACGCAGACGGTGGACGAGTACGGCGCGCTGTTCATCAATCTTTTCAACATGCGGGGGATTGACCCGGGCCAGGTGAAGCACATCATCCTCTCGTCGGTAGTGCCGCCGATTGAGTCGACGCTGCGCCAGATGTGCGAGACGTACTTCCACATTGACCCGATGTTTGTGGAGCCGGGGATCAAGACCGGGATGCCGGTGCTGGTGGATAATCCGACGGAGTTGGGAGCGGACCGGCTGTGCGACTCGGTTGCCGCGTTTGAGAAGTATGGCGGGCCGTGCATCGTGGTGGATTTTGGCACGGCGACCAAGTTTGAGGTGATCTCAGAGCGCGGCGAGTACCTGGGCGGGGCGATTTCGCCGGGGCTGGGGCTGAGCGCGGAGGCGCTGTTTTCAAGGGCGGCGCGGTTGAGCAGGGTGGACATCAAGCGGCCAGCCAAGGTGATTGGGACCAATACCATTGGGCATCTGCAGACCGGGTTGTATTACGGCTATATCGGGCTGGTGGATGGGATTCTGGACCGGATTGTGGAGGAGTTGGCGATGACCCAGCCCGGAGCAAAGCCGCGGGTGATTGCGAGCGGGGGGCTGGCGCATTTGATGGCGGCGGATTCAAAGTACATCAAGGAGATTGACGATATGCTGACCCTGGATGGGCTGCGGATATTGTTTGAGCGGAATCGGGGGGGTAGGGTGAGGGGGCGGGCACGGTAAAAATCGTATCGGATTAGCTTTAGTGTTGCCGACAACCCAACCAAGATTCGACAATGCACTATCGCAGTATTCGCCAGAGAACTTTTGGAGATTTTCGATTTAAACTGGTCCAAACTGTTCGCGAAGAGGATTTCGCCATGGCCACATTTGAGGAAGAGATCCAGCTGAGGGAAGTTCGGGTGCCTGTGGTGGCCGAAGCATTCTTTGCCCGCCCTCTGTTCCACATGCCAAAGTTTGTGTTAACGACAGCGCTTGGGATGATTGCGATTGGGCTGGACATTCGTCTGCAAATCGCGGCTTGGGGTGGGACAAAGCTACAATACGACACCCTGCTCTGGGCAGTGGGGTGTATCGTCGTTTCTGCGTGGTTCGCCATCACCTCACACCTTGAGGATGTTCGGGCCGTCTACCTAAACGAATCGGGGTCCGCAGGAGACAATAGATCAGTTCTCTCCAATGCCCTTATGTCCGATTTCAAAGTGGCGCTCGGCGGCCTGGTTACTTTATATCTGGCAGTAATCATGCTGCTGCTGGTCATCTGGCGTCTCTTGATTGGACATGCACATTGATGGATCTGGTTTGCCTCAAGCTAACCATATAGAGATGGTGAGATAACAACCGGCAACGCGGAATTCAAACTCAGCCGCCGTGTTTCAGAGTCCCCAAGAGTTCTGATGTCCATGTCTATGTAAATCTCTGGTAGGCTCCTCAAGCGTAGAGCCGCTTGGTACTGACCTCCACATTTCCGGTATTCTCAGTGTTTGTGCTGGGAATCGGGGAAGCTGGAGGCGGCTACGTCTTGGTTTGAATTTGCGGGGGCTAAAGCCCGACATCTTTTTATGGGTTTTTCGGCACGACTAAAGTCATGCCCTGTTACAAAGCACCTTTTGTGTCGGTTTTCGTGCTGGATCATGTGTGGTATCTCTCGGGATAGTAGCGTGAGGCCGAAGTGCAAATGCAGGTCCTTCGACTCACCACCCCCATGCTGAAGTGCGCCTGGGGCCCCTTTCGCTCAGGATGACAGGTTTTTGTTTGGTTGGAGAATTCAGGATACTAAGAACGAGTAGTCGTGCGGACGGAGTAACCAAGGTACCTGGTGCTGAACTATTTCAACTATTTTACGGAGATCGAGGAGCGCTTCCAGCAGCGGCGGGGGGCGCTTTTGTTGCTGTCTACGCTGGACTGGGCGCTGATTGATATTTGGAAAGAAGCGGGGATTCCTCTGGATGCGGTTCTTCGCGGGATTGATGCGGCTTTTGACAAGTACGAGGCGCGTCAGAAGAAGGGGCGCATGCGCCAGATCAATGGGCTGGCGTGGTGTGCACAGGCGGTGATGGAGGCGGCGGAGGAGTTGCGCGAGGCGGCTGCGGGGACGGCTGCTCCGAAGCCGGAGGGGGCGGAGGCGCGCGAGTCTGGATTTGAGCATGAGCGGGTTGCCGCGCATCTTGAGGCGGCGGCCCTGGCGCTGGATGGGGCAGCGGTTGCAACGGGGGCCTGTGCGGCAACGGCGGTGCGGTTGCGGGAGTTGGCGGCGGCGGTACGCTCACCAGAATCGGCCCAACATAGCGCGGTAGCAAACGACCTTGAGGCATTGGAGCGGACCCTGACCGTGCTCGAAGAAAAGCTCTACGCATCCCTGACGGCCGCGGCGCCGGAAGACCTGCTGGTTCGGCTGAAGGAGCATGCCGCCCGCGAATTGGCACCGTATCGCGCGCGCATGGGAGCGGTGCAACTGCGCCAGGTGGAGCACCAGTTTGTTCAGAAGCAGTTGCTGGTCCACTACAACCTCCCGCGCCTTAGCCTGTTCTACATGAGCCAGCAATGAAGCCAGCCAAACGCCAAGCCAAGCCGAACACAGCCGGAGAAACTGAGCTCGTCGAAATCGCAAAGCCGGTCTACGGTGGGGCGTTTCTGGCGCGGGTTGAGGGCAAGGCCTTGTTCGTGCCGCTGGCGCTTCCGGGCGAGCGGGTGCGGGTGCGGATAACGGAGAACAAGTCCGGGTACTCGACTGCGGAATTGGTCTCCATTGTGTCGGCTTCGCCAGACCGCATTCGCCCAGCGTGCCAGTACTTCGGCACCTGCGGAGGCTGTAACTACCAACACGCGCCCTATGAAACCCAGCTCGCCTTCAAGCAGTCGATTCTGCGCGAGACGCTGGAGCGGGGCGGCGTCACGCCACGGGACCAGATTGGCGTTCTCGCGGGCAATCCGTGGGCTTACCGCAACCGTGTCCGCCTGGCCTTTGACTCTGAGGGCCGCCCCGGCTATCGAAGCCGCCGCTCGCACAGCCTGATTCCAATTGCCGCATGTCCAATTGCCGCGCCGATGCTCATACACGCAGCGCAAGCGGTCGGCGAGAGCCTTCAACGCGTCCCATTCAATCTGCGCCCCACAGAAGTGCTGCTGTTCTGCTCGCCAGACGAGACAGAGCTGCTCGCAACTTTCTTTGCGGCGGAAGCGGCCGGTGTTCGGCTGGAGCCGCTGGCAAAGGCGCTAAGCGAGCGGCTCCCGGCACTGAAGAGCGCGGAACTGGCCGCCGACGGACGCCCAGGTCATCCAGCACGAACTCTGGCGAGGTGGGGCGCGGGTTCGATCCAGTATCCAGCGGCGGGGTTTGAATATCGCGTGGACCAGGGCGCATTTTTCCAGGTCAATCGATGGTTGGTAGACGGGCTTGTGGAGGCAGTAACCGCTGGACAATCCGGCGCACTCGCGTGGGACTTGTTCGCCGGGGTTGGTTTGTTTGCGCGCAGGCTGACGGCGGGGTTTGAGCGGGTGGTGGCGGTTGAGTCCGCACCGGCGGCGACGGATGCGCTGGCGGCGAATCTTGAAGGCACGAGCGGGACAGCGGCGTGCGCGGCGACGCTGGATTTTCTGCGGACGGTTGTCGCGGGAGAACGACCTGACCTGGTGATTCCGAACCAGGTGGTGCCCGATCTGGTCGTAGTTGATCCGCCGCGGACCGGGCTTGGAGCGGAGATTACCGCGCTGCTGGGGAAGCTGGGCGCTCCGCGACTGGTGTATGTTTCGTGCGACCCCGCAACGCTGGCGCGGGATCTGAAGGCACTGATCGCATCGGGGTATGCGATTGAATCGGTGACGCTTGCGGACCTGTTTCCGCAGACATTTCACCTCGAGACGGTGGTTCATTTGCGACGCTTGTAAACTGGGCGCTGGCAGCCGTGGCCGGTCGTGTGACCGCTTACCTTACATCCTGGCGAGAAATGCGTTAGGCTCGACGGCCATAGAGTCTTTTGGACCTTTCGGCGGGATGCAGACTGAACCCTTAAAACTCGGGCGGGTACCGCTGTTCCATGCGGCTTGGCTGTTTGCCGGCGGCATTGCGCTTACGAACTGGGCGTGGCTGCGGCCAAGTGTGGTGCTGGTTGGGCTCGGCCTGGTAGCGGTGGTGTGCGCGCTTGCGGCCTGGCGGGCGCAGCGGGTTGCGTGGGTGCCGCTGGCGGCGTTGTGGTGCCTGCTGGGGGTTTGGTGCGCGGAAATGGAGCCTTATCCGGCGCCATCGCCAGCTTTGACAGCGCTGTCAGACGGGTTGGCGCGCACCGTGGAAGGCACGGTTGTGGATGCGGGCCCGGTGCGGTCAGAGGCGGAGCTGAATCTGGATGAGCCGGTGGCGGCGGGGGCCGTTGGACGTCCTTCGCAGCGGATCGACTTGCGGGTTGCGAGCGTGGAGTTGGTGACCGACGAGCTGGATGAGCAGAGGCCGGCGGCCGGGGGCGTTCGGCTGACGGTGCGCTGGCCGGCTGGGAATGCGCAGGATGCGCAGGCATTCCGGTGCGGGGAGCGGGTGCGGGTGGTGGCTCGGCTGCTGCAGCCGGAGACGTATCACGACCCAGGGGTATGGAACCGGGAGGAGTATCTCGTCGAGCAGGGGATGACTTCGACGGCAACGGTGAGTTTTGATCGGGTGGAGCGGCTGGGAGGGGTGACTGAATCTGGGCTGGCGTGTCGGCTGAGTGGCTGGCAGCATGCGGCCAGCGAGCGGCTGCTGGCCTTGCCGCGGGCGATGCGGGGCCTGCCGGTTGTGCTGCGGCTGTCGCCACAGGATGCGGCAATGCTTTCGGCGATGGTGGCCGGGGATCGCAGCTATTTGACGCATGCGCTGCGGGTGGGCTTTGAGCGCACGGGGTCCTTTCACATGCTGGTGGTCTCAGGGTTTCATTTGGCCATTGTGGCGGGCTGCATTTTGTGGGTCTTGCAGCGGATGGGGCTGCCAAGGATTCCAGCGTCGCTGATGACACTGGCGGCTACGTTTGCGTATGCGCTGTTCACCGGTTTTGCGACGCCGGTGCAGCGGTCGCTGTGGATGATTACGCTCTATTTGCTGGCGCGGCTGGTGTATCGCGAGCGCAACCCGCTGAATACGATCGGGTTTGCCAGCCTGTGCCTGCTGGTGGTGAGCCCGCGGAGCCTGTTCGACGCCAGCCTGCAGATGACGCTGCTGGCGGTGGTATCCATCGCCGGTGTGGCGGCGCCGATGCTGGCCCATTCGGTCCATCCCTACGTTCTGGCCACGCGGGACCTGTGGGTTACGGCGATTGACGCCAAGTTGCCGCCGCCACAGGCGCAGTATCGCGAGATTCTGCGGACGTTTGCAGCGGCTTTTGAAGGCACGCGCTTCAACCGCGCCATGCGCAAGACGGTGCCGTGGGTGTTGCGTTTTGTGCTGCGGGTTTACGAAGCGCTGGTAGTTTCCTGCGTGGTGGAACTGGCGATGACGCTCCCGATGGCGATTTATTTCCATCGGATTACGGTGTTTGCACTGCCGGTGAACCTGTTGATTTTGCCGCTGCTGGTGCTGCTGATGCCGGCCGCATTGGTAACGCTGCTGGTTTCGATAGTTTGGCCGGCTGCGGCTGCGGTTCCGGGGATTGCCGTGGCTGTGCTGCTGCACTTTGGGCTTTGGCTGGTGCATTTTTTTGGCACTCTGGCAATGGGGGATTTTCGGATACCGGGGCCGCTGATGGTGCAGTCGGCAGCGTTCTGCGCGTTGCTGGCGGCGGCTGTTGTGCTGGCGCGGGGGCCGCGATGGCAGCGCACGGCGGCATGGGGGGCGATGGGGCTGGCGGCGTTCGCTGCCGTGTCTCCGCGGCCTATGGAGCACCCCCGGGACGCACTGCTTATGGAGGCGATTGACGTGGGGCAGGGCGATTCGCTGCTGCTGATTACGCCGGACGGGAAGACCCTGCTGGTGGACGGGGGCGGGTTTGGCGGGGGCCCGCACCAGGCTCCGCAGGATTTTGACATCGGCGAGGAAGTGGTTTCGGAAGCTCTCTGGTCGCGGGGGATTCGGCATTTGGATGCGGTGGCGCTGACCCATGCCCACTCCGACCACATGGGCGGGTTGCCTGCCGTGCTGCGAAATTTTCACCCGGATGAGCTTTGGGTGGGGAATAATCCGCGCTTTGGGGCTTACAACGCTCTGCTCGACGAGGCCGCGGAGTTGCATGTGCGGGTGCGGTCTCTTCGAGCCGGCGATGTGTTTCAGTTTGGTGCGGCGCAGATTGCGGTGCTGGCGCCGTTTCGCGACTATCAGCCGGGGCCGGAACCGACCAACAACGACTCCATGGTGATGCACATGGCGTTCGGTGGGACCTCAGTGATGCTCGAAGGGGATGCGGAGGCGCCGGTGGAGCAGGCGATGCTGGCGGAGCCGGGGTTGCAGAGCACGCTGCTGAAGGTGGGCCATCATGGCAGCGTTACGTCTACACGTCCTGAGTTTCTGGCGCGCGTAGCTCCGCAGTGGGCTGTGATCTCGTGCGGATTGCATAACCGATACGGGCATCCGCGGATGGAGGTGCTGGAAGAGCTGCAGGCTGCGGGGGTGAGGACGTTGCGCACGGACATCAGCGGGGCGGCTTGCTTCAGGCTGGATGGGAAGACGGTTGCGGCGGACGCGACTTGCGGATGGGAGCGGCGGCCGTAGAGCGATGGTTCCGTTTGAAATAAGGTTCCCTCGGGGGAAAGGGCATTTTTGCATTTGGTGTAGACCCGTTTTGAAAGGGCACGGCTTCAGACGCTGCCGTAAAACGCCAATAGAATCAATGGGCATTAGCCCCTGCAAAGCGGGGACTGGAATAATTCTGGGATTGTGCCTTTTCCCCCAGCCTCTGAAGCCCGCACCCTTCATCTCAGATCTGGACCATCGATCAGCGCTATTGGTTGACAGTGAGCGTCAGTTTTTGCGTGGCATTAGTCAGGCCGGGGCCGGAAGCTGTCACGGTTAGGGTTGACACGACCGGAGGTGGAGGCGTGGTGCCGCCGCCGGTGGTTTTTGATCCGCAACCGCCGGCTCCCATCAGCAGAACCGAGGCGGCGAGCATCACCAGCATCAGAGCCGACCGCTTTCTGCGCCAAAACAGGAAGGGAGCCAGAAACAACGCTGCAAGTGCCATTTCCCCGCGGCGGAGATCGTTGCGGAGGCTTGCGGACGCGGCGGCAGTTTGCACCGAAACGCTGATGGCCGTGGTGGTGGTGGCGGGGGTGACGTTGAGTGCGGATGGCGCGGTGCAGATGTCGCCGCTTGGTGCGCCGGTGCAGGTAAAGGTGATGGCGCCGGTGTAGTTGGATGTAGTGAGCACCAGCTGATAGGTGGCTACCGCACCGGCGTTGACGGTGATGGATGTGGAAGCCCCCGCAGCGGCCGCAAGAGAGATCGTCGGAGTGGCGGTGGTCGCACTGGCCTCGTTTGAGGCCGGGCCCTGCCCAGTGGCATTGACTGCGGCAACCTGGTACCAGAACTTGGTGCCCGCAGCGAGCGATTCGTCGGCATAGGTGGTGCTGGTGACGCCGGTCGCGATGGGGGTATTCGATTCCCCGCCCTGTGCGGTTCCGCGGAAGACGCTGTAGCTGGTTACGGTTCCGGAAGCAGCGCTCCAGGCAAGATTGATTTGGGAAGCGGAGGCGGCGGTTGCGGTGAGGCCAGCTGGGGCTCCGGGAAGGGATGGACCACCACCACCGCCGGATGAGTTGACCTGGCCGTAGACCCAGGAATTGCCGCTGAGTCCGACGTAGACTTTGCCGAAGGTGTCCTGGCTGGCGGCCATGGTGCGGGGAATGTCGTAGAGGGCGGTGGGGTAGTAGGAGGTGCGGCTCCAGGAATTGCCGCCGTCGGTGGAGCGGAAGATGCCGTAGGCAGAGTTGGCGGCGAATTGGCCGTAGAAGTAGACGCTATAGGGCGCGTCGCCGACGTTGCCGCTGCCTGCTCCGACGGCAATCACAATGGCGCGGGTGATGCCGGAAATCTGCTGGAAGGTCTGGCCGCCGTCGGTGGAGTGGAAGACCCCATGGGGGGACGAGCCCTGCCAGCCGTCGGCGTACCAGAGGTCGTTTTGCAGCTTGCCATTGACGACCAGTTGGCCGGTCCAGGCCTGGTCGGGAAGGTTCGCATTGTTCTGTGGGAGCCAGGTCTGGCCGCCGTCGGTGGAGATGTAGAGCGAGGCGGGGGCGTGGATGAACTTGAGATAGAACTTGTCAGGAGTGAAGGGGTCTGCGCGGAGGGTGTGCTGGTTGACTTCAGCATATGGGAAGCTGGTGTAGCTGGAGGAACCGATGGTGACTCCGTCAGAGGCAAGGGGGAAGCTTTGGGTAACGTGCCAGGTTGCGCCGCCGTCCTGCGAGTACTCGGGGGCCAGGCTTTCCGGCGGGTAGAGGACGATGTGGTCGCTGCCCAGGGTGCGGGCGCCGCGGGCGCTGACGGCGATCAGGCCGGCAGGAATGTCGCACATGCTTGTGCCGCAGGCGTGCTGCAGGGCGGGTCCGAAGGGGGTCCAGGTCTGGCCCCCGTTGGTGGAGTAGCCGGAGTAGTTTTTGCCGTTGCTGTAGACGTTGCTGGTGGTGACGGCGATGTAGCCGGGGGCGTCTGGAGCATACGCAACGGAGGTGCCCTGGGAGATGATTTCCTGCTGGAGCGGAATCTGGACGGCGCTGAAGTTGTCGGGGTTAGGAATATAGAAGCCGGTGGTATCCATGGCGGTGGCGATGATGGTGTCGTTGCTGCCGGGGGGCACGACCATGTCCATGGTGACCAGTTCTTCAATGCCCTTGGTTTGGATGGTCCACTTGGGAGGGTTGGTTGCCGTGGCGCTGCCGGCAGTGGCGGCAGGGATGGTGATGGGGCCTTCCTGGCCGGTGGGCGACCAGAGGTTGCCGGCGGAGTCGATCTTGATGCCGCCGTTGCTGTGCCAATGGCCGTTGCTCATACCTACGGTCTGGGGGAGCCAGCCGAGGGAGTTCGAGTAGATCGGGGCGCCGAGGTTGATCCAAGTGACGCCGCCGTCGTCAGACCGGCTCAGGCTGGTATCGGTGCAGAGCGCGTAGATGCGCTGCGGATTGGTAGGGTCTACTGCGATTCCAGTCAACGCCTGGTTGGCGCTGCTCCCGAGCGAGACCCTGGCCCACTTGCCGGCGGAGTACTTCCAATAGGCGTGCAGATAGCCGTCCGTGGCGTTGTTTTCGACGATGTACAGATTGTCCGCGGCGTCAATGGAGGAGCTGAGCGCCTGGTGAGTGAGGCTCTGGCCGCTGGCAGAGTCGGTGACACCGGTGGAGATGTCGGTCCAGGTCTGCCCGCCGTCCTGGGTTTGGAAGACGTCGCCGCCGGCATCGCCGCTGTTGTTGATGCTGACGGCGTAGACGGTCTTGCTGCGGACGACTCCGTTGACAGTGACTGTGCCGGGAGCCCTGGCGAACTGGATGTTGATGAATTCGATGTTGGCGGCAGAGCCGTTGGAGCCGCTGATGGGCATCTGCGTCCAGGTTGCGCCGTCGTCGAGGCTGCGGTAGAGGCCCTGCGAATCGCTGCCGTAGTAGAGGACGGCGGAGTTGGCGGGGTCGACGGCGAGCTTTTCGCCGTCCATGCGGTTATTGCCGTTGGGATTGCCGAGGATGGAGGCGGCCTGCATGCTGCCGGGGGTGAAGTTCTTGCCGCCGTCTACGCTTTTGTAGATTTCGACAAAGTTGGTAGGGGAGGCGATGTCAGTGCTGTGCACGGTGGGGAAGACCAGGTAGACGATGCTGGCATTGGTGGGGTCGACGGCGATGCTGTCTACGCCGTAATTCGAGGGCGAGGAGGTGTCCGAGGGCGACTGGATTCCGGAGCCATCGGTGTTGAGGACGCGCATGGGGACCCAGACCTGGGCGGTCGAGTCCCAGCGGTAGGGGCTGCCGACATCCGTGCGGGCATAGCGGACGGTGGGATCGAGTGGGTGGAGAACCATGCCGACGACCCAGCCGCCGCCGCCAATGCGGACTGGTTGCCAGAGGTACTGCTGGGAGAGATCGGTCTGGGCAAAGGAAATGGTGGCGAAGACAGCAAAGGCAGTGAGAAGGCAGGCCAGAATTGAGCGACGCAGGCGCGCGGAAATCATCCGGGAATGATAACGGAAAGCACGGAATGTTGGCTGCGGCCGCTTCGTTGGAGGGTCTGAATGGGTCAAAATCGCATTTGGACGCCAAACTGGATCTGACGCTCGCGGTAGAAGTTGGTTGCGTTGACATTGAGCGGCTGGCCGAAGGCAGTGGTGTTGGCTTTGAGACCGGTGAGGAAGTTGAGCGTGGGCAGCTCCGACGCGGAGCCTGACTGGAGGTAATAGCCGGTGGTCTCCAGTTCCGTGACGTTCTGGTGGTTGAAGAGATTGAAGCTTTCGGCCAAGATCTCCAACTGTCGCATGCGGCCGAGGTCGAACTTTTTGCCGATGCGCGCGTCGGCTTTCCAGGTGGCCGGGTAGCGGAAGGTATTGCGGCCGATGCCGTAGACGCGGTTGTCGCCGCCGGAACCGTTCATACCTGGGCCAAGCGCGACGATGGCTGCGCCGGTGGTGTGGTCGAACTCCTCTGCCAGGGAGCCGGAGGTGCGCATCGTGTAGGGCAGGCCGCTTCGGAACTGGCTGGTGGCGGAGAGCATCCAGCCGTTGGCGACGCGGCCGGGCACGCCGTGCAGCTTCCAGGGGGACTCGATGACGAGCATGGCCGTGGCGGAGTGGCGCACGTCCAGGTTGCTGGTGCCGTATTCCTGGGTGAAGTCGGCGGGGTCGAGCACGTCGCTGCCGGCGACTGTGGTGCTTTCGTTGGGATTCCAGTCCATGGCGTGAGCGTAGGTGTAGTGCGCATGCAGGGAAAGGCCGCGGCTGCCGTAGCGAACCAGCTTGAGGGTTGCGGCTTCATAGGTTGAGTTGGCCCGGCTGAGAATCTGGGAGACCTGCTGGAAGTCGGGGTTGAGGCGACCGGCAAACCCTGTAGCAGAAGTCGCCGATGGCCAGGAGGCATAGAACGGAACTGTAATTTGCGGCAGCTTGATCGGGCCAATCCCGGAGGCGTCGACCACGGCGTAGGTGATGGTTCCGGGATTGATAGCGGGGTCGAAGTTGGTGTCCATGGAGATGGGAAGGCGACGGCCGAGGCTGACCTCGGCGCTGGCGGTGAGTTGCACATGGCTGGGAAGCGCTTCTTCGACAGCGACAACTGCCTGGTGGATTTCGGGATTCCGGAAGGTGGGCGCGAATTCGACCGCACCGGGTTTGACAATGCTGGACGGATCTCCGCTGAGCACATAGGGAAATGGCGGCGCGCCACCTGCGTGCAGATTGTCGGTAGGGCGCATGAAGAAGTTGAGATCGCCCTTGAGGCTGCCGGTCTGGGTGAGGGCCGTTTCGAGAGTCGCGTTTTCAGTGCGGCCAAAATACATGCCATAGCCAAGGCGCAGCACCGGCCAGTGGCTCTCATGAGCGCCCAGTGCAAGGCTGATGCGCGGACCCCACTGGTCGCCAAGACCGGGCAGATGGCCGGTGAGCGGCAGCTCGGGGTTGGCGAGCAGAGGGAGTGGCGCAGGCAGTTGCTCGCGTTCCCAGCGCAAGCCGCCAGAAACCACCAGCAATTTGCCGGGCTGCCATTGAGTGGTGGCAAATCCGGCCCAATCGTTGGTGCTGAGGCTCCATTGATTGGGGCCCATGACCTGCGAGTAGTAGGAATAGCAGGGCAGATAGCCAAGGCCGCGGAGATTGCCGCCGGAGTCGCGCCAGACTTTCCCGGTCTGATCGCAATTGTGCTGGCTGTCGGGATTGAGTTGGCCGGCGATTCCAAAATTGGCAAAAGAAAGCGCGTCGGAGATGAAGTTTTCAGCGCTGGAGTAGTAGTAGGTACCGGTCTGGTTGCGCAGCAGAGAGGTGGCGTCGGAGTTGTGGCTGAACTCAATGCCGGCGCGGACGAGCAGGGGGCCGTGCACCCAGTCCAACGTCTCCTGGGTCTGCGAAACGCGCTCGTCGGGATAGCTTCCGGAGCCGAACCTCGAGGGGTTGCCGAGGGTGAAGCCGTAGCGCGAGTCGACAACCATCTGCGGCAACTGGCCCCAACGGTTGGGGGGGAGGAACGACTGCTCAAAGACGGAAGGCGCTTCGGCATGCGCGGTCTGGATGGTTCGGCCCATGGAACCCTGCCAGACCGCGAGCAGGTTGGGGGTGAGGAATGCCTCCCAGCGGCCAAGGAGCATGGCTTCACTGGCCTTGCTTGAGCCAAAACTGCTGTTCCCGAAGGTCTCAGAGACGCGAGTGAGGCCGCCACCCGGGGAGTTCCAGAGTGCGCCGATGCCTTCCAGCGTGATGCGGTGGCGCTCAGCGGCTTGCCAGTCGAGGCGGACGAATCCAACCTCCTGGGCGGCTGTTCGGGGAGCGGGTCCTAGCAGACCGGCGAGGGTGGTGAGCATGTTGGAATATGCCTGGAGGCCTTCCGCAACGGGGTTGTTGCCGCTCAGGCCTAGCCGCGCGCTCAACACCTGCATCTGGTCATTGGAGGGCTGGGCAAAGAACTCGGCGGGGTGCTTGACGGTGGCGAGGCCCGGATCGTTGCGGCGGTAGGTGTCGAGGGCGGCGAACCAGAAGAGCTTGTCGCGCCGAATCTGTCTGCCAAGCCCCAGGCCCCAGACGGATTGGTGGTCGGGCGGCGTGAAGGACTCGGCGGTGAAAACCGGGGGAGTGGTCAGGGTGGCGGACGCGGTCTGCTTGACCCACTGGGTGAAGGGATTCTGGGCGCCCCAGGTGTTCTGCCGGTCAGAGAAAAACAACTGCCCATGGAGGCCGTTTTGCCCGCGCTGAGTCTGGATGTTGACATGGGCGCCAGCGGCGCGGGATTCTTCAGACTGGATGTTTCCGGCAGCCGTTTCGACTTCGCGAATGGCCATTTGGGCCACCTGGAGTCCACGGCCTCCGGCCCAGGCCTGGCCCATTCCATTCTGGTCGCGTCCGCCCTGGCCGTTTGACCCCGGGCCGGACGACTCGGGTCCTGAACCACCCTGGCCGCCAAAGGCTGTCCGGGTACTTGCGCCGTCGATGCTTGTCTCAGTGGGCTGGCGACTGGCGCCGGGCGAGGAGTTTGGGGAGTCTCCGGCGGCGGCGATCGAGGAATCGAGCACAAACTCCTGCCAACGGCGACCGGCGATGGGCAGGGCCTGCAACTCCGATGACGATACGGTGGTGGTGATCGCCGGGGTGAGTGGGGCGGAGTGTGGACGAGAGGCTGCGGTGGGCGGGGGATTGGCGGACTGGATTGCGAAGCGGACGGCGTCGGTAGCCAGGGAGACAGCAAGGCCTGCGGAGGCTGCAGCGATGAGGGGCTTGACGGTCGGCGTGAAGACGGTCACTGGCTGCGGGGTGAGCGCGATGCGCGATGGACTTGGGAGGGGGGATGCCGGCATGGGCAGGGTTCGAAGTGACTCGGTGGCAACCGTCGCCGAGATTACGGCTGGATGTGTGGAGGGGGTTTCGCGGGGCGACTGTGCCGCGTTGCGCTGAATTAGGTTCAGGTTGCGGAGGGGGTCGATGGCCGCGGAGGGAGGGGCGGCAACGGAGGCCACGGCGGCGGGAACGGGCAGGGCAGAAACCGCTTCTGTGGGACCGGGTTCAAATTCCATGGCGGCCAGGACACGGGTTTCTTGGCCCGCGGGGACAACGATGCCTTCGAGGTGTCCGCGGCCGAGGCGGGCGGTTGCGGCTTCGACCGTGTATACGCCCGGTGCGAGGCCAGCGATGCGGAAGGCGCCGTTTTTGCGCGTGGTGAGTTGGACCTGGGCGCCCGTGGCCTGGTTCCGCACCGTCAGCGTTGCGTCGGCGAGCGGGGTGGAGTAGAGATCGGTCAGTTTTCCGGTCAGGATTCCAGAGGGGCCGTTTGGAATGATTTGTGCGGGGAAGGTTTGCGCGCTCGCTAGCGGGCATAGGGTCGCGACAAGCGCCAGCAAAACCAGCAGCCAGTTTTTTCGCCGTCCTCTATCCGCCGAAGCCATGAAAACTCTCGCTCGCAGCAGATCATGGGAGGAAAGGACAAATCTTTACGGTTCCGGCATGCTCTTGATGGCAGGTCCGGGGGGCGGCATCGAGGAAATACATGAGCCGGGCGGTATTCCCGGTTCGGCGCACGAATGGCCCAAAAGTGAACTTACAGCGATTCTAAGCCTGATTCGGTAAACTGGAAAGACGGCATCGGTGATTTGGCCTTGACAGTATGCAGCGGCAAGCGGGCTTTCTCACTGAACACTGATCTCTGACACCTGAAATCTGGTTTTCTGCATGTTTATCGATGAAGCAAAAATACGCATCAAGGCCGGCGACGGCGGCAATGGCTGCATGGCCTTCCGGCGCGAGAAGTTTGTTCCGCGCGGAGGTCCAAGCGGTGGCGATGGGGGCCGGGGCGGCGACGTAATCATGGTGAGTTCGCAGCGGCACAACACGCTGATCCACTTCCGCTATAACCCGGAGCACAAGGCGCAGCGCGGCGAACACGGGCTGGGCTCAAACTGCACCGGGCTTGACGGCAACTCCGTTACGCTGCAAGTGCCGGTGGGCACAGCGGTATACGACCAGGATACAGGCGAGCTGGTGCACGACTTCGAGACTGCGGACGAGCGCGTCGTCATTGCCAAGGGCGGACGTGGCGGGCGCGGAAATCAGCACTTTGCGACGTCGGTCCACCAGGCTCCGCGCGAGCACGAGATGGGGCGGGCGGGCGAGGAACGCAACTACCGGTTGGTGCTGAAGCTGCTTGCGGACGTTGGGCTGGTGGGCTATCCGAATGCGGGCAAATCGACGCTGATTTCGCGCATATCCGCGGCCAGGCCGAAGATTGCCGATTACCCGTTTACAACGCTGGAGCCGAACCTGGGCGTGGTGACTGTGGGCGAAGAGCCGGACCAGTTTTCCTATGTTGTGGCTGACATGCCGGGCTTGATTGAAGGTGCACACCTTGGCTCGGGGCTGGGGGTTCAGTTTCTGCGGCACATTGAGCGGACCCGGCTGCTGCTGCACCTGGTGGACGTGTCGGACGCGTCGGGCAGGCCAGACCCGGTGGAAGACTTCAAGGTGATCAACAAGGAACTGGCGAGCTTTTCGGTGACCACACCGGAGCAGCCGATGGACGACAATCCAGGGCCGTCGATCGAGTTTCCGCTGGCGCAGAAGACGATGATTGTGTGCGCGACCAAGATTGATAGCGCCAATCCCGAGAAGCTGAAGAAGCTGGCGGCGCATGTGAAGCGGAGGAAGCTGGAGTTTCACGCGATTTCAGCGGTAACCGGCGAGGGGATTGAGGAGTTGAAGTGGTCTCTGGCGCGGCAGCTGCAGTCAGACCGGGAGGATTAGGGCTGCCGCGGCTCGGGTTTTTTGCGGCCTTCCGGTAGTTATTACCTACCCTGACCGCGCACCTCACCAACTACCTCCATTGCTTTCAATCCGGTTGAATTTGGCACGATTGTTGCACCTCAACCAGATTTACCGGAACGATCGTTAAAAACGGCGAGCAGTACCTCTTGAAGGATTCGTCCGGAACGATCTACAAGCTTGATGATTCTTCGCGCGCATCCACGTTCGAAGGCAAGTCGGTCAAGGTCAGCGGCAAGCTTGACACCGATGCCAAGCGGATTCATATGGAAGCGATTGAAGCCATTGCGGCGTAAGGATGAGCAAAGCGGTTCGCCGCGGGCATTTCGCTTCATGACGGCTTTTTCATCAAGACAAATTCAACCCAGCGCGGATGGAGAGGCAGATTCAGGCTTCCCATGCGCATTTTTCTATTTGCGCGGGACGCCGCAAAGGCGGCTGCGGCACCCCTGTTCCTGGGGCAAAAAGTGCGACTTCTGGGGTTTTTTGGGCTGAAAAGAGGCAAAAAGTGGCCTTTTTTGCGGGTTGTGTTTACTGGTTAGTACATGGCGCGTTTTTGCAAATGATTGATTGTGTTGTGTTTACCCAGAAAATTCGAACGCGAAAGAGGCATTTTGGGGTGGGGGGGGTGGGGGTCGAGGGGGGGGCGAGGGGGTTTTGGGGCTTAAAACGGCCGATTTTGGACTGCCATGAATCCATTGTGCACGAATCGGCGAATTAGACTGCAAATCTGGGGAAGCATTCAAAAAGGGGAGGAACCATGGGAAGTTAGGGACCGACCAATTCAACTAGAACAACTATAATTCTGGTTGAAATAGGGAGAGGGTAGGACGATGGCCTGGCAGCTTCAACAAGCAAAAACTCGCCTCAGCGAGGTGATTGAGAAGGCCCATGAACAGGGACCGCAGATCATCACGCGCCATGGCGCGGAGCGGGCTGTCATTCTATCCATCAATGACTACCGCGCCCTGGTGGCTCACAAGCCCAACTTCTTTGAATACCTACTCGGCGGGCCAAAAGTGGACGACTTCGAGATCGAATCCAGCCGCGACACGGGCCGGGAGATTGAGTTGTGAGCGGAGACATGCGCTACCTTCTTGATACCGACTTTATCAGCGAAACCCGCAAACTGAGACCCGATCCCGGTGTGGTTTCTTTCCTCAAATCCAACGACCCCGATTCTGGATTCATCAGTGTCCTCACCCTGGGTGAACTGCGCAAGGGCGTTGCCGCGAAGAAGCTCAGAGATCCCGATCCCCATGAGGCAGCGCGGCTGGCGGCGTGGGTGGATGGCCTTGAGTCAAGCTTTGCCGACCGGATTCTGAGCATCGATACTGCCACTGCCAAGCTGTGGGGAGAATGGTCCAGGGAGCGGCCACGACCAGTCGTGGATGCGTTTCTGGTTGCGACTGCTGTGCTGAACGATTTGATTCTGGTGACCCGGAACATTCGGGATGTGCGGGGGATTCCGGTGAAGCTGCTTGATCCGTGGAGGGGGTAGCGATTGGGGGTTTCCTGGTCCGGCTGGGGTTGGTTGGTGTTCGAGCGCTCTTCAAGATGCTGGGCGGAGAGCCGAAAACGGACGGTCGAGGTTCGCGGTCTCCCACCCTTTCCAGGATGAGACTGTGGAAAGGATGGGGCACCTGGCACCCGCCCCTTCTAATGGTTCGCCACCGGGTTGGTCTGGGATATGATTGTGAGTTCCTTATAGCGCCAGATGAGGAGGTCGGCATGAGACTCTTGAAGCTCTTCTTTGTGGCTTGTGGTATCGCCCTGCTGCTGGTGGTCATCGGGAATTTCGCTGTAAACTCTACGCCAAGCACCTCACAACAGCAGACCGCCGCTGGTTCCAACCCAGTGCCATCAGGTGCGAACCCATCTGCTCAGCCAACCCCCGTAAGTCCTACCAGTGAGCCCGTATCCGATCCGCCGCCTCAACCTGTGGATCTAAGCAATTCCGCCGCCTTGGATCAGAAGTATGGAATCGAGGCCATGTCGCACTGCGAAGTTGAGGCAGACGACTACCTGAAATCAGTGGCGAAATACGAATTCAAGTGGGAAGAGACCGGTTGGCTAGAGCAAAAGTTCGACAAGTATCTGCAAGATGTTCCAGCACCGGGAGTGCTGGTCATGGTTACAAACAAGGTGATGCTACAGAACGGTTTTGGCGCATTTCAACGGGTAGAGTTGCAGTGCGCCTATGACACACAGGCCAAAACCACCGCGTTCACGATTGTCCAGTGAGCTGTTATGTTTGTTTCAGGACGTCAAACCGAAGCTCAACCTGAACCCTCTCTCGCTGAGAAGGTCGATGGGATTCTCTACCTGGATAAGCTCGAAGATGGAACCGGTGAGCGTCAGCCGTATTCTCTGCTCAAAAGAAAACTGGGATTGTCTTACGGTGCCTATGTCCGTCTCGTTGACCAAGGTCTATTGAAAATGCCCTCTGAGCTTTACCAGCCTACAATCAGAGCATTATGACAGTTGAAGATACCCCTTCCAAAGCTTCGATGCTGATTCTGTTCAAATTTGGCGCTGCTGAGCATCTCCGTGCATTCAGGGAGGAAGGCGTAATGCACATGAGGACATTGAGCTATTTTGCGGACCTGGAGACCAATGCAGCCCGCAATGACAGGCTGGAAGGGTCATATTCGATCTATCAGCCCAAGGATGTTGGTGATTTCACAATCGAGCATCCTCTTATTGGAAAGCACACGGTCGATCCCAAGGAACTGGCTGGACCAATCGTGTTCAAAATGAATCGGGAAGCAGAGCGGAATGTCTTCTGTATGTTTGCTATAACAGAACCGCAAGAGGGGCCGCTATTACACAGCGAGAATCTCAATTTTGGGGATTCCTTTGTGCTCATTCTCAACCCGGCAGCATTCTTCGACAGAATTCGCAAAATCGCTTTCCGAATAGGACTCAAAGTACGTGCAGACCTAGTCAAGTATTTCGACCAGGGAACGTACTCAGGTAAGACCGGCGTGTTTCGGAAATCATCGCGGTACGCCCATCAGCGCGAGTATCGGATAGTGGCGGAACCCGGCCTCTCACCTTACCGAGAACTGGTTCTGGGCAGCTTGGAGGATATTACAACCCCGGTTTTACCGCTTTCCGATTTGGATTCGATAGTTGAGTTTACGCCCGCAAGTGCAAGAGACGCGGGGATAATTTAGCGGGGCGCGGCGTCATCCGCGTCAGTGCGGCCGGCGGCCGAAGTCTGACCACCCCATAATGATGGGGCTCCACAGGTCTCGACATTTTGAGACCTGGGAGACCGCGCATCCTCTGCGAGCGGATAGCGAGCGTCCGCCCCACCGCAGGCGGCTACTCTTCCTCTTCCTCCACCGGCCGCTTGGCGTTGGCTAGGATTTTGTCGGCTACTAATTGCGGGACTATGTCGTAGTGGTCCATCTCCATGCGGTAGCTGCCTTTGCCTTGGGTCATTGAGGTGAGGATGGTGCCGTAGGTGAGCATTTCGGCCATGGGGACCTGGGCGTTGATTAACGTGGTGCGGCCCTTGGAGTTGGTGCCCTGGACGCGACCGCGACGGCTGCTCAGGTCGCCCATCAAAGCTCCGGCGAACTCGTCTGGGGCTTCGATTTCTACCTTCATGACGGGCTCAAGCAGGCAGGGCTTGCAGGACTCCATAGCCTTGCGGAAGGCGAGGCGGCCGGCCATCTTGAAGCTCATTTCGTTGGAGTCTACGTCGTGATAACTGCCGTCGTAAACGGTGGCTTTGAAGTCGACTACCGGGAAGCCGGCGAGGTAGCCGCGGGCGGCGGATTCGACGATTCCCTTTTCAATGGCAGGAATGAAGTTGCGGGGAATGGCGCCGCCGAAGACTTCGTTGCCGAACTCGAAGCCGCCGCCGCGAGGGAGAGGCTCCATGCGGATTTTGCAGTCACCGAACTGGCCGTGGCCGCCGGTCTGCTTCTTGTGCCGGCCTGGGGCTTCAGCTTTGGCGCGGATGGTCTCGCGATAGGGCACCTTGGGCGCGTGGAGATGGACCTCGGCGTGATAGCGCTTTTTGAGGCGGCTGACGATGGTTTCAATGTGCTGCTGGCCGGCGCCGGCGATGAGGAACTCATTGGTCATGGGGTCGCGGAAGAACTTGATGAGCAGGTCTTCTTCCATGAGCTTGTGGATGGCGGGGGCGAGCTTGTCCTCGTCGGCGCGGGACTTGGGCTCGATGGCGTAGGTCATGGCCGGCTCGGGCAGGGGGAGCAGGTCGATCTGGATTTCTGCGCCTTTCTGACCGAGGGTGTCGCCGGTGAGGGTTTCGCGGAGCTTTGCGACTGCGCCTAAATCGCCCGCATGCAACTCTGCAACTTCAACGGCTTTGCGGCCCTGCATGACGGAGAGGTGAGCGAGGCGTTCCTGGCCGCGGCGGGTGTAGTTTTCAACGGTGACATCGTTTTTGATGACGCCGCTGATGACTTTGAAGAAGGAGATGCGGCCGGAGAAGGGGTCGGTCATGGTTTTGAAGACGACCATGGCGGCGGGTTCAGTGTCGGCAACCGTGCGCAGGGAGAGCGCCTCGTCGTCGGTACTGCCGCTGTTGGCGCCGACGGCGACGGATGCGGGGGCATGGACGCTGAAGGGGGCGCGTTCGACGGGCGATGGGCAGTAGACCTTGATGAAGTCGAGCAGGTGGTCGAGGGCCATGTTGGCCAGGCCGCTGGAGAAGAGGACGGGGAAGATGCGGTCTTCGCGAATGGCCTCGTGGAGCGCGGCGATGAGGTGATCTTCGGGGATGGTTCCTTTCTCGAAGTACTCTTCCATGAGCTCGTCTTTGCCTTCGGCTACGAGCTCGACGAGTGCTTCGTGCCGGGCCTTGGCATCGGCGGCGAGATTGTTGGGGATTTCGCCGGTGACCTTGCCGCGTCCATCGCCGCCGGGCTCGTAATAGAAGGCTTCCATGGTGACCAGGTCGACAACGCCGTGGAAGCCCTTGGAGTCAGAGATGGGCAACTGGACGGGCACACAGTTGCGGCCCCAGCGCGCCACGAGATCGTCGATCAAGGCAGACAGGCCGCTGCCGCCGCCGGCTTTGGGGTGGTCCATCTGGTTGACGACGACGACACGGGGGATGGCGGCTTCTTCCGCGTATCTCCAGACGCGCTCGGTGACGGATTCTACGCCATTCTGGGCGTTGACGAGGACGACGGCGGCTTCGACCGGGAGCAGGGCAGCGCGGGCTTCATGCGAGAACATGTGGAAGCCGGGGGTATCGACGAGGTTGATTTTTACGCCCTGCCACTCAACAAAGGCGACGGCGTTTTGCATGGTCGCGCCGCGGGCGATTTCTTCTTCGTCATAGGCGGTAACGGCGGTTCCATCGGCCACGCGGCCCTGGGTGGTGGTCATCTTCGCGGCATGCAGCAGTGCGGCAATAAACGTGGTTTTGCCGCTGTGCGCATGCCCCATTACAGCTACGTTGCGGATCTCACTTCCCTGATACGTTTTCATACCACCTCCGGTGGGTTTTACTGCCTTCGGCTGGCCCGCGCCAGAAAACAGGCGCGGGGATTGGGTTGATTCGAGTACTTGAAATAAGGGCGTGGGTTGGATGAGCTCTACGGCCTTCGTTTGCGATGGGAGTGGAGGACGGGGGGCGGCGCGGGGATGGTGCGAGATTGGCACAGGGAAGGCGTTGGGGCGTCGTTTAAGGCGTCCATGTGGCCGAATTGGAGGGCCACGTGTCCCGGTCTGCCGTCTCCCTCATCCATGTCGAGGTCCGGACCGGCGCCGGGGCGGAAATTGGAAGGAGTGGCCGCCCGGCGTCTATCACTAAGAAAACGGATGCTATCACACGCGGAGTGTGAACGTCCTGTGACTTGAGGCACAAGGCGGATTGCGGGTTGCAGATGACGGATGACAGTTGATGCGTTCTGGCGCGTTCAGGGGATTAGGCGGCGACGCGGCGCTAGAACTAACAGCCCGTGGTGAAAGTCGAAATGCCCGAAAACCATCCCTCGGGGGCTAAAGCCCATCGTTTATTTTCAACCATTTGCGGCACGGCTGAAGCCGTGCCCTTTCAAAACTTCGGCCATTTGGTAGTTTTTCCGCAGCCTGTAAAGCCCATCGTTTATTTTCAACCATTTGCGGCACCCTTCGACTTCGCTCAGGGCAGGCTATTGAAGCCGTGCCCTTTCAAAACCCGGCTTTTGCCACGGGCCCCTACGCCAGGTACTGGTCGTCGGTTACGTGCTCCAGCCAGTCGACGAACTTGCCGTCGAGGCGCTCCTGGATGGCAATGTGGGTCAGGGCGGTGGTGGGGGCTGCGCCGTGCCAGTGCTTCTCGCCGGGGGCGAACCAGACGACGTCGCCGGGGCGGATCTCTTCGATGGGTCCAGCCCAGCGCTGCGCGCGCCCGGAGCCGGAGGTGACGATGAGCGTTTGGCCAAGCGGGTGAGTGTGCCATGCGGTGCGCGCACTGGGCTCGAATGTCACATGAGCGCCGGCGACAAGGGCCGGATCGGGAGCTTGGAAGAGCGGATCAATGCGAACTGTTCCGGTGAACCAATCGGCGGGGCCTTTGCCGGAGGGTTGCGTGCCGGCTCTTTTGATTTCCATGCGATTTATCTCCTGCGAAAGTATAGCGGCTGCAGTTGCCGATGAGAGTTTGTTCAGAGCCCGGTCCCCTTCTCAATATTCTCGGGATAGCGGGCGCCTTCGATTTTGATCAGAGCCGCAGCTTCTTCGATTTTGGCGAGATCGGGGGCGGTGAGTTCAATCGACGCGGCGCCAATGTTCTCTTCCAGGCGATGCAGCTTGGTGGTTCCGGGGATGGGTACGACCCAGGGCTTTTGCGCGAGCAGCCAGGCCAACGCGATCTGCGCCGGGGTTGCGTTTTTTTCCGCGCCGATTTTGCCCAGCAACTCCACGAGCGCGTGATTGGCGATGCGGGCTTCCGGGGTGAAACGCGGGATGGAACTGCGGATGTCGGTCTTGGCGAAGGTCGCGCTTTCATCCATCTTTCCGGTGAGAAAGCCTTTGCCGAGAGGGCTGAAGGGGACGAAGCCGATGCCCAGTTCTTCGAGGGTGGGGATGATTTCCTCTTCGGGCTTGCGGTACCAGAGGGAGTACTCGCTTTGCAGGGCCGCGACTGGCTGTACGGCGTGGGCGCGGCGGATGGTGTTGGCACCTGCCTCGGACAATCCGAAGTGCTTGACCTTGCCTTCGGCGATCAGGTCCTTGACGGCTCCGGCGGTGTCTTCAATGGGCACCTTGGGATCGACGCGGTGCTGATAGAAAAGATCGATGGCGTCGACGCCAAGCCGCTTGAGCGAGGCATCGCAGACCTTGCGGATGCGGGCTGGGCTGCTGTCAGTGCCCTTGGGGCCGTGGGTGCCGTCGTCGTTGATATCGAAGCCGAACTTGGTGGCGATGACGATCTGTCCTTTGAAAGGCGCCAGGCCTTCGCCGATGAGTTCTTCGTTGTTGAAGGGGCCGTAGACTTCGGCGGTGTCAAAGAAGGTGACGCCGCGCTCGACAGCGGCGCGGAGCAGGGCGAGGGAGGCACTCCGCTCCGGAAAGGGACTGTAGGAAAATGTCATGCCCATGCAGCCGAGGCCGAGGGCGGAGACTTCGAGATTGCTGTTGCCTAGCTTGCGTTTTTGCATTTGTGTTCTCCTGCGGATTCTTGGTATTGGGTCTGCTCGAAATTGCATTCCCTCCGGGGCTAAAGAGGCTGCGGAAAAAGTCGGGTTTTGAGTCAAGATTCACAAAGAACATCCCTCGGGGGCTAAAGCCCAGCGTTTATTTTCAGCCACTTGCGGCACGGCTGAAGCCGTGCCCTTTCAAA